>WNFU01007062.1_pt1 | contig 14425 bp, 16 predicted proteins | sample 5400121 | NCBI WGS metagenome assembly WNFU01 (sample SAMN13153360, study PRJNA577476) | soil metagenome | isolation source: 100 cm soil or saprolite under grassland replicate 1 | place: USA:California | collected 2016-06-15
TGACCCCCTCCGGTTCCTTCGCCTTGGGCGGCGGCAGCCTGGAGCGAGTCCGAGAGGCCCCGGACGAAGGCGTTCCGCACGACGCCCAGGATCGTCGGGACGAGCTGCAGGTCCGGGTCGTCCACGCGGCCGGCGATCGGGATCGTCGTCGCGACCGCCTCCCTCCCCGGCACGTCGTCCTTGAAGATGTGGAGCGACGCGTCGGCGAGGAACGACTTCAGCCTCGCGCCGAGCCCCGGCTTCGCCGGGCGGGAGCCGGCGTCCTTGAGGATCGGCCGGATGCCACCCGTGAGCTCCCCGTCCACCGCGGTGAACCGGACCGACACCCCGAGGACGCCGAACCGGATACGGCGCGCCTCGAAGAACGGGAGCGCCCTGCCGGCGCCCGCCCGCTTCTCGATCCGCAGGTCCCGGATCTCGTAGGACAGCTCGAGCACACTCACCGTGACGTCGGAGAACCTCGCGTCCATCCCCTCGAGCCCGGCGAGCACGCGTCGCGTGCGCCAGGTGGCGTACGGGTCGAGCGCGAGCCGGGCCGCCACGACGACGAGCGCGATCGCGGCGAGCACGATGACGAGGCGGCGCGAGCGGCGGCGCATGGCTCCCGCTCCAGAAACTAGATCCGACGGGAGCCCCGGAGGGAGGCCTCAGCGCTTGCAAGCCTGCTTGCCCGCCTCGGCCGCCGCGGTCCTCGGCTCGAGCGCGAGCGCCGCGTCGAACGCCTTCGCCGCCTCGACGCACTTCCCCTCCGCCGCGAACACCTCGCCCTCGAGCGTCCACGCCGCGGGCGAGGGCGCGAGGGCGACCGCCTTCCGCGCGCTCTCGTGGGCCTGCGCGTACGCCTTCGCGGCGAGGAGCTTGCGGCCGAACGACAGGTGGCGCCGCGCGACGCCCCCGGGCTCTTCGCCCGGGAGGTGAGAGGCCGCCGGCGCGAGCGCCGCCGCGACGTCCGCGTCCGAGATCTCGCCGAGCGCGCGGCGGACCCGGGCGACGACGATCGCGCAGTAGTCCACCTGGTGGTACGGCTCGTACGCCACGACCCGGCGCGCCCGATCGAGGATCGCGATGCCGGGGTGCATCCGGACCCCGAGCCGCGCGTAGACCGCTTCCCCGTCGTCCACGAGGATGGGGAGGTTCACCCCGCTCGCAACGACGTCCGCCCGCGCTTCCGGACGCGCGGTGTCGCCGGCTTGCCGGCGAGCTGCGGCTGGCATCGCGCGAGCATTCTGAGCGTCTCGAGAGAGCGCTCCTGCTGGGTACGGAAGAACACGATCGCGGTCGCGCCCGAGGCGCGATCCACGAGCGGCGCGGTCCCGCCGTCCACGGTCTCGAGCGTCGCCTCGGCGACCACCTGTCCCGTCTCGATCGCCTCGGCCCGGGCGGCGACCCCGGTGAGCGCCGCGAGGACTGCGAACGGAACGAGCACGGCGTGCTGCCCCTTCATGTGACCTCCTCACCGGCTCGCGCGTCTTCGGGTGAGCCGCCCGACCCGGGAGGTTACATCGGCGCACGCGTCCCGCGGCCCGGGGAGTTGCGCGGCGCAATGGCGCACGTATACAGGAGGTGAGGAACAAGCCATGCGCGAGGTGTGGATCCGGAACAGGCCCGACGGCGTCACCGAGCTCTCGCCGAAGCTCGCGCCGCTCAATGTCGGCGATCGCTGGCTCATCATCACGACGGTCGTGATCTCGACCTGGGCGTTCTTCCTCGCGGGGGCGATGCCGGTGGCCGTGCTCGGGACGGTGCTCGCATCCTGCTTCGCGGGGGAGGTCGTCCTCGGAGCGAAGGCGCTCGTGCTCGTGCTGCTCCGCCCGCCGGCGCAGGTCCACGAGGTCCCTCGCTGGACCCTGCGGCGCCGCCTGCCGTAACGGCGCCCTCCCGGCGCGGGCGAGAGCCCCGACCGAGCGCGAGGGCTTCGTGATAATGGGGGCGCGCGCGTGTCCTCCCGCACCTCCACCCTCGCGCGGTTCGCGTGGCTCTCGATCGCCGCGGCGATCACCACGATCGCGCTGAAGACGCTCGCCTACCGGCTCACCGGCTCGGTCGGGCTCCTCTCCGACGCGCTCGAGTCGCTCGTGAACCTCGTCGCGGCGCTGTTCACGCTCGGCATGGTCGGCCTCGCCTCCCGCCCCCCCGACGAGGACCACGCCTTCGGGTACGGGAAGGCGGAGTACTTCTCGAGCGGCGCCGAGGGGATCCTCATCCTCGTCGCGGCCGCGGCCATCGGCTGGACCGCCGCCCAGCGCCTGCGCGCGCCGCAGCCGCTCGAGGACGTCGGCCTCGGCCTCGCCGTGTCGGTCGCCGCGTCGCTCGTGAACCTCGGGGTCGCCCGGGTCCTCCTCGCCGCGGGGCGCCGGCACCACTCGATCGCGCTCGAGGCGGACGCCCACCACCTGATGACCGACGTCTGGACCTCCGCGGGCGTGCTCGCGGGGATCGGGGCCGTCGCCCTCACCGGGTGGCAGGTGCTCGATCCGGTCATCGCGCTCGCCATCGCGGTCCACATCCTGTGGTCCGGCGCGAAGCTCGTCCGCCGCTCGACGCGCGGCCTCCTCGACCACGCCCTCGCGCCGGACGAGCAGGACGCGCTGCGCGAGGTGCTCGAGCGCCACACCTCGCCGGAGGTGCAGTTCCACGCGCTGCGGACGCGCCAGGCGGGCGCGAGGCGGTTCGTCACCCTGCACGTCCTCGTTCCGGGCGGCTGGACCGTCCAGCATGGCCACGCGCTGTGCGAGCAGGTGGAGCTCGAGATCTGCGCGGCGCTCCCGCACGCCGGCGTCTTCACGCACCTCGAGGCGATCGAGGACCCGCTCTCCTTCCAGGACCAGGACCTCGATCGCGGTGGCGCCGGGCCGCCCGCCCCCTCCCCCCGATGAGCCGCGCGCGGACGCTTCGCTCCCGCGCGGACTCTGGCATGCTCCGGTTCGTGCGCGTCGCGCTGTTCGTGCCCTGCTACGTGGACCAGCTCTGGCCGAGGGCGGCGCTCGGGGCGGTCCGGGTGCTCGAGGCGCACGGGGTCGAGGTCGCCTTCCCCGAGGACCAGACCTGCTGCGGGCAGCCGATGTCGAACGCGGGGCTCGCCGCGGCGGCGGAGCCGCTCGCCCACCGGTTCCTCGAGGTGTTCGGCGGCTTCGAGGCGGTGGTGTGCCCGTCGGGGAGCTGCACGTCGATGGTGCGGAACCACTACGACGCGTTCCTGGCCGGCGCACCCGGGTTCGAGAAGCTGAAGGCGCACACCTTCGAGCTGTGCGAGTTCCTCGTGGACGTGCTCGGCGTCCGGGCGGCGCAGGGGCGCTTCCCGCACAAGGTCGCGCTCCACCAGAGCTGCCACGGCCTGCGCGAGCTCGGCCTCGGCGTTCCGAGCGAGCGGCTCCTGCCGCGCACGAACAAGGTCGACGCGCTGCTCCGGACGCTCGCCGGCATCGATCTCGTGCCGCTCGCGCGCGCCGACGAGTGCTGCGGGTTCGGCGGCACGTTCGCGGTCGCGGAGGCGGCGGTCTCGGTGCTCATGGGCAAGGACCGGATCGAGGACCACTCCCGCGCCGGCGCGGAGATCGTGACGGCGACCGACGTCTCCTGCCTCATGCACCTCGAGGGGATCGCGCGCCGCGAGCGCCGCCCGCTCCGGTTCATGCACGTCGCCGAGGTGCTCTCGGAGGCGCTGCCGTGACCGGCGCCCGCGCCACCGGCGGACACCCCGCCGCCGCGGAGGCGTTCGTCGCGAACGAGCCGCGGGCCCGCTGGCACGACCAGGCGCTCTGGTTCGTGCGCGATAAGCGCGATCGCGCGGCGGCGCTCGTGCCGGACTGGGAGAAGCTGCGCGACGTGGCCGCCGTGATCCGGGCGCACACGCGCGGCCGGCTCGCCGACTTCCTCGAGGAGTTCGAGCGGAACGCGATCGCGTGCGGCGCGAAGGTCCACTGGGCCGCCGACGCCGCGGAGCACAACGCGATCGTCCACCAGCTCCTCTCCGCGCGCGGCGTCCGCCGCGTCGTGAAGTCGAAATCGATGCTGACCGAGGAGTGCGGGCTGAACGAGTACCTGGGCGCGCGCGGCATCGAGGTCGTGGACACCGACCTCGGCGAGCGGATCGTCCAGCTCGCCGGCGAGCCGCCCTCGCACATCATCTTCCCGGCCATCCACCGCAAGCGCGAGGAGATCGGCGCGCTCTTCCACGACAAGCTCGCGACCCCGGCCGGCCTCGCCGACCCGAAGGCGCTCACCGAGGCGGCGCGCGGCCACCTGCGCGAGCGGTTCCTCGCCGCGGAGGCGGGGATCACCGGCGTGAACTTCGCGGTCGCCGAGACGGGCGGCGTCGTCGTCTGCACGAACGAGGGGAACGCCGACATGGGCACGTCGCTGCCCCGGCTCCACATCGCGTGCATGGGCGTCGAGAAGATCGTCCCGCGGCTCGAGCACCTCGCCGTGCTCCTCCGGCTCCTCGCGCGCTCCGCGACCGGCCAGCCGATCACGACCTACACCTCGCACTTCCAGGGACCGATGAAGGGCGGCGAGCTGCACGTCGTCATCGTGGACAACGGCCGCTCGGCCCTCCTCGCCGACCCGTCCGTCCGCGGCGCCCTCGCCTGCATCCGCTGCGGCGCCTGCATGAACACCTGCCCGGTGTTCCGGCGCAGCGGCGGCTACAGCTACGGCTGGGTCGTCCCGGGCCCGATCGGCTCGATCCTCGCGAGCGCGCGCGATCCCGCCGCGCACGCGACGCTCCCCTTCGCCTCGACCCTCTGCGGCTCCTGCGACGCCGTCTGCCCGGTGAAGATCGACCTGCACGGCGAGCTGCTCGCGCAGCGGCGCATGCTCGCGGCGAAGGGCCTCGTCTCGCCCGGGAAGCGGATCGGCATGCGCCTCGTCGCGTTCGTGCTCGCGCACCGCGCGCTCTACGAGGCGGCGGGGCGGCTCCTCCGGCTCGCGCTCCGGACGTTCCCGCGCTTCCTCGTGTACGGGCCGTGGAACGTCTGGGGACGCGGGCGCGAGCTGCCGGCCCCGCCCGCCGAGAGCTTCCGCGAGACGTGGCGGCGGACGCGAGGAGGAGGCCGTGGGTAGCGCCGTGGACAGCCGCCGTCGCATCCTCGACGCCCTCCGGGCCGCGGCGCCTCCGACCGCGCCCGCGCCCGATCTCTCGGCCGTCGGGGTGCGCTGGGACGACCCGATCGCGAAGCTCTCCGAGATGGTGCTCGCCGTCGCAGGCAAGCTCGTCCGCGTCCCCGACCGCGCGGCGCTGCCGGCGGCGATCGCGGAACTCGCGGCACAGGTCGGCGCGGCCCAGGTCGGCTCCGCAGTCGAGGGCCTCCCGGGCAACTTCGACCTCGCGGGCGCGAAGGACGCCCACGCGCTCGAGGGGCTCGGGCTCGCGGTGCTGCCCGGCGCGCTCGCCGTCGCGGAGAGCGGGGCGGTCTGGGTGCGCGGCGAGACGTTCCGCCCGCGCGGCGCGTTCGTGGTCGCCGAGCACCTCGCGCTCGTCGTCGCCGCCGCGGACGTCGTGCACGACCTGCACGAGGCCTACCGCCGGATCGTCCTCGCGGGCGCAGGGTTCGGCACCTTCATCGCGGGCCCGTCCAAGACCGCGGACATCGAGCAGGCGCTCGTCATCGGCGCGCACGGCGCCCGCTCGTGCACGCTCTTCCTCGTCGGCTGAGCTCCGGAGCGCCGCGGATGCCCCGCTTCGCCGCGAACCTGACGATGCTGTTCGGCGAGCTGCCGTTCCTCGACCGCTTCGCCGCCGCGGCCCGGGCGGGGTTCCGCGCCGTCGAGTTCGTCTCGCCGTACGAGCACGCGCCGGAGGAGGTCGCGCGCGCGGCGCGCGACGCGCGGGTCGAGGTGGTGCTCTTCAACCTACCCGCGGGCGACTGGGCGAACGGCGACCGCGGCATGGCGTGCGATCCCGCCCGCGCAGCCGAGCTGCGCGACGGCGTCGGGCGCGCGATCGCCTACGCCCGCGCGCTCGTCTGCCCGCGCCTCCACCTCATGGCGGGGATCCGCCCTCCGGGCGTGCCGGAGGCGGCGCTGCGCGAGGCGTACCTCGCGAACCTGCGCCACGCCGGCGAAGCGCTCGCGCGCGAGGGACTCGCGGTCGTCGTCGAGGGGATCAACCCGCGCGACATGCCCGGCTACTACCTGGTGACCTCGCGCCAGGCGTTCGAGCTGATGGACGCGGCCGAGCTCCCGAACCTTCACTACCTGTACGACGCGTACCACATGCAGATCGTGGAGGGCGACCTCGCGCCGACGCTGGAACGGCGGCTCGCCCGGATCGGGCACGTGCAGATCGCCGACACGCCCGGGCGGAACGAGCCCGGGACCGGCGAGGTGAATTTCGGGTTCCTGCTCCGTCACCTCGACCGGATCGGCTACCGCGGCTGGGTCGGCTGCGAGTACCGGCCGCGCGCCGGAACCCTCGCCGGGCTCTCCTGGATGGAGGCGTGGCGGTGACCCTTCGACTGCGGACGCGCACGACGCGCCCCGCGCAACGGGAGGTCGGACATGGCTGACCTGGGATTCGTCGGGCTCGGGATCATGGGGCGGCCCATGTCCCTGAACCTCATGAAGGGCGGGCACCGGCTGCACCTGTTCAGCCGCAGCGGCGTGCCCCGGGAACTCGTCGACGCCGGCGGGATCGCGTGCGCGAGCGGGCGCGAGGTGGCGCAGCGCTCGGAGGCGGTCTTCTGCATGGTCCCCGACACCCCCGACGTCGAGAAGGTCCTCTTCGGGACGGACGGCGTCGGCGCCGGGCTCTCGAAGGGCAAGCTCTTCGTGGACATGAGCTCGGTGTCGCCGATCGGCACGAAGGACCTCGCGGCGCGCGTGAACGCGCTCGGTTGCGAGTACGTCGACGCGCCGGTCTCGGGCGGCGACGTCGGGGCGCGCGCAGCGACGCTCACCATCATGGTCGGGGCGACCGAGGCGGGCTTCGCGCGGGTGAAGCCCCTGCTCGACCTGCTCGGAAAGAACGTCACCCACGTCGGGCCGAACGGCGCGGGCCAGACGGCCAAGGTGGCGAACCAGATCGTCGTCGCGCTCACCATCGAGGCGATCGGCGAGGCGCTCCTCTTCGCGACGAAGGCGGGCGTCGACCCCGCGAAGGTGCGCCAGGCGCTCCTCGGCGGCTTCGCCTCCTCGCGCGTGCTCGAGGTCCACGGGCAGCGGATGATCGACCGGAACTTCGAGCCCGGCGCGCGCGTCGAGCTGCACCAGAAGGATCTCGAGAACGCGCTCCAGGGCGCGAAGGCGATGGGGGTCGCGCTCCCCGGCACCGCGAACGCCCAGCAGCTCTTCAACGCGGTGAAGGCGATGGGCGGGGCGGGCTGGGACCACTCGGCGATGGTTCGCGCGCTCGAGGCGCTTGCCGGCCGCGCCATCGCGGGGTGAGCGGGCTCGGCGGCCGCGTGGCCGAGTATCGGGTCTTCTTTCGTGGAGGAGGAGTGGAGGCGGCAGGCGGCCCGGCCGCAGGGTCAGAGCCGCCAGCGAACGTCGTCTGGGGGGCTCACCGTCGCTGCTAGAGTGCCCAGCCTGATGGCCACGCGTCCCCCCGCCCTGTCGGAAGAGCGCGAGCGTCTTGCCCGGGAGATCCGCGCGCTCCTCGCGCCGTACGCGCACCACCGCACGTTCGAGGCGGGGACCCTGCTCTGGCGCGAGGGCGACGACTCCGGGATGCTCGTAGCGCTCGAGTCGGGACGCGTGAAGATCTTCCGCGTGTTGCCGACCGGAAGCGCGGTCACGATCTACCTCTTCGGCCCGCGCGACGTGTTCGGGTTCATGCCGCTTCTCGACGGCCAGCCTTACCCAGTGAGCGCCCAGGCGCTCGAAGAGGCGACCGCGCTCGTCGTGTCCCGGACAGATCTCCGGGCCGCGTTCGAGCGCGACCCGCAGATCGCGCTCGCGCTCGTGAAGCTCCTCGCAACCCGCCTCCGCGAGGCGTTCGACCGGATCGAGCGGTCGTCGGTGCCCGAGGTCCTGCCGCGCGTCGCGGCGGCGCTCACGTCGCTGCTCCCGGAGGGCCCGGACGCGGGCCCGCTCGTCGTGGTCGAGCTGCCGGTGCGGGCGCGGGAGTTCGCGGCCGCGATCGGGATCGCGCCGGAGAGCCTCTCCCGTGCGCTCACGAAGCTCGTCGAGGCCGGGGTGCTCCACCGGCTGGGCCCGCGGAAGCTCCAGGTCCTCGACTCCGGCGCGCTGCGTAAGGCTGCGGGAGCGCCAGGCTGACGCACGCCTCGGCTCATCCCCGCTCCTCCTGCCGCAGCTCGACAATGCGACCTCCGCTCGCAGCGGATCGATGAACCGGGGTCGAGGAAACGGACGCGACCTTGCGGCGTCGCGTCCGTTTCCTTCCATGACGAGTTGTTGCTTCGCTTACAGCCCGAGCTGCTCGAGCAGCGCGGCCAGCTTGTCGGCAGCTTTCACGTCGAAGCTCCAGGCCTGCAGCTCATCCTTGAGCAGCTCGGCGGCGACCGGCCTGTGGGCGGCGGCCCGCCGCGCCGCGCCGAGGGCTCGCGCGGTAGCTGCGACCGTTGAAGATCCCCCCTCTCCCTCGCAACGGGAGAGGAGGGCGCGCCAACTCTCGTGCAGTACAGATGGACGCGGCTGCCGAGAGGCAGCCGCGCGAAGCAGGCTCTCCAGCAGCGTTATCGGGCGGCGTCGTATTCCAGCGACAGCGCGAAGATGCCCGGGGTCGGGACGAGCCAGCGTCCATGCGCGGAGTTGATGCCGTGCGGACCGGCAGAGCCGCAGTACCCTCCGCCGCGGACCGTCAGTACCTTGCCCTTGACCACCATGTCCGTCACCCCGTTTGTCGGATAGCTCGACGCCAGCGGAATCTCCGCCCCCCCGTCGACCGACACCGAACCGGCCGGGTAATAGCCGTGCGCGAAGAACGTACCCTTCACCGCGAACGGCGTGCCCGTCAGATCGATGTTCGCGAGGCCCGTCAGGCCCGAGCCGCCGGAGCAGTCGAGCGCCACGGCGTACGGAGCGGTGGTGACCGGCCCACCGTTCGCGTGGATCAGCTCTCCCGTGGAGGTCGCGAACGTCAGGTCGCCGATGTCGACGAGCAGCGTCGCAGGATCGATCCGCACCTTCGTGAACGAGGTCCGCACGTTCGTTCCCGGAGATGCGCCGCCGGCCGTGTACTGGCCGAAGTTGAAGTCGCCGCCGGTGTTCACGAGGGTCAGGTACTCCGAAGGCGCCATCGCGGTAAACCCATGGCAGTACACAGTGAAGACGGTTCCGGTCTTCGGCTCGATGGTGTACTCGCCGTCCTGCGCCCACGGGTTGCTGAACGCGATCTCGAGGCAGTTCTTCGGATTCGCGGCGAACGCGGGTGACGCGTGAACGATCGCAGCGAGCAACACGACGCTCTTCCAGTTCATTTGGGTTCCTCCGGGGAGTGACGCGGGATACGGCGCGCGCACTCCGCGTGCAAGCGGCGAACCACGCACGGAAGACAGACTCGCGTCGAATCGACCGGAAATACTCGGAGTGCGTGGGCCGCGATGGGGGGATTTCGCGTGGTGGGTGGGTGGTTTCGCGCATGGTGAACGCTGCTCGTCAGCACAGGCCGCGCCCCGTTCGGAGCCCCGCGAATGCGTCAAGACATTGATGATGCGGCTCTCACTGTTGGTAGCGTCTGACAGCGCTGATCAGTTCGCATGAGCCTGGTAGCCACAGTGCTTGAACCACCCGACGGCGTCGGACCGGCCGATGAGATCCATCGCTCTGCGGATCGCCGCGTCGACCGCATCGTGGGTACGAGGGCCGAGCTCCTTCAAGATCGCCTTCAGCCTGCTCCAGCAGAGTTCGATCGGGTTCAGGTCCGGCGAGTAGGGCGGCAGGTACAGGACCGACGCGCTCATCGACGGGAAGAGCAGGCTCATGCTTCTCACCCGGTTCGATTGAGACGCGACACCGAGCAGCCACGAGCGTAACGGCGGTGCCGAGAGCCCAGCGCCTCATCGACGGATGCTGCCCAGTCATCAGCGGTGCGCCCAAGAGTGCGGAGTAGAGCGCGCACCCGCAACGCCCGGAAGCAATGAGCCGTGGAGCGGCTCGACCCGGACGTCCCGGAGGGGCCGCGCCTCGGATGCCGCGGAGCTCTACTCCACCGGAGCAGCCGAAGCCTTCACGCCGAGCGCCCGAAGGACGGTGGCCATCGGGCAGAAGCCCGTGAGCGCGCTCTGGGCCATCATGAAGCCGACGAAGGCGGTGAACCAGAGCCAGTTCTCGTTTTGAAACACGGGGCTGGCGGGTGCACCGAGCGCGAGCGACAGCACGACGAACGAGCCTGCGAAGAGCCGAACGTAGCGACCGACGGTCATGTGGCGTTTCCTCGTGTGATGTACGGATGTCGGAGCCCGCGGGCACGCCAAGGGTTCAAGCCACCTGCGCAGCGTCGCCGGAAGCTCTAAACGACCGCCTGCATCAGGCGGGGACCGTCTTGAGCGGGCCGCGCTCGAATATCGTACGGCCGTGGCCGGCGGGATAACCGCGGTGCCGGTCGACTTGATCGATGTGAACCTTCTTGCGCACGCGGCCCAGCCAACTCGCGACGACGCGCAGAAGTTCCGGGAAACCCGAAAGCTCGGCTTCGAACTCGAGCGCCGTGACGTGCTCGCCGTCGAAGAACCGGCTGAGAGCGTACGGATGAACGTCGGGCGCATTGAGACCGCCCTCGCACGTCGTCGCGGTCTCGATCCCCGCGGCGGCGAGCACCGGGAACAACGCCTCGGACCAGAAGCCGCTCGGGTAGCAAAGGTGCACGAGTGGTCGATGCACGAGCGGCGCCAGCACGCGCCGGTTCTCCTCGATCTCGGCGCGCGCCTGCAGCGGGTCATCGGGGAATCGGTGCCGGTGCGTGTGCAGCTGAATGTCCAGAATCGAGTCGGTGGAGCGCACTTCGTCGAGGCGCATCAGATGCAGGAACCGTTCGCGAAGGAGCGGTCCGATGTCGACGCCGAGCTGCGAGGCCGTTGCGTCGAGGAGCGCCGTTCGGCCCTGCTCGTCCAAATGGCGCTCGCCGTAGTTGATCAACTCCCATGCGATCTCGAGCTTCTCCGCGTCCGTTCCGATCGACAGCGTCCGCTCGACACCCGTGCCGAGCTTGGCGAGGTCGAGCGACCTCGCGCGCGACTTCCAGAAGCAGTACTGCATCGCAAGCCGGAACACTGGCACGTCGCGTTGGACGTAGTAGGTGGTCACGTACACCGTCGCTGGGACCCCGGCCGACTTCAACAGAGGCGCGGCGACGGCGGCCGTGCTGTGGAAACCATCGTCGATCGTGATGGCGACGGCGCACGGCGGAAGCGTGCCGTCCTTGAGCCGCGTCACGGCCTCCTCGAGCGGCAGCACCGGATACTCCCGGCAAAGCAGCTCGAGCCGCGCCGCGAACGTGGCAGGGCGGATGAACATGGCGGGGCTGAAGCGGCTCTCGTCGTACAGTTCGGCGCCGTGGTAGGCGAGAATTCGCAGCTTGCGCCGGGTCAACAACCGCGCGACCGAGAACACCCCGAGCGCCTTTGCAGCCCTGTACGCCATCAGCTTGCCGCGCATGGAGTTCCTCCGCTCATGCGGTTGGAGGCCGCAGCTCCGCCGTGGCAAACGCTCTTCGCGAATTCAGGCGCCGCTTCACCGCCGCATGGAACTGCACCAGCCCGCTCCAGAACAGCCCGGTGTCGCCGGGGAACCAGAGATCGCCGCGCACGCGCGGATCGAAGGTGAGCGCGACGAACCCGGCGGCGGCGGCGACCTTCGAGCCGAAGCCGAGCTCGGGCGATCTGAATTTGGACCAGACGTGCCGGATCTCGTCCGGGAAGTGGCGACACCGAACCCCCAGGCGAGGCTGCGGAATGGTGACTGGAAGCCCCTGCCACGCATCGAGCAACAGGCGCGGAAAATCGACACCCGCATAGAGCGCCAGGTGGAGCGACCCCCAGAAGCGCGCGTTCATCTCGATGAAGGCGAACCGATTGGTCGCTGGATCCCAACGGTATTCCATCATCGCGACGCCTTCCCACCGAGCCGCGTGGAGCTTCTCGAGCGCGTCGTCGCGGATGGCCCCGTGGTGCCAGGTCTCGCGTAGTGAGGAGACACCTCCCGTGTATGGCACTTCGTGGATGCGCCGATGCATGAGCTCGGCGAGAACCTCACCTCGCGCACAGAGGAAGAATGCGCCGACCCCCTGCCCCGGGACGTAGCCCTGGACGACCGCGCGCGAGTAGCTGGCCTGCAGGCGGAACAGAATCGCTCTCGCCTCGTTCGCCGAGCTCGCGCAATGTGTCACCCCCGGACGGCCGTCGAGCGACGAGCAGGCGTCGACCTTCACGTAGAGAGGCACGCCCAGCCGGTGTAGCTCGTCGACAGACGGCAACCCCCGCAGGTCTGGAACGAGCAGCGTCGGCGGAAGGTGCGGTGCGCCTCGCGCGAGCAAGTTCTCGAGCAGTGCGTACTTGCTCATCGCATCCAGCAGCGTGCGCTCGTCCGCAGCAAACGGGACGAGTGCGAGGAACTCCGGGCGAGCCGACCCGAGCGCGAGGATGAACGACTCGGATGGCACGATGGCAGAGACCCGATGCCTCCGGACGTACTCGCGCAGCCAACCGACGTAACCGGGATCCCAGTAGGGCGGCGACACCACCGCTCGATGTGCGTACCGCGACCGGAGGCCCAGCGCGTCGGGTTCCGTCGATGCCGCGTGTACGCGGTGACCGGCGCCGCCCAACGAACGGATCACGGCAACGGTGCCGAGGCTGTCGGCTTGCGGGACGAGGACGTCGAGCATACGCCGGCGAGCGCATCGTGCGGTTGGCGTGTCGCCGCGGCGCGTGCGCATGCTTCAGACCCCTTCGCGAAGGGATGAGACGTCGCTCCACTCGCGATCGACAACGTTCGTCCCTGCGCTGCACCCGGCAAGCCGACAGGTGGACGAGCGTGCGCACGTCCGCGGGTTGCACTCGGCGTCGAGGAGGCGCATCTAGGCTCGTAGGGAATGGCTGCGAGCCAGGCGATTCAGGCGCGGTATGGGCGTCGTGCCGGTTGGCTCCGCCACCACGTCGCCTGGACACTCGATCGGCTCGGCGCATTTGCGCCGCTCCGCCGCATACGGTGGGACGACGTCGAGCGGCTGGTGTTCATCTGCCGGGGTAACGTCTGCCGCAGCGCCTACGCCGATGCGCGGGCGCGACTGGCGGGGCTGCGCAGCGCTTCGTTCGGCCTCGCCGCGCGTGATGGTGACTGCGCCAACCCGATCGCGCTGGCGCGCGCCGCGGCTCGCGGCGTCGATCTGTCGGCTCACCGTGCGACGAGCGCGTCGGCAGCCCATCTCGGCCCGGGCGATCTCCTCATTCCCATGGAGCCGGCGCAGCTGCGGAGTCTCGCGCTTGTCGCGCCATCATTTCCAGCGACGTTGCTGGGCCTCTGGGCGAGGCCGCCGCGCCCTCACCTCGAAGATCCGTACGGTCTCTCGCCGACGTACTTCGATACTTGCTTCGGGATCGTGGATTCCGCCGTCGAGGAGATCGCAGAGCTCGCAACGCGCGCGCGCACACGATGAAGCGCACGCTCCGCGACTTGAACCCACTCACGCTGTTCGTCGCGTGGGAGACGAACGAGTGTACCGGTACTCGGTGGGCTCGCCCTGGGCTTGGCACCGCGCGCTCCCCCTCGAGCGAGGGGCCGGGCCGTCTAGCGCGTTTGTCGGGAAGGCGCGCGCGCTCCGCTCAGGCGTGCGCGTTCGCTCGAGAGGACCGCCGCGAGGAACTCGAGCCCGACCCGGGCCCGGGCCGAGCGGCGCAGGTCGCCGTGGACGGCGATCCAGATCTCGTGCTCGCGCACCTCCGGCAGCACGCGGACCAGCTCCGGCTCGGCGTCTGCGAGGAAGCACGGGAGAGCACCCACGCCGAGGCCCGCCGCGGTGGCGGCGAGCAGGGTGAACGCCGTGTTGCAGCGGAGCACCACCCGCCCCCCGCGAAGCTCGTCGATCCACGCGAGCGGGCCGGGCTCGGCCGCGAGCGGGCGGTCGTAGCCGAGCAGGGCGTGGTCGCGCAGGGTCGCGGCGGTGGGCGCTCCGTGCCGCCGCAGGTAGTCGCGCGATGCGTAGAGCGCGAACCCGAGCGTCCCTGCGCGGCGCGCTGCGACCGCCGGCTCCACCGGGCGGGACAGGCGCAAGAAGGGCCGCGGCCCCCGCGTCGCGTCACCTCACGCCGACGCCGTTGAAGAACGTGTAGCAGAAGACGCCGTCCGGCCCCGCGGGCTTGGCTCATCCCTCCTGCTCGGCCTCCTTCGGCTGCGCGGGCGCGGCATCGAGGGCGAACCGCCTCCGCAGGTTCTCGAACAGGTCGTAGATGAGCGGAACGTACACGAGCGTGAGGAACGTCGAGACGACGAGCCCGCCGATCGCGACCACCGCGAGCGGCGAGAGGCGCTC
>WNFU01006298.1_pt1 | contig 14424 bp, 17 predicted proteins | sample 5400121 | NCBI WGS metagenome assembly WNFU01 (sample SAMN13153360, study PRJNA577476) | soil metagenome | isolation source: 100 cm soil or saprolite under grassland replicate 1 | place: USA:California | collected 2016-06-15
GGGGGTGGCGGTGGCGGCGGGGGTGGCGGCGGGGGTGGAGGCGGAGGCGGAGGCGGAGAGCTCGAGAAGCTGGCGAGCGCAGAGTGGTCCGCGCTCATGGTCAAGGTGCACGTGCCCGTGCCGGTGCAATCGCCACTCCAGCCGGCGAACGTCGAGCCGGTGGAAGGCGTGGCCGTCAGCGTGACCGAGCTGCCGTCGGCGAAGGGCGCAGAGCACGTCGCGCCGCAGTTGATGCCGGCCGGATTGCTCGTCACCGTCCCGGTCCCGGTTCCTGCCTTCGAGACCGTCAGGGTTCTCGTCGTGCCCGAGCCGGTGAAGGTCGCGGTCACGACCTGGTCCGAGCTCATCACGACCGTGCACGTCCCCGCGCCGGAGCAGCCGCCGCCGCTCCAGCCGGCGAAGGTCGAGCCGGCGGAGGCCGCGGCCGTCAGCGTGACGGAAGTGCCGTCGTTGAATTGCGCCGAGCAGGTTAGGCCGCAGTTGATGCCGGCCGGGTTGCTCGTCACCGTCCCGGCCCCGACCTTCGAGACCGTCAGGGTCCTCGTCGTAACCGAGCTGGTGAAAGTCGCGGTCACCGTCTGGTCGGCGCTCATCACGACCGTGCAGGTCCCCGTGCCAGAGCAGCCGCCACCGCTCCAGCCCGCGAAGGTCGAGCCTGCGGAGGGCGTGGCGGTCAGCACGACGGACGTTCCGTCCGCGAAGGCGTGTGAGCACGTCGACCCGCAATCGACGCCGGCCGGATTGCTCGTCACCGTCCCGGTCCCGCTTCCGGCCTTCAAGATGGTCAGTCTCCGTTGCACGGATGAACCGGTGAACGAGAACGAATAAAGGCTCCCGCCGGGATCCGGCGCGAAATCGGTGTACGTGTTCGGATCAACGATCTGCGGAGGGTCGTAGATGGCCTGGACCCCGATGCCGAGCGTGAACATGCCTGCGGGGACACCGAGCGTGGTACCGGGCACGGTGAAGACCAGGCCGTCCGCAACGCGCGAAACCGAGACGCTTCCGTTCAGCATCAGCCCTGCGCCGTTGCTCGGACACGTGTAGAGCCCGTCGCCGGCAGAGCTCGTGCCGCTCGCGGCGAGACCAAATTCCACATCCGAGTACGGCGACGAAACGCAACCGGAGCCTGGTACTTGATCCTTGTCGATGTAGACGATGACGCTGTCGTAAGCGTTGAGGGAGGATGGACGGCTCCCGGAAAGGAACGACAAGGAAACGACAAGGCTGCCGCCTGTGTAAGTGGCATCGACGCTGCAGATCTCGAGAGGGTTCGAGCCCGGCACGGACGGGAGAGCGTCGGGACACGGGTCTAGCTGGGGCGTCGCTGCGAGAGCGAAGCTGGGCGCACCGAAGGCGGTGCTCAAACTGGTAGGCGAGCCCGCGCTCGCGCTCCCGGTGATCAGCACGAATCCGAGGCAAAGCGCCGCAACCAAGAGCAGCCGCAAGCTGTTCCGGCCGTGCTTCATTCCGATTGACCCCTTCCCTGCAGGCCGATAAGTATGCCCGTGACGCTCGCCTGGAGTCAGTCGAAGAGCTCGCCGACGGCCTCGACGGCGCGGTCGGCGTCCGCCTCGTCGTTGTAGGCCTGGAACGACAGCCTCAGGATCGGCAGGTCGGCAAGCGGCTGGACGAGCACCTCGATCCGGTGCTCGGCGAGAAGGCGGGCCTGGACCTCCTTCGAGTCGCAGGGAGGAAGCGGGATTCCGACCAGCTGGACGAACGAGTCCTCGCCGGGGGTGACGGGCTCGAGTCCGAACCGGTCCGCGAGCCTCGAGCGAGCGTCGACCGCGAGCCCGTGGCAGCGGCGGCGAACCTCGTCCCAGCCGTGCTCGGCCTGGAAGTCGATCGCAGCCGGGACGGCGAGCCACGCGGCCGGATCGCGCGTGCCGCGCCAGCGCCGGCGCGCGGCGAACTCCGACTGCTCCTCCCAGTCCCAGCTGAAGACGAACGGCTCAACCAGATCCTGGCGCTCCGGGCGCACGTACAGGAACCCGGATCCCTTCGGGGCGCAGAGCCATTTGTGGCAGTTGCCGGCGTAGACGTCGGCGCCGAGCGACTCGAGCCGGAGCGGGATCTGCCCAGGGGCGTGCGCCCCGTCGACGATCGAGAGGACGTCTCGCTCGCAGGCGCGGCGGCACAGCTCCTCGACGGGGAAGACGACTCCCGTGTAGCAGCTCACGTGGCTCGCGACGACCGCGCGCGTCTTGGGAGTGACTCCCGCCCAGAGCTCCTCGAGCGCGTCCTCCTGAGCGATGCCGGCCGGGATCGGCCGGGTGACGTAGCGGGCGCCCGCCTGCTCGCAGACGTGGCGCCAGAGGATGTCGACCGCGCCGTACTCGCCGACGGGCGCCAGCACCTCGTCCCCCTCGCGGAGCGGGAGCGAGCGCGCGACCGCGTTCAGGCCCTCGGTCGCATTCGTGGCGAAGACGATGTTGGCGGGCTCGGCGCCGACGTAGGCCGCGAGCTTCGCCTTGGCCTCGTCGATCAGCTCCGGGTAGCGGCGGCCGAGGACCTCGACGGGCTGCCGCTCGAGCTCCAGTTGCAGACGCTGGTACTCCTCGAACACCTCGCGCGGGCACGCGCCGAACGAGCCGTGGTTGAGGAAGACGACCTCAGGATCGAGCAGGAAGAGGTGGCGCAAGCGCGGCCCCCGGCTCCTTCTTCGTCCCGCGGGCGAGCTCCAGCTCCCGCTCACTCTGCTGCATGAACCGCACGGTGACCAGGAGCAGGACGTCGATCACGAACCCGACGCAGGCGCCGAACTGCGACTCGATGAACACGAACACCTGGGTGAGGAACAGGGATACGAGCAGCGCCCGCTCGAACCATGCGTAGGCGGCCAGGCGCGAACCGCGCCGCAACTGCACGAGTCCCCAGATGACGAGCGCTCCCGAGACGATCGAGGTTGCGAGGTTCGCCCCGCGGACGAAGCCGTAATGGCCCGGCCTTGAAGTGATCTCTCCTCCGATTCGAACTGCCCGCTGGCCGGTGAGATGTGCGCTCAGCTGCGTCAGCAGCCCGGCGATCTCGAGGATCGTCCCCAGCGCCCAGAGGACGAACAGGGTAGTCACGATGCGGATGAACCAGCGATTCTCCGTTAGCCGGAAGTAGCGGCCGCGCGCGCTGCGCACGAGCTTGGTCCCGAGTGACGGCTCCGCGTCGGCGCGAATCGGAACGGCCTCCAGCAGCTCCCGCGTCCTGGCGACGAGCGGATCGCTTCGGTCCGCGTGGTCGAGCAGGGCAAGCGCCTGCCGCTGCTCCTCTGCGTCCATGTCGCGGACCGCGCCGTCCTTGGCGAGCTCGAGCGCGTTGACGAGGTATTCGCGCGGCGTGAGCTCCCGGCGTCGCTGGAGGGCGCGCGCGATCAGGAAGAAGACGATGAAGAAGATGTAGATGATCGCAGCGGTCGGCTTGTAGAAGTAGTTGTTGTCCGAGGTCACGAACTTGCCTAGCTCGTCGATGAAGAAGCCGAGCCCGATTCCTCCGAGGACTGCGCCGACCTGGCGGGCGAACGGGCCGAGGAACGACACGAGGATGACGATGGCGATCAGCATCGCGAGGCCACCCCAGAGGAGATGGGCGATGTGGAGCCCGTGCCCTCCGAGCTGCGGGTAGTTGGTCAGCCAGAGCTCCGTACGGATGAGCAGGATCGTCCCGACGGCGCACACGAGCACGGTGTCGAGCAGCGGCCCCATGTCGAGCGCCCGCGTCGAGAGCGTCGTGATCCGCGGCCCCAAGATCCGGCTCAGCACGGGGCGATCCTAGTGGACGACTAGGATCGACAAGCCGTGGGCCTCCAGATCTACGTCGATACGTCCCGGGCGGTTCCGTTCCTGATCCTGCTCTCGTTCCTGATCACGTTCGGGCTCACGCGCCTGTACACGCGCCTCGCCCGTGTGCGCAACTGGGGGAGCGGCCACGCGGGAGACATCCACCTGCACCACATGGTGTTCGGAATCGTGTTCATCATCCTCGCCGGCTTCGTGTCGCTGGCGATGGATCCCGGCCAGCCTTGGGTCGACTTCCTGGGCGTCCTCTTCGGAGTGGGAGCCGCGCTCACGCTCGACGAATTCGCCCTCTGGCTGCACCTCAAGGACGTCTACTGGGCCGAGGAGGGGCGCGCCTCGGTCGACGCGGTGATCATGGCGACGATGCTCGGCGGGCTGATCGTGCTGGGAGTGACGCCGTTCGGGCTGGGCAAGAACGATTCGGGAGTCGCTATCGCCGTCGCGGTATTCGTGGGGACGCTGTTCTCGCTGATCGCCCTGCTGAAGGGCAAGATCTTCCTCGGACTGATTGGGCTTTTCATCCCGATCCTCGCCCCCATCGGGGCGATCAGGCTCGCGCGCCCCTCGTCGCCGTGGGCGCGCTGGCGCTACCGGGACAACGAGAAGAAGATGACCAAGGCGCTCGCCCGGGAGGAGAAGCGGAGCGCGCGGAAGCTGAGGCTCCGCAACTGGATCGGGGGCACGCCGGATCTCAAGTCTTCCCAGACATGAGGCTCGGCTTCGACGGGATCAGCCGCTGGTGGCTCGCGGCCGGGGCGCTCGGCTTCGCCCTCTTCACTCTTGTCTGCATGTTGCTCGCCATGCGGCTCGCGGGCCCTGTCACGCATTCGTACAACCTCGGCACGCTCGAATACGAGATCGAGCCCTCATTCTCGGGCAAGGCCCAGATCTACGTACCGCTCGCGGACTGGGAGCTCGAGGCTCCGCTGTACGGCGCTCCGTACGTGCTGCACATCGAGCCGCGGGAGGTGAGCCCGACGGCAATCGTGCGGGCGGCGAAGGGCTTCAAGCCGGCGCTCAAGCAGGCGAAGAAGGACATCAAGCACTCCGCGATCTGGACCTTCGTGCGCGCCTTTATGTTCGGGCTCCTGGGAGGGCTGGCCGCCGCGCTGCTCGTCCTGCTGTTCCTGCGCGCGATCGGGCGCGCGTGGCGGACATCCATGGTCGTTGGAGCCGGCTGCTTCGTTCTTGCCACACTCCTCGTCGCCGGCAGCGGGCTCTGGCTCTGGCAGAGCCTCGATCTGAACGCGTTCCACGACATCACGATCACGAACGGCCGCGGGGCCAAGGCGATGGTCGACGCGCGCAGACAGCTTCGTCACGACAACGACCTTCCGGCCATCCTTCAGGATCTCTCGCGGCTCGTCGCGCGCGGAGACCGCATCAAGATCAAGGTCAAGACCCGCTAAGGGCTCGGGCTCTTCACCTCGAGTGAGAGCTCTTGTCCCGAGTCGGCGAACGCGGGCGAGAAGATCCGTACCGAGCAGACGCTCACCTTCCCTTGCGGCGGGACGCCGTAGCTGACCACCGTCTGCAGCTTGGGAGCGTTCGCGGGCACGCGTAGCCCGCCGATCCTCGGGTTCTTCTCCGTGGCTCCGTTGAGGCGCTCGCTCGCGACGAACGCGACGTTCTCCGCGTCCTCGCCGCCCTTGTTCGCCAGCGTGATCCAGAATCCGAGCTTGTTCGCCGGCTGCAGCTGGCAGTAGCTCTGGCCGGGGACGAACACGAGCCGGGCGGCGCCCGTGTGCTTTGGCGCTGTCGTCGTCGGGGCGCTGGACGTGTTGCCGCCGCCGCCGGTCGCGGGCGGCGAGGTCGACCGGCCCGGATGGGCGGTCTTGTCCGAGCCGGTCGCGAGGACGACGCCCGCGGCGATCCCTCCGGCCACGAGCAGTGCGCCGAGCAGGCCGCCGACGAGCTTGGGAGAAAAGCGGCCGGCGATGGGCGGTAGCACCGGAGGACGCGGCGGGCTCGGCGGCCGGGCGGCAGGAGGCTGCGGGGCCGGCCTCGGTGGAGGGGGCCCAGGCGGCGTTCGAGGCGGCGGTGGAGACGGTTCGGCTGGTGGTGGAGGCGGAGGCGGCTCCTCCTCCAGCGGCAGCTCGGCAACCCTCGCCTTCGCCTGGTCGACCAGGCGCTGCACGTAGGAGGTTCTGAGCGGATTGCCCTTGAGCGTGCTGAAGAGCGGCGCCCACCGTTCGATCCCGAGCTCCTTCCGGCAGTCGAGCCAGGCCTCGATCTCCTCGGAGAAGTCCGGAGCGAGCTCGACGACCCCGGCCTCGAGCGCGGTCAGTTCAAGCGTCTCGGGGATCGAACGGCCGCTACGAAACAGGACGACGAACAGGGCCCGGTTGCGCACTCCGGCCGGCGTCTCCGCAGACGTCACCGCGAGCAGCCTCGTGATCTCGGGCGGGCTCAGGCGCTCGCTCATCTCGACACCACCACTCCGAGCAGCACGCCGGCGGCGACCAGCTGCAGCCACGTGGGCAGCCCGCCGGCTCGATGCCAGCCGCGGATCCGATGAGTCGGAAAGAGCTTCCTCCCACCGGGACGGGGCAGCGGGATCACGTGCTCGATGTCCGGCGACGAAGCGGCGAGCGCACCGATAGTGGCGGGGTCGAACGCGCCCCGTCGTGCGATCAGAAGCAGCATCCCCGCAACACCGCTCGAGATCTCGAAGCGCCGCGAGTCGATGTCCTGGTGCGGCACGAGATCTCCGGCGAGATGGAGGGCGAGCCCGAGTGCGACGGCGGCCGGCCGCGACCTGACGAGCGCCCCCCCGGCGGCCCCGGTGGCCACGTGAAGCGAGACGATCATGGCGCCGAGTTTGGCAGGATCCAGTCCACGATGGAACTCATCCACACGTGCTACCGCATCGGCGACATCGACCGCTCGGTCGCGTTCTACGAGGCGCTCGGGTTCGACGAGATCCGCAGGATGCCGATCCGGGACGAGGCGATCAACGTCTTCATGGGCCTGCCCGGCGACGGGCCGAGGCTCGAGCTGACGCACAACTTCGGCGTCGACTCGTACGAGCTGGGCACCGGCTACGGCCACATCGCAGTGACCGTGGACGATCTCGACTCGACCCTCGAGCAGCTGAAGGAGCAGGGGATCGAGCCCGAGCGGCCGCCCTACACGGTGCGCGAAGGCGGCTCGAGACTGTGCTTCGTCCGCGATCCGGACGGGTACCGAATCGAGCTGATCGAGAGCGGCGCCTAGAGCACCTTAGGCGCGAAAATTCGCCCCTGGCGTTGCAGAGGCTACTGCTAGAATTTTGGGGCCTCGCCCGACGCGACGCGGTTTAGCCTCTCCTTGGGAAGCCAGCGCGCCGGGCGCGGCCTTGTCCGGGGTCAATACGCACTTGAAGGCACGAGTCCTGCTCGGATTCGCGGATGCCGATTCGGGTATCGGACGCCCGTGACAGCGGCCGATCTGATCCCTGGCACAGCCGGATTGCCGAAGTTGCGCGAGGCGGCGGCGGGCTGCAGGGCGTGCGACCTGTGGCGATCGGGCACACAGACGGTGTTCGGCGAGGGGACGCGGACGGCGGAGGTGATGTTTGTCGGCGAGCAGCCCGGCGATCGTGAGGATCGCGAGGGGCGGCCGTTCGTCGGCCCGGCGGGGCGGCTACTCGACCAGGCGATGGAGCAGGCGGGGATCGACCGCAGGAAGGCCTACGTCACGAACGTCGTCAAGCACTTCAAGTGGACGGCGCGGGGGAAGCGACGCATCCACGCGAAGCCGAGCTGGTCGGAGATCGCGGCCTGCCGACCCTGGCTCGACGCCGAGCTCGACGTGGTCAAGCCGCACGTGCTCGTGTGTCTGGGCGCGACCGCGGCACAGGCGCTGCTCGGCCGGGACTTTCGCGTCACGAAGCAGCGGGGCGTGCCGGTCGACTCCGAGCTCACCCCGGTCGTCATCGCGACGATTCATCCCTCTGCGATCCTGCGCGCCGATCCGAAGGACCGGGACGCGGAGCTGGCGGCCTTCGTGAACGACCTACGCGTCGTGGCGGGGCACCTGCCCTAGGTCCGGCGCGGACAGGTCCCAGGGACAGTCCCTCGGACCTGACTGGATCGGACAGGCCTTAGGGACTGTGCCTCGGAACCGCGCATACCCTGACCCTTCCCGGGGCCAGTAGCCAGCACCCGGCCGGCCCGGACATGTCCCAGGGACTGTCCCTCGGACCTGGCCGGAGCGGACCTATCTCAGGGACTGGCCCTCGATGCGGCGGCTCCGCTAGACCCGACTGGGTGCTTCCTGGCCGGGCGTGTGGAGCAAGTTCTGGACGTCGCGGACGCCCTGGACCTTGCGGGTCTTCTGCTCGAGCGCCGCGATCATGTCGGGCTGCTCCACCTGGCCGCGCAGCACGATCACCCCGTTCTCGGCGTTGACGTTGATCTGACCCTTGGGGACGTCGGCGTCGCGGAAGATCTCGGTCTCGACCTTGTGCGCGAGCGTCGCGTCGTCGAACTCCTTGGGCTCTTCCTTCAGATGGGTCGCCTTCTGCGCGACGCCGTAGGCCTCGGCGGCCACTCCTCGCGCCAGCCGCTCGCCTTTCCGCTCGGTGCGGTGGAGGAGCCCCACGAGTCGGGCGACGGTCATCTTGCGGCGCCGCTTTCCGTTTTGCGGGTCGAAGAAGTACACGAGCGCGGCACCGATCGCACCGCCCAGCGCGGTGTTTCTCAGTCTCATCTTCAGTCCTCCCTCTGTCTTGGCTCTCTCGTCGAACGGGTTACCCGCCGACGGGTGAGCCAAACCAGAGGGAGAGGAGAGTGCCGCGACGGTCGCGCGCTCGTGCCCGATTAGGCCCTCATGGGGCGCCGCTGGCGGTGCGGGGCTGGAGGGGACAGTATTTCAATACGGCCCCGTAATGCCCCGTGCCGTCAGCGGCGTCAGGCCTCCGCGGAGCCCGGCTTCGCCGGGCGTGAGCGGGGGCCGGCCAGGAGCGCCTAATCGCCCCAGTCGAAGTCGCGCGACTGGGACCAGAGATTGCCCTCGAGCTCCGGAAGCTGCTCTTCCGGATCCTCGCCGGGCCACTTGAGCGTCTTCGTCTCGACCGGCGCTTGGACCTCTCCGTCCATGGTCTCTTCGAGCCGGGCCTGCTCTTCGGTCTTGAACAGCGGATGGTTGTCGAAAGGATCCTCGCTCTTGTAGCGATCGAGCGGCATGTGCACCTCCAGGTCGGAGTTGCGCCGCTTCAGTTCTAGATGATCTTGGATTACCTGCGCGAAGAACGAGGGAGTCTCCACCGGCATGCATCCCCTCCAGTGTCGGTGTTGGGTTGCCTCGGCCGTCGATTGTAACGACTACGCAGGATTTTTCTCTCCCGTGCATGTCGCAGACAGCACGATCGTCCGTCCAGCGGGGTCTGCGAAGATAGCCCTCGATGCCGCGCTTCAGCCGAGTGATCACGCGCAAGGTCGGCCCGGTCGGGCTCGCGCTCACGGCCTGGGACATCTGGCGCCGGCTGCCGCCCGAATACCGGCGGCAGATCATGGCGGCGACGCGCAAGCACGGGCCGCGCGTCGCGAAAGAGGCGGCCAAGCGCTATCGCGAATACCGCCGGACTAGGCTCTAGCCAGCGCTTCGCGGACGATCCGTTCCTGCTCGCGAGCGTGCGTCGTCGGGTAGCCCTCGCTCGGGCTCGCCCGCCATTGCCTGCCGACGTAGCGGAGCGGAACGCCCTCCGGCCGAATCTGCTCGAGCCTGTGGCGGGTCGCGCGCCACGCGCCCATGTTCTGCGGCTCCTCCTGCGCCCACACGATCTCCGCGAGCGCCGGATACGAGCGGACGAGCTCCGCCGCCTCCTCCAGCGGGAACGGATAGATCTGCTCGAGCCGCGCTATCGCGACGTCGTCCGCGGCGGCACGATCCTCGCTCCCGACGAGGTCGTAGTAAAGCTTCCCCGAGCAGACCACGAGCCTGCGCACACGTTCGTGGTCGGCGGACGGATCGTCGATGACGGGACGGAACCGCCCCTCCGTCAGCTCCGCGAGCTGCGACGCCGCATCCTTCAGCCGCAACAGGCCCTTCGGCGTCATCACCACGAGCGGGCGCGCGCTCGGGTTGAGCGCCTGCCGCCGCAGCAGATGGAAGTACTGCGCCGCCGTCGAGCAGTTGGCGACACGGATGTTCCCCTCGGCGGCGAGCTGCAAGAAACGCTCCAACCGTGCGCTCGAGTGCTCCGGCCCGTTCCCTTCGTAGCCGTGTGGAAGCAGCAGCGTCAGCCGCGAGGTCTGGCCCCACTTCGACAGGCCCGAGACGAGGAACTGATCGAGGATCACCTGCGCCCCGTTGACGAAGTCGCCGAACTGCGCCTCCCAGAGAACGAGCGCCTCCGGGGCGGCGATCGAATACCCGTACTCGAATCCAACCGCGGCGAACTCCGACAGCGGCGAGTTGTGGACCTCGAACGACGCCTGCGTGCCCGAGAGGTTCTGGACGGGCGCGTAGCGCTCGCCCGTCCGGGCGTCGTGGAGGACGAGGTGCCGGTGCGAGAACGTCCCACGCTCCGTGTCCTGTCCGGTGAGGCGGATCGGGATCCCCTCGACGAGGAGCGTCGCGAACGCCAGTGCCTCGGCCTGTCCCCAGTCGATTCCACCCTCCTCGAGCGCCGGGATCCGCCGTTCGAGCTGGCGTTCGAGCTTCGGGTGGATCGTGAAATCGTCGGGTACACGCAGGAGCTCGCGATTGAGCGACTCGAGCTGATCGGCGGAGACGGCCGTGTGCACGTCCTCGGAGATCTCGCCGGGTAGCGGCCGATCCTCCTCTTCGGGCTCGTCGCGGCCGAAGCTCGACTTCAGGCGCTCGTGCGCGGCGCGGAGCCGATCCAGCACCTGCTTGGTTTGCGCATCGGCCTCCTCCTCGGTGAGGACCCCCTCCTCGATCAGGCGGGCGGCGAACTCCTGCCCCACCGACGGATGGTGGGCGATCCGCTCGGCCATCAGCGGCTGCGTGTATGCGGCCTCGTCCTGCTCGTTGTGGCCGTGCCGGCGGTAGCCGACGAGATCGACGACCACGTCCTGGCCGAACCGCCTGCGGTACTCGAGAGCGAGCCTGATCGCCGAGATCGCGCCCTCGGCGTCGTCGGCATTGACGTGGATGATCGGAATGTCGAAGCCCTTGGCGAGGTCGCTCGAGTAGCGGGTCGAGCGTCCCTCCTGCGGATCGGTCGTGAAACCGATCTGGTTGTTTCCGATGATGTGGAGCGTGCCGCCGGTCGTGTAGCCGGCGAGATCCTCGAGGTTGAGCGTCTCGGCGACGACACCCTGGGCGGGGAAGGCTGCGTCGCCGTGGATCAGGACGGGGAGCGCGATCCTGGGATCGATGACGCCCTGCCGCGTGCCGCGGTCGGTCTCCTCCGCCCGCGCGCGTCCCTCGACGATCGGGTCGACCGCCTCGAGGTGGCTTGGGTTGGCGGCGAGCGTGACGGTGATCTCCCCCGCCTCGGTCGCGCGCGTGCCCTCGGCGCCGTGGTGGTACTTGACGTCGCCGCTGCCCTGCTCGCGGTCGTGCGCGAGTGCCTCGCTCGTCCGCTCCCCCTCGAACTCGCGCAGGATTTCCTCGTACGGGACGCCGATCGTGTGTGCGAGCACGTTCAGCCGGCCGCGATGGGCCATGCCGATCACGACCTCGTGCGCACCGGCCTCGGCCGCCAGCTCGATCGACTCGTCAAGCATCGGCACAAGGACGTCCAGACCCTCGATCGAGAACTGCTTCTGGCCGAGAAACGTGCGGCGGAGGTAGTGCTCCAGACCTTCCACCTCGCTCAGTCGGGCAAGGAGCTGTCGCTTCTTGTCGGGGCCGAGCGGCGTCCTGAAGCGGCCGGACTCGATCGCCTTGCGCAGCCAGACGCGCTCCTCGTGGTTCGAGATGTGCTCGATCTCGTAGGCCATCGTCCCGCAGTAGATCTCGCGCAGGTGCGGGAGCACGTCGGCGAGGGTCTCCCCCGGCACGTGTACGCGCAGGACAGATGCCGGGATCCGCTTCTGCAGCTCCGGGGTCAACTTCAGGCTCTCCGGCTCGAGCGCGGGATCGCCGACCGGATCCGACCCGAGCGGATCGAGTCGGGCGGCGAGGTGGCCGTGCGTCCGGTAGGCCTTGACGAGGGAGACCGCCGCGGCGACCGCCTCGATCAGCTCGTCGTCGGGCCTCTCGGCGCGCGGTGCCTCTTCGACGGGGGCGGCGGGCGCGGGCGCCGGCAGGTGGCCGTTCTCCTCGGCGCGCAGCGCCTCGAGCAGCCGGGCGAGGCCGGGGTGGCTTGCCACGAGCTCGCTGTCGCCGCTCTCGAAGAGACTCCGCCATTCGTCGGGGACGGTCTCCGGGCTCTCGAGGTATTGCTCGAGCAGGAGCCGGGCGTAGCCCGAATTCAGCCCATCGACGTCGTGCATGCTCACTACTTAGTGTTGTAGCAAGGGTTTCCTTGCTAATAGAGCGGGCGGCGCGTGAGGATCGCGATCACCATCCCGAGGATGAAGCATGCGCTCGCGACGGCGACCGCGACGGCGGCCAGCCGGGCATGGCGCCCACCGATCCCGGTTGCGACGAAGGCGATGATGATCGCGAAGGGATCGAGGCGGATCGGGCGATAGACAAGCGAGAGCAGCGCAGCGACGATTGCGAGCGCGGCGAGAAAGCCTGCGACGGTGTCGGCAGGGCGATCCTGCTCCATCGCACTCATACGCCGGCGGGTGCTCGGCGCTGAACGCGCGCGTACGAGCGGCGCGGCGAGCCGTGCGGCCCGCGGCGGCGGGGCCGGCGTGGCTGCGGAGACCAAGGCGGTCTCTGTTCGATGTCGGGCGATGCGAGCAGCGGCGCAGGCTCAGCCGGCCTGCCGTCGCCTCTGAGCGCCCAGTACACCACGAGACACAGGTAGATGACCGGGATCTTCAGGATGACCATCAGGAATACGAACTCCCAGACCATCGGCGACAGTGTACTCGCTCAGTTCTGGGGCAGCGTGTACGCGAGGATCGCGATCGCGACCAGGGGGGTCGCGCCAACCGTCGCGCACACGACAAGCGGCCAAACGGTTGCTCGTCGGCGGCTCCAGTACGAGCCGAGTAACGGTGCCGCTGCCGCCAACAGCCAGGCGACCACGATTCCGGCGTTGACGAAGTCACCGCTCGTGCCCCGACAGAGGTCCCTCCTCAGAGTGCCGGTTGCCGGATAGTCGGGCGTCAGCCCTCCGCAGTAACGAACACCCCAGACGGCGAAGCCGACGAAGAACCCGGCGATCGCAGCGACGATCGCCAAAGCCGAGCCTGCGGCCTTCATGGCGCGAGCGTGGTCATCTGTCGGAGCCACCGGGGAACCGGCTGGTATGCCCGGATCAGGGCCCCGCTCAATGACGCAGCCCAGCGTCTTTGAAGATAGGAAGCGTTATGGAGCAGGCCGGCGGCGTGCTCGTTGACGCCGACCAGAATCTCGAGATCCCCGCTCTGAGCGACCTGATTCCATGCGTCCGCCCAGAGCGAGAAGGCCCGGGCCTGGAGGTGAAAGGCGCCGCCCATGCCGCGGTGCTTGAGCCCGAGGCCGGGCGGCGCCTTGATCCCCTGCCAACGTTTCGCGAGTCGATCGAACTGAGCGGCGACATCGGAGAGACCTTCGACGAGCGGTTCGAGATCCTCAGAAGGTTGGGTGCTGAGCACTTCGTCGGCCCGCCCGGCAACGGAGCGGTAGGACTGGATGACCGGAGTGACCTCCCGCACGTAGTACTTGAGCACTTTGTGTCCGGGTTCCGCAGATGCCGGAGCCGGAACGACTGCGAGAAGAACAACGGCGAGAAGGCAACGCCTCATCTCAAAGCCATCCTATTCTCCTGCCGGCTGAGTGCTCGATGTTCGCGGCTTGTAGTGGGAAGCCCCGCCCCAGCGGGCGCCCAGGTACCAGACCCCAGCGTCGATGAAGCATGCATAGCGGTCCGGGTTGTACCACCCGAAACCTTTGCAATCCGCGATCATGTTGTGCCAGAACTGCACATCGCAGTATTTGCGGCCCAACTGCGAGCCGTAGCACACGTCATGTCGGTAGCACGTGTACTGCCACCGGCTCTCATATGGACTGTTGCCGAACCACGGGTTGCTGCAGTAATCGCGGCCGGCCCGGTACGGGGCGGGCGGCGGGATCGCTCCGCCGTCGCAGCAAACGACGAACTTTGGCCCTTTGCGCGCTGCGGCGTAGCCAACGTACTCGCCTGGGTAGTTCGTGCCGACCCAGACAGTGGCCGGATCGACGCCGTCCGGTGTGTAGAAGTCCGTGCGGCTCGGGTTGCACCGGTAGGTCGTGCCGGTGGCAGGGTCGTACTCGTCGCAGCCGTTCGCGAGCACGTACGCGGATGCCCTCGGCACGGAGACGGCCCCGATCACGAGTGCGACTCCCAGCGCCACCAGCAGAAGGATTCGAAGACTCGATCTGTACACGTTCACCTCCTTGTTTTCTCCAGAGGCAACGGTACGCCGCCAGCTCGAACGAGTGGGCAACCGGTCCGTGTCAAAAGTGCGCCAGCGATTAAGGTGCGCTCGTGCGGCTCTTCCTCATCTCGCGGCACGGCGAGTCCACGCTCAACGTCGAAGATCGCATCAACGGCGACCCGTCAGTCCCGGTCGATCTCAGCGACCTGGGCAAGGAGGAG
>WNFU01009273.1_pt1 | contig 14423 bp, 16 predicted proteins | sample 5400121 | NCBI WGS metagenome assembly WNFU01 (sample SAMN13153360, study PRJNA577476) | soil metagenome | isolation source: 100 cm soil or saprolite under grassland replicate 1 | place: USA:California | collected 2016-06-15
GCCGCGGCCAGCAGCGACGCCACCGCGTACAGCCGGGCGCGGGAGCCGCCGCCGGTGAAACCGAGCGTGCTCGCCGCCGCGACGACGGTGTTGGCGGCGACCAGACCGACGAGGAAGCAGGCGAGCACGAGCAAGCCCGCCGCGCGGTTGGCGGCACCGGCGGCGGTCACGAACACGAGCGCCTGCGTCGGTGTCTCGAACCCGATGCCGTGCACCATCCCGACGCCGAACGTCACGCCGCTCCCGTAGGTGGGGAACGGATCGTCCGGCATCGCCGAGACGTGCCGGTGGCGGTGACGGTGCGTCGGCGCGACGGGCAGCGCGCCCGCTCCGACGAGCTCGTGCTGGTGCTCGTGCGAGTGGTCGTGCGGCTCCCCCACCGGGTGCTCGTGCTCGTGCTCGATGACGACCGGCGCCGGCTGCCGACGACGAAGGCGCCGGAAGCCGGCGAGCAGCAGCATCCCACGGCTCGGCATCCGGAGGTCGCGCCCGTTGCGCAGCCATGACACCATCACGAACACCGCCAACGCGACGAGTGTCACGCCGACGACCCGTTCCATCGCGTCGCCGACGACCTCCGGCAGGTGCGTCGACGCGATGATCACCGCGGCGCCGATCGCGAACGCCACCACCGCGTGCCCGAGCACGTACAGCGTCGCGAGCGCCATCGAGCGCCGACGGCTCTGCTGCGACGCGGCGATGTCGCTCAGGGCCGCGAGGTGGTCCCAGTCGAAGCCGTGGCGGAACCCGAGCGCGAACGCGGTCGCGACGAGCCCGAGCTCGAGCCTGGTGGTCACGACTCGGTCGTCACACCGGTTCGCACGTCCGCCCGGGCACGACGCGCCCGGCTCTCAGCCGGCAGGCACAGCAATCCGAACACGACGCCGGTGACGGCCCACAGCGCCAGTGTGCCACCGGCGCTGGCGAGCCGGAATCGCCACACGAGGGTCGCCGGCGCGGTGACGGCATCCGGGCTTCCCGGGAGCACCATGAACCCGACGGCGACAGTCGCGACCCACGCCACGGCGACAGTGCTCAGCCGCACCGGATCGGCGAGATCGCGGCGTCGCAACCAGCCGCTCACCCGCGCTGCCAGCCACGCGGCGGCGATCGACCACGCGAGGATCGCCACGTACAGCAGCGTGCGCTCGTTGATCGTGTCCGGGTCGCCGACCGCGGGCGGGTTGGGCGGGAACTTGGCGAACGGCACGAGGTACACGACGACGAACGCCGTCGCCGCCCACGTGATCGAGCGCTGCCAGTCGTCCCGGCCGGGCAGGCGATGACGGACGGCAGCGAACGTCGCGGCGAAGATCACGCCCAACGCGACGCTGACGAACATCATCCCCAACGCGCCGCCGAGCGTCTGCATGCCGCGACTGAATACCTCGTGCCCGCCGCCGCCCCGCGCCTCCTCGAGACGGATCGCATCGCCGATCGTGCGCTCGCCCACCAGCAGGAGGAACAGCGCGCTCGCCACCCCTCCCGCCAAGCCGGCGACCGCGCCCCGGCGGATGTAGCTGCCCAGCATCGGGCCTCCTCTCAGTGACAGGGCACGCCGGCGAAGTGCCGTGCGTCGTGGAAGAACTCGTGCAGCTTGCCGGCGGCGCTCCCGAGAGCGGCGCCGTTCTCGACGGTGATCAGGTAGACACCCAACACCAGCAGCGCGACGACGAGCCAGACCCAAACGGGGACCCTGACCTTCTCGAGCTCGAGTGCATCATCCATGGTGCTCACCTCCTCCCGTGTGCTCGTGGACCGGTACCCCACCGTTGTGGGGATGGTCGTGACCATGACTGTGCGGGTGCGCGTGCAGCGGCGTCGGTCGCCCGACCTGCTCCTCGTAGCCGGGAATCGCGATCCGGTAGACGCAGCAGTCGCAGTTCATGCGTGCCTCGCCCTCGATCGCCTCCTGGTGGCGCTCCAGCACCAGTCGAGCGAGGCGGGCATCCGGACCGAGGTGCGCGCCGTGACGGACCGCCACGTTCGGATGGTCGGCGGCCCACACGTCGGCTTGGGCGTGGATGCGATCTACGAGGATGCCGGTGAACAAGAAGTACGGGACGACGGCCACGGTCGTCGCGCCGAGGCGGCGGCAGCGCTCCAGCGCCTCGGGCACCGACGGCGGCGCCAGCGACACGAACGCGGGCTCGACGATTCCGAGCCCGCGCGAGTCCTGGAGGAGCCGTCCGACCTTGTACAGGTCGGCGTTGGCGTCCGGGTCGCTCGAGCCCCGGCCGACGAGCACCACCGCCAGCTCGCCGGGATCGTCACCGCCGACGGTGGCGCGGATGCGGTCCTCGGCGAGCGCGAGCACGAGCGGGTGGATGCCGAGCGCGCGCCCGTACTCGAACCGCACTCCCTGATGGCGACGGCGCCCGCGTTCGAGCGCCGCGGGCCCGTCGTTCTTCATGTGGCCGGCGCCGAGGAGGACGAGCGGCACGGCGCCGATCGAGGTGGCGCCACGGTCGACGAGCGCGTCGATGGCGGTGTCGAGGTCGGGCTCGGCCAGCTCGATGAACCCGCAACCGATCTCGAGTCCGTTCGCCTCGCCCCGCAGCACGTCGGCGAACTGCCAGTACTCGTCGACGCCGGCGGCGGAGCGGCTGCCGTGGCCGATGAGGAGCAGCGCAGGACGTGGGCTCATGGTGTTTTCCCTTCCGGTGACCGGGCGGCGAGGCGAACGAGCGCGTTGACAGCCGCGGCCGCCACCGCGCTGCCGCCCTTCTCCCCGACGTTGGAGATCGCGGGCAATCCGCTCGCGCGCAGGCGGGCCTTCGACTCGGCAGCTCCGACGAACCCGACCGGCATGCCGATGACGAGTGCCGGGTCGAACTTGCCTCGGGTGGCAAGTGCCACCACTTCGTCGAGCGCGGTCGGTGCGCAGCCGACGACCACGACCGCGCCCATCGGATGCGCCGCAGCCGCGGCGCGCATCCCGAGGGCGGCGCGCGTTTCGCCTCGTTGTTCCGGTTCCGGTTCATCGGCGAGAAGACATTTCGTTGCGACGCCGCGGATGCCGGAGCGCACCATCTCGACGTCGCAGAGGACGGGCGCGCCGGCACACAGCGCGCGTACGCCGGCGTCGACGGCGGTCTCGTCGACGATCGTCGACGTGGCGTACTCGGGATCGGCGCTGGCGTGGATCACCCGCTCGACGACGGCCCGCGAGCCGGGCCCGAGGTGCGAGAGGTCGACGCGTGATTCGAGGATGCGGTAGCTCGCGGCCTCGATCGGGTGCATCACGCCTCCACTTCCTCGATCGCGTCACGAGGGCAGATCTCCACGCAGGCCAAGCAGCCGGTGCAACGTTCCGTGACGACGTCGGGCCGACCCGGCGCGGCGACCAGGGCCCGCTCGGGGCAGGTCGCGACGCAGGCACCGCACGCCGTGCAGCTCGCGGTCACGGCCACGGTGAGCGCGAGCGCGGCGGTCACGGCCGGTACCCCCGCGGCGTCACGACGCGTCCGTCGACCACGCGTGTGGTCGAAGACCCGACGAGCACGCAGCTCGTCATGCCCGCCTCGGCAGGGTCGAGCTCGGCGAGCGTCGTGACCTGGACTTGCTCGTCCGGACGTGATGCGTCGGTGACGACGGCGACCGGTGTCGCCGGCGAGCGGTGCTCGAGCAGGATCGTGCGGGCCGCCTCGAGCTGCCACGAGCGGCGCTGCGACCGTGGGTTGTAGAGCGCGACGGCGAAGTCGGCGGCGGCGGCGGCACGGAGCCGCGTCTCGATCGCCTCCCACGGTGTGAGGAGGTCGGACAGGCTGATCGTGGCGAAGTCGTGGCCGAGCGGCGCGCCCACGGCGGCGGCGGCCGCGAGCGCGGCGGTCACGCCGGGCACCGTCTCGATCTCGACACCGGGCGCGTCGGCGGCCAGCTCGAGCGTGATCGAGGCCATGGCGTACACGCCCGGATCGCCCGAGCACACGAGCGCCACGTCGCGTCCGGCGCCCGCTTCGGCGAGGGCCTGCTTGGCCCGTACGACCTCCTCCCCGATCGGGCTGCGGACGACCTCCTGGTGCGCGCTCAGGAGGTCGGCGGCGGCGTCGACGTAGGGGCCGTACCCGACCACGACGTGGGCGTGGCGGACCGCCGCTTCGGCGGCCGCCGTCCGCAACTGGGGCGCGCCCGGTCCGAGCCCCACGATGCGGAGCCGCCCCTCGGGTCGCGTGCGGCGCGCGATCGCGACGGTTGCGACGTCGTTGGCCTGCTTGTGCACGACGAGCTCCGCGCCCGGTCCGGCGGCACGCAAGGCCGCGGCCTCGGCGACACTCGGGGTGCCGACGGCGCGCGCCACGACGTCGCTCGGCGTCGGCACCTCGACGGCACCCAACGCCTCGGCGCAGTAGCCACGAATCGGCAGCCCGAGCTCCAAGAGCGCGGGCTCCGTCGTCTTGCGGTCGAGCGTGGCGACCTCGCCGACCGACGCGCGGGCGAGCCCGGCCCGGTCGAGGGCACGGTCGAGCAGCTCGGCGACGGCGGCGTCGGGTGCGCCGGTCGAGGCGCCGACGCCGGCGACGAGCGACGGCGGGCGCAGCGCGGCGACGCCGGACTCGGGTACGAGGCGTCGGTCGGTGACGAGAATGCGCTCGGGCGCGTCGCCGCTCACGAGGTCGCCGGGCAGCGGCCACTGGAGCTCGTTGACGATGCGCGGCGCGCGCCCGTCGAGCATGGCGGCCGTCACCCCTGCGACGTCCCCGTCGACGACGAACCCGGGCAGCGTGTCGAGCGCGACACGGCCCGTGCTGTCGGTCGCGGTCGTGAGCACCGGCTCGGCACCGAGGAGCCCGCCCACGTGCCGGGCGAGCGCGTTTGCACCGCCGTCGTGGCCGCCGACGACGGAGACGACATACCGTCCGGCTTCGTCGACGCACACCACGGCGGGATCGGTCCGCTTGTCGCCGAGCAGCGGGGCGACGATGCGCACCGCGGCGCCCGTGGCGAGGAACAGCACGAACCCGCCGACCGAATCCCACCGGTGGCGCACGGTCGCCGCCGCCGTCCCGTGGACGTGCTCGAACGGGAGGCGGCGCGCCTGCCCCCGACCGGCCTCGGTCACCGAGACGCTCAGCACCGGCGCGGTCACGACTCGGGCCCCCACACGACGAACACCGGGTTCTCGGCCTCGAGCCGGACCCCGCCCGCGAGTCGCTTGCCGCGCGCGACCGAGACCTCCGCCAGGTTGCCGAGACGCTCGTACGCCGCGGCCGCCCGGTCGAGCGCCGCGAACGTGGCGACGACGCGGCCTCGCGGGCGCAACCGCGCCAGGACCGCGTCGAGGGCCGGCGTGCCGCCCCCGCCGACGAAGACCCGATCCGGCTCGGGCAGCGCGTGGAGCACGCCGGGTGCTTCGCCGTGCACCACCTCGATGGTGACCCCGTGCTCCGTGGCGTTCGCGGCGATGCGACGGACGTCGTCGTCGTGGCGCTCGACCGCGAGCACGCGCAGGCGCGGCGCGAGCGCGGCGATCTCGATCGCGACGCTGCCGCTCCCCGCGCCGACGTCCCAGACGACGCCCGCCGGCGGAAGGGTGAGCTTGCCGAGCGCGACCGCGCGCACCTCCGCCTTCGTCACGAGCCCGTCGCGCGCTGCGAAGCGCCGCTCGGACCGGCTCCACTCGAGTGTCGGGGCGTCCGCCACGCCGTCCCCGTCGCGGTCGAGGAGCACGACGACGGACATCGGGTCGAACGAGCCGGTGGCGAGCTCGTCCAGCGTCATCACGTCGACGCGTTCGTCGGGCTCGCCGAGGCGTGAGCACACCGCAGCGCGGCCGTGTGACGAGCCGAGCGCGAGGAGCTCGCGGCCGAGCGCCTCCGGCGGCGCATCCGGCGCAACGAGCACGGCGACCTTGGCCTCCGCCGCGGCCCGCCGAGCCGCGTCGGCAAGCGGACGTCCGTGCGCCGAGACGACCGCGGCGTCGTCCCAGGGGATACCGAGCCGGGCGAACGCCAGCGAGACCGAGGACGGGGCGGGATGGACGTCGAGCCGCTCGGCGCCGAAGCGCTCGGCGAGCACGCGCACGATGCCGAAGAACCCCGGGTCGCCGGAGGCGAGAACGCAGACGCCACCGCGCTCTCGCTCGAGCGCGTCGATCACGTCGGTCAACGGCCCGTCGATCGGCAACGCCACGGCCCCGAGGGGCGCGAGCGTCCGGAGATGCCGCGGGGCGCCGGCGACGAGGGTCGCGGCTTCGATCGCGGCGCGCGCCTCCTTCCCGACCGGCTCGCCGCCGCAGACGCCGACCACCGCGATGCGCTCAGGCACGGGCGACCACCGCCTCGCCCGCGAAGTCGACCATCACGACCTCGACCTCCAACGCGCCGTCGACATGCCGCCGGCACGCGGCCGCCGCCTGCTCGCACAGGAGGCGCAGCGGCTCGCACGCACCGTGCTCGACGCACGCCTCGAAGAAGTGACGCGCCGTCGCCGTCTCGGTTGCCGCGTCCACGACCGCAGCCGGAGCGCCGGCCGCCCGTGCGGCCGCCGCGAGCACGTCGCCGTCGACTTGCGACCGGTGGAAGTGGGTCATCATCACGCCCGCCGCGAGCTTGGCGATCTTCCCCGCCATGCCGACGAAGACCACGCGCTCCACGCCGGCCGCCACGGCCCGGCGCAACGCAATGCCCGTGAAGTCGCCGACCTCGACGCAGCACACGTCGTCGAGCTCGGGATGCAGGCGCATTGCCGCGCGCTCCGAGCGACTCCCGGTTGCGAGCATCACGGTGCGTTCGCCTTGCGCGGCCGCGACGTCGATCTGCTGGACGACCGACGCCCGGTAGGCAGCGGTGGAGAACGGCCGCACGATCCCCGTCGTGCCCAGGATCGAGATGCCGCCCACGATGCCGAGGCGCGCGTTCGTCGTCTTCTCGGCCATCGCCTCGCCACCGGGCACGGTGAACATGACCACGAGCGGCCGGTCGGTCACCTCGTCGAGGGCGGCGAGGATCATCCGTCGTGGCACCGGGTTGATCGCGGGCGTGCCGACCGTGAGGCCGAGACCGGGCTTCGTGATGGTGCCGACGCCCGGCCCGGCGCGGAGATCGGTCGTGTGAGCACCCGCACCGGCCCACGCCGCGGTGGCCGTGATGCGCGCGCCGTCGGTGCAGTCTGGGTCGTCGCCGGCGTCCTTCACGACGACGCACCGGTGCGCGGCTTCCGGCTCGACGGGGAACCACACCCGGCGCCCTGACGGCAGGGCGACGTCGACCTCGGTCGGCGCCGTCCCGCTCACGAGGCCGACGGCGGCAGCCTTGGCCGCGGCGCTGGCACACGTGCCGGTCGTCCAGCCGGCGCGGAGTCCCTTCGTGCGCGCCGCGACTTCGGGCGCGAGGTCGGGCTCGCGGGTCGCGGCCGCCTGGCTCACGCCGGCCGGCCCACGGTGGACGACGGGCGCGACCGGCGCCGGAACATGTGCGCGAACTGCGGCGCGTAGAGATGCGAGCGGGCCGCGGCTCCGCGCAGCGCCGGCCCGACCAACACGAGCACCGTGCGGGTGGCACCGATCGCGTCGAGGTCGGCGGCGAGCTGTCCGACCGTCGTCGTGACCACCCGCTCGTCGGGCCACGACGCTCGCACGACCACGGCGGCAGGGGTGTCGGCCGTGTATCCGCTCCCGTTGTCGAGGAGCTCCCGTTGCAGCTCGGCCGGGCGCGCCGCCGAGAGGAACACCGCCATCGTCGTGCCGTGGGCGGCGAACGCAGCCACCGACTCCCCCGGGGGCATCGATGCCGACGTGCGCCCAGCCAGCCGCGTCAGCACGACGCTCTGCGCGACCGTCGGGATCGTCAGCTCCCGCTCGAGCGCCGCGGCCGCGGCACCGAGCGAGCTCACGCCGGGCACGATCTCGAAGTCGCGCTCGTGCGCGACGCACCAGTCGATCTGCTCCTGGATGGCGCCGTAGATCACCGGGTCGCCGGAGTGGAGGCGCACGACGCGGGCGTCGGGATGTGCGGCGTAGACAGCGAGGACGTCTTCGAGCGTCATGCCGGCCGAGTCGTGGATCTCGGAGCTCGACGGCGCGTGCCCGAGGAGCGCCTCGGGCACGAGCGAGGAGGCCCACACCACGACGTCGGCGGCGGCGAGGCGGTCCCGGCCGCGCAGCGTGATCAGGTCGACGGCTCCCGGACCGGCGCCGACGAAGGAGATCACGGCCGGCCTGCCGGCGGCACGAGGACCGTGGCGAGGTAGCTGGCGGGCGCGTCGGCGAGCTCGTCGAGCGGGCCGGCGCGCTCGCCGGGGAGACCGAGCAGCTCGCCGGCCACCGCGCCGTCGAGCCGACCGGCAGCCGCGAGCCGCTTGGCGATGGCCGGGAGGTGGCGCCCGCCCTTGTACACGGCGACGGCGCGGGCACGGTCGGTGAGCGCGGCATCGAGCGCGTCGGGGCCGTCGAGCGCGGTGATCAGCGAGAGCGTCTCGGTGCCTTCGAGCACGACGAAGCCGGCACGAGACGCGAGCGCCTGGAACGCCATGATCCCGGCGACGGTCTCGATCGGCGTGCCCGGACACAGCGCGCGGACCTCGCGCGCGAGCGACGAGAACGTGCTGTAGACGTTGGGATCGCCCAGGGTCGCGAAGGCGACGCGCTCACCGTGGTCGAGGGCGCCGGCGATCTGCCGGGCCGCGTCCGCGTACACGGTCGAGTCGCCGTCGCGACGCATCTCGATGACCAGCCGCTCGACCTGGACCTCCGGCGCGGCTTCCCGCACGATCGACTCGGCGCGGCCGACGACGTCGAGCGCGAGCGACGGCGCGAAGACGCGGTCCGCGTCGCGCAACGCGCGCAGGGCTTCGAGCGTGACGTGCTCGGGATCGCCGGGGCCGACTCCCACCCCGACCAACGCCGGTGCCATCCCATCCCCGTGGGACGCTTCTCCCGTCGCCGCAGCCGGTCTCCTGGCTCCCGGATCGTCGCTCGCCCTCGCCTTCCCGGAATCTCCGGTGGCGCATCGAGGGGTCGCTCCCCGGTCACAGTGGCGGGACCGCGCCGGACTCGCACCGGCTTCCCGTACACCGCGGCGCGCGGAGCATACCCGTCGGGTGTCGCCGCGGCGAGCGATGCGTATCTCAAGGACGCCAGGCGTCCCTCAGATACGCCTCAGGTGTGCGCAGCTGCCGTGGCGACGAAGCGCTCGGCGAGGTGCGGGTCGGAGGCGAGGTGCAGGTGCAGGTAGCTGGCGAGCAGGAGCGGCGACGCGAACCCGGCGCGGGTCTCACCGTTGTGGCCCGACATCGTCAACGCGTCCCCTGCAGGATCGAGGCTCGAGTAGTGGAACTCGTGGCCTCGGAGCTCCGTTCCGGCGGGTGCGAGCGGCGTGTCGACGTCGGTGCGCGCGCGCCGGTAGCCGAGCGTGAGCTGTTCGCTCATGTGTCCCGCGGCGTCCAGCGCGCCACACAACGCATGGTCGTCGAGGGAGCGGCTGAGCCAGAGCAAGCCGCCACACTCGGCCCAGGTCACGAGGCCGTTCGCGATCCGCTCGGGCACATCGGCGAGCAAGGCGCAGTTTGCCGCGAGCTCTTCGACGAACACCTCGGGGAAGCCGCCGCCGGCGTACAGCGCGTCGATGTCTCCGGGCAGCACGGGGTCCTCGCGAGGGTCGAACGGCACGAGCTCGGCCCCCGCCTGCTCGAGGAGCTCGAGGTTGTCGGGGTACGTGAAGCTGAACGCCGGCCCGCCCGCGACGCCCACGCGCGCGTGCGCCGTCGGACGAGCCGTCGGCGCGCCCGGAGTCCAGCGCCTCGGTGCGGACCGTGCGAGGTCCGAGATCGCGTCGAGCTCGCACGACGCATCGACGGCGTCGGCAAGCTGCGCGAGCGAGGCCTGCACCGCCTCGCGCTGCTCGACGACGGGGACGAGACCGAGATGCCGGTCGCGCCACGCGAGCTCGTCAGCGCGCGCGAGCACGCCGAGCACGGGAATACCGATCGGCGCCAGCGCGTCACGCAGCATCGCCTCGTGCGCCGGGCTGCCGACGCGGTTGAGCACCACCCCGGCGATGCGAACAGCAGGGTCGAACGTCGCGTACCCGTGCACGAGCGCCGCGACCGAGCCGCTCATCGCCGATGCGTCGACGACCAGCACCACCGGGGCGTCGAGGAGCCGGGCGACGTGCGCCGTGCTCGCCGGGCTCCCGGGCTCGGCCGCCCCGTCGAACAGGCCCATGACGCCCTCGACCACGAGGACGTCGGCGCCGTCCGCCGCCTTCGCCGCCAGCGGGGCGATGCGATCCTCGCCGCAGATCCACGCGTCGAGGTTGCGGGCCGGCCGTCCCGTGGCGAGGGCGTGGTAGCCGGGATCGATGAAGTCGGGGCCCACCTTCGCCGGCGCGACCCGATCACCACGGCGGCGCAGCGCCGCCATCAGACCGGTCGCGACCGTGGTCTTGCCGACACCGGAGTGCGTGCCGGCGACGACAAGGCGCGGCCCGAGCACACCCATCAGTACTCGATGCCCTTCTTGCCCTTGATCCCTCTGTCGTAGGCGTGCTTGACCTTGCGCATCTCGGTCACGGTGTCGGCCAGCTCGACGAGCTCGTCGGCCGCGTCGCGTCCGGTCATGACGACGTTCGTTCCCTCGGCACGATCGCGGATGCCGGCGACCACCTCGTCGACCGGCACCCAGCCGTAACTCACCGCGTACGTCAACTCGTCGAGGATCAGCAGGTCGTAGTCGCCCGACGCGAGCTTGGCCGCCGCGACCTTCCACGCGTGCTGTCCCTTCGCGGCCGTCTCGTCGAGGTCCGTCGACTCCCACGTGAATCCGTCGCCGAGCGTGTGCCACTCGACGCCGAGGTGGTCGGCGAGCTTGCGCTCGCCCGTCTTCCACTTGCCGCCCTTGACGAACTGCACGACGCCGACGCGCCACCCACGCGCCCAGCCGCGTGCCATCACACCGAACGCGGCCGACGACTTGCCCTTGCCGTGCCCGGTGTTCAGCAGGACGACCGACTCGCCGCGCGCCACGAGCCGCAGGCTAGGGCCCCGAGCGCGAGACGGCGGCGCTGGCTATTGTGAGCAGCGCAGCGCAGGGAACGCCGGTGCGAGTCCGGGGCTGTCCCGCAACTGTGACCGGGGAGCGAACCCCCAACCGCATGGTCACGGCCCTTCGGGGCTGGAAGGCCGGGGGCGAGCACTGATCCGGAGCCAGGAGACCTGCGAGCCAGGAGACCTGCCTGCCCGAGGATCCTCGGGAAGACGCGGAGACGTCGTGGAACTCCAGCTTCGGTCTCGATCTGAAGCGGGACGCCAGCTCTCGGTGCTGGTATGGCGGTTCGATCACCCGTTGCGGGTGGCCGCCTCGGCACCGCACGGCGGCGGACTCGCCACCCGCCGCTGGATCGTGAACGCGCAGGTGCCGCCGTCGTACGCGCGCCGCGACCCCGATCACCACCTCCGCAAGCTCGCGGTGTCGCTGGGCCTGCCCGGGCACGGCGTCGGCATGCTCACCGCCGCCGACGTGCGGTCGTTCGTGACGACCGTCGACGACGGCGTCGAGGTCGTCGCCACCGTCGGTCTCGGCGAGCCGGAATGGGCAGCGACGGCGCCCCGCACCGAGCGGGTGCCGGTCCGCCTGGCCGGCACGATCAACGCGGTCGCGCTGCTTCCCGAGCGCCTCTCCGACGCGGCGCTCGTCAACGCGATCGCGACGGCCACCGAAGCCAAGGCGCAGGCGCTGTTCGAGCTCGGCATCGCCGGCACCGGGACCGCGACCGACGCAGTGTGCATCGCGACGCCGGCCGACGGACGCGCCGAGGCCTTCGGGGGTCCACGGTCGCGCTGGGGCTCCCGCCTGGCGCGCGCGGTCCGCGACGCCGTGCGCCTCGGGGCGTCGACGTGATCGTGCTCGTGCTCGGCGGCGCCCGGTCGGGCAAGTCGGCCTACGCCGAGCGCCTCGCCGCGTCGCTCCCGGAGCCGGTGTCGTACGTGGCGACCGCACGGGTCGACGGCGACGCCGAGCTCGCGGCGCGGGTCGCCGAGCACCGGGCCCGCCGCCCGGCGTCCTGGACGACCGTCGAGACCGATCACGACGTGCCGGGCGTGCTGGTCGCGACCACCGGCACCGTCGTGCTCGACGCGCTCGGACCGTGGATGGCAGCGGCGCCGGACTTCGGCGTCGACGGTGCCGCGCTCTGCAACGTGTTGACAGAGCGCGCCGGCGACACCGTGGTCGTGTCGGAGGAGGTCGGGCTGGGTGTCCACCCGTCGACGGCGGCCGGGCAGCGGTTCCGCGACGCGCTCGGCGAGCTCAACCAGTCCGTGGCGACCATCGCGGACGAGGTCGTGCTCGTCGTGGCCGGCCGCGCCCTGCGTCTCGAGCCGGCCGGCTGATGCGCCGGGCCCTCGCGTTCCTCACCCCGTTCCTCGGCGCGGCCGAGCCGCGCCCCCAGACGCTCGGGTGGTTCCCTCTCGCCGGCGCCGCGCTCGGGCTCGTGCTCGGCGCGGTGTGGTGGGGCGCGGAATGGGCGTGGCCGCCGGCGGTGGCGGCGGCGATCGTCGTCGCCGCCGACCTCGCGTTCACCGGGTTGCTGCACATCGACGGCCTCGCCGACACCGCCGACGGCCTGCTCCCCCACCTCGACCGGAACCGGCGCCTCGAGGTGATGGCGGCACCCGACGTCGGAGCGTTCGGCGTGGCGACCGTCGGCGCCGTCCTCCTGTTGCGCTGGGCCGCGCTCGCGACCATGGCCCCGTCGCCGCTGCTCCTCGGCGGGTTGTGGTGTGCGTCCCGGACGGCGATGGCGGTCACGGCGCGCACGGTGCCGTACGCGCGGCCCGGAGGGCTCGCCTCCTCGTTCCTCGGCGGCCGGGCGCTCCTCACCGCCCTCCTCGGTGGCGCGCTCGCCGTCGCCCTGGCGTTCGCGGGACCGGGCGTGCCGGGGGTGACCGCGGTCGGCGCGGTCGTGATGGGCGCGGCCGGGGTCGTCGTGCTGGCGCGCCGGCGCCTGGGCGGCTTCACCGGCGATGTGCTCGGCGCCGGCGGGATGGTCGGCGAGACGGCCGGCCTCGTCGTGGCGGCGGCGCGATGGTGAGCCGTCCGCTCGGCGCGGCGGCCGGCGTGATGGCCGATCGCCTGCTCGGTGAGCCGCCGGTGGCGGCGCACCCCGTCGCCGGGTTCGGTGCCGTCATGCGTCGGGTGGAGACGCGCTTCTACCGCGACGCGCGGCACGCGGGCGCCGCGCACGCCGCGGTTGGGGTCGGGATCGCGGCCGCGGCCGGGGCGGCGCTCGGGTCGTCGGCGGCGGCGGCCTACGTCGCGGTCGCAGGACGCTCACTGGCGCAGACGGCGCTGGACATCGAGGCTGCGCTTGGTCGCCACGACCTCGCCGCGGCTCGCGCGCAGCTTCCCGCGCTCGTCGGTCGCGAACCGTCGAGGCTCGACGAGTCCGAGATCGCGCGCGCCGTCGTCGAGTCGGTGGCGGAGAACACGGTCGACGCCGTCGTGGCACCGGCGCTGTGGGCTGCGGTCGCGGGCGCGCCCGGCGTGTTCGCGTACCGGGCCGTCAACACGCTCGACGCGATGGTCGGTCACCGCTCGCCCCGCTACGCCCACTTCGGATGGGCGAGCGCGCGCCTCGATGACGCGGCCGGACTGATTCCTGCCCGGGTCACCGCCGCGCTGGTGGTGACGGTGCGGCCACGAGCGGCGGCGCGTGTCGCCCGTGCGGTGCGCCATGACGCGCCCGACCACCCGTCTCCCAACGCCGGGATCGCTGAAGCCGCGTTCGCGGCCGCACTCGGGCTGCGGCTCGGCGGAACGAACCGGTACGGCGACCGCATCGAGCACCGCCCGCACCTCGGGGACGGCCGGGAACCCGGGCCCGGCGACATTCGCGCGTCGGTGCGTTTGTCGCGCGACGTGACCGGCGCGCTCGTCGCGCTGCTCGCGATGCCCTCGGTGCTGCGATGGCTGTGGCGTCGGCGCGCCCGGAGGAACGGGAGGCACCGGTGACCGTGCCGCCGCCGGGGCTCCACGGCGGTGATGGGCCGGCGGTCGCCGAGGCACTGCACCTCGACCCGGCCTCGGTCCTCGATCTGTCGGTCAGCCTCAACCCGTTCGCGCCCGACGTCCGTGCGCTGGCGCGCCGGCACGTCGACGCGCTCGTCCGCTACCCGGATCCGCACCGGGCGACGCGGGCGCTGGCCGACGCGATGCGGGTCGACGTCGACCGGCTCGTCCTTACGAACGGCGGCGCGGAGGCGATCGGCCTCGTCGCCGCCGAGGTGGGCCCGGGTTGGGTCGAGGAGCCCGACTTCGCGCTGTACCGGCGGCACCTCCCGGCCGTGCGACGCGGCGCGCCGCGGTGGCGCTCGAACCCGCACAACCCGACGGGGCGCCTCGCCTCCCCGGACGAGACGGCGGCCGTCTGGGACGAAGCCTTCTACGCGCGGGCGACCGGCGAATGGACCCGTGGCGACGCGGGCGC
>WNFU01006300.1_pt1 | contig 14422 bp, 9 predicted proteins | sample 5400121 | NCBI WGS metagenome assembly WNFU01 (sample SAMN13153360, study PRJNA577476) | soil metagenome | isolation source: 100 cm soil or saprolite under grassland replicate 1 | place: USA:California | collected 2016-06-15
GTCTGAACACCCGGCCGTTTGACCGTCCGGACATACCTTGCATCGCTGCAGGTGAATGCGGCCGGCAGGTGCAACCTTCAGGCGTGCGGGACAAACCGGGTCAACTGCGACACCCACGGAGTGCGAGCATAACGACGCTGATCCCGCCCCGCGTCCTGGCGGTGCTGTATCCGGCGATGGACGGACGTGGCGTGATCACTATCGCCGCCTACCGCAACGAACGCGTCGAAGCCGCCGACGGTTTCTACGTCGTGGCGGGGCACAACCCCGGTGTCCACGGCGCAATCCTCACCGAAGCCCTCGCCTCCCGGTTCGAGGTGCACATCGAGGTCACCACCGACTGGGACCTCGCCAAACACCTCGGCGTCCCCGCACCCGCCGTCCAGGCCGCCATCGCCCTCAACCAGCGCCTGGCCGCCGGCACCGTGTCGTGGGCGCCGCAGCTCCGCGAACTCCTCGGCTTCACCCGCGTCCGCAAGAACCTCGGCCAATCGGCCGCGGTGGCCAACCTCGCCGGCCGCGCACCCGAAGACGACCGGGCCGAAGTCATCTCCGTCCTCGCCCAGCACTTCGGCACCGGTGTCACCGCCCTGACCCTCGGCAAACAGCGCTGACCCACCCTCGCGCCCCGCACCGCGACCAGTGATTCGACGAGTGGAAGGAACCGATCACCGTGCCACATCCGACTGTCCACCTGCACGCCAGGAAACGGCGTGCGCACAGCGGTCCCGACGACGCCTGGGCCGCATGGGATCGCGCCTGGACCCGCCACATCGCCCGGCTGGCCGGCCGCGCCGACCTGACCGTGGTCGTCGCTCCCGGCGCCGGCGGCGGCGCCCCCGCCTGCTTCTACCCGTCGCTGAAACGCGTGGAGGTCGACGCCACCTACGTCGGCGCCCCCGACGTGACCGACCCGCGCCGCGCCGGGCACAAGCAGCAGGTCCCCACCGCCTACGGGCTGCTGGTGCACGAGGCCGGCCACGCCGCGCACAGCCGCTGGCACACCCCGCCCGGCACCCCGCCTGTAGTGGCGAATGTGGCCGACCTGCTGGAGGAATCCCGCGCCGAAGGCCGCCAGCGGGCACGCCGCCGCGGCGACCGCAGGTGGCTGCGGCACGTCGTCACCACTCTCATCAACCCCGACGACGCCCCGGTCGACGACGCGTGGCACGCCGGGCAGCTCGCCGGGCTGCTCCTCGCCCGGGTCGACGCCCGCATCCTCACCAGCAGGGATGTGCGGGCCGCTCGCGCCGCCGTCACCGCCGTGCTCGGCCGCAAGCGGCTGGCCCAGCTCCGTGAGGTGTGGAAAGCCGCGCACACGGTGGACGACACCGACGCCCACAGCATGGTCGAACTGGCGTGGCGGTGGTGCCGCATCCTCGGCATCGACCCTCACCAGCAGCCGAACGTGCCGGTCGCGGACCTCGGGGTGTTCGCCGGGCAGCTGGCCGCCGCGATCACCGACTACCTCGCCGCCTCGGCCGGGCTCACCCCGGCCGAGTACCTCGCCCAGGCCATGGCCGGCCGGCACGGGGCACCGGCGTCGTGGACCCGCCGCACCCCGACCATCGCCGAGCAGCAGGCAGTCCGGCTCCTTGCCGCCCGGCTGCGCCAGGCCCGCACCCACACACCCGAGCCCGGCCGGCGCCCCACCGTGATCCCACCCGGCCGGCTGCGGACCCGCCACGCCATCGCCATGGCCGCGCAGCGCGACGCCGGCACCATCCCGACCGCCACTCCTTGGCAGCAGCGCGCCACCCTCCCTCCGCACAAGCCGACCCTGCACCTGGGTGTGCTGGTCGACGTGTCCGGATCCATGCACACCTACGCGCAGGCGATGTCCTCGGCCGGGTGGATCCTTGCCCAGGCCGCCCACCGCAACGCCGCCGTCACCACCACCATCGCCTTCGGCGGCGCCGTCACCCTGCTCGTGCCACCGCGCACCCGCCCCAGCCACGTGCTGGAGATGGGCACCGGCGGCGGCACGGACACGTTCACCGGCGCGGTCAAACTCGCCGACCAGCTCCTCAACCTGCGCCACCGCAACACGGTGCGGATGCTCGCCGTGGTATCCGACGGCGACCTCGACGACATCGACCCCGCCCAGCGCCTCATCACCACCCTGCACCGCGCCGGCTGTGCCGTGCTGTGGCTACACCCGCCCGGGCTGTCCGGGCACACCTTCGCCGACACCACCACCATCACCGTCGCCGACCCGGTCGACGCCATCCGCCGCATCGCCGACGCCGCCGTCACCGCCGTCGAAAACGCCTGACCGCAACCCTCCACCGGTCCTGCGCTTGAGCGGAACCGGCGGGCGCCGGCGGATGACTTGAAGTCCTTGCCCACCAACGGTTGCATGCGTTCGGGACGCAGGGCCCGCCGGTCAGCCGGCGGCTCGGACGGCGTCGTCTGGCGGCAGGTGTCGCGGCCGTCGGCCGGGCACGGAGGGAGAGTCGATGACTGCCAGTGGGAGCCGCGAACCGGGCTCGCCGAGCGGCGCGGGCTTTGCCCGCCTGGTTGGCGAGCTGGACGAGTTGGGCTTTGAGCCGACCCGGCCGGTGGAACATCCGCACGACACCGTGTACACCGCCACCGACAGCGGCGTCCTCGTCGCCATCGTCGCCGACGAGGCCGAACCGCACGTGTGCGTATCGGCCCGGCCAGGCACCGGCCCCGCCTGGAGCATGCACTGGACGGCCAACACTCCACCGATGGTCCAACCGATCGCTCTGTACGCCGCCGTGAACGAAGACCCTGCCGCCGCGCTCGCCGCGGCCGCGGCGGCGCTCGGCATTCCTCCGCCGAGCAAGGCGCCGAACACGGCGCCTGCCGGTCCCGCGCGACCTTCCCCCTCCGCCGGCTGAGGCGCCGCAGCCGGCACGCGGGGGCGCCCGACAACGGTGGCAAAGGGGGTCGTCGGGCGCCCCCGCCCTCAACCGCGTACCCCACACCAGGCTCGGCGGCCTTGCGCTGCGGGCCCTCACCCTCGATGGATGGGTTGCCTGTTGCCGGCCGTGATCGTGTGTGCGTCGATCAGTGGGGGAGGTAGGAATCGGCCAAGCTGTTCGCGGTGCCGTTCTCACCGGACACCGCGTGGGTGGCCCGGTCGCCGGTGGTGTCCTCGCCGCCCGGTTCGGTGGTGGTGCTGTCGGCGAGTTCGGCCAGGATGCGGCGGACCGTGCTGCGTGACCGGCCGACCTTCGCGGCGATGTCGCCGGGCTTCAGCGTCGGGTCTTTGGCATGCCAGTAGGCGATCGCGGCGCGCGGCTCGGCCGGTGGACGATCCTGCGGCGGCGTGGCCGGCACCGCGGGAACCTCGACCCGCGGCCGGTCCTGCGATCCGCTGAGCGGCCCGTCGTTGACAGGCCGGGCGTTCGGCGCGGCCCCAGGTTCGCGGACAGGCTCCGGTTCGCCGACAGGCCCGGGGTCGCCCACGGCGTTGGTGTCGAGGGTCGATGCCGCTGGGTCATGGTCCACGGCGTCACGAACAGGCGCTGCCGGTACCGGGTGCGAGGTGCCAGATCCGGCAGGTTCGACGGTGGCGATCACGGCGCGGGCACCGTTGTCCCGACCAGCAAGGCGTGCGGCCGTGACCGGCACGCCGCCTGGGACAGCGAACGAGGATGGGTCAACCCTCCCAGCGGGGGCAGTCGCGTCCCCGGTCGTGGTGGCGCCGCGGGCGACCATGGTGTCCGCCGCGTCGGCGGCGCGGATGCGCCCGGCGAGCTCGACGAGGCTGACACTGGCCACGATGACCAGGCCGTCGACCGACAACGGCAGCAGGAACGGCGAGGCGCCTTGCTCGCCGTAGCGGGAGGCGACGCCAGCCATATGCCAGTAGGACACCCAGGCCGCGATGCCGGCAATCGCCGTGGTGGCAATCAGGCGGGCGGCGGCCAGGACGCGCCGGTCTACCGGCACCCGGGAGATCAGCTCCACGGTCAACAGCAGGGCCAACGGTGGCCAGGCGGCGATGAGCTGCGCGACCGGGTCGGGGCGGGCGTGCAGGACGTTGGCGGCCACGCTCGCGGCCACACCCAGCACCAGGGTGCCGCGCACGGCCCAGCGCACCCGGCGGAGCTGGCGCAGCGGCAGCTGGGGCGTGGACACGGGGTCCTCCTCTCGTCGGTGTCGCGGGCTTCAGGCGGCGTCGCGGGGCAGTCGGCTGGGGCCGCGGGGGCGGCGTTTGAGGTCGGTGACGAGCCGGTCGGCCAGCGCGATCGTGTCCTCGCCGGGTTCGGTGTCGACCTCGGCCATCCGCCGGGTCAGGACGCGGCGCAGGTCGCGGATGCCGTCGACGTCGCCGAGGCGCCCGTACAGCGCCATGGCCCGCTGGTAGAGCGGCTCGTTGTGCGGGTCGTGGTCGATCGCGGCGCGGAGCACGGTGACCGCCTCGGTCGGGTTGTCATCGGTGACCGCGGCGACGAGGGCGAGGTGGGCGTCGACGGCCTGCTGGCGCACCGCCTCCCGGTACGGCTCGACCCATTCGTAGTCGCGGCCGTCGGCGAGGGGCCCGGTGTAGCGGGCCACCGCCGCCCGAAGCGCCGCGGCTCGCGCGTCCCGGTCGTCTCCTGCGGCGTCGGCGGCGGCGATCGCCGCTTGCATGCGCCACAGGTCGACGTCGACGGTGTCGCGGTTGAGGGCGTACTGCTCGTCCGGGCCGGCCACATAGCTGGCTCGGCCGCCGGCACGGGCCAGGCACGCTCGTAGGTTGGACACGTAGGTGTTGAGCCGGGCGCGGGACTTGCTTTGCCGCTCGGCGGAAAGGACGTCGGCGATGATGCGGTGTTTCGGGGCCTGGCCGCCGCTGGCGACCAGGTACACCAACACCTCCAGGGCCTTGGAGCGCAGTGGCTGCTCGCCGGGCTTGCGGGGTGGGGGCAGGTCGACGATCCGCGGCGCGCCGAGCACCACCACCTGGGCGTGGCCGGCCTCCACAGGCTGGGCGGATTCTGCGTCGCTGTGCTCCGGCTCGCCGTCGCCAGCATCGTCGGCGTCGGCGTCGTCCCCGGCGTCGTCGTCATCGTCGTGTTCGCCGTCGGGTTCGCCGTCGGGTTCGTCGTCGGCTGGTTCTGCCCGGCCAACGGTTGGCCGCTCGGCGAGCCGGTCAGCGTCCACGGTGGACGCCGCATTGCCGGACGCGGGTGGTGCCGAGGCCGCGTGCACCTCGTCGGACGCATCGTCTGCCGGCTTGTCGAGCGCACCGTCAGGCTCGGGTGGTGCCGTGCCGCCAGACCCGGTCGGCCGCGCGGTGGCCGCCTTTTTCTCGTTCAGGGCCTTGTTTCCGTTCGGGGCCGTGTTCTCCCCGGAGGCTGTCGCGGCGGCGGGTCTGTCGGCCGGGCGGGTGACTGCCGGTGGGACGGGCTCGACCGGCGGCGCGGGTTGGGCGGCACCGGTGTGCGCCTCGGCGAGGGTACGCAACAGGTCGGCGGTCTGGGCCGGGTCGAGCACGGCGACGCGGCCGACGTCGGCGGGGTGCCCGCCGTGGCGCACCCGGTCGCCGTCGGCGCGGCTGGTGGCGCCGTCTTTGGCGACGACGACGGTGTTGCCGTCGGGCCACGCGCCCGAGCAGCACCCCGTGGATGTCCAGCCGTTGGCCTTGGGTGAGCACAGCGGCGATGCGGGTGCGTTCGTGTATGGCTCCGGTGTCGGCGATGAGCAGCAGCGGCGGCAGCGGCTCCTCGGCCGGGTCGGCCTCGCGCAGCGCGGCGACGTCGTCGACCTCGTGGTCGAACACCAGCCGGGTGCGGTGCAGGGTCTGCTCCTCCAGCAGGTCGAGGGCTTCGGGCAGGCCGGTGGTGACGGTCAGCCGGGTGGTGACGGTGACGGTGACGGCGTGCGCGCCGAGCAGGGTGGCCAGGGTGGACGCCGGGATGATGACCCGACTGTGGGCCTGGGGTCCGTGCTGGCCGTCGCCGGACAGTGCCGCGACGAGGAACCCGCGGCCGGCGGCCTCGGCGCCGGGGCCGACCAGGCCCAGCCCGGCCGGGGGCCACACCTGCAGCAGCGGGTGGTCCAGGTTCGGTGACACCGGCACCGGTACGGGTTCCGGGTCGTGCGGCGCGGGGTCGGGTTCGCCGGCCGGGTCGGGGTCAGGCCCCAGCGCTTCGGCGTCCACGACATCCGCGGCATCCTCCGGCGCGGCCGGCGGCGCGGTAATGCGGCGCAGCCCACGGCGGATCTCGGTGACCACCGGTGGCAGCGGGGCCAGGTCGGGGTCATCCAGCCGCAGCTCGGGTGAGGGCGGGCGCGGCTGGTAGCGGCGGCGGCGTTGGATCCACACCAGTACGGCAGCGGCGGCGATGGCCGCGGCCAGCCCCGCGTCGACCCAACTGCCGCCGGGCAGGGAAATGCCGATCGGGTTCGCGCGAGGCGGCCGCGACGACGGGGGGTGCGTGGCGGTGGGCGTGGGGCTGGCCGCGGCAGACCCGGTGCCGGTCGGGGCCGGGACCGGCGCGACGACACTGTCGTCCGGGTGGGTCGGCGCTGCGGTCGGCGGCGCGGTGGTGGCCGGGGCGGATGGTGGCGGGCCCGGCGGGGTGGACGGGCCGGTCGACGGGGGCGCCGGCTGCTGGGGCGGGTCGGGCCGAGCCGGTGGCGGCGTAGGTCGGCTGCCGGCGGCCGGTGTGGCGTCGGCGGGCAGGACCAGGACCCAGCCGGGTTCGATGTGGTCGCCGTGGCGCATACGGCCGTGCTGGTCGTAGCGGTCGCGGTTGAGCTGGTAGATCTCCGGCCAGCGGGTGTGGTCGCCCAGCCAGGCGCCGGCGAGGTCCCACAGGGTGTCGCCGCGTGTGACGGTGACGGTGTGGCGCGGCTGGTCAGCGGGCAGGTCCGCGGCGGCCGGCAGCCGCGGCGCTGGGGCCACCGGCCGGGTCGGGTGTTGGTCGGCGGTCGGGTGGGGGCGTGCCGGATGGGGGGTGGTTTCGGTCGTGACGGCGGCGTGCGCCGCTGCGGGTGGGCTGACCGCGGCGACGCTGGTGCCGACCGCGACGGTGCCGAGCATGGCGGCGGACAGGCCCTGCAGCGGGCCGGGGAGCCGCAGGTCGGGCAGCCGGCGGCACAACCGGGCGATGCGGGCGTAGGCGCTGGCCAGGACGACGGCCAGCAGCACCGCCCACATCGCCCACGCCAGCAGTGCGGTGGCGGCGACGAGGGTGGCGCGGGTCAGCGGCTGCGCCAGCCACGCCGCCCACTCGTCCCTGGTGGGCCGGTGCGCGGGCAGCGGCGACCCGACCAGGCGGACCAGGCAGGCCGGCAGCCCGATCAGCAGCAGGCTGGTCCACCACAGCGACACCAGCGTCTGCGTCATCCGCCGCATCGTCGCCTCCCCGCCCGTGGGTACTGCCGGTGGGTTGCCGCCCCGGTTCGGTGTTGCTGCCGGGAACACGGCGGCCCACCGTGGGGATCAGGCGGCATCGCCGGCCGGAACGAGCACGTCCCGCCCTGCGGGGAAGCCGGCTACCCGACGCCGCTGTCCTGTCACGGCTCGACGGTATGGCGGATCGGCGTTGGCGCAACGGTCTGAGCACCTGACAAGGGCTGACACTTGCTGACCCGACCTGGCACGACCTGACACCGCGGCCGGTAACGGCCGATTCGTGGCAATCGGATCCGGGGGCCGCCGGCGGTGCGTGGCTCTGGGGGTGGCCCGCGCTGTCGGGGTCTTGCGACGATGGTCGCGCCGGTTGCGCCGGTGCCGGGCTCTGGTCACGATGACGCCGCGGCGGTGGCTCGGTCACCGCCGCGGGGAGCTGCGGCCGGGGATGTTCGTCGGCGGCGAGTCGTCCGGTGTCGACGCCCGCCTGCCCCGGGGTCGGCGACGGGGCCCATTCACCGCAGTCTGGGGCGTCTCCCCGGTTGGGGTGCGATGGCCGCCCGGCGGTGGGCGTGCCGCGCCTGCCGCTGCAGGTCGGCGTTGACCGGGTCGACGCGCACGGCGTCCTGCAGCAGCGCGAGGGCGGCGCGTGGGTCGGGCTCGTCGCCGGCCAGGGCCGCGTAGGCGTCCACGACGTGGCGGCGGGTCGCCTCCCGGGGCGCGGCCAGCCACGCCCAGTCCTTGCCGGCGGCCAGGTCGCCGGTGTAGGCGTCGACGACCGCGCGCAGGGCGCGGCGGCGTTCGGCCGGGTCGACCGCGGTGGCGGCCTGGTCGACGGCGCTGTGCAGCCGCCACAGGTCCACATCGAGGTGCCGTTCGTCGAGGCGGTAGCGGTCACCGTCGCGGACCAGCACGTCGGCGCCGCCCGCGACGCGCAGTGCGGCGCGGAGCTTGCTGACCGGGGTGTACAGCCGCTCGGCCGCGCCCTCGGGACGCGGCCCGGGCCACAGCGCGGCGATGAGCTGGTTGCTGACCGCGCCGTGGCGGTGCACCGCCAGGAAGATCAGGATCTGCTGGGCGGCGCTGCGCTGGATGACCACCGGCGCATCCGGGTCGCCGGTGCGGTGCAGGGTCGGGGGGCCCAGCAGGCGCAGCCGCAGCGGCGCCGGCCCGGTTGCCTGCCCGGCGGGGGTGGCCGTGCCGGGCGGGTGTGGGGTCCGCGGCCCCGGCGTGGACGCGCTGCCCGACGCGGGGGCGGCCGGGGGTGGCGGGGGCTCGGGCGGGGACGGGTGAACCGGGTCGGGGCGGGCCTGGCGCAGCAGGGTGAGCAGATCGGCCGCGGCGGTCGGGGTGAGCACGCACAGCCGCGCGCCGGTCGGGCCGCGGGTGTCGGTGGTGTGGGTGTGGCCGTCCTCGTCGACCCGCCAGGTCTGGCCGTGCGGCCAGTCGCCGAGCAGGACGCCGGTGATCCCGAAGCGGGTGCCCAGCAGCAGGACGGCCAGCCGCACCCCGGTGGCGTGGTCGGCCGGGCCGCGGGTCAGCAGCACCACCGGCGGGAACCCGGCAGCCGGCCGCGCCGGTTCGTCGGCGGTGAGCCGGGCGCGGGTGAGGGTCTGCTGCTCCAGCAGGGCGATGGCCTCATCGAGGCCGCCCACCACGGTCAGCCCCGCGGCGGGGTGGCCAGCCGCGGCCGGGCCCAGCAGCGCGTCCAGGTCGGCGGCGGTGGTGATCAGCTGCGGGCCGCCGTGCCACCAGGGCCCGGCCGACAGCAACACCGCCGCCACGATGCCGCGGACGGCGGCGTACGCGCCCGTGCCGGTCAGCCCCACCCCACCCGCGGGCAGGTCACCTGGCCCGATCGGCCGACCGGCCCGGTCGGCCACCGCGGCCGGCAGCGGTTCAACCGGCACCACCCCGCCGCCGTGGGCGGCGTCGCCGGCATCCGGCGCGTCGTCGCGACGCTCGCGACCGTGCAGGACGTCCTGCACCGCGGTGACCGTGGGCGGCAGCGGGGCCAGATCCGCATCGTCGCGGACCGACCCGACCGGTGGGCGCGGCCGGTAGCCGCGACGGCGACGCCACCACACCACCGCCGCGGCCGCGGCGACCGCCTGGGCGGTCTGCTCGGTGACCCACCCACCATCGGGCAGCGCCACCCCACGCCCCTGCCAGCCCGGGTCACCCTCGCCGAGCGTCGCATCCCCGGCCGCAACGGCAGCGACGGCGGGACCGCCCGGCTCGGCGGCGACCACCGGCGTGTCCACCGCCACCGGTGCACCCGTGGCGGCCGGCAGCAGCGGGGTGGCAGCCGGTGGCGGCGCGACCGGTGGGGCGGGCGGGTGCGCCGAACCGGTCGGCATGCCGAACACCGCCGCGCCGAGCATGCCGCTGGCGGTGGCCTGCAACGGGCTCGGCAGCGCCGGCAGCCGCAGCCGGGCGGCCGCCCGCCCCATCCGGCGCGCCCGGGTCACCACCTCCGCCACAACGGCGTAGACCAGCACCGCCCACAACAACCACCCGATGATGGCCGCGCCGTCGAGCAGGGTGGCACGGGTCAGCGGCCGCGCCAGCCACACCTGCCACTCCCCGGCGGTGGGCCAGTGGTCCGGCAGCGGCCAGCCCCCCAGGCGCACCAGCCCGGCCGGCAACCCTACCAGCAGCACCAACAGCCAACCCAACGCCCACAACCGGCGCAGCAACCGCACCATCATCGCCGCCCCCACGGCAGTCCCGGCCACCGGCCGGCACCCGAACCAGCGGCATCCGGCGCACCCCACGCGAGGCCACCGCGCCGGCTAGGCGGCACCAGCGCCCCCCGCCGGACCACCGCGGCGACGCCGGCCGCAGCGGTCGGGTCGGGATCCCGGCGGGTGTTGCCCGCCGGCGTCCGGCGCAGGCAGCGGCCGCGCAGCCACACCACGGCCACCGCAACGGCGGCGCCGAGCGCGACGGCGCCGACCATGCCGCTGGCCGCGGCCCGCATCGGGGCGGGCCGCCGCAGCCGGGACAGCCGGACGCGGGTCAGCCGGGCCAGCGCCTCCCGGGCCACGGCGTAGACCAGCCAGGCCCGGGCCAGCCAGCGCAGGCACGCCGCCACGTCGACCGGCACCGCGGCGCCGGGCTGCGGCGCCGCCGGCCACCGCCGTAGCTGCGGCTGCGACCAGTGCCGTGGCAGCGGCCAACCCACCACCGGCACCAGGGCGGTGGGCAGGCCGGCCAGCACCACCGTCAGCCCGACCAGCGACCACACCGCCCGCAACAGCCACATCAGCGACCCCCGCGACGCGGGCCGGCATGTACCGCGGCATGGGCTTCGCGGTCCGGCGCAATAGCCCGGGGCGCCGCCACCCGCCCGGCCCGTCGGCGCCGGCCGCCAGCTCATCGCGGCCGGCACGGTCAGCCCCCGCCGCCGGCCGGGTGCGGTGCCCGCCGGCGGGCCAGCCGCCACACCCGCTGCCCCCACCACAGGGCGACCGCCACCACGTACACCACGGCCAGCAGCCCGGCGGTCAGGCCACTGCCGACGGCGGCGGCGAAGATCGCCAGCGGGGCGGCCAGGATCAGCTGGTAACGGCGGGGCAGGTCGACCGCGAACGCGGCCGCCGCCCCGAGCAGGCACGCGCCGACCCGCCCCGACACGGCGGTCAGCAGCGCGGTGGCCGGGTAGCGGGGCGCGGTGTCGGCGTGCTGCAGCAGCAGCATCCCCACCGCGGCGCAGGCGACCGAGGCGTGCGGGAAGGCCAGGAACCGGTGCCAGGCCGTGCCCGGGTCCACGCCCCGCAGCGCGAACAGCGCCAACCCGCCGGCCGCCAGCGCGACCGGCAGGCAGGCCAGCAGCGTCCACCGCAGAAACGCCCCACCGGGCAGGCCGAACGCGACCGAGCCGACCATGGCGTACAGGCCGGCGATGCTCAACCCGCCGGCCACCGCCGCCAGCAGCCCGGTGCTCACCTGCTGACCGGGGTGCTGGTCGGCGTCGGTGGGCCCGGGAGCATCGTTGCGGCCGGCCCGGGCGCCGGCCACGGCCAGGGCGAGGATCGGGGCGGCGGCCAGGCAGGCCAGCAGCGCCGCCAGCGCGGCCAGGGCCAGCTCACCCCAGTTGGCCAGCAGGTAGGCATACCGGCGGTCGAACGCCGACTCGATCCTCGCGGTGGCGTAGAACTGCCCGACCAGGGCCAGCGACGCCACCGCCGGCACCAGCACCCCGACCGCCCGGCGCAGCGGCGGCTCGACCGGCCCGGCCACGACCTCGTCGACGACCGCGGCGCTGGCATGTACCGTGCCGAGCACCGCGGCCAGCTTCGGCTCGGCGGTCACCCGCGCCGGCAGCTGCAGCTCGGCGGCCACCCGCTGGGCCAGCGCCGTCAGCCCCGGCATCCCACCCACGCAGAACACGCCCGCACACCGCTCGACAGGCAGCTCCGCCGCCTGCACCGCCTGCCGGGTGACCTCGACCGCGGCCTCGACCACCGGCCCGGTCGCCGCGTCCAGCTGCGCGGCGGTCACCACCACCGGCGGCCCCGCCGGCAGCGCCACGGTCACCGCCGGCATCCTCGCCAACGCCTGCGCCGCGTTGCGGGCGGCGGCCAGCACCGCCACCCGGTCCCCGCCCTCCACCGCCGCCGCCCGGCCCGTGGCCGTCACCGTCGCGGCGAGCAGCGTCTCGCCGAGGGCCTGCTCCACCCGCCGCCCACCAGCCTCGGCCGTGGCGATCGTCGATACCACCTCGAACCCGGCCGCCGCCCGGGCCACCACCGCGGCTTCGAAGCCCGCCCCGCCGTCGCAGACCACCAGCCACCAGCCCACCGGCACCTGGACACCGGTGGTGAGCAGATGCTGCGCCACCGCGACCGGCGCCGGCACCAGGCTCGGCACCGCCAGCCCCGCCCGATGCGCCGCCCGGCGCAGCACGGTACGCCGCCGCGGCCCCCACCCGGCCGGCACCACCAGCCGCACGTCGCCGACCGGCTCCCCCGCTAGTGCCGTGGCCGCCTGGCCCACCCGCCGTAGCGTGGCCGCGATCAGATCCACTACACCATCACCACCGGTGTGGTGGTCGTCGAGCTGCCGCTTCGGCTCGGCCACCAACCCGCCGGGATCCGACCCCGGCCGCAACGCATCCAGGCCGGTCAGCGGCTCCCCGCCGCCGGTGAGCAGCACCGCGCTCGGCAAGCCCGGCTGGCCGTCGAACAGCACCGGCCGCCACCGCCCGTCCGGCCAGGCCAGCACCGCCGCCGTCGTCGCGGCGCCGTAGTCGATGCCCAACCGGGCCCCCGTGGCCACAAACGCCAGTCTTACCACCAGCGACCGTGCCGGTCACCCCGCTTTACCAGCCACCCGGCGCACAACCCCCGGCACCGGACCGCGCCCCCTGGCGGCCCGCGCCACGGCCGACAGACCAGGCGCCCGCCGATCACCCACCTGGCCGGCCAGCGGCGCAACGCCAGTCCACCCCGCAGGGCCGCCGGCCCGCGCCGCCCGCGCCGCCGGGCGGTCACCGCCCCGGGTCGCACCGGTTCCCCGGCGACCGGACCGGTTCGATACAAGAGCGCCCGCCCTATTTCTCCGGTAGGCGACGGCCCGCGGCGGGGCAGCGGCCATCGCTCACGGTCTTTATCGTCGGACCGATGTCCGATCGTGATGATGTGTCCGCGGCCGGGGGTGGCGTAGGCCCGCCGGCCGACCAGCCGGCGACAGGGGCGGCCTGGCCGGTCCACGGGTACGGCCACGGCGCGGCCGGACCCGACGACAGCGCCTGGGACGCCGACGACCGCGAGCGCACCGGTGATGATGGTTCCGGCGAGCCGGACAACGCCGGTGACGGCGTGCCAGACGGTGCCGGCGGGGTGGTGCGGCGTCGGCGGTGGCGCGCCGCCGCGGTGGTCGTGGTTGTGGTGGTGCTGGCCGCGGCGGGTGTGCTGCTGTGGCAGGCGCACCGGCCTGACCCGCCATTCCCGCCACCGGCGGCCTCCTCCCCCACGCCGACGCTGCCGACCACGATCGGCCAGCTGCTGCGCAGCCGGCGCGAGGCGCTGCTGCGCGGTGACGAGGCCGGCTGGCTACGGGACGTGGACCCGGCCAAGCCGGCGCTGCTGGCCCAGCTGCGCACCAGGTACCAGACGCTGCTGGCCCTGCAGGTGTCCGGCTGGTACGAAACCGTCCTCGACCCCGACGGCGAGGTGCGCCTGCCCACCGCCATCGTGGTCCGGGTCAAGGTCGCCTACTGCCTGGCCCGGCCCGGCTGCGAGCTCGACGGCATCGCCTCGGTGGTGGAGCAGGTCGGGTTCACCAGCCGCGACGGCCGGGTCTGGCTCACCGACCTCCTCCCCACCCAGGTCGACCGGGACCAGCAGGTGCCGGTGCCGTGGCAGACCGGCCCGTTGCAGGCCGCGACCGGCGGCCGGGTCATCGTCGCCGCACCACCGGAGCTGGCCGGCCGGCTCGACGACACCCTCGCCCATGCCGAACAAGCCGCCCGCGTCGCCGACCGCTACGCCCGCTTCCTCAACGCCCCCGACCACTACCTGGTCTACCTCGCCGGCCCGGCCCAGTGGCACCAGTGGTTCGGCACCCGCCCATCCGGGCCGGACCCGCTGGCCTACGCCATCCACATCAGCCGGCTGGACATGCAGATCGTCGTCGACGCCGGCCACGTCGGCCCGGACCGGATACAACTGGTGCTGCAACACGAGCTCGGCCACGTGGTCACCCTCACCGACGCCAAACCCCGCGTCGACCTGTTCAACGAAGACGCCTGGCTGGCCGAAGGCATCGCCGAGTACATCGCCTGGGCCGACCGCAGCCCCACCACCTACTACCGCCTCGACGACGTCCGCCGCCACCTACGCGCCGGCTGGAACGGCCAGATCCGCCAGCTCGTGCCGCAGTACGACACCCCCGCCGCCTCCGCCGTCTACGGCATCTCCTACCTGGCCCTGCGCTACCTCGCCGACCACTACGGCGAGGCTGTCGCCGACTCCTGAAAACTGACCCCCTGGGGTACTCCGAAAGTTGACCCCCTCTGAGTCTTGGAGGGTGCTGAAAGTGGAGGACTGGGCCGAGATACGCCGTCTGCATCTGGCAGAGGGCGTGCCCATCAAGGAG
>WNFU01006301.1_pt1 | contig 14421 bp, 12 predicted proteins | sample 5400121 | NCBI WGS metagenome assembly WNFU01 (sample SAMN13153360, study PRJNA577476) | soil metagenome | isolation source: 100 cm soil or saprolite under grassland replicate 1 | place: USA:California | collected 2016-06-15
GAGGAAGCAATCCCCGCGCCAGAAGGAAAATTATTCTCACTCATCACTTCCGCGCGCTCATGAATATTTGCCATCCCGCGAATGATATCGAGAACATAGGAAATGCGATCCAACCCCGCTCCCATGACTTCATGCCCGTTGATAATCAGCTCATCGAAAGGTAGCGACGGTTGAAAGCTGACCGTCGTACGCGTATATAGTCCATCCAGATTCATCGAGATAGAGCCGTTCACGGGGATGCGTAAGGTGTTATCGCGATTTCCCCAGTATTTGATGAAAGCCAGATTGGGATTCGCTTGGGCAGTGGCAGTGCTCATAAGGTGATGATACCATTACTATGAAGCTAAGGCATAGATAGCAAATTGCTGCGGGGCAAGCCGTCAAGCCCGGCCTGCTCTGAGAAGTTCCATAATAAGTGTTGGGTTGCCTCATGGTGTGCGCTAGCGGCAAAAGCGGGCGGTGGCGGGTAATCGCCAAAAAGCCGTTGGTGTAGACGCTGGACGCGGTGTTCGGCGGCTTTGTGGGGTTCTAGCAAGCGCATCAGATTGTGCTGGCCCCACAATCCAGCGCATCAATAGTTGCACTACTACTGCGGCGGAAGCGTAAGCAAATAGATCGGCAAGCAACGGTATCGGACCCGGCCCGAAGACGATGAGTTGCGTTGTCAAGTTGTATGCATAATCGCGTGTCACACCAAACAAGGCAAAGCGACGAGGCCCGGCATCCTCCAACGTCGAATAACGCGCCAGCCGATCAAACCAAGCGCCGCGCCATACCAGGCAAGTGGTGCGTCGGCGGTGGTGACGGCGGGATAATGCCACCAGCCCAATTGAGCAGCAATCTTGTCGTAAACCACAACCATTGGCATTACAGGAATTGCAGCAAGGAGAACGCCAATAATACGCAGCAAGCTAGCACGCGAAAAGAAGGCGACAACGGCGAACATTACCGCGGTGATGGTAATGCCGACAAATAGAAGATTGGGATCAAGAAGGTCCATGAAAGTTATTCCTTGGGCTGTTTGATTAGCTGTCTATAAATGACATGGCTGGCGAAGCGTCAGCCGCCGCGAAGCGGTCGGCTGCAGCGGGAGTTGGGCGGCTCCCGTGCGTCAGCATGCAACGCCAACTCTACCAATGCGATCTTTTATACGTCCATTTGGATTACGTCGGCGCTTCTTGGTATCTGCCGTAACCCGAACCAACCTACTACGGTAGCGGCAAGGATGATCAGGGCAAAAACCACAAGCGGGGGCAAACCACCGACTGCGGAAACGCCCAAGCGGGCGTACGTCTGGCCAATGACTATGTAGTACGGAAAGATCGCCAAATCGCCGACCAGCAACACCCACAGTGCCCAGGCTCGCCCTTGGCGAAGTGCAAACCAGGTCACTCCGAGATGAACAATGGCGAAAGCCATCATATACGCACACATGGTGTCCATGAAGCTCACGAGAAAGGCTCCCAGCCTGGGATCGGCCCTATCCAAATCAGCTAGGGTGCGTCCAACTAGCATGGCATCGGCCTCTGGGTCAATTACCAGTGCGCCTCCCGCCCCGCCAGCGCCATTTATATGGAGTGACAGGGGGACAAACACCGCGGCCAATACATTAATTGCCCCATACAGCAGGAAGAGCACAACAGCGAGTCCAAGCCGACTTCGCCAACGAAACGACCATAGGTTGGGCATTTGTGTGGACATGATGACGCCTTCCTCGCGGGTCACAACACGATTCGTTGTAAGCCGCACTAATAGTTGTCCAGTAGCTGATATTGAACAAGGGTGAGCCGCCCCACTATGAACTTGGTTGGCAGCCTCAACATAACAACTGATATCTGTCATTCTTCGCTTTCTTGCAATTTAGAATGACAATGTCACATTCGCGACAAGTCAGCGTCGAATCTTTCCAAACCAGCGCGGGACTTTATTCTTATATTCACGATAAGCCTCACCAAAGTGCGCCTCCAAAATACGTTCTTCCTGCGGCATCGCGTAATAATTGAAGAATATGTACCAAGCTATAAAGGCGATCAGGAGAGCGACGCTCCCATAGAAAATTATCCACCCCAATAAGAGAATCAGTTCAGAGAGATACATCGGGTGGCGCGAAAAAGCGTACATGCCGCGCATCAGCAGGTAACTCTTGTCTAACTCCCATTCGATTCCCTGGGGAGACGCAGCAGAGTGTACGGCCACGCCCCAGAGCAGGCCGATCGTTCCTATCAGGACTGGAATCAGTCCGAGAATATTCCAGATGCTTGGACGACCATCTGTCCATCCATAACGGGGTGTAAGCAATGAAATTGCCCAAGGCAATACCCACCAAACGATGAGCGCCAGAGGGTAAGCCAGCCAAGGGGAAAGATGCTTGACTTTTTTAGTTTGCTCTTGTTTTGAATGATCAGTTGTGTTCATGACTTTCACTTTCTGCCTGCCCAAAGGCTGGCTTTACACATAACAATTGTTACACGTATTAAGAGACAATGAAAACGATAACCACTTGAGATCACTCAACAAGCTTCACCATGTTTCGGATATTGCCGCGTACACCACCAACTCCTTGTTTGAACTGGCGGTCTTGCTTGTAAACCACCATTGGCATTCCATGTTTCGGAGTGAGAGTCACGTGCACAAGCCGGTCCACTCGTGTCCCTGTCACGAACTCTAAGCGGTAACGTTGCAGTACCAGCGCCAAAATCACCTTGAGTTCCTGCATGGCAAACGAGGACCCAATGCACATGCGGGGGCCGCCACTAAAGGGAGTAAACTGGAAGACGCTCGGCTGGATCGTCAGCCACCGATCCGGATCGAACTTGAGCGGGTCAGGATAGATCTCCTCGATGCGGTGCGTGTGATAGGTGCTCATCACGATCTCCGCCCCTGCCGGAATGGAATAACCTCCCAAATCATTTGCCTCCGCGGCAACCCGGTGGATAACAGGAAAGGGCGGCAACAATCGCAGACTTTCTTTTATGATCCGCTCTAGCAGTGGTAGTCGGTCCAACTGCTCAACGCTGGGAAGATTGCCGCCTAGCACATGGTCAAGCTCATCCACAACACTCGCGTGGATGCCAGGGTGCTGAGAGAGTAAGAATAATGTCCAAGTAGCCGCATAGACAGAAGCATCGCGGGAGCCCCACAACAAAAGGCTGATGTGCCCAATTAACTCGTCTTCAGACAACGATGAACCATCTTGGTCACGGGTCTGGATCAGCATGGAAAGCAAAGAATGATCTTTCGCCCCTTCTGCACGCTTCGCCTCGATCAATCGGCGGGTCGTTGTTTCGATTTCCTTCGAGAGATCCAGCCAGCCACGATAGCGAAAACCCGGGAGATCAAAAGGCATCAGATGACTCAATGACATTACGTAGTCAATCCACTTTCCCACAACCAAGCCAACTCGTTCGCCTTCATCGACGTTTTCTTGTCCAAATAATGTCAATGCTGTAATTCGCATGGTCAACCGCAGCATTTCCTGGCTCACGTCAAGCCGTTGGCCGTCCTGCCAAGCGTTAAGCATTTCTAGTGTGGAGTTGACCATATCGTTATGGTAAGTCTGAACAGCCTGTTTATGAAAAGCGGGCATCATGAGCCGGCGATGCTTGCGATGTTCATCTTTCTGTAAATAAGGCAGACCCGTCATGATGCGTGTCACTGGCTCTTGGCGCGGGGAAATCTCGCCGATTGGATAAAGGCTAAGAGACATGGCAACCCGATAATAGGAATCATGCTCTGTCGTTACTTGCTGAATCAGCTCTGGACCGTAAAGAAACACAGTCCCGGGGTAATTCGGATTCGGTGGCGTAGCCATGGGAGGCGTTTTTACCCATACGAGTTTCCCATATTCCCCAAACAGAGTATCCAGATAGCCAATTGGATCATTAAAAAAGGAAATCGCAGCACGATAGGGTCCCAGGAAGGATTGGGGACCTGGTATGGCTCTTGACAAATTTTGTTGAATCGTTGTCATTCTTCACCTCTAAAGCTTTTTGTCTCAAACGCGAATAAGTTTAGCCTTGAGTCAATGCTCCTTCATTTTTCCTGGTTGAATGTTGCCGTATTCATAGATTATCTCGGTATTGCCCACCGTCGACACGAATATATGTGCCAGTGATCCAGCCCGCGCGTTCGGAAGCGAGAAACACAGCGACATCAGCCACTTCTTCCGGCGTGCCGAGAGGGATCATTGATCCGGATATTCGCCCAGAGACCGCCCTCAAACTCGATAGAGCCCGGTGCAAGTGCGTTAACTCGAACACGCTTCTTGGCAAGGCTTATGGCGAGGGTTTTTGAATAACTGATGATCGCCGCCTTCGCGGCCGCGTAGGGTGGCAATGCCAGTCCGGCTTGCAAGGCGGAGATTGACGAGATGAACAGAATGTTTCCGGCACATCGCTCAGTCATCTATTCTCCCTATAAACACTAATAAAGAGAAATAATTCAAGATCAACCCAGTCGTAGGCAGAGTAACTTCGAAGATAAGTGAGCCAATCTTGTCTTCGAAGTAGAACGGATATTTAATTGAAACTCATTTGTCTAAACATCATTATATGACTAAGGGATTTCATTTGCAACACCTCTACTTCACAATCCTGCTTTTTCCGGCGATTCGATGATAAAGCTCACAACCCATCTATATGTGTCAGCTTTGCTATTGGCTGTGCCATGCAGTGTGTGTATACCTGCAGGCGGGTTTATAAGCACTACATCCCAGGCCTTCACCTGCCGGAAGATTTCCCGAATAGGAGATGGGCTAGGCGCTAGGTCTGGCAGAACGTAGGTATATAACCCGAAAGCCGCTAAGTCCAATGGGTGTCCGTCCAATGACAGTTGCCAAGTAAGCGCAGACCAGTCTAAAGCTTGTAAAGCTTGATCCGTCCCTTCAAATGGCTGACCAATTGCCAGCTTGGACAATGATGGAACATGGCAATCCACAGCAATCATGCTATCGCTTTCCCGTGCGGCAGAGCAGAAAGCCCGTAGCGGCGGTGCCCCCATTGTGCCAGTGGTAATCACCATGCTGTCCATTTTGTCGCCTGGTTTGAGCAAGGGATCGTCGGCAGACTGCCAGGCTGGCTGGCAGGCCAGGATTACAACCGCTGCCAATAAGCTAAAGGCGAACAACAAAAATTTCTTCATTATTAAACTCCTCATTCAGAATGGTGGAGTTGCCACGGGAATCGATAAGACAGATGGCTCGCTTGCTGCAACCCAGGCAAGGACTGATGTTTCAGATAGAACGAGGCGGGTATGTGACGCAGGCGGGATTGGAACCGAAATAGGGCTAATCGAATTTTTTACAACAGGTATTCGGTCCGCCTGATAGGCACCCTGGGTTGATGATGTCAAATTACCCCAGATTGCGGCAGCAATCAAAGCGAAACTTGTAATGATTAGGATTGCGATGAGTCCAATTACCAGTGCACGTTGGACACGAATCACATGCGGATCAGTAAGCGTGGTTGTGGACATTGCGTTTTCCTTTCTCTATCAATGCACTCACTAGAAACCGGTTAGCTATGAGCTACCGATCAGAATACCAGCCGCGAAGACAACCACTCCGCCGACGACTACTTGAAATGTTGCTGCCAGTAAAGGTGTGTCCATGTAGCGGTTACGAATCCAAGCAATTAACAATAACTCTACGATGACAACTGCTACTGCGATCAGAGCTGCAGTTAGGAAGGCTGGGATCAGAAATGGAAGTGTGTGACCCAAGGCGCCTAAGAAGGTCATCAAGCCGCACACCGTCCCGCGCAGCCAAGGGCTGCCGCGCCCACTCAACTTGCCATCGTCAGACATGCCCTCTGAGAAAGCCATGCTAATTCCTGCGCCGACCGCGGTGGCTAAACCAACCAAGAAAGCCGTGTGACTGTCGCGTGTGGCGAAGGCGGCGGCGAACAAAGGCGCCAGCGAGGAAATAGATCCGTCCATCAAGCCAGCCAGGCCTGGTTGGACAACGCTCAGAATGAACGCCCGCTGCCCTTCTGGGCTAGACCTTCCAACTGAACTTGAAATTGCATCATTCTGAATCATTTTGTTCTCCTTATTTCTAAATAAACTACCTTGAATGAAAATCTAAAGTTGCTTCTATTTAAACAGAAATGGAGACTCAATTGGTCTCCTTTAGGTATACAATAAGGTAGACGAATTGGTATACACAATTTTCTGCTCTTTGTTTTAATGAACGAATGGAAACTACAATTTCCTTTGGATATTGGATACGGCGGCAGCGTAAGGCGCTTGGGCAAAACGTTCGAATTTTAGAAAAAAACCTGCCTAAATTTTCCATAAAGCCTGGTAAAACTCGTAGAAAATCAGCAATTTTGAGTGAAAGTAGTAACAAAAATCTACAGAAATCTTAGTTCATAACAGGCTCTAGCTTCTGGTTCCCTCTTCGATTAAATCCCTGACCTTTTCCCTGCCTCGGGATTCGTAAAAGAAGTGGTTCATGGTCAATGCTCCTTATCGTGCGCAGGTTCGATACGCTGACAACAGGTAGATTAACCCGCCATCCACACCAGTAGGTCCATCCTCCGTGTACGCCACCCGCATACCAGCTTCTTTCACATATTCAGTGTGGAGTGAGTAGCGAGAAGGCAAACTTTTACACGTTATGACAGAATCTGTCCCAGATGCAATGGCAGTTGTGGCGATGGCTTCCCGAACGGTGAGGGCGAGTGCCAGCATTAATGCAATAGCAATCAACACATTGAATAAACGATGCTTTAGCATTTTGATCTCCTTTGGCCGGGAGAGATTTGCGCTCGAAAGTGCAGGAGTTCTTGCTGCCCGCTTGCGCGCCGGCCCTTTCACACTTTCACTGTAGCGTCTGGCGACCTACCCCACTTGCCATTTCCTACCAAAATTCTCCAAATGGCTTGAGGATGTGCTATGCTATTCTTATAAGCGGGAAAAATTGGGTTTTCGTGTGAAAGGATGTGCAGATGTCCATTTCAATCCCTGAGAACACGCTGGAGAAATTCACCACCTTCGGTGATCTGCTTCGCTTTTTGAGACGCCGCGCGGGTATCACGCAGTTGGAGTTATCCATTGCCGTTGGATACAGTGACGCACAGATCAGCCGCCTCGAACAAAACCTGCGCCCGCCAGACATTCCCACGATTGAAGCCCGTTTCGTTTCTGCTCTTGGATTGGAGGATGAACCCACAGCCGTCGCGCGGCTATTGGATTTGGCGGCCCACGTACGCCGCGAAGATGCGCCCAGTCTCGGTCTCTGTCCATACAAAGGATTGAACTATTTCGATGAAGCGGATGCAGACCTATTTGTGGGACGTGAGGAGTTAACCGCCAAGTTAGTCGAGCGCGTTCTTTCCCTCACTTCTAGCGGGTCACCGAATCAGATACGTTTCCTCGCGGTGGTCGGTGCTTCGGGCAGTGGCAAGTCCTCGCTTGTGCGAGCAGGGTTAATTCCCGGATTACGCTGGAACAAGAAATCGATTGATTGGCCGATCCATATCTTTACACCCACCGCGCATCCACTGGAAAGCCTCGCAGCAAGCCTTACTCCTGAAAATGAGACGGTCTCTGCCATCGCAACATTTATGGATGATCTGACGCACGACCCGCGCAGTTTACAAATCTTTGCGAAACGCAAGATGGGTTCAAAGAATGGATCGCATTTGTTGCTGGTAGTTGACCAGTTTGAGGAGCTATTCGCGTTGTGCCGCTCAGAGGAGGAAAGAGCCGCGTTTATCGGCAACCTGCTCACGGCTGCGTCTGAAGTGGACAGTCCGGTGATTGCACTCCTCGCGTTGCGTGCGGATTTCTATGCTCATTGCGCGCATTACATCCAATTGCGCGAAGCACTGGCCCAGAATCAGGAATATATGGGTGCCATGAGTGAAGAAGAATTGCGGCGCGCGATCGAAGAACCGGCCCGCCGCGGTCGCTGGGAATTTGAGCCTGGATTGGTTGATTTGTTGTTACATGATATCAGCCACGAGCCAGGTGCTTTGCCACTCCTCTCCCATGCCCTATTGGAAACCTGGCAAAGACGGCGCGGGCGCATGATGACATTAAGCGGTTACACCGCCTCCGGCGGCGTAGGCGGCGCCATCGCGGAAACAGCAGAGGCTGTATTCGCCGATCGATTTACGCATGATCAACAGGATGTTGCCCGCCGCATCTTCCTACGCTTGACTGAATTAGGTGATGAAAGTGCCACCGGCGATACGCGTCGACGCGCTAGTTTCAAAGAACTGATTCTGAAACCGGAAGAAACGAATACAACACATACTCTATTGAAAGTATTGGCAGATGCCCGTCTGATCGTTACAAGTGAGTATACAGTGGAGGTGGCGCACGAGGCCTTAATCCGTGAGTGGCCGAGACTACGCGGCTGGCTTGAAGATAACCGGGAAGGATTGCGTTTGCATCGTCAACTGACAGACGTGGCACAGGAATGGGATGCGCTCAACCGCGAGCCCGATCTGCTCTATCGCGGCGTACGTCTGGATCAAGCACGTGGGTGGGCACTTACATACGCCGATGAAATGAATCCGCTGGAGCGCGAATTCATGACAGCATCGATCGAAACCGCTGAACGTGAAGTCAAAGAAAAAGAGGCGCAGCGCCAACGTGAATTGGAAGCGGCGCGAAAACTGGCTGAATCCGAAAATCAACGGGCGGAAGTGGAAAGTCAACGAGCTCATGAGCAGACACAGTCTGCTATGCAACTCCGCAAGCGCGCCCGTTATCTTGCTGGCGCATTTGTGATAGCCCTTATCATGGCATTCACCGCATTGTTCTTTGGTTCGCAGGCTCGTCGGGCAGCCATCATGGCACAGGAGAGTGAGCGCACCGCTTTCTCTCGCGAACTGGCTGTGCAGTCTAAACTCAACCTCACGGTGGATCCAGAGCGAAGCATTCTACTCGCTCTTGCTGCTTTGGATCAGGCCCACTCCCAAGAAGCGGAAAATATGTTGCACGAAGCGTTGTCTGCTTCACGTTTGCTCCTGACTTTAAGGGGCCATGATGGGCCGGTATATGACGTGGCCTATAGCGCGGATGGAAAACGAATTGCCAGTGCTGCAGGGGATAGAACGGCGAGAATCTGGGACGCGGAGACAGGTGAAGAGTTGCTCACCTTGGTACATCCGGCAGAAGTCGGTAAGGTGATTTTCAGCCCGGATGGTGCACAACTTGCAACTGGCGCGGCCGATGGTTTGGTCAGACTTTGGGATATGGAATCAAGACAGGAACTGCTCAAAATTACTGGAGCGAAGGAACCGAACACACCAGATCCCCGAATCGTGTTTATCGCTTTTAGCCCGGATGGAAAACTTCTGGCAACTGTAGGCAAAGGTGAGGGCCTATTGAAATTCTGGGATCCAGCATCAGGAACTGAATTGTTTAGGATTAGCGATCCGGATTGGCTTGACGTTGCTCCTGGCACGAACCTGGTTCCTCGTTCAATTGCATTTAGTTTCGATGGAACAAAACTGGCAATTAGCCTTATCAGCAATGGCATAGGTTTGGGAAGAATTGAGATCTGGGATATGACAACGCATCAGAGAATACAGATGTTAGTTGGGCATTTTGACCTCCCATACCCCATAGTCTTCAGTCCGGATGGGACGCGCATTCTTGCTCCATCGGGCCCGGAGAGCCCAACTCCCACCATCTGGGACGCGGCATCCGGGGATTTGTTGTTCACATTAAGAGAACCCGTGAACACAATCATTTATAGTGCGGATGGGAAGCGGCTGCTCAGCGCAAGTCTTGGAGGGATCGCCAAAGTGTTCGACGCCGAGACCGGCGATTCATTACTGTCACTGACGGGGCACTCAGGTCGCGTCTTTAGGGTAGCCGAGAGTCCTGGTTGCGTTCAACCACCCGAGGCACCCTTTGCCTGGTGTGGCACCCGCCTCGCCACGGCCAGTGATGATGGGACTGTAAGAGTCTGGGATATCTCACCGGCCGGGAACCGGGAAGTTCTGACCTTACCTGAAATTGAATTTGCGCTTAGTCCCGATGGGACTCGCCTAAGCACGCTCAAATTGAACCCTCCTCCGCCAGCAATTGTCTCTCATGCTGTCATTCAGCAATGGAATTTGCCCACAGAAGTACAATCAGATCAGATTTCTGACTATAGGTCCTCCTCCATCAAGTTCGGTGACAATCTTCGAGCGTCCTGGTTCTGGTTCTTTCCCCACAAAGGTGTCTTTATTGCGGCATTCAAAAACAGTTCTTTGAAGTTTTGGGATGTGACTAATGAGGGCAAAGTAATATACTCAATATCCTGTTGTACTTGGACCCCGGGTATGGCTTTGTCTTTTTCAAACCGAAGTGAGCCCCGCCTAGCAATTGGAAATCCACAGAAAGGGACTGTGGTGATCTGGGATCTCCTCGCCGACGAAAAGATTCGGACGTTGCAGGTGGCTAAACCGAATGATCTTGTTGCATTTATGGACCCCGCCTCCTTGCAGACGGGTAACTATTCATATGGTGACAGTCCGATTGCCCTCAGTGCAGATGGGAAGCGATTGGCTACCCTCAAAAATGATAAAACAGTTGAGATCTGGGATGTAATGACGGGCCGGAAACTCCAGACCCTGCCGGGGCCCGCCGTCATCGATGGTGCTCATCTGTGGTTCAGCCCGGACGGAAATTGGCTGATTATAGCGGACTGCACAGGAACGGCGATTGTGCACGAAGTGATAACCGGTGCTGAAGTGCATCGTTTCTCTAATGATGGCGCCTGCATCACTGGGGTTGACTTTAGTCGTGGCGAGAAATTGATGGCGGTGACCAGTGCTCAACTGGAGACGAAAATCCTGAATTTAGAAACGTGGCAGGAAGAGCTTACATTGCCGGGAGGCTGGCTGGTTCAATTCACACCGGATGGAACACGCGTCATCATCGGTAGGGATGAGCCGACAGGACTAACCAAGTCTGCCGTGCGTATGTACCTAGTAAATTTAGATGATGTCGTAACAGTGGCAAGGTCCCGTGTCACCCGCTCGCTAACGACCAAAGAATGCCAGCAGTATTTACACATGGACTCATGCCCCGATGAGCCGTAAGACTTGATCCCATCCATCAAGCCCGCCAGACGGGGTTAATCAATGTTCAGGATAAAAGCTCGTTGTTCATCTGCGCCTGAAGCGGAAATGGAGACTCAAATGGCTTTCTTTGGGTATACAATAAGGGAGATAAATTGGTATAAACAAATTTCCGGCTTTGCCCTAATTAACGGATGGATACCACAAGTTCTTTTGGCTATTGGATACGTAGGCAGCGCAAGGCACTTGACCTAACGCAACAGGGACTGGCGGAGCGGGTGGGCTGTTCGCTGGCTGCGATCAAGAAGATTGAAGGGGATGAACGCCGTCCGTCGCGTCAAATTGCTGAGCGGCTGGCGGACATTCTAGGTGTGCCAGCCGCTCAGCGCGAGATGTTCCTGGAAGTTGCGCGAGGCTTACGACCGATGGATCAGCTTTTATTGGGTCATGAACCGCTTGTCTCAACCCACCTACCAACGGGCCTTGTGACCTTCCTATTCACAGACATCGAAGGCAGCACTCAACTTTGGGAACAATATCCGCAAGCTATGGAAGAGGCGCATGCGCGCCATGACAAAATCTTGCGGGAGGCGATTCAATCCAACAATGGTTATGTGTTTCAGATGATAGGTGATGAATTCTGCGCGGCATTTGATACTGCTGAGATAGCAGTGCGTGCGGCGGTGAAATCTCAGCTTGATTTGCATACTGAAAATTGGGGAGAGACACCCATCCATGTGCGCATGGGTATTCATACAGGAAAAGCTGAATTGCAGGAGGATGGGGTTTATCATGGATATGTCACGTTGAGTCATGCAGAGCGAGTGATGTCTGTTGCGCACGGGGGACAGGTATTGCTTTCCTCTACTACGCAGCAGTTGGTGCAGGATGAGTTACCTAAAGGTGTTGAACTGCGCGATTTGGGGCAACAGCAACTCAAAGACTTGAGCCGCCCCGAACATCTCTTTCAACTGAATATTGCAGATCTGCCATCCGATTTCCCACCGCTCAATACGCTTGCGTCCGCTCGTCATAACCTGCCTGTGCAATTGACCAGTTTCGTTGGTCGTGAGAAAGAATTGGCAGAGGTCAAAAGTCTTTTGCAGGAAACGCACATATTGACGCTGACTGGCCCGGGCGGTACAGGCAAGACACGTTTATCTTTACAGTTGGCGGCTGAAGTATTGAAAGAGTTTTCGGATGGCGTATGGCTTGTCGAGTTAGCACCCCTTGCGGACCCGACCCTCGTTATACCGACCGTTGCATCCACACTAGGTGTTCGTGAGCAGCCCGGACGCACGATCTCGGATGCGCTCATGGATTATGTACGCGCGAAAAGCATGTTGCTACTCTTGGACAATTGTGAACATCTCATTGAGACCTGCGCACAGCTTACGAATGCTCTCCTGCGAACGGCGCCGCGTTTGAAAATATTGGCAAGTAGCCGCGAGGCGCTGGGCATCGCGGGTGAAACCGCGTACCGCGTGCCCTCGCTTCCCCTGCCGGACCCTCAACAACTTCATGACTTCGACGCGCTTGCACAAAATGATTGTGTGCGCCTCTTCGTAGACCGCGCACTAGCCGCCTACCCATCTTTCCGCCTCAAAGAAAAGAATGCGCCTGCGATTGCAGACATCTGCCGGCGCTTGGACGGTATTCCACTTGCGATTGAACTCGCCTCCGCGCGGACCAAGATCTTTCCTCCAGAAGAGATTGCGGCGCGGCTGGATGATCGCTTTCGATTATTGACGGGTGGAAGTCGCACCGCCCTGGAGCGCCATCAAACGCTGTTTGCACTGATTGAGTGGAGCCATAATTTGCTGTCGGAAGCAGAGCGTGTGCTCCTACGCCGGCTTGCTGTTTTTGCCGGAGGCTGGTCATTTGAAGCGGCGCAAAAGGTGTGTGGCGAGGGGATAGACGCTGAAGTGCTAGATCTGCTAACGCATCTTGTGGATAAATCTTTGGTTGCGGTCGAAGAGGAGATGGAGGAAGGACGTTATCGCCTGCCCGAGACGATCCGCCAGTACGCCCGCGATAAGTTGTTCGAGTCGGGTGAATCGGAGCAGACCCGTGATCGTCACCTGGAGTTTTTCCTGCGCTTTGCAGAGGCAGCCGAGCCGAAACTGCGCGGTGCAGAGCAACTAGAGTGGCTGGAGAGCGTGCAGACCGAACACGACAATCTGCGCATCGCGCTGGCCTGGTCGCTGGAAAGCGGCAAGAGTGATCTTGCGTTGCAACTGGCGGGAGCGCTCTATTATTTTTGGGTGTTACGTGGCTACTGGAGCGAAAGTCAAAGATGGCTGGAAGATGCTCTGGCGCTCTCGGAACGCGAGCAGAACAAAAAGGTTGCGGCTGGAATATATTCTCCTACCCAGGTGGAGATGGCGCAGCGTGCCAAGGCGCTCTATGGCGCTGTGCTGTCTCACGTGGCAACTATGAATGTAAAGAGGGCGCGCACGATAGTCGAAGAGAGCCTGCGCTTGTGGCGCGAAGTTGGAGACAAGTGGTGGATAGCGGTGGCGCTGGAACTCGCTGCATTAATAATGACACTGGATGGCGACTACGAGTCGGCACTTGCTCGCTTGGAGGAAGGCGTGTCACTGGCGCGCCAAGTGGAGGACCCCTGGCCGCTGGCAGTGTGTCTGATCCGCATGGGTGACGCTTTGAAACCACAAGGAAACGCAGCTGCGGCGCGCCCGTTTCTTGAGGAAGGAGTGGCGTTGGCGCGCCTCATCGGAGACAAGAGTGTGCTCAGCGAGGGGTTACGTGAATTGGGTTCCCTCTATTACGTAGCAGGGGATCTAACGGTGGCTGAGTCTCTTACCGAAGAGGCGCTGGCGGATGGGCGCGAGATCGGGAGCCTTTTGTCCATATTTCTCGCGTTGTTCCAGATGGTCATCATTGCATGCTTACAAAACGATGCAGCGAAGGCGAAGGGGTATTGTTTAGAGTTATGGGCTCGCGGCAAAGAAACGGGGTCACCGTTTGCGGCTGCATTTGCTCTGTTGACTTTCGGTTTGGCGGCGAGTTTCGGTGGAGAGCCGGGAAAGGGCGTGCGCCTATTAGCGATAACCGACATGATGCTCCGTCAATACGGCATGAAACTGTCTGAAGGCGAACCTACCATGATAGTGCTGAGACAAGCCCTGGAAAAGGCACAGGCGCAACTCGGTCCGGCAGCCTTCGAGGTGGCACTGCAAGAAGGACGCACGCTGACGCCGGAGCAGGCGATTGCGTTAGCAACAGAAGACGAGAGCAAAGATTTGCAACCTCCTGGAATTGATTCTGAATCAAGTTCCGATTAGCGTTCCACTCATGATAACTCCTGCCCCAAAACAAGCCTTGCCGTTATTCTATGGCGTATCCAGTGTGACTGCTTAGTGAACGCGATGTT
>WNFU01006304.1_pt1 | contig 14419 bp, 14 predicted proteins | sample 5400121 | NCBI WGS metagenome assembly WNFU01 (sample SAMN13153360, study PRJNA577476) | soil metagenome | isolation source: 100 cm soil or saprolite under grassland replicate 1 | place: USA:California | collected 2016-06-15
CGAGCGGCTCGACGATCGTCTTCGAGGCGCCGGTGCCGGAGGACTTCCTCGCGGCCGAGCGGGCGCTCGTCCCCGAAAGCTGACGCGCCTCAGCCCGCGCGCGCGCGGCCCGACGCCCGCAGCAGGTAGGGCTCGGGGTTGAGCAGCTTGTAGGTGAGCGGATCCATCACGGTCGGGGGGAAGCGCCGCGGGCGGAGCGCGTGCAGCACGCGCGCGGTGTTCTCGGCGAGCGTGGACGCGACGCGGAGCCGGCGATCGCGCTCGACGAACTCGCCCACGAGCCGCTGCAGGCGGTGGATCTCCTTGTCGGCGACGAGGCCCACCCGGCGCACGAGGAAGAGCGCGCTCCCAGCGAGCCAGACCTCCCGCGTCTCGAGCCCGCGGTTGTGATCGAAGGCGGACGCGAACCCGTAGTGGGCGACGAGGTCGACGAGCTTCGGCACGAGCTTCGGCCCGAACCGCACGAGCTCCTCCTCCACCTCCCACGGCGAGAACCCGCGCGCCCGCGCCTCCTCGGCGATCGCGGTCCTCCACTCCATGTACAGGTCCTCGTACAGCGCGAGCCAGATGCGCATCCGCTCCCGGCGGGGCGCGCGGTTCACGCAGCGGATGAACGGCGCGGGCGCGGTCTCGTGCCGGTGGCGCTCGACCGTGGGGATGGGGTTCAGTCGGACGAGCCCGGTCCGGAAGAACGCCGGCGACGGGTGGTCGCAGAGGACGTTCACGGTGAGGAACGCCCGCTCGGCGCCGCGCCCGAAGAGGCCGGCGCGATCGACCGCCCGGAGCGCGCCGACGAAGGCCTCGTAGATCGCCGGGTCGAGCGTCGGCCGGCGCGTCGCCGGATCGGGCACGGCGAGCGCGCGGACCCCCTCCGAGCAGTCGTGGTAGGCCCACTCGGGCGCGGCCCAGCGGAGCAGGCGCCGCCCGCTCTCGCCGCGAAACCGGGTGTCGGCCCCGGCGCGCTCGTCCGCGCGGCGCGCGAGCCCCTCCTCGGTGTTGGCCGAGACGCGCACCCAGGCGAACGCGGCGTCGCCGCTCGTGAAGAGCGCGAACCCGTAGAGCGTCTCCGAGCCGATCCGGCGGCGGAGGTCCTGCACCGCCTCGGCGGTCCGCCGCGCGAGGTCGCGGCGGAAGGCGGAGAGGTCGAAGGCGGCGGACACCGAGAGACGATAGCTGCTCATGCCACGCAGCGGAACTCGTCCGGCTCGCGGAACCCGGCGCGGGCGAGCTCCGCGCGGATGAGGTCGCGTGCCCCCGGCGCGCCGACCGCGACGAGGAGCGGGAGCCCCCGCGCGCGGTGGACCTGCTCGTACGAGACGACCGGGGCGCCGGCGACGGTCCGGCCGATCTTCCTGCGGTCCACCTCGACGAAGAGCGCGACGCGGATCCCCTCGGCGGCGAGGGCGCGCGCGAACGCGCGCCCGGTGACGCCCGCTCCCCACAGGGCGACCTCGGTCCGGCCCGCGAGCGTGGTCCGGGCGAGGAACGCGCACTTCAGCGCGACGTGCCGCTCGAGCGCGTAGCGCGGGTCCGTCCGCGTGAGCCGCCCCGCCGACTCGCGCCAGGAGAGGAGGACCCGCGGCAGGTTCGTGAGCCGGCCCCCCGCGGCGGAGAGCCGGAGCCACAGGTCGTAGTCCTCCGGAAACGGCCCGTCGCGCCAGCCGCCCAGCGCCTCGAGCGCGCGCCGGGAGATCGTCGCGGCGGGGTGGACGAGGGGCGCCTCGACGAGGAGGTCTCGCACGACGAGCTCGGGGGTGACGAGGCCGTTCAGCCACGCGGCGTACCGCGCCATGCCCGCCCGGACGGCCGCGCGCGGGAAGAGCGCGACGCGGGAGCCGACCGCGGCGAGCGCGGGATCGGCGGCGAGCGCCTCGCGCTGCGCGGCGAGCCGGGCCGGGTGCGCGAGATCGTCCGCGTCCATGCGCGCGACGAGCTCGGCGTCGCAGCGGGCGAGGCCGCGGTTCAGCGCCCGGGCGATCCCCTCGCCGGGTCCGCGCACGACCTCCACCCGCCGATCGCGCGCGGCGAGGTCGGCGAGGATCCCGGGCGTCGCGTCATCCGAGCCGTCGTCCACGCAGACTACGCCGAGGTCGCGCTCCGTCTGGCGCAGGATCGAGACCACCGCGGCGCGGACCGTGCGCGCGGCGTTCCGGACCGGGAGGAGGACCGCGAGGCGCGGCATGGGCGGGCACGCGGCCCCTGCGCTCGCCGCCCGAGCTCAGCGGCCGCGGCGCGCCGCGCGCTTCCCCGCGCGGGGCGGGCGCGCCGCCTCGCCCTTCACGAGCGCGACGGGCCGGGCGGTCTCGGCGCACAGCCACTCGGCGGCGAGCAGGTAACCGCGCGGCCCGAGCCCGCTGATCTGTCCGCGGCAAGCCGGGGCGACGACGCTCATCCGCCGGAACTCCTCGCGCGCGTGGACGTTCGACAGGTGCACCTCGATCGCCGGCAGGTCCACCGCCTTGAGGCAGTCGTGGAGGGCGACGCTCGTGTGCGTGAGGCCGCCCGGGTTCACGATGATCCCGCGCGCGGCGCGGCGGTGCTCCTGGATGAAGTCGATGAGCTGCCCCTCGTGGTTCGACTGGAACGCCGTCACCTGCACGTTCCAGCCGGCGCAGGCCTGCCGGACCATGTCCTCGATCTCGCGGAGGGTGGTGCGGCCGTAGACGGCGGGCTCGCGCTCGCCGAGCAGGTTCAGGTTCGGGCCGTTCACGAGCAGGATCATGGGGCCTCCGGAGGGCGGGCGCTGGGTTCGGGACGAGCCTACCGCCGGGGCGGGCGGGAGTCGAACGCGGAGATGTCGCGAACGGTGGCGGCGACCGCCGCGTCGGGGGCGGCGACGTCCCACTCGACGGTCCAGGAGGCCCCCCGCGCGCGCGGCAGCACCCAGCGCAGCCCGGCGGCCGTCCGCTTCTTGTCGTAGCCCATGAGCGCGGCGGCGCGGCGCGCGACCTTCGCGGGGACGCGGGCGGGGAGGCCCGCCGCGGCGAGGGCGTCCTCGACCTCCGCGACCGCGAGCGGGCCGATCCGGTCCATCCGCGCGGCGAGCCGGAACGCGAAGGCGAGCCCGACTGCGACCGCCTCGCCGTGCGCGAAGCGCGAGAACCCGCCCGCCGCCTCGACCCCGTGGCCGAAGGTGTGGCCGAGGTTGAGGAGCTTGCGCGCCCCCTGCTCGGTCGGGTCCGCGCGGACGATCTCCACCTTCGCGCGGGCGCAGTCGGCCACGAGGCCGGCGTCCGGGAGCGCGCCCCCGAGCCGGACGAAGCGGCCGAGGAGCGCGGGGCGGAGTGCCGCGTACTTCAGCACCTCGCCGAGGCCGGAGCGGACCTCGCGCGCGGGGAGCGTCGCGAGCGCGGCCGGGTCGGCGAGGACCGCGATGGGCGGGTGGAAGGCGCCGACCGCGTTCTTCGCGACGGGGAGGTTCACCGCCGTCTTGCCGCCGATCGCGGCGTCCACCATGGCGAGGAGCGTCGTCGGCACCGCCGCCCACGGAACGCCGCGCATGAAGGTCGCGGCGAGGAACCCGGCCGCGTCCGAGACGGCGCCGCCGCCGACCGCGATGACGAGCGTCCGGCGCGTGCACCCCGCGCGCAGGAGCCTCACCGCGGCCCGCTCGAGCTCCGCGAGGGTCTTCCCGCGCTCGCCGTCGGGCAGGAGCACGACCGCGGCGACCGGCGCGTGCCGGCGCAGGAGCGAGACCGCGCGGCGCGCGACCGGGCTGCGGAGGACCGGGCGCGACGTCACGATCGCGATCCGGTCGTGCCCGCCCGCCGCCTCGACCACCGCCTCGGCGGCGCCGCGGCCGACCCGCACCTCGTAGCGCGCGTCGCCCTGCACGGCAGGGATCACCTCCACCGCGTCGGTCCGCGCCGGGCGCCGCGCGGCGGAGGCCGGGCGGAGGCGGCGCATCACAGCGCCTCCACGATGCGCCGCGCCACCGCCTCGGGCGCGAGGCCGTCCACCTCGACGCGCAGGTGGGCGCGCAGATACAGGGGGAGCCGGCGCGCGCGGAGCTCCTCCCACTGCGCCGCGAGCGGGCGGCCCTCGTCGCCGCCGATCCGCCGCGCCGCCTCGGCCGCCGAGACGTCGAGGAACACGACTCGGGAGGTCGCGAGGAGCCGCGCCGCGCTCGCCGCGTCGCAGAACGCGCCGCCGCCGAGGTCCGCGACGGCGCCCGCCGGCAGCGCCGCGACCGCGCGCCGCTCGAGCGCGCGGAAGGCGGGCTCGCCGTCCTGCGCGAAGATCTCCGGGATGGGCTTGCCCGCGGCGCGGGCGATCTCGTCGTCGAGCCGGACGACGCGGCGTCCGAGGAGCCGCCCGAGGTGGCGGGCGACGGTGGACTTCCCGGAGCCCATCATGCCGGCGAGGGCGAGCGTCTCAGCGGATCCGAGCGGCATACGCCTCCAGCGCGCGCTCGACGTCCACGATCGCGTCGCCGCCGAACTTCTCGAGGAGCGCGTTCGCGAGCTCCCACGCGACCACCGCCTCGCCGATCGTCGCCGCGGCGGGGACGGCGCAGACGTCGCTCCGCTCGTACCGCGCCTGCGTCGCCTCGCGCGTCGCGAGGTCCACGGTGGCGAGGGGCGTCAGCATGGTCGGGATGGGCTTCATGTACCCGCGCACGCGAACGGGCATGCCGTCCGTGATGCCGCCCTCGAGCCCGCCCGCGCGGTTCGTGGTCCGGTGGAAGCCCTGCTCCTTCGAGTAGTAGATCGCGTCGTGGAACTCCTGCCCCGAGCGACCGACCTGCGTACCGTCGCCGATCTCGGCCGCGCGGATCGCCTGGATCCCGCAGAGCGCGAAGGCGAGCCGCGCGTCGAGGCGGCGGTCGGGGTGGACGTGGCTGCCGAGCCCGATCGGGACCCCGGTCGCGTACACCTCGAAGGCGCCGCCGATCGAGCCACCGCGGGCGCGCTCGGCGTCGATGAGGGCGCGCCACTCCGCGGCCGTCGGCTCGTCGTCGACGTGCAGGTCGGAGGCCTCGATGGCCGCGCGCTCGGCGGCGGTCGGCGGCGCGTCCGGGAGGCGAGCGCGGGGGCCGATCGCGACGACACGTGAGGTGACCTCGATCCCGAAGCGGCGCAGGAGCTGCTTCGCGAGCGAGCCGAGCGCGACCGTGGCGGCGGTGGAGCGGGCGCTCGCGCGCTCGAGCACGTCGCGCGCGTCGTCGAGCCCGTACTTGAGGGCGCCGGCGAGATCGGCGTGGCCCGGGCGGACCTGGGTGAACTTCTTCCCGCCGCGCGCAGTGGGCGAGACGAGGTCCTTCCAGTTCTCGTGGTCCTTGTTCCAGACGACGAGCGCGATGGGCGCGCCGAGCGTCACGCCGCCGCGCAGGCCGGCGAGGAACTGCGCCTCGTCCTTCTCGATCTTCTGGCGGCCGCCGCGGCCGTAGCCCTTCTGGCGCCGGGCGAGGTCGGCGTTCACCTCGGCGAAGTCGATCGTGAGGCCGGCGGGGAACCCCTCGGCGATCGCCACGAGCGCGGGGCCGTGCGACTCGCCGGCGGTGAGGTAGCGGAGGGTCATGGGCTCTTCCCGGGCGCGCGTGCGACCGCGGCGGTCATGGCCGCCTCGGGCGCGGGGCGCCCCGTCCAGAGGGTGAAGGCGAGCGCGCCCTGTCGGACGAGGAGCTGCTCGCCGGTGACGAGCCGCGCGCCGGCGGCCCGCGCGGCCCGCGCGAACGCGGTGTCGCCGTAGACGAAGTCCACCGCGACCTGTCCTTCGCGGAGCGCGACGCCGGGGAGCGCGGCGGGCTGCCCCGCGAGCCCGACGGAGGTGCCGTTCACGACGACGTCGGCGGCCTGCGCCTCGGCGGCGAGGTCGTCCCACGCGACGACCTGGGGGATCGCGACGCCGGCCACGGTGCGGGGCGCGAGCGCGCGGGAAACCTCGCGCGCCGAGTCCTGGCGCCGCGCGGCGATCCGCAGCGCCGCCCCGGCGCGCACGAGCGCCCAGGCCGCGGCGCGGGCGGCGCCGCCGGCCCCGACGAGGAGAGCGCGCGCGCCCGTGCCGACCCCGGCGGCCTCGAGGAGCGTGAGGCACGCGGGGGCATCGGTGTTGAACCCCTCCCAGCCCTGCGCCGCGCGGCGCAGCGTGTTCACCGCGCCGACGTCCTCGGCGATGCGATCGACCGTCACGCAGAGCGCCGCAGCGGCCTGCTTGTGCGGCACGGTGACGTTCAGCCCCTGGAAGCCGAGCGCGTGCGCTCCCGCCACCGCCTCCCCGAGCCGGTCGGGCGGCACCGGCAGCGCGAGGTAGACCGCGTCGAGGCCGGCCTCGGCGAACGCCGCGTTCTGCATCTCCGGGGAGCGGCTGTGCCCGACCGGATGGCCGAGGACGCCGTAGAGGGCGGTGCGACCGGTGATCACGGCCCCTCCCAGGATGCCTGCGAGCGCAGGGGCAGCCGGATGAGGCTGCCCCGGAGCGAGCGGGGGTTCGGGGGGCACGGCCTCATCGTGCCCCCCGAGGGAGAAGGTCGGCTGTGCCCGACCGGATGGCCGAGGACGCCATAGAGGGCGGTGCGACCGGTGATCACGGAGAACTCCGTGGCGAGCGCAGGGGGAGCCGGATGAGGCTGCCCCCGCCCCCCAGGGGGCCCCAAGAAGTGAGCGCGGCTTCGCCGCGGGTGCGGATCTCGAGCGAGCGGGGGGCTCGGGGGGGCGCGAGGCCCTGAGCCTGTCGAAGGGCCGAGTGTCCCCCCGAGGGAGTGTCACGGCCGGTGATCACAGCCGACCCCCCTCACCCCGACCCTCTCCCCCCGAACGATGGGGGGGAGTGGGAGCCAGGCACAGAGAGTCCAGGAGGTCGAAGAAGGAGGGAAAGCTCGTCGCGACGCAGGCGACGTCGTCGAGGACGACCTCCTCGCCGGCGGCGAAGAGCTGCGCGATCGCCATCGCCATCGCGATCCGGTGGTCGAGCCGGGTCCGCACGGTCACGCCGCGGAGCGGCGTCGGGCCCTCGATCGCGCAGCCGTCCTCGAAGAGCTCGATCCGCGCCCCCGCGGCGGCGAGCGTCTCGCCCATCGCCGCGAGCCGGTCGGACTCCTTCACCCGCAGCTCCTTCGCGTCGCGGATCACGGTCCGGCCGCGCGCCTGCGTCGCCATGACCATGACGACCGGCAGCTCGTCGATGAGGCGAGGGACGATCGCCCCCCGGATCTCCGTGCCGCGCAGCTCGGCGGCGCGCACGGTCACGTCCGCGCGCGGCTCCCCCGCGACCTCGCGCTCGTTCGCGAGCGCGAGCCCGGCGCCCATCGCGGCGAGCACGTCGAGGAGGCCGGTGCGGGTCGGGTTCACGCCGAGCCCGCGGACGGTCACCTCGGAGCCCGGCGCCGCCGCCGCGCCGCACAGGAAGAAGGCGGCCGACGAGATGTCGCCCGGGACGTCGACGCGCCCGCCGCGCGGCCGCGCCGGGCCGATCGAGACGGTGAGGCCTTCCGTCCGGACCGGGACGCCCATGCCGCGGAGCATCCGCTCCGTGTGGTCGCGGGAGCGCTCCGGCTCGGTGACCGAGGTCTCGCCCTCGGCGAAGAGGCCGGCGAGGAGGCACGCGCTCTTCACCTGCGCGCTCGCGACCGCGAGCACGTGGTGCGCGCCGCTCAGCGCACCGCCCCGCACGACCACCGGTGGGAGCCGGTCGCCCTCGCGCGCGGAGAGGTTCGCCCCCATCCGCCGCAGCGGCTCGATCACGCGCCGCACCGGGCGGCGGCGGAGCGACGCATCGCCGGTGAGCACCGAGAGGCCGGGGATGCCGGAGAGGACGCCGGTGAGGAGGCGCAGGCTCGTGCCGGAGTTGCCGCAGTCGATGACGTCGGCGGGCTCGCGCAGCGCCTCGGGCGGCACGATCCGCACCTCGCCGGCCTCCTCCCGAACGGTCGCGCCGAGCGCCTCGACCGCCCTGCGGGTCGAGTGGACGTCCTCGGCCTCGAGCAGGCCGGTGACGCGCGTCTCGCCGGTCGAGAGGGCGCCGAAGAGGAGGGCGCGGTGGGAGATCGACTTGTCGCCGGGCACCGCGATCGAGCCGCGCAGCGGCCCCTTGCGCCGGCAGGCGAGCGGCCCTGAGGTGGAGGCGGTCACGGGAAGAGCTCCTCGCGGGCGGCGCGCGCCCCCTCGAGCGCGCTCCGGGCCGCGTCCGGCGACTCGGCGATCGCTCCGAGGAGGCGCGCGAGGTGGCCCTCGAGCCGGCGCGCGGCCTCGGGCAGGTGGGTGTTGCGGCGGGCGACCTCGCCCTGGATGTCGAACGCGAACGACGCGAGCCGCGTCATGTCCTTCAGCCCCGGCCCCGCCAGGCGCAGCGCGAGCGGTCCCGCCTCCTTCGCCGCGGAGGCGAGCGCGGACGCGACGAGGTACGGCAGGTGCGACACCATCGCGACGGCGGCGTCGTGCTCGGCCGCGCGGCAGCGCACGACGGTTGCGCCGAGGGCGGCGTGCAGCGCGGCGATCTCCTCGACCGCCGCCGGATCGCCGTCGGTGCAGACCGCGACGGTGCCGCCCTTCCAGCGCTCCGCGGTCGCGGCGGCGTACCCGCCCTGGCCGCCGAACATCGGGTGGGCCCCGACGAACCGGACGCCCGGGCGGACGGAGCGCCGGGCCTCCGCGACGACCCGCTCCTTCGCGCCGCCGACGTCGGTGAGGACCGCGCCGTCGGGGAGGAGCCGCGACACGGGCGCCATGAGCGCCTCGATCTCGGCGACGGGCGTGCAGAGGACCGCGACCGTGCAGGCGCCGAGGGCAGGGCCGGGGGTGGCGAGGACCTCGTCGGCGACGCGCTCCGCGAGCGCGTGCTCGCGGACCTCCTCGCGCGGCTCGATCGCCACGATACGGATCGTGGGATCCGCGGCGCGCACGGCGCGCGCGAGCGAGGCGCCCATGAGGCCGAGCCCGGCGACGCCTATCGTGCGGGGGAGGATCATCAAGGCTTCACGTGGAGATCGGGCCTGAGCCCCTGCGCGCCCTTCAGATAGACGTGGCTGCGCGGACCGTCCGAGTCCACGTGGAGGAGCACGCGGATGACGAGCGGCATCGACCCCGGCACCGGGATCTCGCGCGAGCAGATCATCGGCACGTCCGTCCACCCCGCGAGCCGGGCCGCGCGCGCCGGGAAGTCGGCGTCGAGGTCGTGCGTCACGGTGAAGATCGCCCAGCCGATGTCGTCGGGGCCGATCTCGTTGCGGCGCTCGATCTCGCGACAGAGCTCGACCACGGCGTCCTCGATGGCCGGGACCGTGTTCTCCGCAACCTGCGTCGCACCGCGAATTCCGCGCATGGGACCGTGGATACTAATGTCCCGGGCGGCGCGGGTCGAGCCCGACGACGCCCCCCGGGCGCGCGCCGGCGGCTCCCCTCAGCGTCCCGCGCGGGCGGCGATCGCGTCGGCGAGCGCCACGACGCGCCGCGCCTCCTCGACGTGGAGCGCCTCGACGAGCCGGCCGTCCACGACCACGACGCCCTTGCCGGCCGCCTCCGCCTCGGCGTGCGCCGCGATGATCCGGCGCGCGTCGGCGATCTCCGTCTCACCCGGCGCGAAGGCGCGGTTCGCGACCTCGATCGTCCGGGGGTGCACGAGCGTCTTGCCGTCGAAGCCGAGGTCCCGCCCCATCCGGCAGGCCGCCGCGAACCCGGCGTCATCGGCGAGGTCGAGGTGGACCCCGTCGAGCGCGGCGAGGCCGTGCGCGCGCGCCGCGAGGAGGACCGCGCCGAGCGCGACGAGCACCTCGGCGCGCGAGGGCGTGTGGCGCGCGCGCAGGTCCTTCACGAGATCGCTCGTGCCCATGACGAGGCAGGCGAGGCGCGGGCTCGCCGCGGCGATCGCCGGCGCGGCGAGGACGCCGCGCGGCGTCTCGACCATGCACCACAGCGCGAGCGTCGGGGGCGCTCCCGCCGCGTCGAGCGCGCGCTCGGCCGCCCGGACCTCGTCGGCGCCCTCGACCTTCGGGAGGACGACCGCATCGGCGCCGGAGCGCGCGGCGAGCGCAAGGTCGTCCGCCCCCCAGGGCGTCGCGGGTCCGTTCACCCGCACGGCGACCTCCCGGTGGCCGAAGCCGCCCGCGACGAGCGCCTCGCCCACCGCGCGCCGCGCCTCTCCCTTCGCCGCCGGCGCCACCGCGTCCTCGAGATCGAGGATGAGCCCGTCCACCGGCAGGGCGCGCGCCTTCTCGAGCGCGCGTGAGTTCGAGCCGGGGACGTAGAGGACGGAGCGGCGCGGGCGGACGTTCATGGTGGGCCTCGGGGGCGCCCGAGCGTGCCAGAGCGCGGGCGCGCGGGGAAGCCGCCGTTGCCGCGCGGCGCCCCGCGCCGGAAGGTATGGCGGTGACCGCATCCGCCGCCGCCCTCGCGCTCCTGCTCGCCCAGGCGAGCCCCGACGCGCCGCCCGCCCGCGCGGGCGCTGCGACGAGCTCCGGCGCGCCGGCAGGCGCAGATCCCTCCGCGGCGGGGACCGCGGGCCGGGCGGCCGCGGCGGAACCGTCGGCGGCGGGGACCGCCGACGCCGCGCCCACCCGGGAGCGCGCCGCGACGCAGGACGGCGAGCTCCGGCGCGCGCGCGACGAGGTCGCGGCGCTCCGGGCCGAGGTCGAGACCGTGCGGCGCGATCTCGCCGAGGTGCAGGCGCAGTGGAGCGCGGAGGCGGCCCGCGCCGCGGCGCTCGAGCAGCGGCTCGCGGAGGTCGAGCAGGCCCGCGCCGCCGAGGCCCAGGCGCGCAGCGCGGCCGCGCAGGACGCGCAGGCCGCGACGCAACAGCGGGCGCAGGAGACCGCCGCCGCGAACGCGGGGATGCGCGCCGCGCAGGACGCGCTCGCGCGCGGCGAGATGGGAAACGTGGACGCGGCGCTCGCGGACCAGGCTGCGGCGCTCGAGCGGGCGCGCGCCCTCGCCCGGCAGCAGGGCTCGCCTCAGGAGGCGCTCCGCGCGGACGCGGCCGGGCGCTGGATCGCGGCGGCGCGCCAGGCGCTCGCGCGGGGCGACCTCGCCCAGGCGCGCGCGGCGCTCGCGCAGGCCCAGGCGCAGGGGGCTGGGGCGGGCGCGCTCTCGTCGGAGCAGGCGGGCACCGGCTCGGGCCAGGCGGCGCCCGCGCCCGGCGCCGGGTACTAGCGCGTCGCGGGCCGCGCTCTCACTTCCAGACGCGCCGGTCGTCGATCCGCTTCGCCCCCGCCGGGATCGCGCCCGGCGCGACGAGGCGCACCTCGGGGCGGACCTTCACCTCCTCGCGCAGCGCCTCGGCGAGCCGCGCGGCGAGGTCGCCCGCCGCCGCCGGCGCCGCGACCTCGGCGACGATCTCGAGGTGATCGACGTGTCCCTCCCGCGTCACGATCGCCTGGAGCCGCGCCACCTCCGGGAACCTCTTGCCGACCGCCTCCACCTGGGCGCCGCGCACGAACATCCCCTTCACCTTCACCGCGTCCCCGACGCGTCCGAGCAGGCCGGCGAGCTTCGGGGTCGTGCGCCCGCAGCGGCACGGCACGTCGGGCGCGAAGGTCGCGAGGTCGCCCGTCGCGAAGCGCAGGAGCGGGTACGCCTCGTCGAAGATCGTCGCGACGACCTCGCCCGGCTGGCCGGGCGCCGCCGCCGCGCGCGTCTCGAGGTCGAGCACCTCGACGATGCAGTCCGGGTGGACGTGCCACCCGCCCTTCTCGACGCACTCGTAGGCGAGGCAGCCGAGGTCGGCGGTGCCGTAGCCCTGCAGCACCCGGACCCCGTACCCCTCGAGCTCCGACCGCAGCGACTCCGGCAGCATCTCCGCGATGACGAAGGCGACCTCGAACGCGAGCGGGGCGGAGGTCTCCTTCGCCTTGTGCAGGAGCGTGAGCAGGAAGCTCGGCGTCCCGATGTACCCGGTCGCGCGGAGGTACGCGGCGACCTTCGCCTGCAGCTCCGTCTGGCCGACGCCGCCCGGGATCGTGACGCAGCCGAGGGCCCGCGCGGCGTCGTCGAGCATGAAGCCGAGCGGGGTGAGGTGGTAGGAGGCCGAGACGAGCGCGACGTCCCCCGCGCGGAACCCCGCCGCCGCGAGGCCGTGCCGGAAGCGCCAGAAGTCCTCCCCTCGCGCCTGCGGGTCGTAGATCGGCCCCGGCGACATGAACATCCGGGCGAGCCGCTCGACGGGGACGCCCGCGAGGCCGCCGAACGGCGGCTCCTCCGCCTGCAGGCGCGGGAGGTCCTCCTTGCGCGTCACCGGGATCAAGGCGAGGTCGTCGAGCCCGCGGACCGCGCCCGCGTCGAGCCCGGCCGCCGCGAAGGCGCGGCCGACGCGCGGCGCGTTCGCGACGGCGTGGCGGACGGTGGCGGCGAGCCGCGCGCCGAGCTCGGCGCGGCGCTCGGCGGGAGGGAGCGTCTCGCGCTTCCGGTCGAGCAGGCCTCCGGGGCGGAGGTCGGGCATGGAGGGCTCCTTTCCGTCGCGGCGTGCGACGGGCGCTCTGGTCACGGCCTCAGAGCCAGCGCTTGCGCCGCTTGTAGAACTTGAGATTGCGGTAGCGGGTCGTGCCGCCGCCGCCGAGGTAGAACTCCTTCACGTCCTCGTTCGCGCGGAGCTTGTCGGGCTCGCCGTCGAGGACGATCCGGCCGTTCTCCATGATGTAGCCGTAGTCCGCGATCCCGAGCGCGAGGTTCGCGTTCTGCTCGACGAGCAGGAAGCTCGTCTTCTCCTCGCGGTTCACGCGCTGGATGATGTCGAAGATCTCGCGCACGAGCAGCGGCGCGAGGCCGAGCGACGGCTCGTCGAGGAGGATGAGCTTCGGGCGCGCCATGAGCGCGCGGCTGATCGCGAGCATCTGCTGCTCGCCGCCGGAGAGGTAGCCGGCGAGCCGCTTGCGGCGCTCTCGCAGGCGCGGGAAGTAGTCGAACACCACCTCCCGGTCGCGCTTGAGGCCCGCCCGGTCGTTCCGGGTGAACCCACCCATCGTGATGTTCTCGTCGACCGTCAGGTCCTCGAAGACGCGGCGGCCCTCCATCACCTGGAAGATGCCGTGGCGGACGATCTTCTCGGGCGGGAGCTCGTCGAGCCGCACGCCGTCGAGCTCGATGGTGCCGTCGGTGACCTCTCCCTCCTCGGCGTGGAGGAGCCCGGAGATGGCCTTGAGCGTCGTCGACTTGCCGGCCCCGTTCGACCCGAGCAGCGCGACGATCTTCCCGTCCGGGACCTCGAGCGAGAGCCCCTTCAGGACGAGGATGACGTCGTCGTAGACGACCTCGACGTTCTTCAGGACGAGCATGGGTCTCCCGGGCGACGGGGATGGCGGAGGCGGAGCGGCGTCGCCGCCCCGCCCCCCGAAGCTCCTACAGGCCGAGCCACTCCGGCTTGCGCCCCAGATCGTCTTCGCCGATCCGCACGAGCTTGCCGCCCTTCACCTGGTACAGGATGACCTTCGTGGTCCCGCGGTGGTCGGTCGCCGTGTAGGTGACGGGCGTCGAGAGGCCGCCGAGGTCGAAGTCCTTCAACGTCTCGAGCGCGCCGCGGATGCCCGGGCCGTTCAACTGGCCGGCCTTGTCGGCGCGCTTCAGCGCCTCGGACCACACCATCACGTACGACCAGCCGCGCACGTAGTTCGTGTCGTGCGTGTCGTTCGGGTGGTTCTTCTGGTGGAAGGCGACCACCTTCGCCATGCCGGGCACGTTCTCGCCGTACGGCGGGCACGGCATCGCGCCGACGACGCCCTCGGCCGCCTCCTTGGCGACGCCGAGGAGGAGCTCGCCGATGCCCCAGACGTTCGTGCCCCACTTCGTCGTGAGGCCGAGCTTCTTCGCGTCGCGGAGCACCGCCGAGAAGTTCGGCGTCGTCACCTGCGTGTAGCCGTAGTCGGCCCCCTTCTGCTTCATGTTGAGGAGCTGGCTCGTCGCGTCCTGCACGATGCCGGGGAGGATCTCCTCGTCGACGAGGTCGACGCCGATCTCCTTCGCGAAGCGGCGGCCGGCCTCGATGGGCGACTTGCCGTAGGCGTTGTCGCCGTAGAAGAAGGCGACGCGCGGGTTGCGGCTCTTGTCCTTCCAGTCCGCCTTCACCCAGCGGAGCCAGGCGCGGAGCGCGTCGGAGTAGGACGGCGCGACGAAGTAGTTGTACGGGGTCTTCGCCGGGTCGTTGAGGTGCGCGGAGAAGGAGGCGGAGAAGAACGGCATCTTGTCCTTCGTCACCGTGTCCTTGAGCGCCTCGGTGTCGCCCGTCCCCCAGCCGTTGATCATGACGACCTTCTCGTCGTTCACGAGCCGCTTGTAGAGCGCGACGCCCTCGGGGACCTTGTACCCGTAGTCCGCGTCGATGAGCCTGATCTTCTTGCCGTTCACGCCGCCGTTCTCGTTCACCCAGGCGACGGCGTCGCGGACGCCGGTGGCGAAGGGCTTGCCGACGTCGGCCGTGATGCCGGTGATGTCGAAGATGCCGCCGACCTTGATCTCCTGCGCCTGAGCCGCGCCGGCGAGAGCCGCCGCCGCAAGCAGCG
>WNFU01007460.1_pt1 | contig 14418 bp, 14 predicted proteins | sample 5400121 | NCBI WGS metagenome assembly WNFU01 (sample SAMN13153360, study PRJNA577476) | soil metagenome | isolation source: 100 cm soil or saprolite under grassland replicate 1 | place: USA:California | collected 2016-06-15
TCGGCAAAATAGGGATAAGGTACCTCTCCGAGGGCAGGACTGCCCCGCCGTCGCTGGTTTCTGCCAATACCGGGACGGTGATCGGAAGAATCGCGATGATGTAGTAAGCTCCGTCGCGGGTCAAGCCCTGGAAGTGATAGAACAGGTCGTGGTTGTTGGCTGAGGCCGCATACTGGGCATATTCGGTCAGGAAGCGCACGCCCTGCCCGTTTTGAAACGAGATCACCTGGATGTTAGAGGTAAAAACCTATTGAGCATTGAAGAATGGCACTGCGGGAAGTTGGTCATTGATGATCGGCCCGCCAGGAGTGTACAGGATGTTATCCAAACACCGGATGCCTTCGAATGCACCGGGAATCATTTCGGCGTAGGCGTAAACGAGATGTCGCACGCCAGGGTCACGACGATGAATAGGGAGATGAATAAAAAGGCGTTTTTCATAGGTAAATCTCCTTTCATGCTCGATCATAGCCATCAGGAATGAAAAACTCCCCGCCGCTGGGGGAGTTTTCGCTATCCGAACGGATAGCGTGGTTAGTTGGACAGGTATTTCATCTCTTGGTTGGTGGGGTCAGAGACTCACACCAAGCGGGGCAGGAAAGCTCTTATTTTTCTGCAAACCTCTGGAAAGAAAACATGCTGATGTCGATGTCACTGCGACCTTCAATGACCAGTTGTGCCAACACCTCACCTATTGCAGCGGAGTGTTTGAAGCCATGTCCCGAGCAAGGCGAGGCGACAATGACTTGGGGAATTTCAGGATGGATATCAATCACAAATCGGTGATCAGGTGTTACGGTATATAGACAAGAGACCGACTTCACGCATGTTTCATTCACTCCTGCCAAGTGCGGCTGGACATACCGTTCGTACATTTCTTCAATTTCTTGGCTTGAAACCTCTCTTGAAACCGAATCTGGATGTGTTGTTGTTTTGTATTGTTCAAAAGCAATCTTTACACCTCCCTGCAAGCCATTAATTGCCGGGAAGCCATACATCAGATCTTCAACCGCTGTGCCGAATTCCCAGATCCAGATGGGGAAGTTCGGTGCTTCGAACTGAGAGATCGGAGCCTCTAAGTCAAACCAGTAAAGGACCTGGCGATAAATCGTAAAGTATCGACCATAGGTTTCCCCAAGTAGTTGCGTTACCCAGGGACCCGCTGAGACGATCGCTTTTTCTGCCACATATTCCCCCTTGTTCGTTTTCACGACGACCTTATCTTGATTGTTCACAGAAAATGCAAGGACCTTTTCATCGAAAGCAAGTTCTGCGCCATAGCGTTGAGCCAATTCCAGTTGAGCTTCGATGCAGATTTCGGGTCGCAAGTATCCCGCCTTTTCTTCAAAATAGCCTTTCTCATTTCCTTTCAACTTGAACTGTGGAAATCTCTTCTTTATTTCCTTGGCATCCAAGAGATGATAAGAGATACCGTACGTTTCCGCGCAAGCAACGGTCTGATTGAAAAAATAGCTACCATGCCTCATCGATCCCTCAACGCCCGTCATGATCAGTCCTCCTGTGATGCTCAGAACCTTCTTCCCCGTTTCTCTCTCGATTTCTTCCCATAGGTCATACGACCGAAGGACGAGGGGTACATACTCGGAGCCTTCCCCAATCGCCTGGCGAGTAATACGGGTATCTCCATGAGAAGATCCATAGACGTGAGGAGGAGAAAACTGGTCGATCCCTAAAACCTGATGCCCTCTTTTGGCAAGCTGATAGGTCGCTGCACTCCCCATCGCTCCTAAGCCAATCACAATAGTCTGAAAGCTGTTGCTCATACCGCATTTTACCAAGCGAGAACAAACTGTCAGGCTGGCTTTTCCCCACTATTCTGACTATACTGCAATCAAGCAGCGACCTTAGCCGTTTGTTTCTTCTTCCTTAAGGAGTAATAATGAACCTTCGCGATATTCTCACGCTTTACGACTACAACTATTGGGCAACGCGCCGCATCTTAGCCGCCAGCACCCACGTGAGCCCGCAGCAATTTACCGTCTCCACTACGCACAGTTTCGGCAGTCTGCGCGGCACATTAGGACATACTTTGGACTCGGAGTGTGCCTGGCGCATGTTATTGCAACACAACACCCTTGACTACTTCGATGCAATGCAGGAAGAGGGCTTTCCCACCTTCGACACATTGGAACAGCGCTGGAAGGAGGAAGAATTGTCTATGCGAGATTACCTCGTCCACCTCACCGACGCCGATCTGACGAGTATCATCCGCTACACCACGGATGAAGGCGAGGAACGGGAACGAGTGCTGTGGCATTGTCTGCTGCATGTGGTCAACCATGGCACGCATCATCGCAGCGAAGCCGCCGCGATCCTGACGGATTACGGTCACTCCCCAGGCGAATTGGATTTCACAGCATTCCTAAACGAACAAGCCTGATGGATGGATCGCAAACTGGTCAGTTGCAGTTGTGTTTTCGCGGTTAAACATCTAAACCATCTCAAGCGAGGTTCACACTATAAATCATCTTTTCTCCCATTGATCCATAGTTTCTGGTGAAGGAAGCAAGGACAGGAAACGGGCCAAAATAACCAGCGCCATAAACAGACCGATGATCGACTCACAAAAAACTAGGAAATACGCAAGTTGATCAATGGGCGCTGTAGCTGCATAGCCAAAGGTTGTCAATGTATAGAAACTATAGGCGATGGCTTGGTAAGGCTTTTGGAGCGTGGCCGAACCCGTTTCAAATGATTGATTAAAATGTAGATAGAATAGCGCAAACCATAGCATCATCTCAAAATAGCTATGCAGGAGCAGGATGACGATTCGGCGAAAACTAACCACTGCATAAGGAAGTCCGGCACGCCGGGCGCGATACTCGTCAAACAGCAGCACATTGATCTGATCCACAATTGTTTCAAAAACCCTTATCGCACCATATGATAATAAAAGAATTTGTAATAACGAAGTATCGCCAGGAACCGAAACGGCGACGCTAAAAAAGGCAAAAAGAAGATTTCCAAGAACCCACATGTCGATGAAAGGGAAGTTCGGAATTCTGGATCTGAGAAATCGCCTCACCCAGTAGAGGATGGAGAACCGCCTCAACATCGCAAAAATAGATGCCCATAGATCCACGATGAAGCTTTTCGTTTCCAATCTCCTGGGTCGCTGGTGTTACAGAGTATCGCATAATTTACTAAACCGAACTTGTGATATTCACTCGTAATTTGTACCAAAAAGTTTAGTAATTTATGAGACAAGCGATAAATCGCTTGTTTGCTTGCCAGCTGAACAATCTAATCCTGTTGGTAAATAGAGTGATTCAAGCATACAAGATAATCCGCAGGCGAGCAAGTACAAATCCATCCAAAAGCCGGACGCCTCCCACTTGCTTCAGGTACAACACCTCCGCGCGGTCGCTGCAATCCTGATGGGGTATCCTCACTAGAGCGCAGTGAGACGTCTCTTCTCAGGAAAAGGAAGTTTTGAAGACACCCTAAGCGTATTCGGCTTTGGAGTCACGATTGCCACCCTGTTTGCCCTCTTACATGACTTCACTGATTCTTTTCTGGGAGCCATTGATCTTCTCGATCAACGCTGGTACGAAGTGGCGCTGAATTCACCCACGATTTGGCGTACTATCCTTTTGACACTTTATTCAATTGGTTTGATTATGCTTTTTGTTCTGCTTATTAAGGGTGTTGCTGCATCACAAAAAATCAAACTTGGTCCCGCCATTTTTATTGGTAGCCTGGCAGCGATTGTGTACCAAGGTATATTTTTTATCTTCAACCGTTGAACGGAAAAATAGCATGCCATCCGGCACTCTTATTCCTTGATATGCTTGGATGATCACTTCCAGCGTAGACAGCCTGAGCACAAAGGCAAATGGGGCAAAGGATTTATAATAGCTCTTTCCAAAGCATGAACAGTCTATGCAAAGGGAGAGTGCAATGAAACGACGTAAATGGTTATGGTTAAAAATGACCATTCCTTTTGTGTTGAGCACGCTATTGCTTGACGCCTGCAGCTTTTCGGTGAAAGTTCTATCGACACCCCCTTCTTCTCTGGCGGACACTCCGCAGGTATCCACGCCATCCGCTGCCACAGAGACGGCCATTCCCCCAACTGCGCTCATTGCTTTTGAGACGCCCACCCTTATCTCGATCCGCGCCGATACGATTTCCATGCTCGAGATCTTCAAGAGTTTTGAGCTGGGAGATGGTGTGCGCAGCCTAGCATTCACACCGGACGGCACGGTCCTTGCCGCAGCGGGAGGCAACCGCGAAGACTTTGGCATTCACTTATGGAACGTGGCGAACGGAGATTCCCTCGGCAAATTGGATGCGCACAAGGGCATCGTTTGGGGTGTGGCGTTTTCGCCCGACGGTCAGTTGCTTGCCTCCGTTTCAAGCGATAAGACGGCTAAGATCTGGGATTGGCGCAACGGAACTCTTCTCAAGTCGCTGGATTTGCCGGGTGAAGTGGTCAGCGTGAGCTTCTCGCCCGATGGTCAGACCTTAGCGGTAGGCGGAGTGGATGAGTTGGAAGGACAGATCCAGCATGCCACGATCTGGACCTTTTCCGTGAGTTCCTGGGCACCTCTGCTGAAATTCCCTGAGTACCTGGATATTACAGCTATGGCGTATTCACCCAACGGCAGATGGCTGGTCGGCGGTGGGACATCACGCAATGTTCAGGTATGGAGGACTAGTGATGGCACATCCCTCTTCACGCTCAACCATGCCCATCAAGTCACAGAGGCCGCCATCTCTCCCAACAGTTCCACAGTAGCAACGGCGACATGCCAGACTACGGTGAACGATGAATGTACAGAAGGAGGGGTTTGGCTATGGGATCTGTCTACAGGAAGATTGATCAATCGGCTGACAGGGTTTCCGGATGTGGTAGAGAGCATCGCATTCTCTATGGATGGTTCATCCTTGATCGCCGCCTCTCGGGACGGGACACTGCGCGTCTATACCACTTCCGATTACCTACCTCAGTTCGAAGCCACGCCTCCGGGCGGGAACGGAATGATGGCGCTCTCCCCCGATGGTGGGCTGCTCGCCACTGGCGGCGCCAGTGGCGCGGTGCACGTTTGGAAAGTTGTGTATCGCCCGTAACTAACATGTCATTGCGAGGAGGCTGTTCTGCCCGACGAAGCAATCTCCAGATAATCAGGTATTACCTGTCGATAGGCGAAATCCGTTTCGAGGGAGATTGCTCACTGCACTGCACCGAACGCCGTGCGATGCCAGCGTATGCCCTTGAAAATCACTCGGGCTACTCAACCAGCGTCCTGGCAACGACCTTTGTCTGGTTTTCTCAAGAACGGCGACAAATTCCGGGTATGTCATGCTGAGCGCAGCGAAGCATCTCTACCACAGGGAACGGGACTCTTCGGTCGCGGAAGAACGCTCCCTCAGAGTGACATAATTTCGGTTCTTGAGAAAGCCATGCGACCTTTGCCTACCCCACTTGACAATCTCCACCACTTCCGGTAAATTAGGACATAGATAGTCCTCAACCAGGACTATCAAATTCTTACGAAAGAGGTGTAATCACATGACAACCAAGTTCAACAGAATAGTGTCTGTTATGTGAGTGCATCCGTAGACTGCATCGTAATTTCGATTTCCAGTTGACTTAATTTCTAACCACGGGTGTGCTTTGCGTAGCATCCCGTGGTTTTTGTTTCTTCTCTCGTCTGCTGTTGGGAAGAAACCCATCCCCTGCCCGCGGCTCCCCGCGGCTTTTTTGTTAATCAACCAATTGGAGATCGTAGAGCTATGTCTTCTCGCACCAAAAAGTTTTTCTCGTACTACAAACCCTATTTAGGCGTGTTTGTTTCCGTGATGATCAGCGCCTTTCTTGTTGCTGGCATTACACTCCTGTTTCCCTTACTTACCCGCTATATTATGAAAACAGTACTGGAAGGTGGAGTGCCAAATGCACTGAATCAAATCTATGCGGTGGGCGCTTTGATGCTCGTGCTCATCGCCATCCATATCGTCTGCAATTTCTATGTAGATTATCGTGGTCACGCCATGGGGGCAATGATGGAAAGCGACATGCGCCGTGAGTTGTTCGACCATTACCAAAAGTTGTCGTTCCGTTTCTATGACGAGCAGCGGACCGGTCAATTGATGTCGCGTATCACGAATGATCTGTTTTCCTTGGCAGAGTTCTATCATCACGCTCCTGAGGATTACCTGATTTACATGGTCAAATTCATCGGTGCATTCATTGTGTTGATCAATATCAACATGCCGCTGACCGTGGCAGTCTTTCTATTCCTGCCAATCCTGGCAGCCTTTTCGCTCTACTTCACAAAGAGACTGAATGTGGCGTTTAAACGAAGCAAGGAGCGCATTGGGGATGTCAACGCCCAGGTGGAAGATACACTTGCCGGCATCCGCGTCGTGAAGTCGTTTACGAACGAGGAAGTGGAAAAGGAAAAGTTTGCGTTTGAAAATAACCGCTTTCTGGAAAGCAGGAAGAGTATCTACTGGAACGAGTCGTTCATCTGGCAGGGAGTGGATGCCATTACAAAGCTCATTACGGTGACTGTGATCGTCTATGGTGGCATCAATATTGTGAATGCGCACCTCGACCTGGCAGATCTGATCACCTTCCTGCTCTACATCAGCAACTTCATCGAACCTATCCAGAAACTAACCCACATGACCGAGCAGTTCCAGGAAGGAGTCACCGGCTTCGAACGCTTTATGGAAATCATCGAAGTGGAGCCAGAGATCCAGGACGCGCTTGATGCAATTGAAATCAAGGGTGTTCAGGGAGACGTCGAATTTAGAAATGTCGGATTCCGCTATCGTGACGACCATGCCCACGTCCTGAAAAACATCTCGCTGAAGGTAGATGCTGGAGATTACATTGCCCTAGTGGGATCGTCCGGCGTTGGCAAAACCACCCTGTGTTCCCTGATTCCGCGTTTTTATGAGGTCAGCGAAGGCGAAATTTTACTGGATGGCATCAACATCAAGGACATTACCTTGCGTTCCCTAAGAAGGAACGTGGGTGTGGTCCAACAGGATGTTTATCTATTTGCCGGAAATGGCTTCGATAACATCCGGTATGGAAAGCCGAATGCCAGCCGGGAGGAAGTCATCGCAGCAGCAAAGAAAGCCAACGCTCATAATTTCATTATGGCGCTGCCGGATGGATATGATACCGATATCGGTCAACGCGGGGTGAAATTATCGGGCGGACAAAAACAAAGGCTGAGTATTGCACGGGTGTTCCTGAAGAATCCACCTGTGCTGATCTTTGATGAAGCCACCAGTTCTTTGGATAATGAAAGTGAAAAAGTGGTCCAGGATTCATTGGAGGCTTTGGCGCAACATCGTACCACCTTTGTCATTGCCCATCGTTTGTCAACCATTCGGAACGCCAAACGGATCCTTGTATTAACAGATCGCGGCATCGAGGAACAGGGTACCCACGAAGAATTACTGGCATTGGATGGTACCTACGCGCGGTTATACAATATGCAATTTGATGGTGTCTTTGCTTAGACCTACTCTTGAACATATCGTTGCGAGGCTTCGGGAAGCAACTCCCATTTAATCAGGAGACTGCTTCCCGCACGCCATCACAGCGACATGAATCAGCTGGATTCCGCAGACTGGTACGTAGCGATGATGACACCCTTAGGTGTGGTCTTCGTATCGACAAGCCGCAGAGTGGAAAATGGGCACCCTTCTCGGAAGAGCCGTTGCCCTGTTCCCAAGACCAGTGGGTGGATCAACAGTACATATTGGTCGATGAGCTGGTGCTGCATGAGGGTCTGTATCAATTCTCCGCTACCCAAGATCACCAGATCTTTATCTTGCTGTGCCTTGAGTGCTGCAACTGCTTCTGGCACGTTGCCCTTGAGCAGGGTCGAGTTCATCCAGGGAAGCGGCTCCTTCAATGTTTTTGAGGCAACATATTTCTGTGAGTTGTTGAGTACTTCCGTATAGGGATTGTCGGTCCGGTTGGGCCAAATTTGATAGAAATCCTCATAGGTTCGTCTCCCGAGCAATAAGCCTCCTGCGGTGGCTCCGCTTTCTGCAGCCGCTCTGCCCATTTCTGGATCAGAATAAGGCGTTGCCCAGCCGCCGTATGGAAAGTCTCCGCGTACATCTTCGTCGGGGCGCGCGGGCGCCTGCATGACCCCATCCAGCGTCAAACTGTTGAACACAATAATCTTACTCATCTCGATCTCCTATTCGTGATCTAATTGAGTGGGAGTATAGCTCTGAGACCCCGCTAAGAATTGTAAAAAACCGCCATCTTAGATGTAAGAGAGTCCGCTCTGGTCTTGGAAATTCTCCACTTTTTGCGAAATACTTTTAGGAGTCAGACCGGAAAAGGCTTTGGCATCCCGAATAAAGTGAGACTGATCATGGAAATTCAAGGCATAGGCGATATCCGTCAACTTTGCGTATTGCCGCGTTTTCATCAGTCTGATCGCTTCATTAAACCGCTTCACTCGAATATAAGCTTGCGGCGCAATGCCCACCGTTTGGCTAAATCTCCTTTCAAACTGCCTTTCTGAGATCGCCAAGCGCTTGAGCAAGTGCTTGACATCGATAAAGGTGATATTTTGATGGATTAGATGCAGGCTCTCTTCTACTAATGGATCTCTCGCTTTCGATTGTTTGAGCTTTGCGAATAAGAAGTCCGTGAGCAAAGCAACCCGCTTTTGCTCATTGCCTGCCTCCATGAGTTGGAGATTGAGATCTTCGGTGGAAAACTCATTAAGTTCGGCAAATCCGTTCGTGAGCGCCGAGGCGTTTAACCCTAGGAGAGTATTAAGAGCCTGTGGCTTGAAAACCACTTGAATCGAAGCATAGGAGCCTTTTTTGAAATTCATGATACTGGGCTCGATCCCGGGTCCGTAGAGAAATAAGGTCGGAACTTGGGAAGTGTGCGAAGGGGTAATGATATTTTCAAGAGCAGAATGCCCGTTGTCATGTTGAAACACAATTCCAGGCAACCCATTTGGAAATACCTTTATGGCTACTGCCTCTTCACGTCTGTGTGCTATTACCCGAATACACTCAACTTCGCTGCGGAGGATTCCTGGAGCAGGAAGAATGTTAAATTTTATAGAGCTCATAGACAAATATTTTCGTTTGCTTGTTACAAATAAAGATGAGCATCGTGATTAGGATTGCCTCACAAAAGACCAATCAGACTCGGCTAGAACTAATACAATGAGAATCAGGATTAAACCTACGAATTGGAGTCCCGCGTAAAAATTGTTTCCAAGGAAGCCAGTGAGAAGCACAAGGCCCGCGGCAACATACCGGTAGGTCACTGCAGGGATTCCCGAGGCCCTTCGAAAGATCGTTGTGCCGATCAAATACAGTCCAACACCTCCACCAAATGTGAAGGCATGGGCAGTATCAAGTCTGGACCCAAGATGCTCCATCGATGATTTAATTCCAGTCGCCAGCAGGATGATGCCAAAGAGCATGGGGATAAACGCATAGAAAAAGCGCCCAGCGCCTGCCGAAGCTGTTCTGGGTTCGGGCGAGCGAGCATGGTCTCACGCGCAACTTCTTCGTCGCGGGCAAAATAGATCCACCACAGAGCCGCGGTAAGGATCAGTCCCAAGACCGCGGCCAGGGTGAAGCGTACAGTCAACTCGAGCCCGCCAGCCCCAATCGCAACGATCGATTCACCAAGCGCAACCAGAAGCAATAGCCCATGCCGCTCGACAAAATGACTGACACGTAACTCAAACCTCAAGCCTGTTCCCAGAAAAGAAGTGATCACGTGCAAGGCGATCGCCAGAATCCACATCCAATAGCGAGTAGCCCCATTGGCAAAACCAGCAGCTATGATGGCGCCCGCCGCCAGGAAGTTCATCGGTACGAAGCGGGCAGCTTTGCGGCCCACCGCGCGCACATACATAAATCCGTGAACGAGGATCACAATCAAATACCCGATGCCGAATGCCAGATCTGTATCTTGAAACGCGCTGGGGATCGCCAGAGCACACACCAGAAAAGCTGACATCCCGGCGATGAGTAGAAGCTGGCGATCGGCTGTCACAGGCGGAACGCTGTTGGTCAACCAGACGTATCCGCCATACATCCAAAACAGCACGATAAAGATCAGGAAGGCTTGCAGCAAACTTTCCCAGGACAGAGAATTGGACAGCAAAGCCGTTAATTGAGTCAAAGTAAATACAAAGACCAGATCAAAAAACAGCTCAAGGGAGGTGACGCGCGACTCTTCTACTTCTAAATTTGTGGTTTTCTTTGCTCTTACTTTTTTCGCCATACCTCCAAGTCTAATCCATTTCTTTTAAACAGTAGACATTCAACGTTTCAGGAGTGCCTAATTTCGAGGACAAACCAGATATGTCACCCTGAGCGCCACTCACTCAGAATGACATGGCGTTTCTGATGTTAGGCACTCCCACGTTTCACTTGCTTTAGATAGAGAACAGCCGGACCGGCTTCTGAGAATGGGGCGTTGAAGCTGGTATTCCCATTTCGCTCTACAGTCACATTCTCGGCGCTCTTTGTTTCGCGACCATTGACGCTGAACCATTCGACTGTATAAGTGCCAGACTCCAACATCACGGTGAACGGATCACTGGTGTCATTCGGCTGGAGCACCAGATATTCTTTCCCGGGGTTCGCCAGCGCTAAACCAGTCGAAGTCAGGTCACCGTGCGGTTCCATCTCGATGAGGTTCATCTTCTCTGCGTAACGCAGTGTATCCCCCATCGCATAGCGTGCCGCTTCATAAAAATCATAAGACGGAACACCTGGGCTTCCTGCGGAGGGGTCAGGCGGATTCACGCCCATGATGATGCCGAAGTCCATGAGGATGGGATGGTGGCCACGCACGAAAGACTTCCAAGCCCAGAGTGCGTCGCCTTTCCCCGGCGCGTAGTGGTCGGTATCTGTGATCACGACCTTACTGCCATCACCCGCAGGTGGGTTATCATACCAGTGAGAGGGAGGACTATCGGGCGCCATTGGGTGGCGTCCCTCGGTGAAGATCTCATCGTCGTAGCCGGGCGAGATCCAATCCGCGGCGCTGTTGAACAGCGGGTCATTGACCCTGGTCTGGTCTATGACCGGGAACTGCATGGTCATCCCGATCGGATGAATATCATAGCCCATCTCCTGCTCGTACTTCTTGACAACATCGATCACCCAGTACTGCCACTCAGTGGAGTCACCCCAATCTGGTACTTCGGAAAATCCCATCATCTGCGCAAAATTCTGGTCAACGGTCCCGCCGCCGGATGATTCATTCGCGACTTCCCAAAGAACGTTTGGCAGATCATGAAGAGTATCGATGACTTTATGAATATATTTCTCCTGAAGTTCCTGGACGCGCGGATCGAGCGGGAGCACCTGGTAATCCAGGATCGATTTGATTGAGACGTCATTGATATTGTTCGCGCCGAAAAACGGATGTCCCTCAATATTGTCTGGCGCAGGACTGAGATGGATCGCCCAACCATCGAAGAACATGACCGCGACGTAGATGCCTCGCTCTCCCGCGGCGATGATGCGCTCACGCAACCGTTCGAAGTAAACCGGGTCGAACGAGTCGAGATCGAACTTCGGCTTGCCATCCTTTGCAGTCCTGGCGCTTGTCCGCGGCCAGGGCTGAGGCGTCATACACAAATGAAAGCTGCCTCCCGCCGCCTGGGACTTGAACTGCTCCCAGCGCCAGAGTCGGATAAAGTTGTGGCCGTGTTCCTTGAGAAAGTTGAGATATGCATCGAAATCAACCACCTCTGAGATTTCGGCACATTCGGGACCGGGTCCCATGCCGTCGTGGAAGTTATTCCAGATGTGCGAGCCAGTCAGATATATCGCTTTTTGAGCAGATGCTTCGTGAGATGCGATTGTGAAATAACGAGGGTTCGCATCTGAGACGATGAGCCGTCCCAATGCAGAAATATTTGACTTGAGTGATTGCTGTGAGGCTTGGGGGTTATCCTTCTGTTTCATGATAACTTTTCCTCTTTTTTATTGTACGAATAGATCGAAAATGAGTGACAGGGTACACTCAGGCTAACGAACGTCCAGCTGAACCCGTTATGCTAGCAAACCTATATTCCCTTCGAAAACCTGCTGCCCTCAACTGATCCGTGTAGTAGCGTATCTACACTGCCCGGGTACCCTCAATGTCGTAAGGCACGTTGATCGTCTCATCTGCGCCCGGATTTGGTCGCCAGCCACCCGAGAAGCTCCTGCCGTCCTTGCTAAACTTACCTGTAAAGGTTGCATCTAGAGGACCATAGGCAACGGAGATCGTTAGAGTATCATCTTTAACATCCCATTTGTATGGGAGCGGTATGGGCGACATGTTGGAATAGACGAGGGAAGGAAATGTCTGAGTCTCCGAATCATAGCGGATAAGCTCCACGCTCCGCAGTTCCATGCCCATAAAGTTAAGCTCGATGCGCTGTTGCAGGAAGAATCCACCAGGCAGCCACTCAAACGTGGCCCGTCCGACTACGTTGTCTTCCTTAGAGTTGAGCGTACGACCTTTCATATCCCAGATACCAATGAACTTTTCCAGGCGTTTGAGCGCGGGATCAGGCTTAGGTCCCGACTGTGCTTGCACGTTATCATCTGACATGGTTATTTCTCCTCTCTGCCGCTTATTTCACGCATAATATGCGTAAGTAAACTTGTTCAATTGTTTTGTAAGCCAAAACTTAAACTTTAGGTCTACTTTGTTATGCGGCACTCTGTAAGTTAGATCTATGGCGAAATCCAATATCTTCTGAATCATCAGAAGGCAGATCAGCCACTATCTGTATCTTATACGAGGAGGAAAACGCTGGCTTGTAAAAATTCAATCAATCGGCAGGTTGCTGAGGACGCGGGCATGTTCCGGGTTTTCAGCCTCCACACGACGGCGTAATTGTATGTACTCCGTTGGGCTATATCCGGTAAACGCGACAAAATCCTTATTGAAGTGCTTGAGTCAAGCGAGCGAAGGGCGTGCGCAAACCGGTAGAAACGCGCCACTTCTTTGGGTGGGATGCCGACGAATCGTTTGAACTGGTTGCCCAGGTGATTCTGGCTGAAGCCAATCCGATTGCTCAGCGCTCGAATGGACACTGCCCCATGATGTTGAGCGATCTCCAGGACGGCTTGTTGCACAATATTTAGACCGTATGGTGCTTCACAGAATCGAGCCATCAATAGCCGTTCTAACAGGGCAAATCCCGCCTGGACGGTCGGCGCAGCCTTTAACCGTTCACGGATTTCGCCAGCCGCCTGTCCCCAAATTGCATCCAGGGGCACGACCTGACTATTCATTTCAGAGAGGGGAAACCGCAAGAACGGGTAGGCGCCTCCCGGTTTGAAATGGACACCGAAAAACTGCACATGCGGCGGCCAATCAACGCTGTGATACGTGTTCCAGATTCCTACCCACCAGCTATCGGTGCAGGTAATAAAGGGTTTGGCTTGATCGGGTTTATATACATCGAAAGGGTCACCCAGGTTAAGCATCAAATTTGACGATGCAACAGGCAACACCTTCTGCCGCGGATAGGCGGAAGGGCCATCAAGATAATAGAGGTCGTCGATATAGGCGTTGAGTGGAGGAGATGGGATATAACTGATGTAAGTCATACCAATAAAGAGCTTCGTGCTGGTCAAACAAACGGAAAGAATGGTTGGTGAAAACGATCAAAGTCTCATTATAATCAACAAATGAATGGATATGAATCAATCTCCTTTTGTAATGAAGGTTATTAAGGTCTATCATAAACCTGACCTAAAAAAAGTAAGTATCACCGCGCAAATAATATCAGGTGATAAGTTCACGTCTTTGGGCGGAGCATTGTTTACTTGTTTGAAAACAGACACAACGTGGAGAGTATTAGGTACAACTTTTATTCCATCAAAGGCATTGATGAAAGGAATACTAACTTTGAATTTGGAAATGGTCGGGCAAGGTTTAGGGCTTGAGTTAGGTCATGAATTAACCCTGACTTGCGAGAACCAGAAATAAGATATGGCACTGATCAATTATTGCAACAAATGATCTTGTATCAGTGGCGTCTGGGAAAGCTTATCTCAAGTGAGATTATGACCACCTCTCTTGGCTGATTGGTGCAACGCAATCACCTGGCAAGCCAGCTTCCAGTATAAGGCCACGAGCAATCTTGATTGTTGATGGTGGGCAACACCACCACAGCTTGCTGATACACTGTAATTTAGTTCCTAGCATCGAGTTATGGTAGACTAGCCACATGACAACACGAACAGAACATGATTCATTGGGCGAAGTACATGTCCCCGCTGAGGCGCTCTATGGCGCGCAGACTCAGCGGGCCACGCAAAACTTTCACATCTCCGATTTGAAGCCGCGCCAGGCATTCATCTGGTCCATGGCGACGATCAAGCGCGCCGCAGCAGAGGTCAATTGCGATTTAGGCTTGC
>WNFU01006631.1_pt1 | contig 14417 bp, 11 predicted proteins | sample 5400121 | NCBI WGS metagenome assembly WNFU01 (sample SAMN13153360, study PRJNA577476) | soil metagenome | isolation source: 100 cm soil or saprolite under grassland replicate 1 | place: USA:California | collected 2016-06-15
TTATCCCGCCGACCTATCCGCGGAGCCGATTGTGCTGCCGGAGTTATTGAGCGCAGACGCGCTGCTTGAAGCGCTCGACCGGGTCGAGACCAACCGTCCCGCTCAGGTGCGGGATAGCGAATCCGAGTCGGTCAATGCGGAGGCATTTCAGGAGACGGGCCCAATTCTGGGCGGCCTGCGGCGGTTGGAGCGCGAGACGGGCACGGGCGGAACCCAGACAACCAACGCCCGTCCCACAGGGCTCTCAGCTCAACCAACGCAAATTTCAACTGAGCGGAAGAACGCGCCGATCCTGGGAGACCTACCGCTACTCGGCCGCCTCTTCGAGAGCGAAACAAAAACGGGTCGGAACGAGACGACGAACTCGCAAGCGCAAATTGGGGAAAGTCAGGCAAGAGCGGGCGGGGCCGATACGTTGCCGCACGGCGGCAAGCACCCTAATGAATTGAGAAAACGGGATGAATTAGAGGCCTCATTCAAAGAGGCGGTGAAGCAACTACGTCGGCGTGCGATTCACGATAAATTGCAGCGGATAATCCTGCGCGAGGTTCAATTCGATGGCGTGCCGTTGCCGGAGGTCATTCGATACCTCGCTGGGGAAGCTTCGAGATTTGATCTGTACGGAGGAGAAATCAACTTCATGCTCAACCCAAATGGTCCCGTGGCCGCGTCGTCGTCGTCGACCTTTGACCCGACCACGGGCACCGTACTACCAACCCCTCGACCCGAACCGCTGGACTGGAATAGCGTGATCATCCGCATAACGCCCGCATTGAAGAACGTACGCCTCGACGAAGTTCTTGATGCGATCATCAAGGTCGCTGACAAGCCGATCAAGTATTCGGTGGAAGACTACGCCGTGGTGTTCTCCCCAAGGCAGCCCGAAGCTCAACTCGAGACCCGCATCTTTCGTGTCAACCCGAACACATTCGTGGAAGCAGTCCAAGGGCTTGGCACGCTTCGTCCCTTGGACGGCCTGATCCTGGGTGCCACGGGCGGCGGGATTGGTGATACCGGCCGTCCGGGCGGCGTATTTGATATTCCTCGCGTGTATTTGCCCGGCTCATCGCAGAGCATTCAGAATAAGCTGCACGACAAAGTGCGCGCATTCTTCACCGCGGCGGGCGTGAACGTGCTGCCACCTAATATGCTCTTTTTCAAAGACCGTACAGGGGTGCTCATGTTCCGCGGCACGGCTCAGGAATTGGATATCGTCCAAAAGATAGTCGAGACTCTGAACGTCGCACCGCCCCAAGTGGTCATCGTTGTAAAGTTCGTCGAGGTCGCTCAAGACGAGAGCAAGGCGCTTGGGTTCGACTGGTTTCTCGGAAATGTCCTTCTGGGCCGAAGCTCAATGGAATCGCTCCGGATCAATCTTTCGGGTGTTCTGACCGAGGCACAGATGGGCGCCGTCGATCGCGCGCTCGAACAGCGTGGACCCAAACCGTTGGCTGTGCGAAAAGTGACGACGCTGAGCGGGCGGCCGACCAAAGTGCACATGAACGACGATCTGGAATTGAACATTGTTCCCGTCGTCGCCGCGGACGGTTACAGCATCGACGTGAAAGTGGACACAGCATTGTCTGATGCAGGAGCCGCGAATGAGACACTCGCCTCAGAGGCGCGCCGAATATCGACGAGCGTCACGGTCTGGGACGGTCAGACGGCGATCCTCGGCGGATTGATTAGAGCGTCTGAGCAGAAAAACGGAGGGTATTCGATGGTTTCGTTCTTTGTCACCGCGACGATAATCGATCCCGCCGGCAACCGTGTTCACACTCCGGACAAACTGCCCTTCGATCCGAATAAAGTTCCGACGCAAACGGGAAATCGCAAAAAATGACCGCGAATCCCGCGCCCATCCTGCCCGTCTGGGTCCATCTGCTCGGCGTGCTCGCCGCGGAGCTCACGCTAACCATCAGCGTGGCTGCGATCCTGACGCGCCTCACAAAGGCGGCCGTTTGGCAGCGCGCCATTTGGCAGGCCTGCCTCGTCGCCCTGATCGCGCTGACGAGTTTCGAGCTGTCCGGCGCGGGACGCCAAGTAGCTGGCTGGGTGGCACGAAAAACTCGACCGGCACCCACTGCGTCGATTCGATCGCAGCCAGCAGAGTCCGCGCAACCCGTCGCGGCGCACTCCGTGCAAGTGACTGACGAATTTCGCAATCAGGTAGCGAAGCGTGTTGCCCAAAATCGCAAGACGTCGATCCAGCCAGAACCCGCACAGCCAATCAACCAACGGTACGCCATCGTGCGTGCGAACTCGCAGACAACTTCGGTGACAACGTCGCCTCGTTGGTTTGATGCGGGGACCGATGCATTGGCGGTTTTGCGTTTGGGGCTCGTCTGGGTGGCAGGCGCCGCGCTGGTTTTGGCTCGCATCTGCCTGAGTCGCCTTTTGTTGCTGGTGTTCCGCTGGCGCCGTCGAGTGGTGGCCGATCCAACGCTCAATCAAGAAGTGCGCGGCTTGGCCATTCAACTGCGTTATGGTCGCCGCGTTCGATTGGTTGAATCGGAGCGGCTCACCGGACCGGTTGCCTTCGGCATACTCCGGCCCACGATTGGTGTGCCGCGCCACTTTACGACGAGATTCAGTCGCGCGCAGCAGCAAACCATGCTCGCTCACGAACTGGCTCACCTGGCGGCACACGATCCGTTCTGGCACCTGATGGCGGATTTGACCACGGTCATACTGTGGTGGCACCCGCTGGTTTGGTGGGCGCGGCGGCAATCGCATGCGGCGAGCGAAAACGCCGCCGATGAAGCCAGCCTGCTGGTCGCCGATGGTCCCGGCGTTTTGGCCGAGTGCCTTGTGGAACTGGGCGCCCCCCTCGCGGGACGCCGTCCCGCGATTTGGCTGCGAATCGAAGGCAGCGGATTTCGGTCCGGACTGGGCCGGAGAGTGGAACGGTTGGTCAACTTGCGCGGGCGTTCCTGGACTGCGCCAAATCGCGTCCACTCGGTGGTGGCCAGAACACTTGGATCGGCGAGCGTGGTCGCTGCGGCGATTATGTGCACCGCGTGGACCGGTCCCTTGGAATTCACGAAAGGAAACTTTATGCAAACAATGAATCAAACCTGGAAACAATCCTTGGCGGCTTTGGCGCTGCTGGTATCGGTCGAGAAGAGTGACGGCGCGGATTCTAAACCACGAGGGCTGACTCCCCCGGCCACGGCGGCGACTCAACCCGACCAGAAGACCACCGCCGGCGCAGACAGCGCAGAGCGGCAAATGTTGAAGATCTATAAGCTCAAATATACCCAACCAACGAATCTACTGGCGATTGTGACGCCGACTCTCTCCGAGGGTGGCAAAGCCGTCCCGGATGAACGCTCGCACTCGCTCATAGTCTTTGCGAAAGAAAGCGAGCTTCCGGAAATGGACTCGTTGATTGCGAAACTGGACAAAAAGCCTGCCGCCGGCTTGGCGGCCGATAACACCGCTGAGGACCCACCGCCCGCGCCCGCAGTGGAACCACCGACCGCGTCAGCGCCCAGAAGGCGGGCCGGAGAATCCCGGGATTCGCGGACATCACCCTTTTACCAGCGAATGATGATGGAGCGCTACGGATTGATCCCCAAGGGGGCTCCATTGCCCGCGTCTATTGTCCCCGGCGGCGCCGATCTGAGCGCTGTCGAATCGAGACTCGAGCAGATCGTCTTTGATCACGTAGAATTTGACGCAATCCCGCTGTCGGAAGTGTTGAAGTACCTCGACGATGAATCGCGCCGGCGGGATCCGGCCAAACGGGGCATCAATTTTCTGATCAATCCCAACGTAGTGGCGGCCCCGGTCGCCCCAACCATCGATCCGAACACCGGCCAGGAATTCGTCATGCCGTCGCCCGCGCCTCCCGACATGAATAGCGTCCTCATCAGGTTTAATCTTCCCTTGCGCGAGGTGCGATTGAAGGACGTGCTCAACGCCATCGTCCGGGTCGCCGACCACCCGATCCAATACGCCGTCGAGGAGTTCGGCGTTGTGTTCTCGCAGAAGACGGACGCGGCCGTTCCGTCCTCACCCGGCCTGACTCAGCCGGCGGGCCCGGCGCCTTTGGAAATCCGGACGTTCAAAGTGGACACGAACTCCTTCGTCGCGGGACTCAAAAGCACTTTCGGTGTGGGGACAGACGCTTTGGCCAGCGGCTCGGGTGAAAAGATCCGCGAAGTCCTGGGCGAAGTATTTGCCAAACTGGGCATCAACATGGATGTGGCGGGCAAAGCGGTGTTTTACAACTCGCTGACCGGAATCATCATGGTGCGCGGCACACGCGAAGACCTGGAAATTGTGCAGGCGGCGATCGAAACGCTGGGCGGATCCGGACAATCGTCGGCGGCGAACGCGGACGGCGCAGGCAATCCTGGCTCGGCACGGGAAATGATGATGAGACGTTACGGGCTGAGAACGAGCCGGCAGTAACATTCGAAGAACCCAGGGTCATGGAAAACCGCCTCGGTCGTTCGATCAGGCATCTGGACCATGAAACGCTGCGCCTCGCCTCGCAGAGGCGTGGTCCCAACCGCGAGTCTGAGACCCGCAGCAAAGCCGGTTCATGGGAAGCTTACACGAGTGTCTGGTTGCGGTTCGAGGTCTTGAACCGAAGCGCGGTCGTTCCGATTTGGGGAGACTATTTCGCAGCGCTTGACGCGGCTAGATCCGCACAAACGATCTCCTTGTCGTTGCGCGCATACACCGATTTGTTGGCGAACGCCGGATGCGACCAGACGACCGGACGGCCGGGGTCCGAGTTGCTCGGGTCGAGCAGATGCGCGCGGCTGGTCTCCTCGTATTTCTCGGGCGTCAGTTTGGCGATGATCAGGTCGCCCTTTTCGTTGAAGAGGAAGTAGCGGTTCCCGTTCTTCACGAGGAAGGCATTCCCCCAACGTTCGGATTTGCCCGTGGTCGGCTCAAAGGTTTCCCACAGGCGGTCGCCGGTGTCGGCTTTCAGACAGCGGAATTGGCCGTAGCTGCACGACGAATAGATGTACCCATCCTCCAGAAACGGCGTGCACATGACGCTGTGCAATCCGTCGGTGTCCTTCTCGCTGATCTTCTTGCTCTGCCAAACCAGCGACGGTTTGTCGGAGTCAATCCGCAGCATCAACGAACCGTTGTAGAACGAGGTCAGGAACAGACGATCGCCGTGCTTGCGCGGGCTGGGAATCGTCATCCCGGAACGAATCTCGGGGTGAGGATAGGACCAATAGACCCGGCCGGATTCGGGATCGAGTCCGCTCACCGCTTCCGGGTGCCACAGGATGAGCTGCCGTTTGCCGTTGAACTCGTAAACCATCGGCGGACAATAGCCCGGCTCCTTGGCGCTCAGCGCGCGCCAGAGTTCCTTCCCTGTGTCCTTGTCAAACGCCACCGCGACGCTCCCGTCACCGCCAACCAGACAGATCAGCTTTTTGCCTTCGATCAACGGATGACCGGCAAAGCCCCAGAGGGGTGTCTTGACGTTGTAATCCTTTGTCAGTTCGTGCGACCAGATCTCCGTACCCTTCTCCGCATCGAGGCACACCAAGTGTCCTACCGCGCCGAGCGTATAGACCTTGCCCTCCTGGACCACTGGTGTGGCGCGGGGACCGGCGGGATAACTCACCGTGTAAGCGCAGTCGTATTCGTGTTTCCAAAGCAGCTTGCCGTCGGCTTCATTCAGACAGAGCACGCGCTCCACACCGGGTATTTCTCCGCGGGCGAAAGGGTTGGAAGGATTGCTTGCGCCTTCGGCAAGCTGGCGGTCGGCGACATAGACGCGGCCTTTCGCGACGGCCGGTCCTGCGTACCCGCCGCCGATGGGCGTCCGCCAGCGAACGCGTGGTCCGTCCGTCGGAAACTTTTCGATCAGGCCAGTCTCGCGCCAGACGCCGTCGCGCTGTGGGCCGAGCCATTGCGGCCAGTCGTCGGCCGCAAGACGGCAAACCGCGAAAGCAACGAATACGGCCAATGGGGTCGGCACCGTTAGCAAGCAGATTCGCGATGGCTTCATTGGTTTTGAAATTGAGGTTTGGCGGGAGGTAAGCAGAGACATGCCGCATCGTCAACCGGCGATCTCCGGCAAGACAAATTGTACGAGTAAGGTTAAGAGTACGAGTAAGATGATGAGGAGGAGTAGGATTACGGGCGAGATTGGGTCCAAGAGAAATCCGCCCGCGCTGCAAATTCGGTTGGTGAGCTTGTGATGCGGACCGCTCAAATGGCGTAGTCCAACGGATTGGTCTGCGCTCCTTGCAATTGCCGAACCCGCTCGCAGAGCTGAGCGAGAGTCACGGCTTCCAGCACTTTCACGATCGCGTCACGAACCTCCTTCATCACGCTGCGGATGCCGCATCTCGCTTCATCCGGGCACGAACATCGTTCGTAGAACCGTTCGCTGACACAACTGACAGGCGCCAGCGGACCCTCGATATGTCGAATCACCTCGGCGAGCGTGATCTGGTCCGGGGGCGATCGAAGCCGGTAGCCGCCGGCGACTCCCCGTCTGCTTTCCACAATGCCGACGGACTTCAGGTCGTTGAGGATTTGTTCGAGGAATCGTTTGGGAATGTTTTGCTGCTGGGAAATGTTTTGAATTCGCACGACCGACCCGTCTCTTGGCCGATAATTCAATCCCAGCACGATCAGGGCGCGGAGCGCGTATTCACCTCGAAGCGAGAGTTTCATTGCTGCGCGAACTGTAAAATCTACATTAAAACAATCAAGAATTAACTTATTTTGGATATGCAAAGTATATAAGTTGCTAAATATAAACATAAAATATTAAACATATAAATATCTATTGACTTAATGTAGTATATCCATATTATGCGCGGCGATTTGATGATATCAGACTATGAGCACAACAGCCAAAACAAGGGGATCCCCGCTCACGTGGTCGCGACTCGTGGAGGAGCAAGTCGCGTCGTTGCAGTTCGGCGTCGTGCAGATCGTGGTGCACGATTCGCGGGTCGTCCAGATTGAGCGCACGGAGAAAGTGCGGTTGGACAAGTCGGATGAAAGTCCGGATTCGACGACCTGAGATTCTCCAGGCCTACCAGAACAACGGCGGCTCCACCCAAAACGAGAGATAAACCGACCGAGCCATCGGAGGTTTGTCACGATGGGAAAAACCTCGAATGAACGTGAATCGATGGGTGATAACTATCGCAATGGTCGGAGCACAAATGTCCGGCGGTTATTTGCAGGCGGACGAAACTTCAGACACGATCAACAAGTTGAGGCAACAGATCGAACAACTTGACCAGAAGTTGAGGATCCTTGAACGCAAGTCCGAGCTTGAGAAGGAAACGGCTGCGGAAAAAACCAGGACCGAGCCGGTCGTTTCCTTTGGCGGCGGCGGATTTCAGGTCCGGTCAGCCGATAGCAACTTCGTTTTCAAGCTCCGTGGTTATGTCCAGGCGGATGCCCGGTTCTACCCCGGGCATCCGCCTGGGGCAGTTTTGCCCGACACATTCCTGATTCGGCGGGCCCGCCCGATTTTCGAGGGTACCGTCTTTGAGAAGTTCGATTACCGGGTGATGCTGGACTTTGGCGCCCAGTCCAGTTTGTCGTCGGCGAACAACGCTCTGGTTCAGGATGCGTATTTAACGGCCCGCTTCTGGCCGGAGTTTCAGGTATTCGCCGGCAAAATGAAAGAGCCGGTGGGGTTGGAACGGCTTCAGTCCGGGGCCAACCTGCTCTTCATTGAACGCAATTACCCGACCCAACTTGCGCCGAATCGAGACGTCGGTTTCGGCATCCAGGGCGACCTGTTTGATAGCCGCCTGAGTTATGCGATCGGAGCATTCAACGGAGTCGCGGACGGTGGCAGCGGGGACTTTGACACTTCAGAAGGCGACAAGGATGTTGCCGCGCGGCTGTTTTCGCATCCATTCAAGAATTCCACAGTTGATCCGTTGAAACGATTTGGCCTCGGAGTAGCGGGCACCTATGGCAACCAGCAAGGCAATTTGCGTCCCTATTTCTCGCAAGGGGGCCAACGCATTTTTGCCCACCGCACCGGTGCCGGCACCAACGCCGCGACCGCCAACGTCACGGCCGACGGCACGCAATGGCGTCTGGCGCCGCAGGGATACTATTATTACGGGCCTTTCGGTGTGTTCGGGGAATACGTTATTTCTTCCCACGAAGTGAGACGGGATGCGGGCGGGCCGCCGACGTTTGCGCACGTGGAGCATTCGGCCTGGCAGGCGGCGGCGTCGTGGTTCCTGACGGGCGAAGAAAACTCATTCAAGCCGGTGACTCCCAAGCGTCCGTTCTCATTGTCGGGTGGCGGCTGGGGTGCCTGGGAAATCGCCGTGCGCGTGGGGCAGCTCGACCTGGATGACGATGCATTTCCGCTCTTCGCGGATCCGGCCAATTCGGCGACCCGAGCGACCTCGTTTGGAGCGGGCCTCAACTGGCATCTCAACCCCAACGTGAAAGCTTCCGCCGGATACGACTACACCAAGTTCGATGGCGCATCGGGAAGCGCTTTTGACGGCAAACATGAGCACGCGATTGCGGCCCGAGTCCAATTCGGGTGGTGAGTCGGCGGCCGGCTTGCTCAAACACAGGATACATCATGAAACTGAACCGCATAACAATCCGATCAGCCGTCATCGCGATGGTGTCGGGACTTCTCACAATTAGTTCCGTGGCCAAGGACATCAAACTCCTCAACGCTTCCTACGACCCCACTCGCGAACTGTATCAGGACGTCAACGCCGCCTTCGCGAAGTACTGGAAGGAAAAGACCGGTGATACCGTGACCATCCAGCAGTCACACGGGGGCTCAAGCAAGCAGGCGCGCTCGGTGATCGATGGGTTGGAGGCCGACGTCGTGACTCTCGCGCTCGCTTACGACATCGATGCGCTGGCCGAGAAGGGCCGTTTGGTCCCCGCCGACTGGCAGAAGCGTCTGCCGAACAACAGCTCGCCGTACACGTCCACGATTGTGTTTCTCGTACGCAAAGGCAATCCCAAGGCTGTCCAGGATTGGGATGACCTGCTGAAGCCGGACGTTGCCGTCATCACGCCGAACCCGAAGACCTCGGGCGGCGCGCGGTGGAATTACCTCGCGGCGTGGGAGTTTGCGTCGCGCAAATTCAACGCCGACGAAGCCCAGGTGCGCGGCTTTATCACTAAGCTCTACAAGAATGTGCCGGTGCTTGACACAGGAGCTCGCGGTTCAACAACGACCTTCGTTCAGCGCGGCATCGGTGATGTGTTCATCTCTTGGGAGAACGAGGCGTTTCTCGCGATCAAGGAGTTCGGGGCGGACAAGTTCGAGATCGTCGCGCCGTCGATCAGCATCCTGGCAGAACCGCCGGTCACGTGGGTGGACCGGGTCGTCAAGAAGCGTGGCACGGAGACCGTCGCGAAGGCGTACCTGGAATTCCTCTATTCGGACGAGGGCCAGGAAATTGCCGGGAAAAATTTCTACCGGCCGCGCGGCGAAAAGGCCGCTGCCAAGTATGCCGATCGATTCCCAAAGGTGAAGCTGTTTACAATCGATGAAGCCTTTGGCGGATGGCAGAAGGCGCAGAAAACACACTTCAACGACGGCGGCACATTCGACCGGATCTTCAAACCGTGATCTCCTCCCGGCCGGGGGCGTCGCCCGTTGCTAGCCTCCCTCGCACATTGCAAGCGATCCGACGGAACCGCAGCTTTGTGTCCACGCGAAATACCTTTTTACGTGTCCGGAGAGTTCAGGTAGTCTCCGGCCCGTTTCGCATCACGCATGGCCGAAAAAAAGTTCACTGCCCTGCCGGGTTTCGGGCTCACGATGGGCTTCACGCTCTTTTATTTAAGCGCGATCATCCTCATTCCCATTGCCGGCTTGTTTCTCAAGGCCCTGGAGATATCCTGGGCGGACTTTTGGCGGCTGGCGACAACCGAGCGCGCGCTGGCCGCATACAAGTTGACCTTCGGCGCGTCCCTGGCCGCCGCCTTCGCGAACGCCATTTTCGGCACGATTCTCGCCTGGGTGCTGGTCCGTTACGAGTTCCCGGCGAAACGAGTCATCGACGCCCTGGTTGATTTTCCCTTTGCCCTGCCGACGGCCGTCGCCGGTCTGACGCTGGCCAATCTGTTCGCCCACAACGGCTGGATCGGGCAATGGCTCGTACCGCTCGGTGTCAAAGGGGCGTTCACCCCGCTCGGGGTCGTCATCGCACTGACGTTTGTCGGGATGCCATTCGCGGTTCGCACCCTGCAGCCGGTGTTGGAAAGCCTCGAACGCGAGGTGGAAGAGGCGGCGGCCACGCTGGGCGCCAGCCGGGTGCGCACGTTTTTCAAGATCATCGCGCCGACGCTGATGCCGACGATTATCACGGGATTCGCCCTGGCCTTTGCGCGCGCGGTGGGGGAGTACGGCTCGATTGTTTTCATTTCCGGCAATCTGCCGTTCAAGACGGAAATCGCGCCCTATCTGATCGTCATGCGACTGGAGGAATATGATTACACCGGAGCGGTGGCGCTCGCCGTCGTGCTGATGGTGATTTCCTTTGCGATGCTCTACGTCATCAACTGGCTCGAGAACTGGTCGAGTCGCTTTCAAAACTGACCATGACCGGCCCCGCTTCAACCGACACCGACACCATCCGTCGGCGCGCCCGCCGGAGCCAATCGCAGCGCGGGACCGAAGAGCCCGGGCTGATCAAGTGGGCGCTCATCCTGATGGCGCTGGCCTTCTCGCTCGTGTTTCTGTTGCTGCCACTGGTGAACGTATTCGCGCAGGCATTCAGCCGCGGTTGGCAGGCGTACGGAAACTCCCTGATCGAGCCGGATTCGTGGGCGGCGATTCGCCTCACCCTGGTAGTGGCGGCGATCAGTGTTCCGCTGAACGTGCTGTTCGGCGTGGCGGCCGCCTGGGCCATCGCCAACTTTGAATTCCGCGGGAAATCCCTGCTCACCACGCTGATCGACCTGCCCTTCTCCGTTTCGCCCGTGGTCGCGGGGCTGATGTTCGTTCTGTTGTTTGGGCTGCAAGGTTACTTCGGCAACTGGCTCGACGCGCATCACATCAAGATCATCTTCGCCGTGCCAGGCATCGTGTTGGCGACGATCTTTGTCACGTTTCCCTTCGTGGCGCGCGAACTCATTCCGGTCATGCAGGCCACCGGCACCGAGCAGGAGGAGGTCGCCCTGACGCTCGGCGCCAGCAGTTGGCAAACGTTCTGGCACGTGACGCTGCCGTCGGTAAAGTGGGGGTTGCTCTATGGAATCATTTTGTGCAACGCGCGAACCATGGGCGAATTCGGCGCCGTCTCGGTTGTCTCCGGGCACATTACCGGGGTGACTGACACCATGCCCTTACGGGTGGAAAAGCTCTATCAGGAGTACAATGCCACGGCGGCCTTCGCGGTCGCGAGTCTCCTCGCTCTGTTGGCCTTGTTGACGCTCGGTCTCAAAACCGTCCTGGAGTGGAAACAGGTGCGCGCGTTCGCGCGCGCGCAACAGGCCCGCCCCGAAGCGGAGAACGCCGCGAGCGGCGAGCCCCTCTCGGCATGAGCATCGAGCTGAAAGGTGTCGGCAAGCAGTTCGGCAACGTCACCGCCGTCAACAACGTCAGCTTTGCCGTCAACGAAGGCGAGTTGGTGGGTCTGCTCGGCCCGAGCGGCGGGGGCAAAACGACCGTGCTTCGGATGATCGCCGGATTGGAGACGCCCACCACGGGCGACGTTTTCATTCGGGGCCAGCGCGTGAACAACCTTTCCGTTCAACAGCGCAACATCGGCTTTGTGTTTCAGAATTACGCGCTGTTTAAGAGCATGAATGTGTTCAAGAACATCGCCTTCGGACTCAAGGTCAAAAAGTGGAAACGGGCCGACATCAAGGCGCGCGTGCACGAGTTGTTGGAGCTGTTTGGCCTTCAGGGGCTCGAGCGACGTTACCCGCACCAGCTTTCCGGAGGACAACGCCAGCGGGTGGCGATTGCGCGCTCGCTCGCTCCCAAACCCACGGTGTTGCTGCTGGATGAGCCGTTCGGCGCCGTGGACGCCAAAATCCGCCAGGAACTTCGTGAATGGCTCGTCACTCTGCACCACGAGCTCAATGTCACGACCATCTTCGTCACCCACGATCAGGAGGAGGCGATGGAGGTCTCCAATCGCATTGTCATTTTCTCGCGCGGCAATCTGGAACAGATCGGCACGCCGCGCGAGGTCTATGAACGGCCGGCCAACGAATTTGTGGCTCGTTTCATTGGCGTCATGAACGTGTTGGAACTGGAAGTTCGCGACGGCGCCGCGCACCTGAATGAATTGGAGTTCCCGTCCCATGGCCTGCCCGACGGCCAGCGATTGCGGATCGGATTCCGTCCGTACGCGGTGCAGATCTCGTCCGACCTCAAGGCCTATCGCTACCGTGCGACCTTGCGCCACACCTTCTTCCTCGGGATCATGCTGCGGGTGGAACTGGAGTTGCCCAGCGGCCTGCTCATTCGCGCCCGCATGACCAAAGAGGAATACGCCTTTCAGGGGTTGGACGATGGAAAGGAGGTTTCCTTCCAGATTCGCCAGTACCGGGTCCTCTCGCGCGAAGGCGACAAGCTGTCACCTGAAGTCCCGGCGACTTATGACCTCTTGTTGACACCGGGCGAAGGGATTTAGAACGCGTTGTGAAATTCGTCGCCGCCCACGTGAGTCCCCGCTGACTTCCGACGCAATGGCCGTCAACACAAACAACACCACTCTGGTGGTCGGTTCCGCTGGTCGCATCGGCCAGGCGGTCATGGCGGAGTTGAAGGCACGCGGTCTTCCCGCGCGAGGCTTCGACTGCGTGCAGACGCCGGACCTGGACGATTCCGTTGTCGGCACCATCACGGACCCGGCGGCCATCGGGCGCGCCGCCCACGGAGCGGGGACGCTGATTCACCTGGCGGCCACGCCGGACGACGACGACGATTTTCTGAACACACTCCTGCCGAACAATATCGTGGGCGTGTATCACGTCATGGAGGCCGCGCGTCTGGGCGGTGTGCGCCGAATGGTCCTGGCCAGCAGCGGACAGGTAAATTGGTGGCAGCGCCATGGTGGTCGTTTGCCGGTTCGCGCCGACGACCCTCCGAGCCCGCGCTACTGGTATGCGGCGACCAAGCTGTTTCTAGAATCCATCGGGCGCGCTTACGCGGAAGCACACGGCATCAGTGTGATCGTGGTTCGGCTGGGCTGGTGCCCCCGGACACCGGAGCAAGTGCGGGAAATTGCCGCCAGCGACAGGGCGCAGGACGCTTATCTTAGCCCCGGTGATGCCGGCCGTTTCTTTGCCTGCGCCGTGACGGCGCCGGCCATTCGCTTCGCCATTGTTTACGCCTCAAGCAAACCGCGCCATCACGTGCATTTTGACCTCATCCCGGCGAAGAACCTGACTGGCTTCGAGCCCCAAGACACCTGGCCTGAAGGAATCGAGATCATCACCGGAAGGAGTCCCTGACCCGCGCCGAGTCCGGCGGTTTCGTCAAGCGCCCCCCGCGAACCGAAACCAACTGAGCTGACGGAGCGGCCGACCGAAACAAGAAATGACCTTCGACCGTGCACGAATAAAGAGCACTGCTGCGCAGCTCGGGACCAAAGGAGTCTTCATGGGCACGTCGTCCTGGAAATACCCTGGCTGGCGCGGGCAGCTCTACGACGAAGAGAAATATGTCACGCGCGGCAAATTCTCCGAGAGCCGTTTCAACCGGGAGTGTCTGGCGGAATACGCCGATGTCTTCAAGACGGTGTGCGTCGATGCCGCTTATTACAAATTCCCCGACCACAGGTACCTGGAGTCGATGGCGTCACAGGTGCCGGCAGATTTTCTGTTTGGATTCAAGGTTACCGACGAGATCACGATCAAGAAGTTCACGAACCTGCCGCGCTTCGGTCTTCGCGCTGGCAAGCCGAACGAGAATTTCCTGAACGCCGATCTATTCGCGAAAGCCTTCCTCGGCCCGTGCGAGGAGTTCAAACAGAAGGTCGGCCTCCATGCTGAATACTTTGGGGCGTTGGAGCGACACGGTGTCGCACACGTCTTCAATTCCTGGGCCGGGATGCCGCCCGTCACGGAGCAACTGGCGGTGAAAGAGAGCCGGACGCATCCGAACCTTTGTGCCGCCCGTTTCCTCCTCAAGCCGGGTCGGCAGTATGAAGAATCGGTCCGGCTGTTCGAGCCATACGACAAGATCAAGGAACCGAACCCGGACGCACGCTCCGCCGGTGCCGTGCTGGTTAAGGAAGGCGTCGAAGCCGGAGGAAAGCGAAAGACGTTTATCTACGTCAACAACCGGCTGGAAGGAAACGCGCTGGATACGATTGACGCGATGCTCGGCGAAGCCGGATGGAGCGGATGAGAGCCGGCCCGGCTCACGCCGATCACCGGGCGCAGCGGGACGCAGATACTCCCACCACGGTCCGACGCAAGCGGGCGCCCGTTGCGGAGCTGGAAAGGCT
>WNFU01006306.1_pt1 | contig 14416 bp, 13 predicted proteins | sample 5400121 | NCBI WGS metagenome assembly WNFU01 (sample SAMN13153360, study PRJNA577476) | soil metagenome | isolation source: 100 cm soil or saprolite under grassland replicate 1 | place: USA:California | collected 2016-06-15
CTGGGACCCGGCCGGCCGCTGCGCTCGAAAGGACGGTGGTTGTCTGGAGCGTGGTGTTGACCACGTCAACGTGCATCGTGTTGTCCGATGTGTAGGGTGTCGTCGAATCGTGGGACGCCTCGGCCCGCCCGGCTCCGGCCAGCTTCGCCAACCCCGCAGCAGCCAGCGCCGCCGCGCCCGCGATCAGCCCCCGCCGCTTCACGCCGCCGCGCGTGCCCGGGATGGCAGCCGACGTCGCGGCCGGCTCCGTTCCAGTCTGCTCGTTCATCGCGCTCCTCCTTGAGTCACCTTGCAGGCCCTCTGCCCGTCAACCCTCCCCCAACTTTGGGGGAGGGTTGAGGTGAGGGAGTTGAGGGCATCCACCGTCGTCCGTCGTCGGTCGTCCGTCATCCGCCCTCCTTCGTTCTCACAGCGGCCTGCCGCGATGCGGCAAGTCGGGCAGCAGGGCCGGGTCCACCGTCTGGCTCAGACCCATCGCGTCGGTGAGCGCCACCACCCCGCTGGTGAAGCGGATCTCGGCCAGCACCGCCTCCAGCTCTGTGGCGCTCATCCCCGAGCGGCGCAGCATGGCCGTGTAAAAGTCGACCCAGTAGCGACAGCCCTGCGCCGCCGCCGCGGCCAGCCCGACGCAGCACCGCAGGCGACTGTCAGACGTTCGATCCAAGAAGCGTTCGGCGGTGGTCGTCCCAGGTCGCGGACAACAGCGATGGGCGGCGAGCCAGCTCCTGGTAGATCAGCGGGACGAATCCGAGCTGGGCCCGGATCTCGTCGGGGACCGGTTCGGCTTCAGGCGCCGGCCCGGATGCGACCTGGCTGAGCATGCGCGTCTTCTCCACCTGGAGCTGCTCCCAGTATCGGCGGCAGATTCAGCGCGCGCATCTAGGGAATCCTATATTTCTTAGTGGCCCGCCAGGTCGAGCTTTCCGCCTTGCGCGGGCTCCCCTCTCCCGCGGCCGGGAGAGGGGCCGGGAACAAGTGCGCTTCGCGGGGTGAGGGCAGGCTGACTAGCGCACCGTGGCTGTGCCCTCGACCGCGGCCGCGAGCCGGGCCTCCGCCGCCCAGGCGGCGACTTGCGCGCGGTGCTCCAGGCCGAGCCTGTCGAAGATGTGCCCCACGTGGACCTCGACGGTGCCCTCGGCCAACGCGAGCTGCGCCCCGATCTCGCGGTTGGTCTTGCCGTGTGCGACGAGAGCGGCGATCTGCGCCTGGCGAGTCGTCAGCCGTCCGGGAACGCTTGGCCCGGTCGCGCCGGGCTGTCGGAGGCGAATGTCGCCGACATGGCGCCGAGCAATTCGGCGCGTGAGATCGACATCGAGCTTCGCGCCCAGGCTGACGAACGCGGCCAGCGATCGGCGGAAGAGGTCGCGGGCGGGGCCGGGTTCCGGCTCCGCCAGGATCACCGCTCGGTCGCGTTGGGCGCGGGCCAGGTCCAATGGTCGATCGAGCGCCAGCGCCTGATCACAGGCCCGGCCGAGCAGGTCCTGGGCGCGCTCCCGGTCGCCGCGGACGCCGGCCAGCCGGGCCCGAATGCGCAGCCCTTCCAACTCCTGGCCCCGGTCGCCCACCGCCGCCCAGAGAGACTCGACACGGGCCAGCACGGCCTCGGCCACCTGGGTATCTCCAAGGTCGAGGAGTAGGTCGGCAAGCTGGGGCGCCACCACGACTAGTCCACCCATGAAGCCGGCGCCCTCGGCCTCCCGCCACACGGCGCGCAGGCGGTCGAGCGCCTCGGCGGGCTGGCCTTCATGAGCCAGCACCCACGCCTCTACCTTGGCGGCCACCCGGCAGCGAGTCATCAAGTCGCCGTGCTCGGTTAGCTCGGCGCGAAGCGCTCGAAGTCTCTCTCGCGCCTCCTCGAACTGGCCCCTCGCGCAAGCCAGCTCGCCCAGATGGACGAGCGAGTACAACGCCGCCCGATGGTGGCTGGCGCGACAGGCCAGCGCCCGAGCACGGCTAAGAAGTATCTCGGCCCGCCGCCAGTGGCCGAGTGGCTTGCTTACCCAGGCGCCCAGATTGTGAAGCGCCTTGATCTCGCCGCGAAGGTCGCCGCAGCGCCTGGCCAGAATCAGGCTGCGACGATAGTAGCCACGGGCGCGGCGGTGTTCGGCGCGGATGTCCCCGTAGATCGTGCCGAGCATCTGGCAGGCCTGCTGGAGCGCGGGCAGCTGACCGGCCTCTTCCGCACGCGTGAGGCTCGAGAGTGCCAATCGTTCAGCGCGATCAACCTGGCCGGCGTAGGGTAGGTGAAACGCTAGCCAGTTCGCGGCCACGCAGAACGTGGCCGCGTCGCCCGACCTTTCAGCCATTGCCACCGCGCGCTCACCCGCCCGAACAGCGGCTTGCCAATCGCCCACGGCGCTCTCGAATCGGCTCAGGCTCGTGTAGATGCAGGCGAGCTCCGAGGCCTCGCTCCCGCCGGCGAGCAGGGCGACGGCTTGGCGGCAGCGCGACAGTGCTAAGGCTGAATCGCCTTGTCGTGGGCCACCTCGGCCAGCTTGCGCAGCGCCCGGCCCGTGCTGACGTCGTCGCCCTGAGCTCGCGCGTCTGCGAGCAGCGTCTCGTAGGCCGCGACTGCCTCCGCCAACACTCCGACGCTGACGTACGCATCGCCAAGCCGCTCGAGGATAGCTGCCCGGCAGGCTCCAGCGGGATCTGCCGCGAGGCATATCCGGAGCAGCGGAATCGCCTCCGAGTAGGCGTGGACCGACAGGGCCTGAATCGCCGCCGGCCAGGCATGCTCGGCGGCCTTCGTAGGCTCAGCGGCCCGCCAGTAGTGCTGCGCCAGCTCCGCGTGCCAGCCGGCGAGTCCATCGCCCGCCGCATATTCCGCCTCGATGGCCGCTCCCAGACGAGCGTGCAGTACGCGCTGCTCGTCTCGGACCAAGGGCTCCAGGAGCGCTCGGCGCACGAGGTCGTGGCGAACTCCGTAGCCGCCGCTCTGGTCGCGAGCCAGGAAGCCACGCCGATAAGCCTCGCCGAGCGCACTAGCGGCCGCCTCGGTATTCAGCCGGCTCGCCCGGGCAATCACGCCCAGCTCGCAGCGCCGACCGGCTACCGCTAGCGCTTCCAATACACGGCGCGCTTCGGGCGCCAGCCGATCGAGGCGCGCGATCACCAAGTCGCGCACGGTCGGCGGCAAAGTCAGCTCGGTGAGGTCACGGCGCAGCACGGTCCCATCTTCGTGGAAGATGCCGCCGCTTTCGATCAGCGCCTTGACAGTCTCTTCGGTGAAGAACGGGTTGCCCGAGGCGTAGCGGTGGATCGCGGCCGCGAAATCGCCTGACACGGGCCGTTCGAGGTCGAAGAACGCGCCAACCAGCTCGGCCGTGGCGCGCCGGTCGAGCGGCTGGAGATCGAGGCGGTCGGCCAGCCGGGCCCGCAACAGCTCGAGGCTCAGGTCGGGCAGGCGCGCCGTGTGGGTGCCGCCAGCCGATGGCGCATTCGCCTCGTCGCCGCGATACGTGCAGATCAGCAGCACGGGCCGGCCGTGGAGCCCGGCTGCAAGGTATCGGACCAGCTCCAAGGTTCCTCGGTCCGCCCACTGGAGATCTTCGAGCACGAGCAGCAGCGGTCGACGTTGGGCCAGCCGCCGCACGGCCCGCAGACACGCCTCGAGGTCGTACCGGCGGCGATCTGGCGACGATATCGGCGCCGACGAACCCGCGGGACTGAGGTCGGCGAGCTCCGGCAACAGCCGGCTCATGCCGTATGCGTCCGGACCGAGCAGCTCGCGCGCCGCGGCGGGCGTCAGCTCGCGCAGATGCCCCCGCAGCGCGTCCACGAACGGACCTAGCTCGGTCTCTGGCAGGCACGGTGAGCCGGCTCCGTACAGACAGGCCGTGCTCTCGGAGGCGCGCCCGATGAGCTCCTGGCAGAGCCGGCTCTTGCCGACCCCGGCCTCGCCGACCAGCAGCACCACACTGCCCTGCGAGCCGCGCGCCGCCTCCAGCCGGTCCAGCAGGCAGGCCAGCTCAGCCGCGCGGCCGACCAGCGCTGGGGCTGGTATGCGCGCCCCGCCGCGCCGCGAGGGTACCATGGTGATGGTCGCCGCCACAGGCAAGCAGCTCCGTCCAGAACCCCCCAAACACGGTTGTACCGCCGTGAAGCCTCTCCAGGATAGCGCCGCGAGCTCAGTTTGTCACGTTCGCGCGGTCGCGCCCCCACCCCAACCCCTCCCCCAAAGTTCGGGGAGGGGCGAGGGGAGAGGGCCGTCTTGGAGTCTGGACTCTCGGCTGTCGACTTCGGACTGGCTCCCACCGCCCGCCAAGATGCTCAAAAACCCCTATTTGTGAAATCTTGAGCACCTTGAGCACCTTGAGCACCTTGACCACGCTTTGAACCTTGAACTTCGGACTCGGCGGCCGGACTTGCACGTCCCCGATCAGTTCGCTAAACTAGGCTCGGGTTAGCACTCTCGGTCAACGAGTGCTAAGCTATTCTGACTTGCAGGGACGGCAGTCCCGAGCTATCGAGGTCAACACAGCGGAAGGAGGAGGCATCAGTAATGGCCAAGGCAAAGATCGGTTTGCGGCCGCTTGGCGACCGCGTTGTGATCAAGCCGCTCGAGCGAGAAGATGTCACCAAGAGCGGACTCGTTCTGCCCGACACGGCCAAGGAGAAGCCGCAGCAGGGTGAGGTCCTGGCCGTCGGGCCCGGCCGGATCCTGGACAGCGGCGAGCGGATCAAGCTGGACCTGAAGGAGGGCGACCGCGTCCTCTTCGCCAAGTACGCCGGCACCGAGTTCAAGCATGAGGACAACGAGCTGCTCATCCTCAGCGAGAAGGACGTGCTGGCCCTGATGGTCAACGGCAAATAGAGAGCCATCGGCCGTCAGCCGTCAGCTGCCAGCAAGGACCTGCTGACGGGTCAAAGCTGATAGCTGAATGCTGAAAGCTGAAAGCTTCGGAGGAAGGAATGCCTGCTAAGCAGTTGAACTACAGCGAGGAGGCCCGCCGCGCCCTCAAGCGGGGCGTCGACGCGCTGGCCGACGCGGTCAAGATTACACTCGGCCCGCGGGGCCGCAACGTGGTGCTCGACAAGAAATTCGGTCCGCCCACGATCACCAACGACGGCGTGACGATCGCCAAGGAGATCGAGCTGGAGGACCCGTTCGAGAACATGGGCGCGCAGCTCCTGAAAGAGGCTGCCACCAAGACCAACGATATCGCCGGCGACGGGACCACCACGGCCACCGTGCTCGCCCAGGCGATCGTATCCGAGGGATTCCGCAACGTCACCAGCGGCGCCAACCCGCTCCAGCTCAAGCGTGGGGTCGAGAAGGGCGTCGAGGCGGTCGTCGACGAGCTGAAGAAGAACAGTAAGACCATCGGCACCAAGACAGAGATCGCTCAGGTGGCGGCGATCTCGGCCGCCGACGAGGAGATCGGCAGCCTGATCGCCGAGGTGATGGACAAGGTCGGCAAGGACGGCGTGATCACGGTCGAGGAGAGCAAGACCCTCAAGTTCGAGACCGAATACGTCGAGGGCATGCAGTTCGACCGCGGCTACATCTCGCCGTACTTCATCTCCGACCCGCAGCGGATGGAAGCCGTTCTCGACGAGCCATACATCCTGGTAACTGACAAGAAGATCAGCGCCATCAACGACATCCTGCCGGTCCTGGAGCGGTTCGTGCAGGTCAGCAAGAACCTGCTGATCATCGCCGAGGACGTCGAGGGCGAGGCGCTAGCGACGCTAGTCGTCAACAAGCTGCGCGGCATGCTCAACGTGCTTGGAGTGAAGGCACCCGGCTTCGGCGACCGCCGCAAGGCGATGCTGGAGGACATCGCCGTCCTGACTGGCGCGCAGGTGATCTCCGAGGAGGTCGGCCGTAAGCTCGATAGCGTCAACCTCCAGGACCTCGGCCGCGCCCGCCGGGTGGTCGCCAACAAGGACGAGACGACGATCGTCGAGGGCCGCGGCTCGGAAGAAGCGATCAAGGGCCGCATCGCCCAGATCAGGACTCAGATCGGCGAGACGACCTCCGACTTCGACCGCGAGAAGCTGCAGGAGCGGCTGGCGAAGCTTGCCGGTGGCGTGGCGGTGATCCGGGTCGGAGCCGCCACCGAGGTCGAGCTGAAGGAGAAGAAGCACCGCGTCGAGGACGCGCTTCAGGCCACTCGGGCGGCCGTCGAGGAGGGCATCGTCTCCGGCGGCGGGGTGGCGTTCGTCAACGCCCTGCCGGCGCTCGAAAAGCTCCTCAAGGGCTACTCGGGACCTAGTGACGAGAAGACGGGCGCCATGATCCTGAAGCGAGCGCTCGAGGAGCCACTGCGGCGGATCGCCGCCAACGCTGGCGTCGAGGGCTCGGTGATCGTGGAGGAGGTCAAAAAGCGTAAGCTCGGCGAAGGCTTCGATGCCGCCAAGGGCGACTACGCCAACATGGTCGACCGCGGCATCATCGATCCGCTCAAGGTGACGCGCTCCGCGCTAGAGAACGCCGCCTCGATCGCGACCATGATCATGACCACGGAGACTCTGGTCACCGAGATCCCCGAGAAGGAGAAAGCCGCCCCCCCGCCGATGCCGGAGTACTAGGATAGCGGGATGGGGGATCGGGGATAGGGGCCTTGCCCCGGGCCCTTGTCCATTGTGATCCTGAGCGCATCTTGTCATCCTGAGCGCAGCGAAGGATCCGTCTCCTCACTGAGGGCACGGATCCTTCGCTTCGCTCAGGATGACAATCCTCGCTCCCCCTTCCCTTCAGGGAAGGGGGCTGGGGGGTTAGGTTTTCTACACCGCTCCTTCGCGCTGCATGCGGCCGACGACTCGCTCGAAGCCGCTCACGGTCCGGTCGATGTCGGCCTCGGTGTGGGCGATCGAGGTAAAGCCACCGCTCCGCATCAGGTCGATCCCCTCCAGCAGCATCCCTTTGCGCAGCAGCGCCGCGGCGCCGCGGGCGCCCATGAGCACCCCCACGTCGCTGGTACGCACGGCCTCCTCGATGCCGGCCCCCAGCATGATCGTGAAGACCGACGTCTCGCCGTAGATAAGGCCCGGGATGCCCAGGCGGCGCAGGAGGTCGTTCAGGTCGCTGCGGAGTCGTTCGCCAAGGCGGTTGGCGTACTCGTGCGGCTTGCCCGTCGCCACGTGCTTCAGGCAGGCCACGCCCGCCGCGGCGCACAGCGGGTTGGCATTGAAGGTGCCCTGCTGGAGCACTCGCTGGTAGCGGTCACGCTTGGCGTCGCCCGAGAACTGCTGGATCTCCATCACCTCCGCCTTGCCGACCAGCGCGCCGCCCGGCAGCCCGCCCGCCACGATCTTGGCCAGCGTCGTCATGTCCGGCGTCACCCCGTAGTACTCCTGGGCGCCGCCCGGCGCGTAGCGAAAGCCAGTGATCACCTCGTCGAAGATGAGGACCATGCCGCGCTCGGCCGTCAGCGCGCGCAGCTGGCGCAGGAACTCCGGATTCGTCGGAACGGTGCCGTTGCTGCCGCCGGCCGGCTCCAGGATGACCGTCCCGACGTCGTCGTCGGCCTCGAGCAGCTCGCGAACGTGCTCGATGTCGTTCGGCCTGGCGGTCAGCATCGAGGCGCCGACCGCGTCCGGGATGCCGGCCGAGGTGGGTGTCTCGAAGGGCGGCTGATAGCCGATCATCCCGTAGTCGTGCCAGCCATGAAAGTGGCCCTGGAAGCGCAGGACCTTGTTCTTGCCGGTGAAGGCCCGCGCGTCACGCATGGCCAGCATCGTCGCCTCGGTGCCCGACATGGTGAAGCGGACCTTCTCGGCCGACGGGATCAGCTTGTGGACCAGTTCGGCCCACTCCACCTCGATCTCGTGGCAGGCGCCGTAATGGGTCCCGCGGCGGACCTGCTCGGCCACCGCTTCGCTGATGTCCGGGTGGCTGTGGCCCAGGATCAGCGCCCCGTGACCCATCCAGTAGTCGAGCAGCTCGTTGCCGTCGGCGTCCCACTTCCGGGCGCCCTCTGCTCGGTCGACGTACACGGGAAAGGGCGCGAAGGCGCGGGCGTCGTGGGTGATGCCGCCCGCGATCACCTCACGCGCACGCTGGTATAGCGCGCCCGAGCTGGCGAACTTCTGGCGGTACTCCTCGTCAAGGGTCAGCGTCTGCGTCTCGGTGATCGCCACCTCACACCTCTCATAACTCCGTTAGGATCCAGGGTCCGTCGTCGGTGACGGCGACGGTGTGCTCGAAGTGGGCCGACAGGCTGCCGTCGGCGGTGACGGCGGTCCAGCCGTCTTCCAGCATTTGAATGTCTGGCGAGCCCATATTCACCTGGGGCTCGATCGCGATGACCATGCCCGGCTTCAGGATGGGACCCTTGCCGGGCGGCCCGAAGTGGGCCACTTGCGGCGCCTCATGCATCGAGCGCCCAACGCCGTGGCCCACGAAGACTCTCACCACGGACAGGCCGTGCTTCTCCACGTGGCTCTGGATGGCGTGGCCGATGTCGGAGAGGCGATTGCCCGGCCGGGCCTGAGCGATGCCCGCCACCAGCGCCTCCTGGGTCACCCGCATCAGGCGCTCCTGCTGGCGATTGGGCTTGCAACCGACCACGGCCGTCATGGTGGTGTCGCCCACATACCCGTTGTAGCTCGCCGCCACGTCTAGCTTGACCAGGTCGCCCGCGTTGATCTTCAGCGGGCCCGGGATGCCGTGGACGACCTGGCTGTTGACCGAGATGCAGATGTGGCCCGGGAACCCGAAGTAACCCAGCGCGGTCGACTTGGCGCCCTGGCGGCGAAAGCTCTTGGCGGCCACCATGTCCAGCTCGCGGGTGGTCATCCCGGGTCGCATCGCCGCGATCACCTCGCGCACTGTTCTGGCCACAATTCGGCCCGCCTCGCGCATGATCTTCAGCTCGCGGGGAGACTTGAGCGTGATAGTATGGTCGGCGACGGGCTTCAGCTTCATGACGCTGGTGTAGGGGCTCCGACTCGTCGGAGCCCCAACCGACGACGGATCATACCAGTTTTTCGATGCCCTACCGGATCGGGCTAACTGGCAACATCGCCTGCGGCAAGAGCACGGTGGGGCAGATGCTGGCCGCCCGCGGCGCCGAGTACGTCGACGCCGACAGCCTCGTCCACCGCCTGATGGTGGCCGGGACGCCCGAGACCGAGCGGATCGTGGCCCGCTTCGGACCCGCGGTCCGGGCTGCTGATGGAAGCATCGATCGCGCCGCGCTCGGCGCTGTCGTCTGGCGCGACCCGGCCGCGCTCGAGGACCTGGAGACGATCGTGCACCCGGGCGTTCGGGTGGAGATCCGGCGGCGTCTGGCCGAGTCGAGCGCGGCGGCCCTCGTGGTCGATGCGATCAAGCTGGTCGAGTCTGGCCTGCACCACGACCTGGACGCCCTGTGGGTCGTGACGTGCATCCCCGAGCGGCAGCTCCGCCGCCTGATGGAAGCGCGCGGGCTGAGCGAGCAGCAGGCTCGGGAGCGGATCGCCATGCAGCCGCCCCAGGAGGAGAAAGTCCGCCACGCAACGGTTGTCATCGACAACTCCGGCAGCCTGGCCGAGACGGAGCGCCAGGTGGACGAGGCCTGGCGGCGAGCAGTGAGCAGTGAGCAGTAGTGAGTAGTGAGTAGTGAGCAGCGAGGCCAGCTTGCCACCCCCGCGTACCGCCACTGTCTAGTACTGCCTACTGCCTACCGCCTACTGCCTACTTGGTATACTCGCCGACATGACAGGCGCGTCTGGCTCGGCGCACGTCGAGCCGTACGACGGCTTCCTGCTGATCGAGCTGGCCGGCGAGCCGTACGAGCGCGGCCATCAGCATGGTCTGGAGCTGCGGACGCAGATCCAGATGTTTCGCGATCGCCTGTACCGCGACATCCTGTTCAAGCGCGGGAGGGCGGTGGGTGTCACGTTGGCGGCGCTGCTGTTCGGGATCGTCTCGCGCATGCACCCCCACGTCCCGCGCGAGCTTCGGGAGGAGATGCGCGGCCTGGCCGACGGAGCCGGCGTCAGCTATCGGGACGTCCTGCTCTACAACGCCTTCGACGACGTGCTCCACGTCCTGGCGCTTCTGAACCCTGCCCTGGCGCCGCTCATGAACCACCGCTTCATCGCGCCCCTGATCGGGCGGCTGGCGTGCTCCAGTTTCGTGTTGGCCGGCCCGCGAAGTAACACTGGCCGCCCGATCCACGCCCGCAACCTGGATTACTTCCTGTGCGACGGGTTCATCGATCCGGACGGCGTGGTGCCCCAGATCCTGCGCGAGAACGTTGTTGTCTTCCTGGTCCGTCCCTCCCACGGGCGGCCGTTCGTCTCGGTCGGCTGGCCCGGCTGGATTGGCGCGGTCACGGCGATGAACGCGGACGGTCTCTCGCTGGCCTGCCTGACCTCGCCGGTCTCGCGCGAGACGCCAAACGGCATCCCGCTGCCGCTGCTCTATCGGCTGATTGCCCAGCACGCTGGCTCGCTCGAGGAGGCCGAGTGGCTGCTTCGTGGCGCTCGGCGGACGATCGGCAACAACCTGACCATGGCATCTGGCCCCTCCGGCGACGCCAGGTTGTTCGAGTTCACCATGGACCGCCTGGCAGTGATCCACCCTTCTGACGGGTTGGTCCGCGCCACCAACCATTTTCAGCACCCGCTCACGGTCGAGCTGCAGGTCGGCTGGGTTGTCCCGAACTCGGAGTACCGCCTGGCGCGGCTGGACGAGCTGCTCGGCCCGCGCGCCTACGGGGTGGCGGATGCCCAGGCGGCGCTGACGGACACCTGCTCGGTGGAGGGCGCCGAGACGGAGTGGGACTGCCTCCAAAACCCCGGCACGATCTACAGCACCATCGCCGACCCCGCCCGGCTCAGGCTCTGGGTGCGCGCCAACGACCGCGCCGACCGCCCCTTTGTCCAGCTAGACCTGGCCGCGCGGCTGGGGGTGCGCGAGGGCGTCGCGGCCGCGTAGGAACGCGAGCCAACGAACCGGCTCGGCCTGGACGACTACCGGACCGAGGGCAACGTGCTGGAGGTGCGCCTGGACGCCCAGCCGCCCTACCTCTTGATCGCCAATCGCGATGGGCTGGTGGTCGTGCGGCTCCTGTCTGGGGCGGGCTGCCCGGCGATCCAGGCGGGCGACTACGTCCAGGTCGATGGGGTCAAGCAGGACGAAGGGCTGTTCGACGCCGAGAACGTGACCGTGGACCGGCGCGGCCGCTAGCCCCGATGCCAGCCGGCCCGGCCCCCGGAGTGGGCCATGCTATCCTTATCCTACTCGCGAGTACCAGAGGGGCGCGCGTTGGGCCAGGCCATCCTGCACATCCACACCACGTACAGCGATGGATTGGCGACCGTGGACGAGATCCTCGACGAGGTCGAGCGGAACAGCGAGGTCGACGTCGTCGGCTTCACCGATCACGATGACGTCCGTGCTTACCGCCGAGCGCTGCGCTGGAAGGCGGCCCACCCGAACAGCCGCGTCCAGCCACTGTGGGGGGTCGAGCTGACCGTCTGGGGCTTCAAGCATCTGCTGATCTACCAGTTCAAGCCTCCTTTCCCGAGAACGTCGTTTCCCAAATTCCTGCCGTTAGACAAGGCGGTCCGCGCCGCCAAGGCGGCCGGCGGGGTGGTCATCGTCCCGCACGTCGACGTCTTCTGGATCGGCATGGGACGCCACCGCCTGGCAAGGGTGGCCCGCAAGCACGGCATCGATGGGATCGAGCTGCTCACGCCATTCCAGGGCTCGGAGCGCTCAGTGGGCAACCTCACGAAGATGAACGACCAGCATGGCCTGCTGGCGGTGGGCGGCAGCGATGCCCACCATATCGAGGACCTGTACCGCGTAATCGTGGAGTTTCCGGGTCGGACGACTGAGGACCTCGGCCGCGCCTTCGGCCAGCAGACCGTTCGCCCGCGCTGGGGCCCGAGCGCCCGGCCGGTCCCGCTGGGCCGCCGCCTCCGCCAGCAGACTCGGGCGCTCGTGCAGCATCCGTACGAGCAGCTCCAGACCTGGGCGAGACGATGTGCTGAACGTTCAACGTTCAACGTTCAACGTTGACACACAGCGTCGCACGTCGAGGGTCAAACCGGCCAACCTTGGCGCGCTGGCCGAACGTTGAACGTTGAGCGCGGAACGTTGAACGCGTCTTAGCCCAGCGCCCGCTTGATCGCCTCGGCGGCCGGGCGGCTTACGCCGGGCACCGCCACCAGCTCCTCGATGGATGCCTCGGCGAGCGCCTTGAGTGAGCCAAACTTGCGCAGCAATGCGCGCCTGCGGGTCGGGCCGACGCCGGGCACCTCCTCCAGCTGTGAGCGTAGGCCGCTCTTGGTGCGCAGCCTGCGGTGGTAGGTGATGGCAAAGCGGTGGGCCTCGTCGCGTATTCGCTGCACCAGGTAGAGCGCTTGAGAGGTACGCGGCAGCAAGACGGGCTCCGCGCGATCTTTGAGGAAGATCTCCTCGTGCTGCTTGGCCAGCCCGACGATCGGGATCTCAGACAGCTCCAGCTCGTCCATGACCTCGACCCCTGCCGAAAGCTGGCCCTTGCCGCCGTCGATGATGACCAGGTCGGGGATGGCAGCCCACGCAACGTCCTCAGCCTGCTCGCCGTCCTCGGGAGCCTTCGACCGCGTACCCCCCCTCTCCCACGCTTGGGAGAGGAGGGCAGGGGGGTGAGGGCCGAGCGCGCGCTTGAACCGTCGTCCTAGCACCTCCTGCATGCTGGCGAAGTCGTTGGCGCCCTCGACTGTCTTGATCTTGAAGCGCTTGTAGTCCGACCGCTTCGGCTTGCCGTCCTCGAAGACCACCATGCTGGCAACGGAGCTGGTGCCCTGGATGTTGGAGATGTCGTAGCACTCGATCCGGCGCGGCAGATTGGGCAGGCCCAGCTCTTCCTGGAGCTCCAGCGCCGCCTCGCTCGTCCGAGCCGAGTCGGCCAGCCACTCGGCCTTCTGCAGCTCCAACGTCTCACGCGCGTTCGCCGCCGCTAGATCCACCATCCGCCGCCTCTCGCCCCGCTTCGGCACGATCAGCTCCACTCGCTGGCCTTTGACCTGCCTGATCCATTCCCGAATGCTCTCCGCCTCGTCCACATCGTCGGGCAGGACCAGCTCTTGCGGCAGCTCAGACGCCTGGCTGTAGAACTGCTTGACGAAGCTCGTCAGCACGGCGCGGTCGGTCTCGCCCTCGGCGTCCTGCATCAAGAACGGGTCGCGCCGAGCGAGACGACCGCCGCGGATGAAGAAGACCTGAAGGCAGGCGTGGCCACCCTCGCGGGCCAGGCCGATGATATCCTGGTTGACCAGCGTGCTGTACGCGACGCGCTCCCCTTCGATCACCTTCTGCGCGGCCCGAAGTCGGTCTCTCAGGTCGGCCGCCCGCTCGAACTGCAGGTTCTCGGCCGCCGCCTGCATCTCGCGCTTGAGGTCCTGGAGGACCGTCCGGTTCTTGCCATCCAGAAAGCGGATCATGTCGTCGACGATCGCGCGATAGCCGGCATTGTCGATGGCGCCGATGCAGGGCGCCGGGCAGCGTCTGATGTGGTAATAGAGGCAAGCCCGCGGGTCGGTGCCGGTGATCGTGCGATTGCAGAGGATATGCGGAAAGAGGCGGCTCAGAGTATCTAGGGTCTGGCGGACCGACGTGGCGTGGGGGAAGGGGCCGAAATAGCGGGCCCCGTCACGCTCCATACGGCGGCTGACTCGCGCCACCGGCCATGGGTTCTGGACGTCGATTCGAATGTACGGGTAATGCTTGTCGTCGCGCAGCTTGGTGTTGTACTTCGGTTGCTCCTTGCGGACGAGGTCGTTCTCCCAGATCAGGGCCTGGATCGGCGATTCGGTCAGGATGTACTCGACCGTGTGGGCCTGAGCCACGACCCGGTGGATCTTGGGACTCACCGGCTCGCCGGCCTGGAAGTACGAGCGGACCCGGTCGCGAAGCGACTCGGCCTTACCGACGTACAGAAGCTTGCCGCGAGCGTCCTTGAACAGGTAGACGCCGGCCCGGTCCGGCAAGTTCTTGAGCGATTCGGCAAGCGAGCTGTCAGCCATACGAGCCATCAGCTATCAGCCATCAGCAGCATGCGAGCAATCCGCCGTCAGCTATCAGTGATCCAACATAATTGTACGCTCGATGCAAGACTCCCGCTCCCAGCTGACTGCTGATTGCTGATGGCTGGCAGCTGACCGCTTCGTCATGCGACTAGCCGACCTCCTACGGGAAATGCCCGGCGCGACCCTGCTCCAGGGTGATCCCGCCCTCGATGTCACGGGCGTGAGCCACGATTCGCGCACGGTGCGTCCGGGCGAGCTTTTCGTGGCGGTGCCCGGGCTTCGCCATAACGGGCGGCGTTTCCTGCCCGAGGCGTTCCGGCGCGGCGCCGTCGGGGCGGTCACAGAACCGGCCGCCGAAGCGGACGCCGGCCGCGCCACTGTTCTGGTCCCTTCGGCCCGCGCCGCGCTGGCGGACCTGGCGGCCGCGCTGTGCGGTCACCCATCGCGCCGCTTGCGGCTG
>WNFU01009810.1_pt1 | contig 14415 bp, 16 predicted proteins | sample 5400121 | NCBI WGS metagenome assembly WNFU01 (sample SAMN13153360, study PRJNA577476) | soil metagenome | isolation source: 100 cm soil or saprolite under grassland replicate 1 | place: USA:California | collected 2016-06-15
GGTCCGAACGGCGGGCTCGGGCTGCACGGCATGCGCGAGCGGGTGGAGGCGCTCGGCGGCCGCCTGGCGGTGGAAAGCGCCTCCGGTGCCGGCACGACCGTCGCCGTCACGGTGCCGGTGCCGGAGGGGTCCGGGGAACCCCAAAGGGGTGCCCCGGTGAATCAATCGGAGGGGTCCGGAGAACCCCAAAGGGGTGCCCCGGTGAATCAATCGGAGGGGTCCGGAGAACCCCAAAGGGGTGCCCCGGCGTGATGATCCGGCTCCTCATCGCCGACGACCACCCGGTGGTCCGTGACGGGCTTCGCGGCATGCTCGCCAGCGAGGCCGACTTCGAGGTGGTGGGCGAGGCCGCGTCGGGCGCCGAGGCGGTGCTCCTCACCGAGCGGGAGCGCCCCGACGTGGTCCTGATGGACCTGCAGATGCCGGGGGTCGACGGCGCCACCGCCACCGCCGAGATCGCCGAACGCTTCCCCGACACGCGGGTGCTGGTGCTCACCACCTACGACACCGACGCCGACATCCTCCGCGCGGTCGAGGCCGGCGCCACCGGGTACCTCCTCAAGGACGCTCCCAGGGAGCGCCTGTTCCCGGCGATCCGCTCGGCCGCCCGCGGCGAGACGGTGCTGGCCCCGACCGTGGCGACCCGGCTGGTGAACCGCATGCGCGTCCCCGCCGAGGAGACCCTCACCAGCCGGGAGATCGAGGTGCTGGAGCTGGTGGCCAGGGGGTCGAGCAACGCCGAGGTCGCCGCCAGCCTGTTCATCAGCGAGGCCACGGTCAAGACCCACCTGCTGCACATCTTCGCAAGCTCGGCGTGGACGACCGGACCGCGGCCGTGGTGTCGGCCCTCGAGCGCGGGATCATCGCTCTCTCCCGCCGTAAAGCCTGATCCGGTAATTCCCCTCGGGCGTGTCGGCAACGGGGCGAGAATTTGACCGCCCGCCGCCTTTCCACGACGCTCCGTTGGTCATGCTGCGACAGCCGCACGTCGAGATGGAAAGGATCCAGCGTGACCCAGTCAGACGTCAGCACCCCCACCGACGGGACGGAGACCACCCGATCGGCGCTGGCCACCGGCGGGCGCAACGCGACCGAGAAGGAGCGGTCGGGTCGCGGTGCCGCGAGCGCCCAAGCCGCGGCCGTGCAACTCGCCGAGCTCGAGGAGGTCGACCCGCGCACCGTCTTGCGGGTCGCGATCACGACCCAGCTCGAGCCCAGCGACCACCCCCAGCTTGGGCAGATGATCACCTTCGCGGCCGGGCTGGACGTCTCGGCGATCATCTGGATCACCACCCGCATCGGCGAGGAGCACCGCGCGGTGCTCGACTGGCTGAACCAGCACGGCGACGACGACGTCCGCTTCTTCGGCGTCGAGGTGCGGCTGCTGCGGATCGGCAACTCGGCGCCGGCGGTGACCTTCAACGTGGAGGCGCGCCCCAACGACTGGCAGAAGGTCGTCAAGCAGCGCCAGCGGGTCGGCTCGCCGCTCAACTCCCGCATGCGGGAGTTCTGAGGAGGCGTACACGGTCGCGGGCCGGGAACCCGGCCCGCGACCGGTTCCAGCTCGCTACCTCAGGTCGGGCCGGCGGCCCCCTCGGGCGACGGCGGCGTCCTCCTCCTCCAGCGGCTCCTCGTCGTCGTCCTCGTCCTCGTCGTCGTCCTCGTCGTCGTCCTCGTCGAGGTCGACCAGCGAGGCGCTGGTGTACTCGAGGCCGTAATAGGCGTAGAGCGCCTCCTGCTCCTGCGGCCACAGCCGGCCGCCCGCGCCCATGCCGGGCGCGGCCTCCACGAAGGCGCGGTGGTACGGCACCCGGATCTCGTTGCCGTCCTCGACCGCCTGGCCCACCGGGACCAGGCGCATGCTTGCGCCGATGTCGGCCGTGTTGAGCAGCGCCCAGCCCGGCTCGTCGGCCTCCGCGTCGTAGTAGATGTCGACGATGGTGCCGAGCTTGGCCCCGGCCCGGTCGAGCATGACCCGGCCCGTCCACCTCCTCGCGACGTCGAATGCCGGCATCGCGTCCCCCCCTCCACTTGCTCGTGCCGCCGCGGACACGGCGACAGGTGGCTGATGCGGCGGGGATGTTACCCAGGACCCTCTGACGGCGACAGTCAAGTTCGAGGGTACTGACCGGTTAGGGCATATCCTTACGAAAAATAGTCACAGAAATAGCCCGGGTCATGCCCGCGTCCCGGGAAGGCCGAGCGCGCGCTCGGCCTTGGCCTGGTCGTCGACGCAGAAACGGGTGGCGGGCAGGGCCTCCAGCCGCTCGGCCCCGATCGGTCGGCCGCACGCCTGGCAGGTGCCGTAGGTGCCCTGCTCCACGCGCTGGAAGGCCGCCTCGATCTGGAGCAGCTCGTCGGAGACCTGCTCCAGCAGGGAGAGGTTCTTCTCGTGCTCGAAGGTCTCGCTGCCGAGGTCGCCGGGGTGCTGGTCGACGTTGGACAGCTCGGCGCCCACGTCCGCGTCCGCCTCCTCGCGGAGGAGGCCGTCGCGGACGCCCTCGAGCCTGGTGCGCTCCTCCTCCAGCCGCTTGCGTGCCTTGGCCTTGGTCATGTCGTCCTCCGGTCGCATGTCGAGGCGGCAGAGGTACCCGCCGTTCGTGGCCGCAAACCGTGGCCAGCTCAGGACCGGTCCAGGCCCCGCCGGATGGCGTAGCGCATCAGCTCGTAGCGCTTGGAGAGCTGCAGCTTGGTGAGGATGTTCTGGACGTGGTTCTGGACCGTCTTGACGCTGATGACGAGCTGGTCGGCGATCTCCCGGTAGCTGTAGCCCTTGGCCACCAGCCGCAGGACCTCGGTCTCGCGGGCGGTCAGCCCCGGCTCGGTGGTGCCGCTCATGCGCCGGAACTCGCCGAGCACCAGCGCCGCCAGCGACGGGGAGAACGTCGGCTCGCCGGCCCGTACCCGCACCACCGCGTCGACCAGCTCGGCGGCGGTGGAGCTCTTCAGCAGGTAGCCGCTCGCCCCCACCTTGACCGCCTCGAGCACGTCCGCCTCCTCGCCGGAGGCGGACAGGACCAGCACCTGCACGTGCGGGGACTCCTCGACGATCCGCCTGATCGCCTCGACCCCCGGCACCGTCGGCAGGTTCAGGTCCATCAGCACCAGCTCCGGCATGGCCTCGCGGGCCACCTCGATCGCGTCGCCGCCGTCGGCGGCCTCGGCGACCACCTCGATGCGGCCGGACGCCTCCAGGTCGGCCCGGACGCCGTCGCGCCAGACCGGATGGTCGTCGACCACCATCACCCTGACCCGGTCCTCAGCCTCCACGTCCATCCTCCTGTCGCGGGTCCGCGCCGACCCACAGCTCGACCTCGGTGCCGGCGCCCGGCCGGCTGGTGACCCGCACGCGGCCGCCGAGCTGCTCGACCCGGCCCTTGATGCTCTTGGCGAGCCCGATCTTGCCGGCGGCCGCGAACGCGGCCTCGTCGTAGGCGAAGCCGCGGCCGTCGTCGCGGACCGTCACCGCCACCGTGCCGCCGTCCTCCTCGGCGAACAGCGCCACCCGGGAGGCGCCGGCGTGCTCGACCACGTTGTCCAGCGCCTGGCGGACGGCCGCGGCCAGCTCCTCGACGTGGTGGGCGGGCAGCCAGATCGGGCCGGTGGCGCCGACGGTGACCTCCAGGTGCCCCCAGCCGCGCCCGGCGACGGCCTCCAGGCCGGCGCGGAGCGAGGCGGCCCCGGTCGGCCCGTCGTCGGGGTCGCGAAGGACCAGCGCCCGCAGCGCACGCTCCTGCCCGGCGGCCATCTCGGCGAGGCCGGCCACCGGATGGTCTCCTCGGTCGCCTGGCGAAGCTGCACCGCCGAGCGCTCGAGCAGGCGGGCGACCAGGCCGACCGCGCCGCCGGCGAGCACGAAGTTGAGCGTCCCGCCCGCCAGGTCGAGCAGGGTCGCGGCGTCCTCGGCGGCCAGGTCGACGCCGTTGGCGAGCTGACCGGCGGCCAGAGACACGCCGAGCGCCAGCCCGGCGATCACCCCGGCCCGTACGCCGCGGGCGGCGCCCCAGGAGACGGCCGCCGCCACCGGGTAGCCGGCGGCGAAGAACGGCCGCTCGCCGACGGTCCGCTCCGGCATCACCAGGCCGGCGAGCACGTTCAGGCTGGCCGCCAGCGCCAGGTCGGCGGCGAGCAGCGGCCACCTCGCCGCGGGCTTGCGCTCCGCGAGCCGGGATGTGGGCCGGGCCAGGGTCAGCCAGGCCGTCCACGCGGCCAGCAGGAGGATCGCCGCGGCGGCGAGCGGCGGCCGGCGCAGCGGGCCCGCGGTCAGCGCCAGCACCGCCATCCAGGCCAGGCTCACCCAGCGGAAGGCGAGGATCCCCAGCGACAGGATCGCGCGGCCGCGCTCCGCCTCGGAGCGGCCCGCCGTACCAGCAGCTTGAGCGCCAGCCGTACCGGCGGCTCGCGGAGCGCCAGCCGTACCGGCTTGCGGAGCGCCAGCCTCGTCCACGGCGCGGTCAGTGCCGCTCGGCGGGCCCGGCGGCGGGGCCGACCGCCGTCCACCTCGCGCCGTCGCCGGCGGGTTCGGGACTGGCGCTCCGCAAGCCGAGCCGGTCGCGCTGGGCCCTGGCGGCGGCGCCGACCCGGCCGAGGACGGCGGCGAGCACCCGCGCCTCCTCGTCGTCGAGATGGCGGGCGAAGTGCTCCTGGATGCCGCGGAGGTGGACGGGCGCCGCCCGCCGCAGCGTGCTCCTGCCCCGCTCGGTGAGGACCGCGAACCAGCCCCTGCGGTCGTCCTCGGACCGCTCGCGGCGTACCAGCCCGCCCTCCTCCATCCGGTCGACCACGCGCGACAGCCCGCTCTTGGACAGCAGCACCGAGGAGGACAGCTCCTGCATGCGCAGCCGCCCTTCGGGCGCCTCGGCCAGGTTGAGCAGCACGTCGTAGGCCTTCAGGGGCAGGCCGCGCTCGGCCGACAGCTCGCGTGCGAGCAGCTCGGTCACTGCCGCGTGGGTCTCGAGCAGGGCCCGCCAGGCGGCCAGGTGCCCAGGATCGGGTCGCGCCGGCATGGCGTCATTGTATTCGCCGCACGAGACGCAACCGGCTGCTGGCGGCGACCCGGCGCCGATCGCTGGTAGCCTGCCTACCTACGACGGACCCGGCACCGGCTCGATCGTCCGGAGCGGCCGCTGGTCCGCGCCTTGGCCGCGGCTCCTGGCCGGCCAGGCCCCACCTGACAAGCCGACGAGGGAGATCGTCTGTCATGACAGCCCTGAGCCTCACCCGGGCCGCCGCGACGCCGCCGGTGGTGGTGCTGCGCGCGCTCGGCCTCGGCGACCTGCTCACCGCGGTCCCGGCCCTGCGGGCCCTGGCCGACGCGTTCCCCCGCCACCCGCGCCTGCTCGCCGTCCCCACCGCGCTCGCCCCGCTGGCCCGCCGCGCCGGCGCGGTCGACGAGGTGGTGCCGGCCGAAGGGCTCGACCGGCCGCTGAGCCGCCTGCTGCACGGCGCGGGGCTGGCCGTGAACCTGCACGGCCGTGGCCCGGAGAGCCACAACCTGCTGCTGGCGGCCCAGCCGCGGCGGCTGCTCGCCTTCGCCCACCCGGCCGTCCCCGCCAGCTCCCAGGGCCCCCGCTGGCGCGCCGACGAGCACGAGGTCGCGCGCTGGTGCCGGCTGCTGGAGGAAAGCGGCATCGCCGCCGACCCGGGCCGGCTCGACATCGACCTGCCGCCGGGGCCGCTGCCCCATGGCGCGCGGGAAGCCACCCTGGTGCACCCTGGCGCGGCCAGCCCGGCACGGCGCTGGCCGGCGGAGCGGTTCGCCGCGGTCGCCAGGGCCGAGGCGCACGCGGGCCGGCCGGTGGTGGTGACGGGCGGGCCGGACGAGGTCGCGCTGGCCCACGAGGTCGCCGCCCGCGCCGGTCTGCCGCGGGACGCCGTCCACGCCGGCCAGAACGGCGTGCTCGCCCTCGGCCGGCTGGTCGCGGCCGCCGACCGGGTCGTCTGCGGCGACACCGGGGTCGCCCACCTGGCCACCGCGCTCGGCACCCCGTCGGTGGTGCTCTTCGGGCCGACCTCGCCGGCGCTGTGGGGGCCGCCCGCCGACCGGCCCTGGCACCGGGCCCTGTGGGCGGGCGGCAGCGGCGACCCCCGCGGCCAGCTCCCCGACCCCGGGCTGCTCGCGATCGCGGTCGACCAGGTGCTGGAGGCGCTCGACGACCTGCCGGCGGCACCCGCCCGCGAGCGGGTCGCGTAGGCGCCCAAGCGTACGGCGGGGACCACCCACGACTACGGTCCTTGCAGGTAATTCGCCACCTGGGCCGTAGTTCCTCCCTACTGCGGATTGTCCATTTCCTTCCGTCGTGATAGCTCTTCGTCCGCTCCGTGCCGGATCGAGGTGGTTGCCAACGGCGGCGGGGCGTGGGTCGCGGCGGACAGGCTGCGACACGTCGGCCCGGGAGGTGCCGTGAACAAGAGTCCTTCGGCCGCGCCGCGATCCGGCGCACGCAGGCGCGGAGCGCTCGGCCTCGGTGCGGTCGTCGGCGCGCTCGCGCTGATCGTCGCGACGCTGCCGGCCGCGGCGGCAGCCCCCGACACGGCGACTGGCAGACGGCTCACGGCGAAGCCGCTGACCCCGACCTCGCGGGTCGTCGGCGCCAAGTCGGCCTCCGGCCAGCTCGCCAAGACCGACAAGAGCCTGCTGGGGCTCAAGTCCAGCCAGCCGGTGAACGTGGTCGTCAAGCTGGACTACGACTCCCTGGCCGGCTACCGCGGCGGCGTGAAGGGCTACGCCGCGACCAGCCCGTCGGTCACAGGCCGCAAGCTGAACACCAGGGACGCCTCGGTCCGGCGCTACGCCGGCTACGTCGCTAGCGTCGAGAGCAGCTTCAAGCGCGCCCTCCAGGCCCGCCTGCCCGACGCGCGCACCGGACAGAGCCTGCGCACCGTCTACGGCGGCGTCGCCGTCAAGGTGGCCGGCAACCGGATCGCCGACCTGCTCCGCGTCCCCGGCGCCGTGGCGGTCCAGCGGGACCGCCTGGAGCAGCCCCTGACCGACTCCAGCCCCGCCTTCATCGGGGCGCCGACCATCTACAACCAGCTCGGCGAGACCGCCGACGACGCCGGCAAGGGCGTGATCGTCGGGGTGCTGGACACCGGCGCCTGGCCGGAGCACCCCTCCTACGTCGACCACGGCAACCTGCCGGCGCCACCACCCAAGGCCGACGGCACCCCGCGGACCTGCGACTTCGGCGACAACCCACTGACGCCTGCCAGCGACCCGTTCGTCTGCCAGCACAAGCTGATCTCCGGTGAGCCGTTCCTGGACACCTACAACGCGGTCATCGGCGGCGAGGTGTATCCCGACAGCGCCCGCGACTCCAACGGCCACGGCACCCACACCTCCACCACTGCCGCCGGCGGCCCGGTCGCACATGCCGACCCGCTGGGCATCGACCGCGGCGCCATCCACGGCATCGCTCCTGGCGCTCACGTCGCGGTCTACAAGGTCTGCGGCTTGGAGGGCTGCTTCCAGTCCGACTCGGCCGCGGCGGTCGGGCAGGCGATCCTGGACGGGGTCCGGGCCATCAACTTCTCGATCTCCGGCGGCGTCGACCCCTACGCCGACGCGGTGGAGCTGGCGTTCCTGGACGCCTACGCGGCCGGGGTGCTGGTCTCGGCCTCGGCCGGCAACGACGGTCCCGACGCCGGGACGGTCAACCACAACGGCCCGTGGGTGCAGACGGTGGCCGCGTCCACCCAGACCCGGACGTTCCGCTCGACCGTCACGCTCAACGGCGGCGGCGGCGCAACCGCGACCGTCTCCGGCGCCACGATCACCGCCGGCATCAACTCGCCGCTGCCGGTGGTGCTCGGGTCCGCCCCGCCGTACAACAATGTCGGCTGTACGGCGCCCGCCCCCGCCGGGCTGTTCACCGGCAAGATCGTCGCCTGCCAGCGCGGTCCCGGCCGGGTGGCGCGTGGCTTCAACGTCTTCCAGGGCGGCGCGGCCGGCATGATCCTGTACAACGCCACGCCGGCGGACGTCATGACCGACAACCACTTCCTGCCGACCGTCCACATCGACCAGCCGGACACGACCACCCTGCTCGACTTCCTCGCCGCCAACCCGGGAGCGACCGCCTCGTTCCCGCAGGGCAGCAAGACCACCTGGCAGGGTGACCGGGTGACGTTCTTCTCCTCCCGCGGCCCCGGCGGCGACTGGCTGAAGCCGGACGTGACCGCGCCCGGCCTCCAGATCCTCGCCGGCAACACCCCGACCCCTGACGATGTGGCGAGCGGCCCGCCCGGCAACCTGTTCCAGGCGATCGCGGGCACCTCGATGTCCTCGCCGCACGCCGCCGGCTCGGCCGCGCTGGTCGCCGCGCTGCATCCCACCTGGACGCCCGGCCAGATCAAGTCGGCGCTGGAGACCACCGCCAGGACCGCCGGCGTCACCAAGTCCGACGGGGTCGCCCCGGCCGACCCCTTCGATGTCGGTGGCGGTCGTGTCGACCTGACAAGGGCCGGCGACCCCGGCCTGACCTTCAACGAGACCGCGGTCAACTACGCCGCGGCCGGCGCCGACCCGCTGCACCGGATCGACCTCAACACCCCCTCGGTGAACGCGCCGACCATGCCGGGCGTGATCTCCACCAGCAGGAGGGCCAGGAACGTCACCAACAGGACCTTGACCTACAGGGTCAGCACCCAGTCCCCGGCGGGCACTTCGATCTCGGTGCGCCCCAGCTCGTTCGTGCTGGGACCCGGCCGCGAGATCAACCTCGACCTCAGGATCTCCGCGCCGGCCGTCGCCGAGGGACAGTACTTCGGCCGGATCAACCTGAACCAGGTCGGGGGGCCGCGTGACCTGCACCTGCCGGTCGCGTTCTTCAAGCGGCAGGGCGTCGTGACCCTGTCGCAGAGCTGCGACCCGAGCACCATCAGGCGCAATGAGACCTCGACCTGCGGGGTCACGGTGCAGAACAACTCGCTGTCGGCGGCCGACGTGAGCACCGTCAGCACCACCAGCCTCAACCTCCCGGTGACCGAGGTGACCGGCGCGACCAAGGTCAACGACCACCGGGTGACCGCGTCGGCGACCCTGGCCGGGCGGGAGCCGGACGCCCCGCACATCGACCCGGGGGCCCTGTTCGGCTACATCCCGCTGGATGCGTTCGGAGTCACCCCGATCGGGGTCGGTGACGAGGAGGCGCTGAACTTCAACGTGCCGGCGTTCACCTTCGCCGGCCAGACCTTCAACCAGCTCGGCGTGGTGTCGGACGGCTATCTGGTCGCCGGGGGCGCCACCGGACAGGACATCGACTTCATCCCGCAGACCTTCCCCAACCCGGCGCGGCCGAACGGCGTGCTGGCGCCGTTCTGGACCGACCTGGACGGCACCGGCGCGCCGGGTATCTTCATCGTCACCCTCACCGACGGCGTCGACACCTGGATCGTCGTGGAGTCGCGCCTGAACGTCTTCGGGACCACCAGCCAGCGGGTCTTCCAGGCCTGGATCGGCGTGAATGGGGACACGCACGGGGTCGAGGACATCACCTTCGCCTACAACCCGACCAACCTGCCGGCCGATCCCGGCCTCCCGTTCAACGTGGGCGCGGAGAACGCCGACGGCTCCGCCGGCGACCAGATCGCCGGGCTACCGACCGAGGACCTGCGGGTCAGCAGCACCCCAGGCGCGCCCGGCGGGTCGCTGACCTACAGCTTCACGGTCAAGGGCGCCTTCCGCGGCACCGGCACGGTCCGGACGGACATGACCACCCCGCTGGTAGGCGGCACCACCACCGACGTCGACCGGATCACCGTCCGATAGCCCAGTAGCGGCACCACGCCGCAGCGAGGGGCCCGACCGATCTGGCCGGGCCCCTCGGCCTATCCGGGATAGGCTTTCGGCCATGAGGGCGCGCGCGAAGTACTGGATCGCCTGGTACCTGCCGCTGGTCGTGCTGTGGCTGGCGTTCGTGGACACCCTGGCCACCGCCGAGGTGGTGCTCGGGCTGGTCGCCGCCGCGGTCGCGGCCACCGCCGCCGAGCTGGTGCGCGACCAGGACCTGGTCAGGTTCCGGCTGAGGGTCTCCTGGTTGCGCGATCTCTACCGGCTTCCCGGGCAGGTGCTCGGCGACTCCCGGGTGCTGGCCGTCGCCCTGTGGCGGCAGCTCACGGGGCGGCCGGTCCACGGCGTCTTCCGCGCGCTGCCCTTCCCCGCCGAGCGGGACGACGCTCGCTCGGCGGCCAGGCGGGCGCTGGTGACCGGCGTGGTCTCCCTCACCCCGAACGCCTACGTGGTCGGGGTCGAGGACGACGGTGTCATGCTGATCCACCAGCTCGTCCCCGACCAGGCCAACCCGGTCCCCCCGAGCATGCTGGAGACCGTGCATGAATGAGTGGCTGGTGGCGGCGCTGGCGTTGCTGGTCGGGTTGGTGCCGTGCGGGGTGGTGTGCCTGCGCGGCGACCCGGTGAACCGGCTGGTCGGCCTGGAGATGGCCGGCACCGTCGATACGCTGGTCCTGCTGCTGCTCGCCCAGGCGTACGACCGGGCGATCTACTTCGACCTGGCCCTGGCGCTCGCGCTGCTGTCGTTCGCCGGCGGGATGGTGTTCGCCCGCTTCCTGGAGCGCTGGATATGAGCCCCCGCGGCATCCTCGTCGCCGTCCTGCTGGTGGTCGGTGTCGGCGTCAGCCTCGCCTCCTGCGTCGGCGTGCTGGTCATGCGGGACGCCTACGACCGGCTGCACTTCACCGCCCCGGCCACCACCATCGCGCCGCTGGCGATCGCCGCCGCCGTCGTGCTGGAGGAGAGCTTCTCGGCGGCCGGCATCAAGGCGTTGCTGGTCGCCCTGGTCCTGCTCGCTACCAACCCGGTGCTCACCCACGCCACCGCGCGGGCCGCCCGCGTCCGGGCGCTCGGCGAGTGGACCGTCCAGGAGGGAGAGCAGGTGCAAGGAGAGCGCCCGTGATCGTCCTGGAGACCGCCGTGTTCCTGCTGGTCGCGGCCGGCGGCACCGCCGTCGTGCTCACCCGCGACCCGCTCGACCAGGCGATCGTGGCCAGCTTCTACGGCCTCGTCCTCGGGATCATGTTCCTCGTCTTCCAGGCGCCCGACGTCGCCCTCTCCCAGATCGCGGTCGGCGCGGTCGCCCTGCCGCTGATGATCGTGCTCGCCCTTGCCAAGGTCCGCGCCCTGGCGGGCAGCGGAAAGGACGACCGCGGGTGACCCCGACCCTTCGCCGGCGCGTCTTCCTGGCCGCGGCCGCGGCCGCCGGCGGCCTGCTGCTGTGGGGGCTGACCGGGCTGCCGGACTACGGGGTCTACCCGGGGCCCTACGGGGACGTGCTGAACGCGGTCGCGGTCGGCGAGCGGAAGGCCACCAACGTGGTCGCCGCCGTCACCTTCGACTACCGCGGCGTGGACACCATGGGCGAGGAGTACATCCTGTTCGCGGCCGTCGTCGGGGTCGCCATCGTGCTGCGGGCGCAGCGGGGCGAGACCGAGCAGCCACCCGACGAGGACGCCGCCGACCGCCGCGCCCCCGGGACCTCCAACGCGGTCCGCGTGCTCGGTCTGGCGCTGCTCGGTCCCGTGGTGCTGTTCGGGATCTACGTGGTGGCGCACGGCCATCTCTCCCCGGGCGGCGGCTTCCAGGGCGGGGTGGTGCTGGCCACCGGCGCCTTGCTCGTGTACCTGTCCGGCGAGTACGTGACCCTGCGCCGGGTCCGCCCGGTGGGCCTGATCGACCTGTCCGAAGGGTCTGGCGCCGCCGGCTACGTGGCCATCGGTTTCCTCGGGCTAGCCGCCGGAGCGACGTTCCTGGAGAACGTGCTGCCGCTCGGCCAGCCGGGGGCGCTGCTGTCGGCGGGCATGATCCCGCTCATCAACCTGGCCGTCGGCCTGGAGGTGGCGGGCGGCTTCGTGCTGCTGCTCTCGGAGTTCCTGGAGCAGACCCTGGTGCTGCGCCGGCCGGGGGAGGTGACGTGATCTACCTGCCGTACCTGGTCGCCGCCTGGCTGTTCCTGGTCGGGCTGTACGGCATCGTCACCAGCCGCAACCTGGTCCACGCCGTCACCTGCCTGTCGGTGGTGCAGTCGTCCACCTACATCCTGCTGCTGGCGGTCGGCTTCGAGCGGGGCGGGACCGCGCCCATCTTCCTGGACGTCCCCGTCGGCACCAAGGCCGTCGACCCGGTGGTCGGCGCCCTCACCCTGACCGACATCGTGGTCGGGGCGACCGTGTCGGCGCTGCTGCTCGCCCTTGCGGTGCAGATCTACAAGCATCACGGGACGCTCGACCCCGAGCGGTTCCGCTCGCGGGAGGACTGACCGTGGACGCCCTGCCGGCCCTGCCGGTCGCCGTCCCCTTGCTGGTCGCCGCCGCCCTGGTCGGCCTCGGACCGGTGATCCGGCGGCAGGTTGCCGACGCGGTCGCGCTCGTCACCGCGGTTGCGGTGGCCGCGCTCTGCGCCGCCCTGCTGGTCCAGACGGCCGGTGGTCCGGTCGTCTACTGGTTCGGCGGCTGGCGGCCGCGGGACGGCGTCGCCCTCGGCGTCGCCTTCACCGTCGACCCGGTGGGAGCCGCGTTCGCGACCCTCGCCGGGGTGCTGGCGGTGGCGGCGCTGGTCTACTCGTGGCGCATCTTCGAGGCCGTGAGCCCGCTCTACCACGCCCTGATGCTGGTCTTCCTGGCGGCCGTCGTCGGCTTCTGCCTGAGCGGCGACCTGTTCAACATGTTCGTGTTCTACGAGCTGCTCAGCGTCGCCGCCTACGCCCTTGCCGGCTACCACACCGAGGACCCCGGCTCGCTGCGGGGCGCGCTCAACTTCGCGATGACCAACTCCGTCGGGGCGTTCCTCGTGCTCGCCGGCATCGCCCTGCTCTACGGCCGCACCGGCGCCCTGAACCTCGCCCAGCTCGGCCAGACGCTGGCGGCGGCCCCGGCCGACCGGCTGGTGGTGGTCGCGTTCCTGCTGCTCATGGTCGGGTTCTTCGTCAAGGCGGCGGTGGTCCCGTTCCACTTCTGGCTCGCGGACGCCTACGCGCTGGCGCCGATCCCGGTCGGGGTGCTGTTCGCCGGGGTGGTGTCGGAGCTGGGCCTGTACGCGGTCGCCCGTGTCTACTGGACGGTGTTCTCGGGACCCCTGGCCGGCGGGGGTGGGCTGCGGGCCGTGCTGCTGTTCGGCGCGGCGGCCACCGCGCTGCTCGGCGGGGTCATGTGCGTGCTCCAGCATCACCTGGCCCGGATGCTCGCGTACGCGACCGTCAGCCACGTCGGCCTCACCCTGGCCGGGTTCGCGCTGCTCGGGCCCGACGGGCTGGCGGGCGCCGTCCTCTACCTGGTCGCGGACGGGCTGGTGAAGGGGGCGCTGTTCGTCTCCATCGGGCTGGTCCAGCACCACCTGCGCGACATCCGCGAGCTGGAGCTGCACGGCCGTGGCCGCCACCTGCCGTGGGCCGCGGCGCTGATGGCGCTCGGCGCCCTGGGGCTGGCCGGCGTGCCACCGTTCGGCACCTTCCGCGGGAAGGTGCTGATGGAGGAGGCGGCCGCGGCCGCCGGCCACGCCTGGCTGACCGCCTTGTTCGTGGCGGTGGCGGCGCTCACCTCGGCGGCGCTGCTGCGGGCGGCGGCGCGGGTGTTCCTCGGGCTCGGCGCGCCGAGGACCGGCGCGCCGGAGCACCGGGCCCCTGCCGTGCCGCACCCGCACATCCATTCGACCCTGGTCGGCCCGGCGGTCCTGCTGCTGGCCGGCGCCCTGGCCCTCGGGCTGGCGCCGGGGCTGGCCGGCCGGGTGGAGGTGGCCGCCGCGCGCTTCACCGACCGGCCCGCCTACGCCGCCGCGGTGCTCCAGGGCGCGACCGGGGAGGCCGCCAGGACCACCGATCACGCGCGCGGGTCCCTGGCCGTCCCGGCCGTCCTGGCGGTGCTCTCCGCGCTGCTCGGCGCCGCGCTCGCGCTCGGGGCGCTGCTCCCCCGGAGACGGCCGGCAGGGCGCCTGACCCGGGCCGCCGGCCGGGTCTGGGCCCCGACCGCCGCCGTCCTTCGCGACCTGCACAGCGGCAACGTCGGCGACTCGGTCGCCTGGCTGGTGGTCGGCCTCGCCGGCTTCGGCATCCTGCTGGCCCTGGTCGCCCGCTGAGCGCGGCCCATCTCACCCGCTTGAGCAAGTTCGAGTCCTAGCTCAAGGCCCGCATTCGGCTAGGGTACAGCCTAATCCTCCAGCCGTAGTTCGTGATCTTCATGGGTCCCAGGCGGCTTGTCGGCGGTAGTGGCAGGTGCGGGCGCGTGCTTGATGTCGTCGTCGCCACGCGGACCAGCGCAGCCGATGGGTGCATCGCCTACCGGCTGGGCGGCCAGGAAGGCAAATAGGTGCCCGACCTCGTTGCAGGTGACCGGGATCAGCTCGGGCGGTGGTGGGTGGCGGGTGTGCTCGGCCAGAACGGCGACGACAGGAAGGCGTGGGCGAGGATGG
>WNFU01011652.1_pt1 | contig 14410 bp, 15 predicted proteins | sample 5400121 | NCBI WGS metagenome assembly WNFU01 (sample SAMN13153360, study PRJNA577476) | soil metagenome | isolation source: 100 cm soil or saprolite under grassland replicate 1 | place: USA:California | collected 2016-06-15
AACCCACCGAGGGCGTGTTGGGGGTCGCTTTGGCAGAGCGCCTGCCAGTCATCTCCATCCATGAAGTCCGCATTGTCGGCGGCCTTTCTGGCTTCATCGACTAGCGACTCGACCGATACATTTTGAAGCTTTTGAGAATTGCCAACGATGCCGCTGCCGCTCTCGTGCCAGATATGAAATCCCGCTTGTGCGGGAGGGCTCAGTTCCCATTTGGGATGCTTCTTTTTAATCTCCGCCAGCACAGATCTAGCTGTACCGCCAAGCTCCAAGCCCGCGCGCTCCATTTCGCCCAGGAGGTCGAACCGGGACCGCTCCACGTAGATATTGGCGTCGGATCGGAACCAATCCGGCGGCGGACCGGCCGCAATCCGGTCTTCGACTTTGACCCTTTTTGCCGCAGGCAGCTCTTTCCACCGTTCGCGCATCAAGCGGAAGACTTCAACGCTTGTGTTTGTGAGAAATAAAAGTTCCTGCGGCAACGCCAAAAGAACGTCCGCCGCCTCGTCCGCCGCGATCGCCTTGTCTGCCGCCGCAAACAGCGCCAACCGTTTATTCAACTTTAAAAGACTTGATGACCATCGCAGCACGAACGACAGAGCCAAAGTGGCATCCTTGTGCGCAAGGCGGGTCCAGGTTTCGGCGATGACTCGGACGAGCGGAAGAAAACCCGTCCGGTATTCGTTCTGTCGATGAGCAGCGATTGAAGGAACATCGGTATCCGAAATGCTGTAGCGAATATTGCTTTCAACCTCCATCTCGATAGCGTCTGCTAGCGCACCATCCAAAGCATCCGCCAAGGCAGTCAGAAGTTTTTGTTCAAGCTCCGCTGGAGCATCTTTCGGCCACGCTGCTAGAACTTCGGCCTCGGTAATGCCGACCTCAACCTCGTAGTCGATCGACATCAGGTCAGTAGGTCTTTGCGGCACACGCTCGCCATTGCCGTCGTCGTACCAAGAAATGCGCTTGCTGACTTTCGGCTTCGGCCGGAGAACGCGCGCAAGCCTTCCAAGCAATTCGGCCGAATGCTCACCCGCTTTGACACGCGGTCGGATTTCAAACCACTCGCTTCGCAGCACGCCTCGTGGATTGTCGCGGAGATGCCGAATGATGAGTTGCCAGCTCTTGGCAAGAAGCGGCGGCAGGGTGTCGCGCCTGCGGTTGAGCCGCAACTCAAGCAGTTCGGCCGCTCTCTCATCAAAGAAATCCAAGTTTACAGAGACTTCGCGTACGGCTTCTGGGTCGTCGAAATTCCGTTCGATCCACGGTGTGAGCTGAACCGCTGATTGAATCACTTTCATCCGCGCGAGCTCAGGAAGCCACGCGAGCGATGGATTCAATTCCGCAAGCTTGTCGGCAACGTCCTCCCGGCTGAGGAAGAAGCGCAGCTGCTCGCGCTCAAAATCCGTGGTGTCTTTGGGCGTTTTCTTTTTTGTCAGTCCCATGGCGATCTCTCACAGCGCCTTGGCCGGCGGGGCCACGCCGAGAATCGCGCGCAGCTTTGCACCGCCGTACGCAGCCGGGTCCATCGCGTACGTCGCCCACTCTCCGAGCGTCTTGTAGAGCTGGTCGTAATCAGCAAACTCGATCGGCACGATGCCTTTAGCATTCCAGATCGACGCGGAGACCAGTGTCTGCCGCTCGATGGCGTAGATTTTCTTGAGATCGCGGAAACGCTCGCGGTCGGCGTCAAGCGTCTCAAGCAGGAGGCGCATAGCGATGTCTTCGGCGGCATAGCCGACGAGAACAAGGGTATTCAGTCGCATCCGGTCTTCGATGTATTGTGACGCCCATCCGTCCCGAAGATAGGCATCGCCGAAGTCTGCGCTGGTCAGGATCAGGTCTGACTGTGGGATATTCCTGGGACCATAAGCGATGCGGCCGTGCAGATGCAGGATCCCGTGGTCCTCGGGCGTTCCAGGCCGGGGTATCGCCTTGCCCGCGTGGCTCGGGACCGTTTGGCCATCCGCGTGAGCCGCGCATTCGAACAACGGATCGAAGTTGGTGGTAAGCAGTCTGACCCGTCCCTCCGCGTCCCGCGACAGCCGCAGCAGGTTGAGATGGTCAGGAACCGCAAGACCGGACATCGGCGTGAGCAACTTCGTAGTCGCCGTACGTACCCGCGACGGCGCCTTGGGCAGGCGTGTCCTTCGTTCGAGTGACCGGAGCGCGCGGTCGTACTCGCCGCGTTTTAACGCCTCTTCTTCCGCCGCCTCGTTTTTGGGCGTCTCGCCAATATCGGCGTAAATCTGTTCCGTGAGCGGGCCGAACAACGGCATGCCGACGCGCATGGAGACACCCGCGCCGCAGATGAACACGGCGTGGCCCTCGGCCACGTCTTTGATCAGTTCATCTGGAATATCCGGGGTGCCTAGAATGAATCTCACACTGCCACCTGCGAAAGCTCTGGAAGCACTGGTCGCGCATTATATCCTATCGGCAGATTGTCAATGCGCTCGAACCCAAGGACTTCCTTGTATATCCGCTCGATTTCATCAGACGTTATGATCCTGCCCTCGAAGACGCGAGGCTGATAGGTGCGGCGTTTGTTCCCGCCGCCAACTCTTTGCGAATGCCGTCGTAGCGGCCTCGCGCGTCGGCTCGTAGTGCGTCGGCGTGCGATCTTCGTGATGCCCGAAGGCGAGCATCCAAACCCACGGCGAACCTCCGGGCGACGCCGGGGCGCGGAAGATGCGGCCGACCACGACGCCGTCGCCGAGCACGTTGTAATCGTCATGTCCATTCGCCCGACGGGCGGGAGGTCAATGCGCGCTTGAAGATTAGTTGAGTCATGTCAATTGAAGAGGCGCAAATGACGCGACCGCCAAGGCACGTCAGCTCAACTGCGCACGGTCGATTGCGCGGCCTCCAAATTCGATAGTGACCGCGCGTACGTTCGCATCGCCGCTAACCAGTATCAGGCCGTTCTTGATGGCCGTCTCCGCGATGAGGATGTCGCAAAGCCGATTCAGGCGGCGCTTCTCGCTGGCCTTATCACGTGCTTCAAGACTGGCGAGCATCTGATCGAAGACGCTGCCGTTAGCGGGCCATTTTGCTTGATCCCATCTGCTGACGTCGAATACGGCACTCTCCGTGGGTAAGTTCTCGGTCGCAACTTCCTTGAACGATGCACGAAGTTCAGCCCGCAATTGCTTGCAAGGAGTCTTATGAAGCTCGTCCAATTGCACATGGGTGGCAAACAACCGTCGACCCGCGAACACAGAGATGGGGACATGCCCCTTTGCCACAGCATTAAATTCAGTTGTGTCGAGCATGTCATGCTTGGCCGACGCAGCTTCAGTCATCATTTGAACGTTTCTCCAGGTCTCCGCACTACCTCGCTTCTATTCGGGTGCCGCGACGCGCTCGTCCGTCGCGTTCGCCAGCGCGCCGCGGACCAGCTCGACATCAGCTCGATCGAGAAGCCGTGCGCGAGCATGATCGCCTCGGTGCAGCGGTCCCGACTGCGTGCAAGCGATTTGAGCGCGCGCTCGGGGACGTTTACACACCTTGCAGCGTGATCAGCGTCTCCTTCTCCATATCCACTGCCGATTGCCGGAGCGGGATTAGCGGCTGGTACTCTGGCGCGGTGTAGAATGCATTCAGCGCGGCCATATCGGGAAACTCGACAATCATAACCCGATCTGGAGGGCGACGTGATGTCTCCAGGAGCTTATGGCTACCGCCCTTCGTCAGGTAGCGGCCGCCGTGCTTGGCGATTATCGGCCCCACCTTGGCTCGATATTCCTCGAATTTGGCCGGGTCTGTGATCGTGTGCTCAACCACTAGGTAGGCGGGCATGTTGCTCTCTACGGCAGTGTGAAATTGGCGCGCGGCATGCATGATTATCCGCAGCCAGGAGAGATGCAATCACATTGCCCCCGCGCGCCTGCTGACCTGATCGATGGAATGCGGCGAGACCGCCGTGCTCCAGCATTTCCAGGCGCGCATGCCCTATGGACTGGTCGTGACGGAGGCGGAGAGGCCGCCCGATGATGGCTGACAGCGATGCGGCCGTTAGCCCGCCGGCACCGGACCAACAGGGCCGCCGTCGGCGCCGCGGCAACACGAAGTGGAAGCGGATCTTAATTTCTGCTGAATGCGTGGCGGCGAACTTGCGCTGCCGATTTGCAGCTTCGCGTGCCTGCATATGCCCGGTCGATGGGGGGTGGTACTTAGGGACGTGCCGGAGGGGCATGCCACCCGCCGCGGCGTCACCGGGCGGACGCGCTGCTACGCACTCCGGCGCGCGTTTGACAGTTTAGTCCGCCTGCAATCGCGCTTTACTTCGGCAACCTGAGGCTGGACGAGATAAAGCACGATCAGTCTCGCTTCCCTACAGCCGGGCCTCTGCGAATTTATGCGTCGCATTGAGTCCCAAAAGTAAAAGCCTTACCACATCGCGTCGTCGAGACGCGGTAGTCGTGGCATCCAGTGATATGTTCAGCCGGTCAATTGTCGTCGTTTCCGGCCTTGTTGACGAACCCGCTGAGACTTCGAAGCTTCTAGCTCCCACCGCTCGATGTGTCAGGATATTCCGAATATCTCGTAATTCTTCAAACGCAAAATCTTTCGCGATGTTGTCTAGCACGTTCAATATCGGGTCAGCCGGAAACGCGCTGCGGTAAGTTTCCCGCATTTTACCCCAGCTTACTTTTCGCTCATCGTCGTTAGTTGCAAGTGGAAACTTCGCTGAGGCGGTGCTTAGCGCACCGATCGCGAAAAGAGCGAAGCAAAGGGCCTCAAAAACCGAAAATACGTTACTAAAGAACCCAAACAAATCGCGCTCTTGCCTATGGCGAAAGGGCTGGCCGGGGCCTGTTCCGTGTGCAGCGATTAAAGCCCTAAAGCTCTCGTCATACTCGGCAAGGGCCGTAAAACGGTATGCGATAGCGTTTAGCGCGCCAATGATAAACACGCGGTACTCATCACGCCCCCCGTACGTGCTGCCCAGTTTCGTATACACAGCTTCAAATTGGTCGGCTGGGAAGTCGTCGGGGACAGCTAATCCGTTGATCGATAAGACTCGTCCCATGACCTCCTCCGATTGGCTGTGATGGCGACGCTCTTTGCGTCCGAACGTTCCATACAAGACTGAAACGATCCCAAATACAAAAACCACTGCACCAAGGACGAGAATTGTCGCTTCCATCACTCGGACTCCACAGTGCTAGTTTGTGGTGCACGCCCCAGGTCTTAGCCGACGGGCTCGTCGTCGAGCACGATGATCCCCGTGCACAAGATCGAGCGCGCGGCGGCATGTGCGCTAGTGGAATGGTTGACGAAACGTTTGCGATTCTCCCAGCACGCGCTGACCGGCCCTTTTGCCAGATACTCGCCTTGCCTCGGTTCGGTTCGTGGGTCACTTTGCGGGAATGTCCGATGCTTATTAGCTAAGCCATTGAAATCACGAGACGAGTGGAGGAAGAGGTTGACTTCTGCTAGCGCCGATGTCGGCGCGCGCACCATCTTATGCGCCGGGATCATCGTGCTCGACGAGGTATTCCGGGTCGACCGCTTTCCGCAGCCCGACGCAAAAACCCAGGCGCAGAGCTTCTTCGTCGTCAATGGCGGCTGCGCCGCCAACGCCGCGGTGGCAATCGCGCGGCTCGGCGGGCGCGCCGTACTGGCCGGGCCGCTCGGCGGTCCGCCCGGCGAGGATTCGAACGGCGACCGTGTGCTGGCGGCGCTCGCGCGCGAGCAGGTGGATTGCAGCGGCTGCCAGCGCATCGCCGGCGCGCCCACGGCGCTCTCCGCGATCTTTCTCGACGCCCACGGCGATCGCATGATCGTCACATATGGCGATGACCGGCTCGCGGCCGCTACGCCCAGCAACCCGGCTCACCTGGTGGCATCCGCCGACGTGGTTCTCGCCGATAACCGCTTTCCCGAATTCGTGCGGCCGATCTGCGCGGCAGCGCGCGCGCGCGGGCTCACCGTCGTGCTCGACGCCGACCGGCCGACCCAGATGTCCGACGATCTATTCCGGATCGCCACGCACGTGGTGTTCTCGAGCGAGTGCCTGCGCGCCACCACGGGGCTCGACGATCTCGTCGCCGCGCTGGCGGCAATTGCCCGCACGACGCCGTCGTTTCTCGCCGTCACCCATGGGCCGCACGACGTGCTCTGGCTTGAGGGCGCATCGCTGCACAAGACCCCGGTGTTCCCGGTCAAGGCCATCGATACGCTCGGCGCGGGCGACGTCTTCCACGGCGCGTTTGCGCTGGCGCTCGCGGAGGGCCGCGACGTTGCCGCGGCGCTGCGCTTCGCCGCGGCGGCGGCCGGCCTCAAATGCACGCGGCTTGGCGGCAGCATGGCGGCGCCCTATCGCGCCGAGGTCGAGGCCTTGCTCGTCGCAGGAACCGCGGAGCGGATTTGAGTTGCCGTAGAATAGTTTCCTAGATACACCTGGAAAACGCCCCGAGGCGAAGAGATCATTCTCCTGCGGCCCTTGAGGCGATATTTATTTCCCCGTCCAGGGACCGGGCCCCGATGGACGCCATCGACCGCAAGATTCTCGCGCTTCTCCAACAGGATGCCTCCCGCTCGGTCGCCGAGATCGGCAACCTGGTGGGCTTGTCCTCGACGCCCTGTTGGAAGCGCATCCAACGGCTGGAGGCCGATGGCGTTATTCAGCGGCGGGTCGCGCTGGTCGATCAGGACAAAATCGGCCTCGGCGTCACCGTGTTCGTCTCGATCGAGACCGGCGATCACTCGCAGCAATGGCTCGATCGATTCGCTACCGTGGTCGGCGCCATGCCCGAGGTGATGGAGTTCTACCGCATGGCGGGTGACGTCGATTACATGCTGCGCGTGGTCGTCTCCGACATCGCCGGCTACGATGCGTTCTACAAAAAGCTGATTGCAGCGGTGCCGCTCAAGAACGTTACGTCGCGCTTCGCCATGGAGAAGATCAAGGCAACAACGGCGCTGCCGGTCCCATGAAGGCCCCGCGACGGCGAAGGCCTTGCCCGCCGTCAGCAATTGTTAACCAACGCATCGCTGGAAAAACCTATCGTTAACGCCACTACGTTTCCCCCGCGCAACCGCGGATTTGCCCACGGATATTAACCTCGCTGCAAGGGGAGGCCCGCTAGCGTTCATCCCGTTCCGGATCGGCCGGGAAACAACGGCACCACCGGGACTCAGAGCGCAAGCTGTGGACCGTGGAGGCAGCAATGACCAATCTCGTGAAGCGTTTCTTGAAGGACCAATCGGGTGCGACCGCCGTCGAGTATGGCCTCGTCGCCGCCGGCATCTCGGTCGCGATCATCGCCGTGATGCAGGGCCTGGGCTCGAAGCTCAGTTCCGCCTTCGTCCAGGGCACGTTGAAATAAGCGCCGACGCGCTAGGATCGGCGCGCGGCGGCGCTAACCGAAACGCAAGGCGCGCCAGCTAGAACTCAGGCGAGAAGTCTCCGCTCATTCCCGCGCAGAGCGCGTCAAAGACGCGTGTAAACGCGCTTCCGCTGGGAATCCAGCGACTGGTTGTGAGTTGCGACGTCATGTTCGTGGTTGCCGACGCCATCCGACTAACGCTGTTTCCGGCGATGATGGCATTCGCCGCCTCGAGCGATCTTTTGACCATGACCATCTCCAACCGGGTGTCGCTGATTCTTCTCGCCGGGTTTTTCGCCCTGGCGGCGATCGCCGGCATAAGCGCGATGGATATGCTCTCGCATCTTGGCGCAGGCTGCGTCGTTCTGGTCGCGGCCTTCGGCTTGTTCGCCCGCGGTATCATCGGCGGCGGCGACGCCAAGCTCGCGGCGGCCGCGGCGCTCTGGCTCGGCTTCGATCATCTTTTGCCGTTCCTCCTGTTGGCATCGCTTCTCGGCGGAGCGCTGAGCCTGGCGCTGATCTGGTTCCGCATGGCACCACTGCCGGAACCGCTCGCGCGATACGCATGGGTCGAGCGGCTGCACGTCAAGAACGGCGCTGTGCCCTACGGGATTGCACTCGCCGCAGCGGCGCTTGCCATCTACCCGGACACGGCGTGGATGACGCTCGTTCCCTGACGTTTCCCAGAGCCGGTGCTCGCTCAGGAATTGTTAACCGGATTTGGATACGCGGCGTTAACCATCCGTTGACCCTTGGCTGCTCAAATCAGTCGCGAAGCAGCGTATTCGGGGGATCGGATATGGGGGACACGTCGCTCATTCGCGCCACCTTGCTCATCGCAATGCTCGCCGCCATGGGCTTCGTCGCCGCCGGCCGCGCGCCGGCTGCCGAATCGACCGCGGTTATCGAGGCCCCTTGCACGGCCTGCTACGGCAAGGCGAGAATCAGCTTCCCTCCGCCCTGAGCTGCGGCTTTTCCCACTCGGGGGGCTCGCGCCAGCCGTTCTGCTGAGCGAGCGCCTGCCGCAGCTGCGCGACCTTGGTTTCGGTCGGCGACGGACCCGCTACCCCTCCGGCTGGAAGGCCCGGGCGCTGCAGCCCCATGACCAGCGCCAGGCTTTCACGCACGCGCGCATCGTTGCGCGACTGCGAGGCCGCCCGCCGCAGCGTGGCCTCCGCCCGCACCAAGTCCTTGGCAAGCGCATAAGACAGGCCGAGATTGGAAAGCACGGACGGCTCGTCCGGCGCGAGCCGCAGCGCGGTCGCGTAATAGCGCTGCGCGTCTTCGTGCCGCCCGATCTGGTCGAGCGCGGCGCCCTGGACCGATAGGATGCGCCAGTCCGGCGCCCCATCCGCGTGCGCGCGATCGAGCACCTCCAGCGCCCGCCTGTAATGGCCGATGTCGGCCAGCGCGAGCCCATAGGCGGTCAGCACGCCGCGATGTTTAGGGTGTTGGACTGAGGCGTGCTCGAGCACGGCCAGGGCCTGAACGCGCCGCCCATGGGCGTGCAGCGACCCGGCATAATCGACCGCCGCGTCCGCATCGTTCGGATCAGCGCGGTAACGTTCAGCCGACCGCGGCGCCGAACGCTCGGCGGCCGCGCCACGGGAGGCGGTCATCTCCGTCGGTTGCGTCGTCTGGCAGCCGCCGAGCACGGCCGCAGTCACGGCCGCGAACACGATCGGCGCCAACCCCTCGACGCAACCAAACCCCCTGATCGAGCAGATCATCACGGCCCCGTCGGGCCCCCAGACGGGTTCCGGCAATAAAGCGTTAACCTTAATGAGTGGTTAATTGGAACCTAACGAGTGGTTAACGGCGCCCACCCGAGCTCGCCTTCACCGCCGCGAAGGTGCGTGCTAGAGCGAGTTCCGCTCAGGTGCGCGAATCCTTGCCGTCATTCCGCGCCCGAGCGCAACGAGGGACCCTATAACCACCGGCTGTGACTATAGATTCCGGGCTCGCGCCTGCGGCACCTCGGAATGACAGCGGATGGGAGTTTGCGTTGAATCCTGCTAGCAGGGCGGCTCAGGGACGGCTCTCCGATGCATCCGGTGTTTCTTCCCCGCGGCCACTCGGTCGCCACGGTTCCGGTAACCTTCGTTAACGCGGCGAACTGGCAGGAGCTGCGCGGGCAGCTCGATTCGCGCGCCGTGCTTTCGCCGATGCGGCCGGCTTCGAGGCGAAGCCGGGCCGCCAGCTTCTCCTTCCCGGAGCTGACGGCGGCCTTGCTGGCGTGCTCTTCGCGCTCGAGCGCCCCGAGGAGCCCAACAAGGACCTGTTTTGGCCGGGCGCGCTGCCTGGGTTGTTGCCGGCGGGCGCCTATCGCTTCGCCACCGCCCCGCACGACCCGAAGCTTGCCGCGCTTGCCTTCGCGCTCGGTAGCTACCGCTTCAATCGTTACCGCAAGCAGGACGAGAAGGACATCAAGCTCGAGCTGCCCGGCAACGTCGACGGCGAGGATCTCTCCCGGATTGTCGAGGGGATTGCGCTCGCGCGCGATCTCATCAACACGCCGGCAAACGACATGGGCCCGGCCGAGCTCGAAGGCGCCGCGCGCACGCTTGCAGGCCGCCACGGTGCAAAGCTGCGCTCGGTCGTCGGCGACGATCTGCTCGCCGAGAATTTTCCGCTCGTTCACGCGGTCGGCCGCGCCGCCTCGCGCGCGCCGCGCCTCATCGATCTGAGCTGGGGCGAGCCGAGCCACCCCAAGGTGACGCTCATCGGCAAGGGCGTATGCTTCGATTCGGGCGGGCTCGACATCAAGCCCGAGAGCGGCATGCTCAACATGAAGAAGGACATGGGCGGCGCCGCCTCCATGCTCGCCCTCGCGCACATGCTGATGGCGCGCGGCATCAAGCTGCGGCTGCGCGTGCTCATTCCGGCGGTGGAGAATGCGATCTCCGGCGCCTCCTTTCGCCCGCGCGACGTCTATCGCTCGCGCAAGGGCTTGACCGTCGAGATCGGCAACACCGACGCGGAGGGCCGCCTCATTCTCGCCGACGCGATTGCGCTTGCCGACGAAGAGGAGCCCAAGTTGATCGCGGACATGGCGACGCTCACCGGCGCCGCGCGCGTGGCGCTCGGAACCGAGATCCCGCCGTTCTACACCGACGACGATGCGCTCGCCGCGGAGCTTGCGGACTGCGCGAGGAGCGAGAACGACCCGCTGTGGCGCATGCCGCTCTGGCGATCCTACGACGCGCTGCTCGAGTCCAAGGTGGCGGACGTCAATAATGTCGCGTCCGGCAATTTCGGCGGCTCGATCACCGCCGCGCTGTTCTTGCGCCGGTTCGTCACGGCAACCAAGGCGTGGCTGCATTTCGACGTCTATGCCTGGAACCAGAGCGCCAAGCCCGCCCGTCCCGAGGGCGGCGAGTGCCAAGCCGCACGCGCGCTCTACGCGCTGTTGGTCTCGCGCTATGGCTGAGGGCCAAATCTGCGAAGTCGCCGAACCCACCGCGCCGTTGCGGCAAGCGCCCTCCCCCGATGCTCCGCTCGACACCGAGGCGCTCAAGGGCGAACGCGTCACCGTCTACGAGATCGAGGAAGGCTGGGCGCGCGGCAAGCTCGAGGCCGACGGCTATGAAGGTTTCCTGCCGGCGAACGCGCTGCGCGCGCCGGGCGCGCCGCCAACACATAAGGTTGCGGCGCTGCGCACGCTGGTGTTCCCCGCGCCGTCGATCAAGCTGCCGCCGCTCGAGGCGCTGCCGCTGGGATCTCGAATTGCCGTTGCCCGCATCGAGGCGCCGTTCGCGGTCACCGCCTCGGGCGGCTACGTGCCGGCGCGCCATCTCGTTGCGATCGGCGACACGGAGAGCGACTTCGTCGCGGTCGCCGAGCGCTTCCTCGGCGCGCCGTATCTTTGGGGCGGAAAGACCTCGCTCGGTCTCGACTGCTCCGGCCTCGTACAGGTTGCGCTCACCGCTTGCGGCGTTCCCTGCCCGCGCGACAGCCACATGCAGGAGAAGGCGCTTGGCCGCGCGCTCTCGATCGACCTCTCACAGTTGCGGCGCGGCGATCTCTTGTTTTGGCATCGCCACGTGGCCATCGTGCGCGACGCGGCTTCCCTCGTTCACGCCAATGCCTTCCACATGGCGGTCGCGTTCGAGCCGATCGATGCGGCGATCGCGCGCATTCGCGCCGCCGGTAGCGAGGTGACCAGCGTGCGCCGGCTCAGCGGCATGTGACTTTCGCCGGTTTAGTAATACCGGCCTTGGCGCTAAGCTTCGCAATGGGTCAGGCGATTCGGCAACTCGCCTGCTGCCAAGGAGGGACACATTGAAATCGAGCTTCACGCACCGAGCCATATGGTGCTGGTGGTCTCGCTGGCATTGGCCGTGCTGGCATTGGTTTGTTATTTGGTGGCGACCCCCGCCACCCTCGGCATCGCGTTCTGGATGGCGCTCATGGCCTATGTGGTGGCCGCGGGCGGCACGATCTTGAAGACCTCCTGAGCGGAGCCAACGACGTCCAAATCGGCGGAGCGGCTGCTGATCGCTCGCACGTTGCGATTGCACCAACCATTGTAAATAACAATCGGAAACCATGGAGCGAGGCGGCCGTCATTTTCCCACAGCCTGAGGTTGATGCGCGACAAACGCGCCGTGCACTCTCGCCGCCCTCATGCTGAGGAATATCGCAGCGCCGCCCGAGCGGAGGTGGTTCCACTGCCGAAGCGCGCTGCGATGCGTCTCGAAGCATGGGGGCGCACCCCGGATTGCACGCATGGCGGTTCTCCAGAGGAGAGTTGCAGAGTCAGCGAGCGAGGAAATCGCGGATGGCTGCCGCGATCTCAGCGGCATGCGTTTCAAGCGCGAAGTGTCCGGTATCGAAGAAGCGGACGACCGCATCGGGAATGTCGCGCTTGAACGCTTCGGCACCCGGAGGCAGGAAGAACGGATCGTTCTTACCCCATACAGCGAGGAACGGCGGCTTGTGGGTGCGGAAGTAGTTCTGGAAAGTCGGGTAGAGCGCGACGTTACTCTTGTAGTCGCCGAACAGGTCCAACTGAACCTCATCGGCACCGGGGCGCGCCAGATAGAAGTTGTCCAGCGACTGACCGTCCGGGGAGACTGTCGTCGCGTCGGTCACGCCATGGGTATATTGCCAACGCGTCGCCTCGGGAGCGAGGAAGGCGCGAAGAGCGTCGCGGTTGGCCTGCGACGGCTCTTGCCAATAGGCGCGGATAGGGTTCCAGCCGTCGCTCAGCCCCTCTTCATAGGCGTTGCCATTCTGCGAGATAATCGCGGTGATGCGGTCCGGATGTTTTGCGGCGATCCGGAAGCCTACCGGCGCGCCATAGTCGAAGACATAGATTGCGAAGCGCTTCAGGCCGATTACTTCAGTGAAGCGGTCGATGACGGCGGCGATGTGATCGAATGTGTACTTGAATTTGCTCCGCGCCGGCATGTCCGACTGGCCGAAGCCCGGCAGGTCGGGCGCGATGATGTGGAAACGATCGGCCAGAAGCGAGATCAGATCCCGGAACATGTGGCTCGCGCTTGGGAAGCCATGCAGCAACAACAGCGCCGGCGCGGCGGCGGCTCCGGCTTCGCGATAAAAGACTTTCACGCCGTCTACATCGGCAGAGCGATATTTGATGGCGGTCATTGCATTTCTCCTGTGAGCCCTGAGCAGCTACGGGAAACGGCTGGGCTTAGTGCTTGTTTGCCCTGCCATGCGACGATGAGCTGTGGCCCGACTGCCGAGACGAACAGGGCTTTCTCCTTCCAGCAGGAGCTGTTGTGCCGGAACGAGGCGGAAAGGGCCGATTGAAAGCGCGTGCTCAACCGAGCCGGTGAATTGCTCGCCATTCATCGGCCGGAAATTTATTTGGTCTTTACTCGGCAAGAGTAGGATCGTACGCGCCCCCTGTTCACGCAGATCACGCCGCACGCATTGCTGCATCGCCGCTCACCAAGCTTCCGACCCTCGTCAGTTTGCCATTGCGGACGCTTGTTACTGATGCGCGGAGAGATATCCAACGTATCGTGCAAAATTGCCGCCGTTATGGCCATTTTGCCTAATCGTGCTGGTCTTCCGGTTACTCGATGTAGTCCAGAGGTACTGGGAGATTTCGAATTCTCACAGCCGCTCCTGCAGGAAGCGGATGAGGCGCGGCGCCATGAAGCCGGAATAGCTGCCCGGCTCCTCGATCGGATCGTTGAGCCAATAGTGGGGCGCGCCCTGCGCGATACAGGGGCGCACGAAGAAGTTGGCCTGCTTCAGTCGCAGCAGGAATGCGTCGGTCTGCGAGCGCCGGTTGACGAGATCGTCCTCGGTCCCCACGCTCAGGAAGACGCCGATGTGATTGTTGGCGAAGGTCGCATAGTTGATGGGCGAAGCATCGAAATAGCGCCGCGGATCGTCCATCGGCGCGCAGCCCATGAAATTCTCGATATTGTTCTCGCGCGGGCTCTGCAGCTGATAGCGCTGCCACATCTCGACCAGATCGTAGACGCCGTAAACGCCGATCAGCGCCTTCACCTTGGTGCTGACCGCGGCATGGGCGTCGTTGGGATAGGCATTCTTGAAGATCTCGCTTCCTGCGCCGAGCGCGGCGAGCGCGGCGAGGTGCGCGCCCGCGGATGCGCCGAATAGGCCGACACGCTCGGGATCGACTTTGATCTCTGCCGCGCTGCCGCGGACGAATTGCACGGCTGCGAGCACGTCGGTGACCGCCTGCGGGAACATCTTTTGTCCCTTCTTCGCCAGGCGGTAGCTGATCGCGAACAGCACATAGCCGCGCGCGGCGAGATAGGGTCCCCAGAACTGAAACGCAGTGCGCGCCCCCGCCTGCCATCCGCCGCCGTGGACGGCAACGAGCGCGGGGAACGGGCCGGCGCCCGCGGGCACATAAAGATCGCCGAGAAGCGCGACGCCGTCATGAGTGGCATAGGTGAGGCCGGGGCGGGTTTCGATCTGCTGCGCTGCGGGCATTGCGTACTCCCCACCCCTGCGTGTCCCGGGCGCAGCGCAGCAACGCAGATAAGTTTACGCAATCTGCGTACACTTGATTGCGTTGTGGTGCGCTGCAGACACCGATCTCGGGTTTACCCGAGATCGGCGCTTAA
>WNFU01006308.1_pt1 | contig 14407 bp, 18 predicted proteins | sample 5400121 | NCBI WGS metagenome assembly WNFU01 (sample SAMN13153360, study PRJNA577476) | soil metagenome | isolation source: 100 cm soil or saprolite under grassland replicate 1 | place: USA:California | collected 2016-06-15
GGGTCGTCTGGAGCGAGTCGGAGATGACCGCCAGCGACTCGCTCACGCGGCGCTCCGCGACCTCGAACACCATCGACTCGGCCCGGTCGAGCGTCTGGGTGACGTCGTCGGGCATGTCGTACCCCATCTCGGCGATGTCACCGGCGACGCCGATGAGGCGCCGCAGCAACGCGAGCTCGTTGACGATGCGCGCGTAGTGACCCGCGTTCGCCGAAGCCGGCGTGCCGGCCTGGATGTTCAGGAGCGCGGCCCGCCCTCCGACCGCGTCGAGCAGCTCGGCGCGTCGCAGCTCCTCGGCCACCGTGACCGGGTCGACGGGCTCGCCCTGGCCGTAGAGCGCCATCACCGCTTCGTGAACGTGGACGTGCGCGGGCTTGTAGTAGTCGCTGGCCTCGACGTGACCCTCGACGGCGGCGGTGATCGCGTCGCGCGACAGGAGCATCGCTCCCAGCAGCGACTCCTCGGCTTCGAGGTTGTGGGGCGGCACCCGCCCCGTCACCCGTCGCCGCGCGTCATCGATCGCCTGAACCATGCTGCTCCTTCCCCCTGCCGCCTCGACCGCCCGTAGCTCTCTGCCGCGGCCCGGCTTCCGCCGCTACCCCCCGGGCCACCGATCCCTCTGGCGAACCCCGGACTCGCATCGTCGTCCGTCTGGCCTGTGGATCGATAGAGCGATTTCCTTGTGGATACAGGGCTCCGGCCTCCACAACCCCTGGGGATGAATCGCTCTGATTCTCCGTGCGGGGTATGACAGCTACGCCGGCCGCGACGTCAGGGCGCGACGAACCCGCAGGTCGGAACGCATGTGTGCTCTCGGGAAGTGCAGGCGAGCGCGCGGCGCGCGCTATTCGGCAACGACGTCGACGGTGAGGGTGACCTCGACGTCGGGGTGCAGCTTCACGGGCACGTCGACGGCGCCGAGCTCCTTGAGCGGCTCGGCGAGCTGCGCCTTGCGCCGGTCGAGCTCGACGCCGGTCTGCTTGCGGACGGCGTCGACGACGTCGGCGGACGTGATCGATCCGAACAGTCGGCCGCCCTCGCCGGCGCGTGCGCGCAGCGCGATCCGGCGCCCTGTGAGCTGGTCGGCAAGCGCCTGCGCGGAATCGCGGTCGCGCGCCTCACGCGCCTCGCGGCTCCTACGCATCGCGTCCGCCTGGCGCACGACACCCTTGGTGGCCTTCATCGCGAGGCCGCGCGGCACGAGGTAGTTGCGCGCGAAGCCGTCGGTGACCTCGATGAGATCACCCTTGCGGCCGACGTTCTCGACGTCGTCGCGCAGGACGATCTTCACGACTGTCCCTCTCCGGTGTCGGCGGTCGCAGCGACTCCGGCGTCGGCCTCGACCTCGGGCGCGGGCTCGGACGCGGGACCCTGGACGGGCTCCGACGGCGGAGGCACGGCAGGGGGACCCGCCCCTTCACCCGCGGGCGCGGGGGCTGCGGCCTCGGGCATGCGGTCGCGATCACGATCACGATCACGATCGCCTCGCCGACCGCCCCGGCTCCGCTGCGTGACCTGACGGACGGCGTAGGGAAGGAGCGCCATCTCGCGGGCGATGCGAATCGCACGCGCGACGGCGCGCTGCTGCTGCGCGCTGTTCCCGGTGACGCGCCGGGCCCGGATCTTGGCCCGTTCCGACATGAAGCGGCGGAGCAGGTTGACGTCCTTGTAGTCGATCCAGTCGATGTTCTCCGAGGAGAGGATCGACACCTTCTTCTTGATCGGGCGGCGCCGGTCGGCCGCCTGGGACTTCTTCTTCTTGTCTCTCGCCATCGTCGGTCAGCTCATCTCGTCGGTGATCAGATGCAGAGATTCGGTTTCAGGAGCTCAGAACGGCTCTTCGCCGAGGTCGTCGCCGCCGCCCGAGCCACCGGTGGTGGCGGGCTGGGGGCTCTCGTCCCCACGCCCCCCGCCCCGTCCGCCGCCGGAGTCGCCCCCGCCCCCGAAGTCGCCGCCACCACGACGGTCATTCTTCGTGACCTGGGCGGTCGCGAACCGCAGGCTCGGCCCGACCTCGTCGGCGATGATCTCGACGACGTTGCGCCGGTTGCCGTCGCGGTCCTCGTAGCTGCGCTGCTCGAGCCGGCCGGTGACCACGACGCGCGAGCCCTTGGCGAGCGATTCGCTGACGTTCTCGGCCATCTCGCGCCAGCACACGATGTCGAAGAAGCTCGTCGCCTCCTGCCACTCGTTGGTGTTGCGGTCCATCCAGCGTCGGTTCACCGCTACGCCGAAGCGCGTGTTCGACGCGCCGCTCGGCGTGTAGCGGAGCTCGGGATCGCGGGTCAGGTTCCCCACGACCGTCACCGTGTTGCCATTCGCCATGGTGTTTCCTCCCTATGCGTCCGCCGCGCCGGCGCTCGCTGTCTTCGGGGGTCCGTAGACCCGCTCAGGAATGTGGAGCACCTTGTGACGGAGTACCTCGTCAGCCAGGGAGAGCACCCGGTGCAACTCCTGCATCACCTGCGGCTCGGCCCTCGCCTGGAGGACCACGTAGTAGCCCTCCGTGCGGTGGTTGATCTCGTAGGCGAAGCGCCGCTTCCCCCAGTAGTCGACGGAACCGGGCTCGGCGCCCTTCGACTGGATGAGCTGGAGGAACCGGTCGACCGCGGCCCGGATCGTCTCCTCTTCCAGGTCCGCGTCGAAGATGATCATGACCTCGTACGGCCGCAAGGGCTCGTACCTCCTGTGGACCGTGACCTGCGCCGCAGGTCGGACGGGCTCCCGGCTGCGCCCGGCGAGCCGGACGGCAAGGAGCAGGCTGAGTTGGAACAGTTCAGGCTAGCAACCTCCGACGTGGCCTATCGATACAGACCTTAGCGACGGGGTACGACAGCCACGAGGGACGCTCGCGTGCCGACCCTACGATCGGGCGATGCCGAAGACCCGGGTCGAGGCCTTCAGCGACGGCGTGTTCGCAATCGCCATCACGCTCCTCATCCTCGAGGTACGTGCGCCGGACGCACGGCCGGGCGACCTGGCCGGCGACCTGCTGAGCCTCTGGCCGTCGTACGCCGCCTACGTCGTCAGCTTCGTCATCATCGGCATCATCTGGGTCAACCACCACGAGATCTTCCAGCAGATCCGGTCGGTCGACCGGCCGTTGCTGTTCCTCAACCTCCTGCTCCTGCTCACGGTTGCCTTCCTGCCGTTTCCCACGCAGCTGCTCGGGGAGTACATCCGCAAGGGCGACAACGCCCACGTCGCGGCCGCCGTCTACGGCCTCAACATGGCGCTGATCGGGCTGGCGTTCATCGCGGTCTGGACCTATCTGGCGCGTGTCCCGACCCTGCTGGTCGACAGCGTGGGCGCGGAAGAAGCGCGGCGGGCGCGCCGGGCGGCGGTGGTCGGCCCGGTTGTGTACGGGCTGTCGATCCCGCTGGCGTTCGTCAGCCCGGTGGCGTGCCTGATCGTCTACGCCGCGCTGGCGATGTACTTCGCGATCGTCTTCACCGTCGCCGGACGACGGGAGGGCGGCGAGATCACGAACACGAGCTGAGCGCGCCCGACGACAACTGGCCGCCGAGCGTCTCGAGCGCGTACCGGTACGGGCCGTTCGCCAGGTACACGGGGCACTCGGCCGGCGACCGGTCCGGGCAAGGCCGCATCTCGAGCCGGTCGATCGGGCGCCCGGCGGCGTCGTAGAAGCCGATGTCGAGCGGAACGGGCACGTCCGACATCGTGAACGCCGACGAGCTCGGCCCGTCGAAGACGAACAGCATCCCGGAGTACCGACCGAGGTCGCGCCGGCCCATGAGCCCGGTCGAGCGCTCGTCGACGTCGTCGGCGAGCACGATGCGGTGGCAGTTGCCGCCGACGTCGAGCCGCACCTCGGTGAGCCCCGCGAACGGCGCCGACGCGGGACGGGCGCCGGCGAGCGCCGTCGCGAACGCGCCGCTGGGCGTGGCGGTGCCGTTGTCGCCGCCGCGCAGCAGGAGTACGAGCCCGCCGCCGATCAGCACCGCCGCGACCGCCAGCGTCACGGCCGCCACCGCCGCCCGACGGCCGGACGTCACGCGGGAGCGGTGCCGTACAGGCCGATGGCCTCGGCGACGTCGTCGGCCACGTGGTACGTCTCGTCGCTCGCGGGGAACCGCCCCGCGCGAACGTCGTCCGCGTACCGGGCCACGGCCGCGGTCGCGTCGGCCTTGAGCGACGCGTACCGGCGCACGAACTTCGGCTTCATGCGGTCCTCGAGTCCGAGCAGGTCGTGGTACACGAGCACCTGCCCGTCGCAATGGCGTCCGGCGCCGATGCCGATCGTCGGGACGGAAACTGACTCGGTGATCATCCGCGCGACCGCGTCGGGCACGCACTCGAGCACGATCGCGAAGCACCCCGCCTCGGCGAGCGCGACGGCGTCGTCGACGATCAGCCGGGCGGCGTCGAGGCGCTTGCCCTGCACCTTGAAGCCACCGAGGGCATGGACGGACTGCGGCGTGAGACCGACGTGGCCCATGACCGGGATCTCGGCGTCGAGGATGGCCTCGACCGACGCGAGCCGCTTGCGCCCGCCTTCGAGCTTCACCGCCGCCGCGCCGGCGCGAACGAGCTGGGCCGCGTTGCGGACGGTCTCCTCGTGGGACACGTGGTAGCTCAGCCAGGGCAGGTCCCCGATGAGGAGGGCCTGGGGCTTCGCCCGGGCGGCGGCGGCCACGTGGTGGGCCATGTCGTCGGTCGTGACCTGGAGCGTGTCCTCGTACCCGAGGACCACCATGGCCAGCGTGTCGCCGACGAGGATCATGTCGACGCCGGCGGCGTCGGCAACCCGCGCCGACGGGTAGTCATACGCGGTCACCATCACCAGCGGCGACCCGTCGCCCTTGCGGGCCCGGATGTCGGGCGCGCTGAGCGGCGCGCGTGAGTCGGGGGGCGACGACGCAGCCGTCATCTCCGTACCTCCACCGTCCGGGGCACCCACGGCTCCCGGCGGCACGTCGAGCGTAGCCTCACAAGGTGACCCAGCGCGTCTGCGAGAACTGCGCCTTCCCTGACGAGGAGCTCGCCCTCGTCCGGCGCATCTACGTGACGCCCGAGTCCTGGGATCGGCCGGGGTCGCACCAGGTGGTCGAGGAGTCCGAGCTGTGGTGCGTGTCGTGCCGCTCGCAGTACCCCCACGAGCTCGTCGAGGACGACGAGGAGAGCGACGAAGGTTGACCCGCCCCGGACCGGCCGCGCTCAGCCGGCGTGGCGACGGCCGAGCAGATAGCGACGGTCGAGGTGGTTCCAACGACAGTCGAGGCAGACCTCGACGACGTAGCACGCGAACTCGTCGAACGACGCGTCGAGCTTGTCGAGCTCGCCTTCGTAGGTGATGCAGCGGCCGTTGGCCTGCTTGAGCGTGTCGCCGTACACGTACGAGACGAATCGCACGCGCTCCGACCCGCAGATCGGGCAGTCGTGCGGCGCGGGCTCGCCGACGTTGCGCCCGGCTCGGAGGAGCTCGGGATGGGCGTCGCACACGTCGAGCCGCGTCAGCGCGCCGCGGCGGAGGTCACGCAGGACCGCTCGGCGTGCGAGGGCGTAGTCGACGTGCCTCGGCATCACCTCTCCTTGGTCGGCCCGGTCGCGGGGGCAGTGTAGGGGCGCGCCGGCTCGGTCGCGAGCCGCGTCACTCCGATCTCCAAGACCCAGGCGCTCACCAGCCAGATCGACGTCAGCCTCGAGGCGGACGGGTGCACATCGGCCGGTGCGACCACGTCCCGTGGCTCGAGGACCGGACGATGGGCCTCCATCCGGCTGAAACTCCGACAGATGGTGGGGGCCTTCGCCCGGGGCGGGTGAGGTCCAGCGTGGCCGGCCGCCGGTGGCCACAATGAGCCGGTGACGAACACCGAGAGCTGGGACCACATCGCGTCGCAGCGACGCGAGGATCCGTCCACCGACGTCGTCTGGTACGGGCCCGACGGCCCGACCGAGGACGACCTGCGACTGTTGGGGAACGTCGCGGGCAAGCGCGTGCTGGACCTGGGCTGCGGCGCGGGTCAGGCCACGGTGGCGCTGGCCCGGCAGGGAGCGACCGTCATCGGCGTCGACGCGTCGAACCAGATGCTCGAGCGAGGGCGCGCCCTCGCCGCTCGCGCCGACGCGCGAATCGAGTGGCACCACGGTGACCTCGCCGACCTTGCGTTCTTGCGGGCCGAGTCGATCGACCTCGCGTTCAGCGCGTACGCGCTGGGTGAGGTCGACGACCTGAGTCGGGCCGTGCGCCAGGTTCACCGCGTGCTCAAGAACCGGGCGATGTTCGTGTTCTCGTTCGACCACCCGATCGCGCTCTGCGTCGGTCGGGCGCCGCCGGACAGCCCGTCGACGCCGATCGACGCCATCGTCCGCATGTCGTACTTCACGGACGAGCCGGTCACGGTCGAGCGCGACGGCGAGCCGATCAAACTCCATGTCCGGACCGTGAGCGACGTGTTCCACGCGCTGACCCGCAGCGGCTTCCGGGTCGACATCGTCGGCGAGCCGCGCCCGTCGCTCGACGCGCTGGTCCCCCGCACGATCGTGTGGCGGGCGCGCAAGGAGGGGATCTGACGGTCAGTGCGCGGGCTGGATGCCGTGCTCGCGCGCCCACGCCCCGAGCCGCTCGTACGCGTTGGCTTCGTCGATCGGACCCTCGTCGAGGCGGACCTCGAGCAGGAAATCGAGCGCGTCGCCGACCAGCGGGCCGGGCTCGACGCCGAGGAACGCCATCACCTGGCGACCGTCGAGCGGCGGGCGGATCCGGTCGAGCTCCTCCTGCTCTTGCAGCCGCGCGATGCGCTCCTCGAGCTCGTCGATGCGGCGTTGCAGCGCGCGTGCCTTCGCCTTGTTCCGGGTCGTGCAGTCCTGACGCACGAGATGGTTGAGCGGCACGAGCAACGGACCGGCGTCGCGCGCGTAGCGGCGCACCGCACGGTCGGTCCAGCCCATCGCATACGTGTGGATGCGCAGATGGAGATAGACGAGCCGGGCGACGTCATCGACGACGTCGTTCGGGAACCGCAGCGCGCGCAACCGCTCCTCCGCCATACGCGCGCCCACGACCTCGTGGTGGTGGAAGCTCACGCCGCCGGGGCCGACCGAGCGCGTCTTGGGCTTGCCGATGTCGTGGAGCAACGCGGCGAGCCGCACGCTCAGGTCCGGGGCCGTTTTGCTCACGACCGCGATGGTGTGCGCGAGCACGTCCTTGTGCTGGTGGATCGGGTCCTGTTCGAGTTGGAGCGCGTTGAGCTCGGGCAGGAACTCGTCGGCCAGGCCCGTGCGACACAGGAACCACAAGCCCGCCGACGGGTCGCGCACCGTCAGCAGCCTCGCGAGCTCGTCGCGGATGCGCTCGGCGCTCACGATCTCCAGCCGCCCGTGCAGCTCCTCGACTGCGGCGACGAGCTCGGGGTCGGGCTGCATGTCGAACGCGGCGATGAAGCGCGCCGCCCGCAGCATGCGAAGCGGATCGTCGACGAATGACACCTCGGGCGCGAGCGGCGTGCGCAGGCGACGGGCCGCGAGATCCGCCGCGCCGTCGAACGGGTCGACGAGCTCGGGCTCGGGGAGGCGCAGCGCCATCGCGTTGATCGTGAAGTCGCGCCGCGACAGGTCCGTCTCGATGTCGTCCGCGAACGCGACCTCGGGCTTGCGGCTCTCGGGCCGGTACACGTCGGCACGAAACGTCGTGACCTCGATGGTGACACCAGCCTTCTTGCAGCCGACGGTCCCGAAGCGCTGGCCTTGGAGCCACACGCTGTCGGCCCACCCGCGCACGAGGCTCTCCACCTCGTCGGGCCGGGCATCGGTTGCCAGGTCGACGTCGAACTCCTTCTCGTCCGGTGACACGTCGAGGAGGGCGTCGCGGACGCTACCGCCGACGAGGTAGCACTGGTGTCCTGCCGCGACGAGCCGCCCGGCCAGCTGCTGCGCCGGGGATTCCGCGTCGAGGAGCGGCCGCAAGCGCGGCGGGATCGGGGTCACGCGCTCATTCTCGCCGACCATCCACCATTTCACCCGATGCCTTCTATACGTTGAGGCCATGAGGGGCTGCGGGCGGCCTGGCTGCAACGAACCGGCAGCGGCGGCGATCGGATTCGACGCCGCGCGCCGAGCCGTCTGGCTGCACCCGCTCGACGAGCCCGAGGCGACCGGGCGCCTCTGCCTCCACCACGCCGACGCCACCCGCCCTCCGCGTGGATGGCGGTTGTTCGACTACCGCCGGCCCGAGTCCGTGGTCGACGAGCTGGTCCCCGCGAGAGCACGGAGCGAGCTCGACGACATGCTCGACGCCCGCACGCCGCTCCTCGAGCGGGCATTCCGCGGCGTCCGCGCCAGCTGATCCCGGTCCCGTAACCGGCGCGACCCCGCTCGCGCGTCCGCGCTGCGTCCCACGAGGGATTGCTGCGATACCGTCGCGGCAGGAAGGCAGGAGCCGCGGCCATGGACGTGAACTCTCCTGAGACCTGGCGCTGGATCTGGCTGGTCGCCGTGGTCGTGTTCGCCCTCGCGGAGGTGTTCACGCCCGTCCTCTTCTTCATGGGTTCGTTCGCCATCGGCGCCGCCGCGGCGGGGGTGGCGGCATTCGTGGGGGGCGGAGCCGTCATCCAGTGGGCGCTGTTCGTCGGGGTGACCGCCGTCAGCCTCGCTGCGCTCGTTCCCCTTGGTCGCCGGCTCGAAGGCCGGGACGAAGTGCACCCCGTCGGCGCCAACCGGTGGGAAGGCCGCACGGCCACCGTCGTCACCGCGATCCCGCCCGGCAAGCACGAGACCGGCATGGTGCGGCTGGACCGCGAGACCTGGCGCGCCGAGAGCACCAACGGCATGGGAGTCGCCGCCGGCGCCACCGTGCTCGTGACGCACGTGACCGGCACGCGAGTTGTCGTCAGCCCGTGGCGCATCGACGTCGCGCCGCGGGGAGTCACGCCCGGCCGCACCGAGCCGGGCTCGCCGCCAGCGCCCGGCTGACGGTCGTCGCCGAAGGAGCTGTCCGATGGCAGCAATCATCGTCCTGGCCGTGGTGGCCTTCCTCTTGTTCGTTCTCGCGTTCAGCTGCATCAAGATCGTGCGGCCGTACCAGCGCGGTGTCGTCGAGCGGTTGGGCCGGTACAAGGGGACCGTCGATCCGGGGCTGCGGGTCATCGTCCCGTTCGTCGACCGCGTGCACCTCGTCGACATGCGGGAGCAAGTCGTGGAGGTGCCGGCGCAGGAGGTGATCACGTCGGACAACGTCGTGGTCAGCGTGTACGCGATCGTGTACCACGAGGCGACCGACGCCAAGCGGCTCATGTACAACGTCGCAAACTTCGAGCTCGCGGTCACGAAGCTCGCGCAGACGAACTTGCGGAACCTGATCGGCGACCTCGCCCTCGACGACGCTCTCACGTCGAGCGCCAAGATCAACACACATCTGCGCGACATTCTCGACGACTCCACCGACAAGTGGGGCGTGCGCGTGGTCCGGGTGGAGATCCAGCGCATCGATCCGCCGCCCGACGTCGTGCAGTCGATGCACCATCAGATGCAGGCCGAGCGCACGAGGCGCGCCGTCGTCACCGAGGCCCTAGGCGTACGCGAGGCGGCCATCACGCGCGCCGAGGGTGACAAGCAAGCCGCCATCCTCGAGGCGCAGGGGCAGTCGGAGGCCATCCAACGGCTGGCCGACGCCGAGAAGTACCGCCAGACCGCGGTGGCGGAAGGCGAAGCTTCCGCAACCCGAGCGGTGTTCTCCGCCGTGCATGACGGCAACCCCACTCCCGACCTCCTGGCGCTGAAATACCTGGAGGCGCTGCGGGTGGTGGCCAACGGTCAGGCCACGAAGATCTTCCTGCCCACGGAGATGAGCGGCCTGTTCGGCGCCGTCGGAGGGCTGGCCGAGATGCTGCGCGAGCCGTCGAGCGACGGGGAGAAGCGCGACGCCGACACCGAGCCTGCGGAGTCGAGCGGCTAGGGCGCGACCTCGCGCCACAGGTCGCGCGCCGCGTCGACCACGTCGCGGCCTGGACCGCCCGACGTGGGCGCCTCGACCGGTGTCACCGTCTCGCCGACGAGCGCCGCCGCGGTGGACGCCGTGCCGTCGCGTACCGCATCGAGGTCGTAACCGCCCTCGAGGAAGACGATCACGCGGCCTTGACGCGCCGCGAGCTGCACCACACGCGTCGCGAGCGCGGCGTAGTCGCCTGCCGACAGTCCGAGACCGGTGAGCGGGTCGGCGCGATGGGCGTCGAAGCCGCACGACACCAGGATCCAGTCCGGCGCGTGGCGCGCGCTCAGCGGCGCGACCACCTCGTCGAACGCGCGGAGGTACACGTCGCCGGTTGCACCGGCGGGGACCGGGACGTTGCACGTCGTGCCGAGCCCTTCACCAGACCCCACTTCCTCGAGGCGCCCGGTTCCCGGGTAGAGCGGCCACTCGTGCAACGAGACGTACGCGACCCGCGCGTCGTCGTAGAACACCTCCTGCGTCCCGTTGCCGTGGTGCGCGTCGTAGTCGACGACCAGGACGCGCTCGCCTCGGTCGGCCAACGCCACCGCAACAATCGCGACGTTGTTGAGCAGGCAGAAGCCCATCGCGCCCTCGGGCCGGGCGTGGTGACCGGGCGGTCGCAGCGCAAGGAAGGCGGCGTCGGCGGTGCCGCCCGCGAGCGCTTCGACTGCTGCGAGGCCGGTGCCCGCCGCCCGTACGGCCGCCGCCCACGACCCGGCCGACATCGCCGTGTCGGGATCGATCCTGCCGCCGCCCCGTTCGGCCAGCGCCTCGAGCCGGGCGACGTGCGCCGGTGTGTGCACTCGAGCGATCTCCTCGGGCGTGGCGTCACGCGCGGGGAGCGGCGCGAGGAGCGCGTCGGCGTCGGCATCCAGGTCGCGCGCCGCCTGCGCGAGGCCGGCGTGCGCGGCTTCGAGGCGGGCCGGCCGCTCGGGGTGGCCCCGCCCGGGATCGTGGTCCGCGAAGCGCGGATCGGCGCCGACGAGAAGCACGGCGTCTCCCTTCTGTCGCCTCTATTGGCGCCGTCGCAAGCTCCGGCTCTGCGGCGACGGTCGGCAAAGCCGCCGCCGCTGCCGCCACGGTACCGGTGCGTCTCCCGATCGTGTGGTGCTCGGCTGCCGCGCGACCCCGCGGTTACGCTCGCGCGTCGCCATGAGGCACCTCGGCACCGCGTCTTCCGTCTCTCGCTTGGCTCGATGAGCGTCCACACCCTCCGCTGGCAAGGTGGATGGGCGCGCGTCGGCCCGTGGCGGTCGCGCTCCGACGTCGCCCACCTGACGATCGGGGTCGAGGTGCCGCCGACGCCCGCCGTCATCGAGCGGTGCCTCGGGTTCCTCCGCGCCGGCCGGTACAACGCCGTCGTCACGAGCGCCCTCAGCCCCGCCGACTCGCTCCCTTTCGTCGATGCCGGGTTCGGAGTGCGCGAGCGCCTCCACCTGCTCGCCCACGACCTCGACCAGCTCCCTCGCCCCACCGGCTCGACCCGCCGCGCCCGCCGTGACGACCGCGGCGCGGTCCTGGCGCTCGACGCGAGCGCGTTCGACGGCAACTGGCGACTCGATGGCGACGGCCTCGCCGACGCCCTGCACGCGACGCCGGTGACGCGCTTTCGCGTCACCAGGAGCACCGACACGCACGTCTCCGGGTACGCGGTCACCGGACGCGCGGGGCGCAACGGATACCTCCAGCGAATCGCCGTCCACCCGACGGCGCGCCATCGCGGCGTCGGTCGGACACTCGTCGCCGACGCGCTCTGGTGGTTGCGCCGCCGGTCCACCGAGCGCGCACTCGTCAACACGCAACTCGGCAACACGGCCGCGCTCGCGCTGTACGAGTCGTGCGGCTTCCGGCGCTTGCCGGTCGGCCTGTGCGTGCTCGGACGGACGCTGTGACGCGGACGACGCGAGCCGCGCTCAGCCTTCTCGCGGCCGGCGCCGCGTTCGTGGTCGCCGCCGCTCCCGCGGCTGCCGGCGTGAACCCGCCGCCGACGACGGCGTCGGGCGCATCCCGCCTCGTCCTCACGGGCGAGCCCGCGTGGGTCACCGTCGGCGGCAACCTCCCGCTGCGGCTGCAGGTGCAGGGGCCCGCCGCCGCGACCCCGGGCCTCATGGTCAGCGTCACGGCCTACGGGGCGGTGTCGTCACGGTCGGGCTACGAGAACGCTCTGCAAGGGAAGAATCTCGGCCCCGTCCAAGGCCACGTCGAGCTCCCGCTCGACCTCTTCCCCCCCGACGCCGACGGCAGCCGCACGCTCACGTTCGCGCTCCAGCCTGAGGACGGGCCGAGCGACACCACGCGCCTGCCGCTGCGCCGGACGGGCGTCTACCCGCTCGACGTCGACCTGCGCCAGCCCGACGGCACCCAGCTGGCCGGGTTCGTGACGCCGGTGGTGGCGGTGGCGCCCGGCGCCAACGGCAACCCGACGATCGGGAAGCGCCTCGGCGTGACGTGGGTGCTGCCGATGGTCGCCCAGCCCGCGTACCAGGTCGACGGCAAGCCCGATCCCGAGGTGGTCTCGCAGCTGCAACCCGACGGGCGGCTCGGCCGCCGGGCGATCGCCATCGCCAACTCCGGCGTACCGGTCACGCTCGCGCCGGGGCCCGAGACGCTCGAGTCGTGGACCCAGCTCGCCCGCGAGGACCCGGCGCTGGCGACTTCGCTCGACGCGATGAACGACGCCCTCGGCCGGTCGCAGGTGCTCGCCGGCCCGTACGTGCCGGTCGACGTGCGCTCACTCGTCAGCGGCGGCCTCAGCACCGAGGTGGGGCTCGAGCTCGCGCAGGGAACCGACAAGCTCGGCGGTCTCCTCGGCACCCGGGTCGACCCGAGGACCGAGATCGCCCGCCCGGCCAACGACGCGTCGCTGGCGCGGCTCCGGGATGCCGGCGTGGACCGGGTGATCCTCGACGGCGCCGATCTCGCGCCGCGCAACGAGCAGTTCACGCCGGCGCAGCCGTTCGTCGTGCGCAGCCAGCAGGGGCAGGTCACAGCGCTCGGATCGGACCCTGGTCTCCAGCGGCTCCTCGACGGCAACGACCCGCCGGCGTTGCGCGCCCAACGGTTCCTCGCCGGGCTGTCCGTCGTCGCGCTCGAGCAGCCGAACGTCCAGCGCGGGGTCGTCGTCCTCGAACCCGACGACTGGGCGGGCGGCGGCGACCTGGTCGCGTCTGTGCTCGCGGGGCTGACGTCCGACCACCCGCTGCTCCAGCCGCAGACCGTGGACGACCTCCTCAGCGCGGTCCCGCCGGCGACGAACGGCAACATGCTCGTGGAGCGTCAACTCGTGCCGACTCCCGTGCCGGCGCCGCCGGTCACCCAGAGCGAGTTCGACGACGCGCAGACCAAGCTCCAATCGTTTGACGCGTTCGTCCCTCCGCCGAACTCGCTGTCGGACGCCGGCAACCGCGCGCTGCTCGTGTCGCTGTCTTCGGTGTGGTCGGGGCCCAGCGGCCGCGCCCGCGCCCGCGCCGAGCTGGGGAAGGTCACGCTCGGCGTGAACAGCTTCGTCGGTCAGCTGCACGTCCCCGCGGGGAACAGCACGATCACGCTGACGGCGCGCAAGGGTCAGATCCCGGTGACGTTCCTCAACGACACCGACCAGACGCTGCGCGTCCGCGTCCGGTTGCAAAGCGACAAGCTGCTGTTCCCGGACGGCGACGAGCGCGTGCTCGACCTCGCCCCCCGCAGCACCACCGTCCGCTTCACAGTCGAGACGCGCAGCTCGGGGACGTTCCCGCTCACCCTCACCGTCACGTCGCCGGACGGCAGCCTGTCCATCCAGCAGACCGAGGTGCAGGTCCGCTCGACGTTCGTGAGCAACGTCGGGCTTTTCCTCACCATCGGAGCCGTCCTCTTCCTCGCCCTGTGGTGGGGGAACGACATCCGCCGGCGCCGGAAGCGGCGCGCCGCCCAGGCCGAGGCCGCGCCCGACACAGCCACCTCGGCTGAGCCCGACGCCGCGCCCGGTGCGCGGCAGTGACCGACGCGGCAGGAGACGCGGGCCAGCACTCCACTCGCCTGCTGCGGTCGAGCGCGGTCGTCGGCGTCGGCACCGCGCTCTCACGGATCACGGGCTTCCTTCGCGTCGCTGCGATCGCGTACGCGATCGGCGCCAGCGCGCTCGCCGGTACGTACAGCTACGCCAACGAGACGCCCAACATGCTGTACGAGCTGCTGCTCGGCGGCGTGCTCACGGCGACGCTCGTGCCGCAGTTCGTCCGGCACGTCGAGCGCGAGGACGACGAAGCCGTCAGCGCGATCATGACCGTCGCGATCGCGGGTCTCGTCGTGGTGTCGGTCGCAGGAGTGCTGCTCGCGCCCTGGATCGTGAAGCTCTTCACGCTACGGGTCGAGGGAGCCAGCAGAGCGGCACAGCAAGACGTCGCGACGACACTGGTGCGACTGTTCATGCCGCAGATCGTCTTCTACGGCTTCACCGCGCTGGCGACCGCGCTCCTG
>WNFU01012650.1_pt1 | contig 14385 bp, 16 predicted proteins | sample 5400121 | NCBI WGS metagenome assembly WNFU01 (sample SAMN13153360, study PRJNA577476) | soil metagenome | isolation source: 100 cm soil or saprolite under grassland replicate 1 | place: USA:California | collected 2016-06-15
TCAGTGTCGGCTAGAAGAGAGAGAGAGACACTCTTCATGCATAGATAATCTCTTCTTCTGCCCACCAAATACAAACTACAACCTTGAGCATTCCAATTTCTGTAACCAACCTTTATGTGTCCTCCATCTGCCTAGCTTCATCCTTTTGTCTTTCCTTTACTTTCAAAAGCCTTTCCAGCTTTTCTTCATCTCTAGGCGCATTTTGAAGAGTCTTAATCTGCAGCTTGAAATGTTCATTTACTGCTGGACTATTTTTTGTTCATTCATCATCCTTTGACTTGCTTCAATCATTTTTTGTATGGCTACTTCTGTCGAATCATAGATTGAATAGACCAAGGTGATGGGACCATAATAACGAAATGTGCAGAGTTATAACCAGCCTAGCACTGAAGGGAGAGAGGGAGAAGGATCGGGGATTTTCGCTATGTCCTCTCTCATTACTTTTATTATATTATTACTTCCAGTTGTCGTTGTCATAGGCCTGCTGCTGCCTTTGTTTTGGCCACCATAGTACAAGTATCTAATTGAAAACAGAACCCTGTATATAGTATGACGATTGAGATTAGCGGCTTGTATCACAATTGTTATTAGCTAAAGCAGTTACCCCAATGCATGAATAGGAGAACAAGAACGCTCTCCATCGCGTTGATGATGGCCGGGTTAATAGCGGGAATAGTTGCATTAGCTGCAACAAACACATCGTTTGCAACTAGCCAGGGCCAACAGAAACGGACATTCACAGACGAGTTTTTCATTGAAGACTGCGACTTTAGTTCGACAGGCACAAATCCTTACTTAATTCTGGAACCAGGCTACCAGCTTGTGTTCCGAGGTGAAGAAAAGGATGGCACAGTAGTCGAACTAACAGATACCGTACTTGACGAGACGGAAGTGGTACAAGGTGTTGAAACAAGAGTTTTTGAAGAGAGGGAAACTGCAGATGGCGAGCTTGTAGAAGTGTCAAGAAACTTCTTTGCTATATGCGAGCAGACCAACAGCGTGTTTTACTTTGGTGAGGACGTAGACATCTACGAGAATGGCACAGTTGTCGGTGGTGAAGAAGAATCTTGGCATGCTGGCGAGAAAGGTGCAACGGCTGGAATAATCATGCCGGGCACTATACTGTTAGGTGCAAGATACTTTAATGAAAATGCGCCGGGAGTAGCCGAGGACCAAGCAGAGATAATAAGCATGACCGAACAAGTGGAAACACCAGCTGGAAACTTTAGCAACGTCCTGGAGATAGAAGAGACTACGCCGCTAGAACCTGGAGTGCGTGAATCCAAGTTCTTTGTGAGGGATATTGGGCTGATACAGGATGGAGACTTGAAGCTGCAGCAGCTACCAGGGGAGCAGTAACTGGATTAGGATCAGCAGGACGAACGGTAGGGCTATCAGTACCGCTGGCGCTATTGGGAGGTGCTTTTACAGTCTTAGCGGCAGAAGCCTATCGTAAGCTCAAGACAAAAGCTGTTTGACTCGGGCAACAGGCCCTTGGCCCGTGCCACTGCGACTGCGCGAGTGCGGGGTGCTACTGTAATTGGGTTCAACTGGCTTGCAAATGGAAAAGATAGCTGTTGGATAAAGTTGTTGTAAAAAAAGAAAAAAGAGGAGGAGATAGCTCTAATCGTTGTTCTTCTTGCCTAGTTGCAGAGTCGAACTCGTGTACAACCAAGGCTACCCATGGAGCATGATGAAAGACAATTTTGACCTTAATGAAGGAAAGAAGAAGGCTAGGTGAGGTCAGGCTAGGTTTGGTCAGTTTGTTAATAACAAAAAGGAACGGTTTGTATTCCTTCTCCTTTTCATTCTCTCTATGTCTTCATATATAATAATTTTCCCCCACCCCCACTCGCCCTTGAGTGCTAGCGCTTTTATATCAAGTTGGTTTCAGAATGGGGGCATACACTTTGGTTTGCAGGAATTTGTGTCAGCGAATTGGAGTTCGAGGGCATAACGGCAGCTTATATAACTTGGGAATGAACTATTGCAGTAGATGCACTGTCTATTTTCATAATGAGGGCGCGACTCATTGTTTTTGCTGTGGTAGCAGGCTCAGATACAAATCGAGAGGAGCCAGAAAAAGAAAAGGAAAGGACAGGGAGATGCCCTACGGCATCAGCCAATGAGTCGTATATAGCATGGACGAGGTAGTAGCCGCTGAGATGCCTCAGCGGGGCCTTAATTGTGCTCCGGAGGGTATAAAATTCTGAGAGAACCTTGCAATCTTTGACTAATAATGGTCATTATTAACAAGTCAGCTGATGATATACTCGCTCTTCTTTCCCAGAATAAAGATCGAATAGAGTTTATGTCTAATACCCATTTACTGTATGCAATTAGCAATAATAGAAGATTGCTAATAAATATAGACAGGCATGCGTGACTTCAAACCGAAATCCTAAAGCTTAGCTATCAGAACACTCTCCTTTTGCAGGCGGCGTTAGAATCCGCCAAATCCACATTATTTTTGACCTGAGTCGCATAATGGACACATAATGTAGCTAGAAGAGTTGGGAAACAATACTTTGCCGGCTCCGTTAACTTAAGGCAATTTCTATAGCTGGGTGTGCCCCAGCCTTTCATGGTCTATAAATGAAACGCAATAGGACATGCCCAGCTGTTATTGCATATGGATTGTACCTATATTTCAGTTCTAGGAGCTATCGATGTGCATCGAAATGCTTAGAATCCCTAGTAAAAAGGTCGCATGTAGCTATATGGAAGTGGATCCAGAAATATTCTGGTTGTGCTGATATATTCCAGACAAACAAACGTGCAGTCAAGGAAATATTTGTTGACGAAACGTTGCTGAAGATAGATGGTCAGGACTATTGGCTATGGATAGCCTATGAACCCCATCTCAGTGTATGTCTAGCAATGCATCTATCGAGAGAACGAACGATTTTCGTTTGCTACCGGTTCTTCAAACACCTGAGACACAGGTATGGCAGGAAACTCGTCTATACTGACGGTGCTAGGTGGTACAATGACGCTTGTAGATGGCTTCGGTTAAGGCACATTATCTATGGTACTGAAATGAAGAATCTGATGGAACGATTTGTACAACAGATTAAGGATAGGACTGAATGTTTCGATGACCATTTTCCATGTAGAAGAAGAAGAAAAGAGAATTGTGATAGGCAGCATGTATGGAACTGGTTGAAATTATTTGTACTGTACTTGCATATGGGAATGGACAGAATACGGTTCATGACATTCGTAGTAATAGAGGGAGGTTAAGTTAACGGAGCCACTGTACTTGCATATGGGAATGGACAGAATACGGTTCATGACATTCGTAGTAATAGAGGGAGGTTAAGTTAACGGAGCCCTTTGCCATCTGGAATGACTTTATACCTGAACCTAACTTTCCCCATCCCTAAAGCAAAGACAACACAACAAGGAGAAGGAGAAGAAGAATAAACAAAATCGAATATCGCAAAAAGGCTGAAAATTATATAGTGATTTACAATAGTTGATAGAAGTAATGCTGAATCGGCAAAAAATATGCTTCTACTGATTTTAGAAATTAATAAAAGATGGACCTAACATAAACCAAAAATCTGAAAGCTCAACACCACATTACTTGAGCTGTTGCAATATGCAATCTTGGACTAAAAAATAGAGATTTAAACTTGCATTTCGATCTGGACAGCTAACGCGATTTTATTCTTGTCACTTTCTTTTATTATTCTATCTGCAGATCTTTTGGCAAGTTTATTGCTGGGATTCGAATAGGTATCGATATGGTCGTTCCGATCGGATTTAGTCGTGGTATTGTCATCAAACACTTCTCTAACAGCATCTGTTTTGATACTGCTGTCTGTTTTTTTATCAGTCATAACGACCGCGGGATCTTTGCCTGCTAGAATCCATTGCTTCTTCTTGAAATAGATAAACAAACCGCCTGTTACTGCTGCAGTGTTGCCAAGACGATTGCAAGGCCTATTGGAAAGTCAAAGAAATTGCGCAGGTCTATTCCGTTCATTCCATAGATGCTTGTAACGAAAGTAAGGGGTAGCAAAATCGCAGAAAATATGGTAAGGGTCTTCATTGTATCGTTCAGTTGAAGTGACACGCTAGCGACGTAGAGTTCCCTCGTTGAATTAATGGTATCACCGTATGACTCTACCAATTCTATGAGTTGGTTAATATCATCATAAACTACCTTATAATGTATTTCACATCTTCTCTTTATCTTCTTCAATATGAGTTAAGAAGTTAATGATATTTCTCATGTGCCAAAAATGGCGTCTCAAAATTATCATTTGTCTTGACAAAGAATCCAGATATTCAAGCATCCTCCTCGATGGCCTATATAGGCTTCTTTGTTCAACTTCAGACAATGAAAGCTCAGTTGCGGTAAGTAGTTGCTCATATGAATCAATCAGATTTGTCAATATATTGTAGAAAAGAGCATCAATTGATGACTCAGTTACTGCTCTATTTTTTTGCTCAAACAGTGTTAAGATACTGGTCTGCAAGTCTACTTTATCTGAATGAATTGTGACTAGCCAACCCCTACCAACAAAAAGATAGACCCCTTCAGTTACAAGCGTAGTGGCGTCTTTGAATTTCATATCCAATGCAAGTACAAAAACTTATGATTGTCAAGAACGCGCACCTGCGGTCTTTTTGATTTATTCAAATATTCTTCAAGTGCTGCTTTGTCAAGATGAAAGGCTTGCTGTATACTTAATAATTCTGGTGGAGTAGGATTGATAAGGTCAACCCAGACATTATATCCTTCTTTTATATCCTCTTTTGAACCGTTATGCCTTACTTCTCTTTCGTTATAGGAAATAATGGTGTGCATCAAAGATCAGATACTTATTTTCTAGAGAGCTAACAATTGCTATAAGGATAGTAGTAGATTTATATATAGAGAGAAACCAAAACAGGAAACTGCAAAGGTCACGATGCCTATTAACGATGCATTTTGGGGAGATAGGTATCCTAAGGTGACAGACCCTTTTGGCCATTCATGGTCTGTTGCAACTCATATCAAAGATATGACATCTGAAGAGATGCAAAAAGCTGGAGAAGCTGCATTTGCAGGGATGGCGGCGGGGCAAGGAAGTAAATAACAGAGCAACAGGTAATGAGAAGTCACATTTCGGTCGTCACCATGCGCTATTCGTGGCATTGCGGCTCTTGTTATATGACTTAAAAGCAAACCAAAAGGTATACGAAGAGCTTAACATTCAATGCATATATTGTTTAATCTAAAATAGGACACAGAATGGGCAGAATATATTGTAAACATGCTGACAAGCAGACTAGAACTTGTTTATCACTGTCCTCAGGCCATAATAGTTTTCAGTGATATGGATTGCCTTTTCTATTTCTTCAAGGGAATACCTGTGTGTAACAATTGTCGAGAGATCAATTGTTTTCTCTGCTGCGATTCTGGCAGCCTCGGCCAATATTGCCGGCGTAGAGCTAAAGGCTCCAGTGATAGAGATCTGGTTGTAGTGCAGCCAGTTAGCGTCCAGGACAAATGTTTGTCCGCTTGGCATGCCGGCAAAGACATTTATCTTAGAATTTCTGCCAGCGACCAAGCAAAGACCGCATCTGCGCCCATCACCCTTGCCTTTTCCATCCTTTGTGGGACCTTGCCAACGACTGCAATTCTCGAGCTCGATAATCTCTTGAACAGTTGTAGGTGAATGAGCCCCATCGGTCCATCTCCTATTATTACTACACAACTTTCCTTCGCAATAGGAGCCATACGAGAAAAGCTATTCAGGCAGCATGCAAGAGGTTCTAACAGGGCAGCTTCTTCGTCAGTCAGGCTTTCTGGCACTGGAATGAGGCCGCCGATCCTAATTATCTGCTCTGGTACTGCGACATATTGTGCAAACCCGCCATCTGAGGTAGAGCCTATCTCCCTCAAGTTCATGCAAAGGTTGTACTTATAGCTCTGGCAATATGGGCAGTTAAGACACGGGATCAGCGGGCACACGGCAACCCTTGAACCTGCCTTTATAGTGATGCCATCTACTCTAATGTTGCTTTGGATCTCTCCGCAAAGCTCGTGCCCTAAAATTACAGGCGGAGTAACTTTTCGGTGACCGTTTCTAAAGACGCGGACATCGTACCCACACACTGCGCAGGCGCTCACCTTGAGCATGGCCTTCCTGCGAGCGATAGGTACTTGCTGCAGAATAATGTTGTTTGGTGCGTGAAAAACGGCAGCCAGCATGTTCGATTGATACTGTAAATTTGTTCTACAACCTAAAAAGCGTTACATTGCAACTTATCAAAATAGACATATGACAAGGCTATTTGAACCACACATCCACATGTACTCTCGGACTACAGATGACTATGAAGCAATGTCCAAGGCCGGAATAGAAGTCATAGTGCAGCCATCGTTCTGGCTAGGTGGCCCGCGGACATCTGTCGGAACATTTGAGGACTATTGGGAGCATATGATATCATTTGAAACAAAGCGGGCAAAAGACTTTGGAATAGAGCACTTTGTCTGCATTTCGGTAAACCCAAAGGAATCGACGGAGAGGCCGCTTGCCCTTGACGCCATTGAAGCCATGAAAAAGTATCTTGACCGAGAAAGGGTGGTTGCACTAGGCGAAATAGGATACAACCAGATAAACGATCTCGAGGAAGAGGTATTTGTAAAGCAGATGGATATTGCAGCAGATAGGGACATGCTGATGACCATCCACCTGCCCCACAACAACAAGCCGGAAGGCATACGCAGGATCGAGCAAATATTGAACACCGAGCGGGGCAAACATTACAACCGAGATAAGATATTGGTTGATCACAACGTCGAAGAAACAACTGAAAAGACGCTAGAGCTTGGCATGTGGGCTGGGCTTTCGGTGTATCCTGTAACAAAGCTATCGCCAGAGCGTGCGATGAACATCATTAAGAAGTATGGCACTGAAAGGATAATGATCCATAGTGCAGCTGACTGGGGCCCTTCGGATCCGCTTAGCGTCCCTCTTGTCGCAAGGGAGATGAGGAAGGCCGGCTTTAACATCAATGAGATAGAGCGAGTGACGTTTTACAACGCCTACGAATTCTTCAAGCGATCGCCGCGCTTTACCTGGAAGCCGTAGTAATGATCAAACTGGCATTTAGCACCAATGCCTTCAAGCGATACTCCCTGGAAGATTCAATAAGAGAGATTGCAAAGGTACGCTACAGCGGTGTCGAGATCCTATGCGACATCCCGCATGCATATCCCCCTGTTTTTAGAGACAAGCAGATTAGATCATTGAAAAAAACTCTTGCGTCCTTTAACATGCAAATCTCAAACCTTAATGCATTCACGCTGTATGCAATTGGAGATGTATACCACCCTTCTTGGATAGAGGATAGCAGAGAGATGCGCATAGAGCATACAATTGACTGCATAAAGCTTGCAAAAAAAATCGGAGCAAAGCATCTGTCTACAGAGCCAGGCGGTCCAGTGCTGCCACAATCCGCAGATGTTAACCAGCTTGAAAAAATGTTCCTTGACGGTTTGACAAGGGTAGCAAAAATGGCAGAGGAAGAAGAGATAAAAGTACTGATCGAGCCGGAGCCGGGCCTGCTAATTGAAAATTCAAAACAGTTCAAAAAGTTCATCACAAAAGTTATCAATTCTAAGCATATTCGTCTCAACTTTGACATCGGGCATTTTTACTGTGTAAATGAAGATCCGGCTACGCTCGTTTATGAGCTATCAGACTATATTGAGCACTTTCACTTAGCAGACATTGCAAACACCAGAATGCACAACCACCTCATCCCCGGCAAGGGCTCTATCGATTTCCGTCGAGTGTTTGATGCAATGGACGACATTGGTTACCACGGGTTTGTTACAGTCGAGCTCTATCCTTACCAAGACAATCCAGTACAAGCAGCAAAAGAGGCGTATAGCTACCTTTGCAGCATCATATAAGCAAACGCCTCAAGCAGTACCTGCTGCTAATCAGGCTGCCAAACGTATTCACCACACCTTCTAATATATTGACTGGCTATTTTGCAGCTGCTGTCACAGTAGCTGAAACAAATAGCACACATTTGGTGGCGCTTATGGTCTCATCAGCTTTGTTGTATGTAGCAGGCATAGTCCTCAATGATTACTTTGATATTGAAATAGATAAAAGAGAGCGTCCGTCTAGACCGCTTCCTTCCGGCACCATCTCAAAGAGGTATGCTTTGGCCATTGCTATAGTTGCGCTGTTAATTGCAAATACTATGGCCTTAGTAGTCGGCATTATGAGCCTTACAGTCAGCCTAGCCCTCAGTGTAGCAATAATTGCCTATGATTACCGGCTAAAACATGGTCTATTCGGTCCCTTTGCAATGGGCTTTACCAGATTTTTAAACGTGATCTTGGGAGCAAGCCCTCTGCTGCTATACACAACAGCCGCATCAAATACCATTATAGGAACTGCTGCAGCTTCACTGTTTCTATACGTGGTGGCAATAACAATCCTGAGCAAAAAGGAAGCAGGGAATGAAAAGCCAAATTCAACAATACCTTTTTTGATGGTATTTGGCGTTATTGGGGCCATAATCGCTTTAGGCTTGTCGGTGCAGTTGCATTGGGCCTTTCTTCTAAACCTATCGATATTTGCTGGAGTCATGATTGTTACTTTGAAGCAACATCTTATGGGAGATTTGCCCTCTGTTCAAAAGGCAGTCAGAAACATGGTCATATCGATAATTATACTTGACTCAGTATTTATAAGTGGAACCGCCGGTCCACTTTATGGACTCACAACTTTGCTTATCATAGCACCTAGCGTCGCTCTCGCAAAAAAGTTGTATGTGACCTGACGTTAACTTATACTTGCGGTAAGATCAAAAAGCAAGAAAAAAGATGTACGAGAATGATCCTTCCCTTCCCTTTCGCTTCCACTAGTCTTATATTGTTTTTGATATTAAACCTATATCGAGATCAATTACTTTTGGTCTGCTGAGCTTCTTACAGAAGAATTCATGCCTTTGGGCCATATTTGTTAGCGAATTAAAGTATTGTTGCTTTTTTTGAGACTTCTTAGTCGAGTATATGAAATATGACGACATAGAATCAAGTTACAGAGCGTAACGAGCACTTGTTTTTATACTAAAAAAAATACTCTTGTTCAAATGCAGAGGATTCGAAGAAATGCGATCCAAAAAAGCGCTTCTACTCTTATCATTCATGAGGCAGTTTTTGTGACCGTGATTGTTCTTCTTTTTTCTATGGCCAGCACATTACATCAGCAACTTCACTTTGCCTATGGAGGAACATGTATAGACTATGAGCCAACAGAAAACACCATTAATATAATGTGCAATGCTTCCTTTGAAGATGTTGTTGACACTATAGACGATCCAGATATACTGGAGAACCTTGGAAATGGCGAATATCTTCTACAAGCTAACCTGCAGGTAGTTGATGATGTCATCTTTGAAATGAGCTCAGATGACGATCTACAATACTTGAAAATTGCTGGCACAAATGGAATAATAGTTAATGGAAAAATAGAGATAAGTGATGTAATAATAACATCATGGGATACTGAAACCGACTCGCCAGTCCTTCAGACAAGTACAGGATCAGTTCCAAGAGCATTTATCAACTTGCGAGTTAGCGAGGGTGGATTTATTCAAGATTCAGAGATTGCGTATTTAGGATATGACGAACCTCCTAGACGCGGAATCGATTTAGGAGAATCAACAGATGGCCCGTCACACGATTTCGCAATAAGAGACTCAAAAATCCATGACAACTGGATGGGGTTCTATTCTGCAGGCGCATACAATATCATAATTGATGGCAGTGAGTTCTACAACAATATCAAGTATGCTATGGATCCTCATACTGGTACGCATAACATGACTGTATCAAATAATAAAGTATACAACAATCAAGGCTTTGCTGTCATATGTTCATATCAATGCTATGATATTATCTTTGAAGGAAATGAGGTGCATGATAACGCCGAAGCAGGACTGATGTTCTCAAGAGCTACTCACGATTCAATAATAAGAAACAACTTGGTATACAATCAATTCGGATCTGCAACCCCAATCTCAATCTCTGAATCTCAGAACAACGAAGTCTATGGCAACAATATAAGCAATTCCACATATGGAATCTCAGTACACAACCCTGTGGTATTGGAAGAGGATGGAATGAGTAGCGGCAATATAATATACGATAATACTTTTGATGGCGTGCAGTATGCTATCCGTGCACTGGCTTCTTCTGATAATACATTTTCAGATAACACATTTGGTAATGTTATAGAATACCACTACATATTGACTTCTGATGCAAGTATAGATATTGAAAACCAGGTTTTCTCCTCAGTCAATATCCGCGGAATTTCAGGTGCCAATACTTTATCGGTACAAGATTCTGGCATAATCACTATTGACAACAGTAGAGAGCATGATACAGATGTAGAACCATATACCCAAGTATTATCGTCTCAAACCATAAATATCGACTCTTCAAGGGAATGAGTTCCCTATCATTTTTGTGATTAAAATGCTCTACTACTATAAAATAATATGAATCATAGAGAGAGAGAAAAAATTAAATTCTGCTGATCTAGAAAAAAACACACAACTACTATTGATATTGTGGCGCACTCTATCTATCCTGAATACGGTCCCCTCCCCTTAGTTTGATGAAAAGATAGTGTGTGTGTATGCAGTTATACATCAAAGGCCCGACTTCAATGTCCATGAAGGATCAAATCCTCCTCTAATTATTATGCTGCTAAGTTCCTCTTGTGTACTGCTTGTGGCAATGCTGTCGCCAGGTGGACACAGCTTAATCCCAGTTGTTGTGGACTATCATCGTTTAGCTCAAAACGATATAGTCTCTGCCCTCATCATAATCGCATACAAAGATGTCATTTTGATGCTCTTCGCCAAGGCTGTTTGAATTGAAAAACTTCAATGCGCCAGCTGATACTGTAGCATTTCTGATTCCTATAATGAGCGTATACCTGCGATTTCAAAACTTTTGCCTGCATGATAACATGGGATCTAGCAGATCATCTGATAATTTGATGGAAAAAAAATAAAGGAGAGGAGTGCTTACGCTAATTCTTTAACATCCAGCGTCCCTTTACCTGAGCAAAGGAACACAGTATATGTTTCTGAACAAACGAATCCTCTATGGCACTATCTCTCTTATCGAGAGGTCTTTCAACTCAAATTCTGAATCGTCTACTCTAAAGCCTCCTCGAGTGCCTTCCTCGATTATATCGTCGCTGGATCTATCGCAGTCTTCATCATTCGTCTCCCAGTCACCATCATCTACGTACTCTGTGACTTTCTTCCAATGGTTTTCCTCATCTCCGTCATCAACCCACAGCTCTAACTTTACATCATCGTCGTGACCCGTATCATAGGTTAGCATCTTGATGCCGATCCATCTGTCTTCCAGATCGTCTACTACGTTTTCTTCTACTGCAACTCTATCTGAATACCCTCCGTGATGGAATAACTTTTTCTTAAAATAAGCGTCGCCATCAGTATCAATCATACCATAGTAGCCATAAGCGCCGCATCCACCATCATCATTATAGGTTGGCCCCTGTCTTGCTATTAATGTAAACTGATCTTTTCCATCAAGCAGCTTAAAGTAACCTGTCATTTCTACATTTTTCCACTTGTCATCTGGAGAATCCGCATGAATCCTTACCCCATGTTTATGAGAGCCTGTCTCTGCATCCAATTCGAATACTTTTGAAGCTTCCTTCTTTAACTTTATGTGTTCTGCTGACGTCATTTTAAAATTGTTGTCATCTTCTGGATCTTTGTCGTCTAAGAACCAAGCAGGACCCTTATTTACTGTGGGATAAATTTCCTCTATTCCAAATTTGTCTGTAGTCGCCGCAAAAACTTGCTTTGTTGTGATGGTTGGCAATAATAGAGATGACATTGCCACCATTCCTACCATAAGTAGTAGGGAAGTAGAAAAGTCCATTTTTGATCGCATCGAACCGTTTGCATGACGGCACGTTTTTTATTTCTTGCGGAATCTTTTTCTGAACTGTAAGCCGCGGCTTAGAGATAAGTAAGACAACATAATAATCAATTTCCGAAATTTCATCTTAGTGAGCACATGCTTGCACTCTGTAGTTTCTCACTATCGCATATATCATAACCAATTTGAGAGACAAAAACTCGCGGAGGCCATATGAATGGAAAAAATCATATATGTTGTCGCTTGTATGGATTGATATATTTTCTATGCACCTAACAATAATAATCATTATTCTTGAAGTTGTCATCAATCTTTCCATATTTGAGCGTGCAAAAATCACAAAATAGTCACGAGGTTTCCCTATGACCGTAAGGTGAGTTCATTTCACGCCATAAAATTTGGTCTTTACTTGTTCAAATACGACAAATTTGATAACTCTAGTTTTTTGTTTGTTTTTCATGGTTGCACACACAATATATCTGTTAGCACGAAAAGGCTTCCAAATTAGGATATGTTACAACAAATATGATGTCTTTTTTGTTAATGTTCTTTGCAACTTTGCATAAACTATACTTCTAGAAACGATGTCAACGATCGTATTAGAATCTAGTTACCTATATCACTAAGTCACCTCATAGAGCATTTAAACAGCCATTAAAGAAATATGTACAAGAGCACTACTAGTATTAGGAGTATGGTCAGGATAAATACTTGAAAATAAGTGTTGTGGAGTTAGAACTTGGCATGAAAGTTTATCAAACAGTTACTTCTACCAAAAACATCACGAGATGATGGCGCTGTTAGCTTTAACTCTTGGAATCTTATTATTACCTATATCATATCCTTTTTGTCGAAGATATTTTAAAGTCAATTTGTAAACCAATTCATCATAGTCTGTCACTTCTAATATTCTTGCCCATGAAACCTCGTCTTTTTTTAAAATTTCTGCTGAGAGTAATTCTGTATTTTTTCTGGCTTGTTCTTTACATTGCTCCATCGTCTTGCCATTTTTATATGCATGGACACGAGCATCGCAGCTTTTGTTATTATTTTTCTCCATCTATACTATAGAAAGTAAGGGTAATGAGTAATAACAATTATGACAGCCAGGCGCTTACTTCATTCTCTCTCTCTCTCAACATGGCTTCAGTTTCTACTTTCCATTGAACTTTTTATTTGAGGCGTACATATATGTTGCATTAGTGTTCTGAGAATAAAGCCGTGCAAAAGAAAATTTAATTATGGACTCTGTTGACAACAGAAACTTTGGTGGAGAATCCAGTAGAGAACAAGCATAGGTTGCTCTGAAATATGCCGGAATATCTGCAGTTGTGGCAGAGAGTTTTGCAAGAATCTTTTAGCCCAATCCATTGACTATAGGACTGCAGGCTCTTGAAATACCAAGAATAAAAGACCAAATAGTCCAAGGCGACAATGCACTGCTCATCAACTTATGAGAGTTTACTGTGATAAACCCAGACCCGGACAGGTTTTTCAAGAAAAACTGTCCCCAATTTTATGAGGAAGATGCTGATTGATGGGGGGTTAGTAGACTATTTTAGGAAAAACCAAAAGTTTCCATGAGTTGATTCGAGGATTTTGTGTTAGTTTTCGTTTATGAATTCTGGCCGCTAAGATGCAGGCCATATACGTAACCAATGCAAGACCGATTAGGCAAGCAAACTACAGTCCATAGTAGAACTGACACTACTACATTCAATCTGCGGCTATCTGTTGCAGACGAGCTAGGACGAGCCAGCACAAAAAACACAAAGCAAAATCCTCCTAGCGACTTTTTATGGTCGTGTCTATTAAATAATGCAGCGGGCATGAAAAAAGAGAAAGTACCAGACGAAGGGACCTCAACCGAACAGGTGACTGTTGCCAAGCTTGTAGTCAAATGCCTCGAAAATGAAGATGTCAAATATGTCTTCGGAATCCCTGGCGAAGAAAACATCCATTTTATAGACGCACTAAATAGTTCATCAATTCGCTTCATCTTAGTTCATCACGAGCAAGCCGCGTCGTTCATGGCGGATATGTACGGCCGCGTTACTGGCAAGGCTGGTGTGTGTTCGGCAACGCTGGGACCTGGAGCCATTAACCTGCTATTGGGAACCACGGACGCCCATACAGACAGCGTCCCATTGGTTGCTATCAGCGCACAAGTAGGCCTTAACCGCGAGTATAAGGAAACACACCAGTTTGTTGATCTCGTCAGCATGTTCAAACCTGTGACGAAGTGGGCAGCAGAAATAAAGATTCCCAGCGCTGTACCGGAAATGGTGAGAAAAGCCTTCAAGGTTGCTCAGACAGAACGTCCTGGGTCCTGCTACCTTGGTCTTCCCCAAGATCTTGAACAAATGTCAGTGTCATCAAGCCTTCAGCCATTGCTTCGATCGGAAGTGTATGATAGTGCTCCCTCTCTA
>WNFU01006322.1_pt1 | contig 14384 bp, 14 predicted proteins | sample 5400121 | NCBI WGS metagenome assembly WNFU01 (sample SAMN13153360, study PRJNA577476) | soil metagenome | isolation source: 100 cm soil or saprolite under grassland replicate 1 | place: USA:California | collected 2016-06-15
CCGCCATTGCCGCTGCGGGTGCTCTTGCGCCAGATGGCGCCGGTCAGGTCAACCACCGGTGATTCCCTCCATTGCAGTGGTGATCATCTTCCTCGACGCTGGTTCGTCGAGTGCCCGTTGTCCGAGGTCGCGCCAAGCGAGCTCGTAGGCGTCGACCTCATCGGGCTTGTTGAGGTACATCGCCCCGGTCAGCGTGTCGACGTACACCAGTGGTGGCTCCAGCAGCTCCTCGCTGCGTGGGTCCTTGGGGAAGTCGAGGATCGTGAATGCGCTCGCCATACCGCCGTGGACACCAGCGGAGAAGGGCAGGACTCGCACGGAGACGTTGGCCTGCTGGGTTAGATCGAGCAGATGCGTGAACTGGTCAGCCATCGTCGAGGCGTCGCCGGCGAAGCGGCGCAGCGCGGACTCGTTGAGGATCACGGCCAGATGTGGTGCGCGCGGCCTGGTCAGCAGTGACTGTCGCGCCAGCCGGACCTGGACTCGCCGTTGAATCTCATCCTCACCGATGTAGCCCGGGGGCACGCGCGTGACCTGCTCCGCGTAGGCCCTGGTCTGCAGCAGTCCGGGCACCAGCTCGGGCTCGTACTGCCGGATCGTCTCTGCGCTGTCCTCCAGCGAGACGTACAACCCGAACCACTCCGGCAACGCAGTCTGGGTGTAGTCGTGCCACCACGACTTCCTGCGTCCGTTACGGGTCTCGGCGGTAAGCGCCAGGAGGACCTCGCTGTCCTGCTCGGAGGCCCCGTACAGCTTGAGCATCGCCTCGACTTCGATGTCGCGGAACCGGACCGACTCGTCGCCCTCCTCCATCCTGCCGAGGGTGGCGCGGGCCCGCTGAAGCGCGTTGGCAGCCGCCTCCTGCGTCAGACCGGCCCGCTGACGGAGATCCGTTAGGCGACGTCCGATGTAACGGCGTAGCAGCGCCGAGCCAATCGTGTCAGACACCCGAGGTACCTCCGGTTTTTTGGGCGCGTGTCTCGCCCATTTTATACACGCGCCGGAACGACCGTCGCAGACAGGTTCGGCCTACATGATGCCTCCCTGTCCTGGTCAGGCTCAGAGTATTCCGCTCTTTTTAGTCCGATGAGAATGGGCGGTTGCAAAATAGTCCGTCTAACAGTTCAATGGTCTCCAAGCTGGCAGATCAATCCCGCCAACCGTCAACGGGAGTCGTCATGCGTTACACCCGCGAACCGCACCCCGACGGCCGGCCGAGTCAAGATCGGTCAGCGAGGCTCCCCGTCGCTGTACCGCGCACGATCGCTGCGGCGGCGGGTGATCGGGGCAATGATCGAGGTGCATTGCCCCTGTGCCGCCCTCGCCACCCGTTGGCGGCGGCCGGACGTCTGGCCGGCCGCATCAGCGAACGGTTCGGCAAGGACGCGCTGATGGTGGGCGCGGACCGGGCGCAAATCCGCTGCCCGGTCCGCACCCACCGTCCCACGCCGCAAGCGGCTTCTGACCTGCGCCGAGGCCCCGGTGTCGGCTCTGTGCTCGGAATGCCCACTGCCCTCGATCAGCCGCAGGCGCGGCGGGACTGGACTGTCCGGCAGCCCCGCCAGCACGACTGGCGGGTCTCGGCGAGCCGACGTAGCAGGCTGGGCCGCTGGAACGGCAAGGCGGTGTACCCGATGGAGCCCCGACATCGACCACGGCGCCAGGCGGCACAGGCCGGCAACGATACCGGTGGCGAAAGGTCGTCGCCGACAACTGCAACCTTCTGGCCCAGCCCATGGCTCGGCTGCACCGGCCGGGCGCAACCAGGCTCTTTCACGACCCGTACGTCAACGAGCGGCAATTGGTGCGGTCATCGTCTGGTATTCGGCGTGTCCGCACGTCCTACCGGCCATACGGGCTTCCAGTCGCCCCGCAGAACCACATGGACCGGCGGTCTCAACCCGCCCGTGCCAATGCCGCTGACGAGCACGACGGGAGGTGCCACGGCAGGGCCGCGTCGTCCACATGTGCTGCCGGCGCCGGTGGCCGGATACGTCGAGGGTCGTCGTACCCGACCGTGTTACCCGCCGCGTGGATCATCGCTGCTGGGCACATGGAACCGGACACGCCGATCGATGGCCTCATCGCGCCTGGAGCGCACGCCCCCAGCAAGCACCACGGTGACACAAGTTGTGTCATTCGCCGTTCTTGCGGATCTCCATACTCGACTGCGCCGAGTGATTGTCCTGCCACGAGGCTGCTCAGGTGTCCGCCCTGTGAGCTGGTCGATCGTCGTCCTGCTGAGGGGAGGCTTCGATGGCGCCTGAGTTCGGGCGACCACGCCAGCGACCACGCAAACCCGATGCACGGGCGAACCGACTGAGAGCAATCAGGCTCTTTCCCGCCCTATACGTCAATGGGCTGGCGTTGATCCCGCCATCGCCCGGAACTTCTGGTGTCCGTACGCCGTGTCGGCGACGCGGGTTGTCCCCAGGCGCCGCGCGGTACCGCATTCGCCGACCGACGGCTTGCCATCTGAGTCCCTGCTGGTGTACTGCCACCGGGGCTGCGCTGGTAGGTGAACGGCGAGTTGTCGTTCGGATCCTGCGCCCCCGGCCGGGACGCCCTCGCGTGCCGATTTGCGCCGCCGCTCGGGCTGCTCAGGGGCGCCGGCCGGGGGCCGGGCTGGCCCGTCTTTGCAGAGTCGCGAGGCGGATCTGGCCCGGCCATAGGCCGGCCGCTGGGAGCACGCCAAACGTCACCCCCTCGGTGATCTTCGACTCTGCCCTGTTCGACATCTACAAGGACGCCATGCACACCAACCCGGGCCGGGGCGACCGGCGCGGACTGCAAATTGACGCCTGCCACGTTGGCCAGGCCCTGGATGCGGCGCATCGCTGGCTGGATGAGGGCGCCGACTCGCTGCTGGTGCAGCCGGCGATGATGGCCGTGGATCTGCTGACCCGCCTGCGGGAGCAGACCCGGGTGCCCCTCACCGCGTTCAGCGTGTCCGGGGAGCACCGCATGTTGGCCGGTGCCGGCGACGCGGTCTACGTCGAGTACCTGCGCGCGCTGCGCCGCGCAGGCGCGGATCTGGTGATGACCTACGGCGCGCACCAGGTCGCGGCCGTCCTGGGCGAGCACGCCGACACCGAACGGGGATCGGCATGATCGACGAACCGGTCGACGTGCCCGCCGTGGTCCTTGCGGCTCAGAAGTGCTCGGTCGAGGTGGGATTCGCGATGGCGTGCGAGAACCGCACCGGTGCCCTGCTGCGCACCCTGGCCGCGTCCAAGCCCGGTGGGCGCATCCTGGAGTTGGGCACCGGCACCGGTGTTGGCACCGCGTGGCTGCTGGCCGGTATGGACCCGACCGCGCGGCTGACCAGCGTCGAGGTTGACTGGGCGACGCAGGCCGTGGCCCGCGGCGTGGTCGGTGACGATCCGCGGGCCGAGTTCGTACTCGACGACGCGCACCGCTGGCTGACGGCCTACGACGGTCCGCCGTTTGACATGGCCTTCGTTGACTGCCGGCCAGGCAAGTTCGTCCACCGCCGGCTGCTCATGGTGCACCTGGCCCCCGGCGCGCTGTACGTCGGCGATGATCTGCTTGCGCAGCCGACCTGGCCGGCCGACCACCAGCCGCGCGTGGATGCGTTCCTGGCCGAGATCGTCGCCGAGCCGGACCTGGTCGTCACCCTCATGCGCTGGTCGTCCGGCCTGGTCGTGGCCGCCTACCGGTCAGTGCGGAATGGCGTCGATGAGCCGGCGGGCACCTTGGCCGAGCAGGTCGTCGGCCACGGCCTGCCCGACTTCGGCGGCATCGGCGGCCGGTCCGGACCGGCTGGCATGCACGGCGGTGGTCCCATGGCCTGGTCGACGCCGCTGCCGCAGAACAGCTCGTCCGCGACGCGGTTGGACAGCAACTGCCGTTCGAGGTACCCGATGAGTACCGCTCGGCGTTCAACACGGAGTTGCTGGTCCGAGTCGCCGTCGACGCGGCCGGTGGACTGGTCTTCACCTGGCGTACCGGCAGTGATGCTCGGGACGCTGCGGCATCGCCGGTCCTGGACGTCGTAGCGCGATGACGGCTACCAACGCGGTCCGGGCTGTCCCGGCGCTGAGCCAGGTGCCGGTGCGGGTCGATGACCATCTGCTGCGGGCTGTGGGGCAGCGCCTGGCTGCTCGCCAGCAGCCGGGTGGGAATGACCCGGACCGGTGCGGTGCTCGGCGATGCGGTGGGTCTGGCCCATGCCGGGAGCGTTTGCTGGCCGACAAAGCGACCCGGTCCAGCGCGGCCGGGCAGCATCACACTGGGGCGACTCGCCCCGATCTGCGCTGCGTCCGAAGCCTCGTCGGTCGCGGGAACTACGCCGCGGGCATTTCCGCCACTGATGGTGGCGGGCGCGAGGCGCGGCGGCGGGGCGGTGGTGCGCGGTGAGGATCGCGCGGAGGTTCGGGCTCCTCGTTTCGGTGCTGGTCGTCTTCGCTGTCGCGTTCGCCGGCGTGATCTTGTACGAGGCGGGCAGCCAGCAGGTGGCCGCCGACCACCTACGTGATCTGGTCGCGGTGGCCGGCGAGGCGGGCGTTCTCGCCCAGGAGTTGCAGAAGGAGCGGGCCGCTGCGGCCGCGCTGCTGATCGACCGTGGGTCGGACCCGGCCGACAACCTCACGCAGCAGGCGCGGTCAACCAGCAATGCGACCGAGCGCTATCAGAAGCTGCGGGGCGGGTTGCCGTCGGTGCCGCCGGGGACGGCGGTCATGCTGGACCGGGTCGATGTCGAGATCGGGGGGCTGCCGGCGCTGCGGGAGCAGGTCCGGTCCGGCCGGGCCGTGTCGCTGTCGGCGGTCACGTTCGCGTACCGCATCGTGATCGCGGATCTGATCGCCTATCGGGATGCCGTCGCGCAGGCCGGTGGCGCACCATCGGAGTTGGCCGATCGGATCCGGGCCTCGGTCGCGTTGTCCCGTGCCGCCGAGAACGTGGCCTTGGAGCAGATCACGGTGCTGGGGACGTTGGCGCCGGGAGTGCAGGTCACCCCCGCCATCCAGGAGGACTTCAACGCCACCCGCACCGGCTACACCGAGGCGGTGGCGTCGTTTGCTGGCCTTGCCCCACCGGAGTGGCAGTCCCGGCTGGCGCACCAACTGACCGGTCCCGACATTGTGGCCGCGCAGCGGCTGGAAGATCAGGTGAGCCGGGTCCCGCTGGGCGAGCGGGTGCGGCTGGACGCCGCCGAGTGGACGGCTGCGATGTCGGCCCGGTCGGATCGGTTGCATCGAGTGGAGGCCGATACCGACTTGGCGGTGCGCGCGTCGATCGACGGGCTGTACGACACCCGGCGCCAGCAGACCCTGGGCACGGCCGCCGGGATGCTGGTCGTGATCCTTGTCGCGACCGTGCTTGCCGTGGCGATGGGCCGTCCGCTGGTGCACCGGTTGCGTGGCTTGCGTGACAGCGCGCAGTGGGTCGCGGAGCAGGGCCTTGCCCAGGCGGTCGCCGCACTGCGCGATGACCGCATGGGCATGGTCGACCCGGCCGAGTTCGCCGCAGGGCAGGCCCAGGTCCCGGTAGGCGGCGGCAAGGACGAGGTCGCCGAGGTTGGACGGGCGTTCAACGCGGTGTACCGGGCCGCGGTCCGCACGGCGGTCGAGCAGTTGATCCTGCGGCGGGCCTCGGCGGAGAACCTGGTGCATCTGAGCCGCCGCGGTCAGACGCTGCTGGACCTGCTCACGCGCCTGCTGGATGCGGTGGAGCGGGACGAGACCAACCCGGAGCGGATGGACACGCTGTGGCGTCTGGACAGCGCGGTGACCCGGATGAAGCGGGTCCACGTGAGCCTGCTCCTGCTGGGCGGCGCCGGGGTCAGCGTGCCCCGGCGAGGGGATATCGCCCTGTTCGATGTGCTGCGCGGAGCGCAGTCGCAGGTCGAGTTCTACCAACGGGTGGAGCTTGGGGTCGACCAGACCGGCGCTGCCGTGATGGGCAGCGCGGTCGATGAGGTTGTTCACCTGTTCGCCGAGTTGTTGGACAACGCCACCAGGTACTCCGGTCCGCATGCCCCGGTCCAGGTCCAGCTGTCCGCAACGGCGGGCGGAGTGATCGTCGAAATCGTCGACCAGGGCTCGCTGTCCGACGGTACACGGGAGATGTTGAACGCCCGGCTGACGGCTGCCGGTGATGGCCAGTTCGCGTCGATGCAGTCCATCGGCCTGGCAGCGGTGGGCATGATCGCGGCACGGTACGGGATCGGCGCGCGCCTACGCCCCGGCAACAGTGTGGGCACGGTCGCTGAGGTCAGGTTGCCGACCGCGATCCTACGGTCGGTGCAGGCACAGGAGGATGCACCTGCGCTTGTCTCCGGTGCCCGCCATGCCGCCGCTGCGGCGGTGCCGGTTGCCGTGCCCAGCGGCGCATCCACGTCGAGGACGGCGCTGCAGGCACCGACTGTGACGCTGGAAGCCGTCCCGGCGGCAGCGGCGCGGCGCCCGCAGGTCGAGGCGCTGATTTTCCAGGAACTCGCGGCGGCGTTCAGCTTCACCACCATCGCCGATAAGGGGTGGGCGGCAGCGGCCAGAGCGGCGACACCTGTCGCCACCGCGACGACGGTGTCGGGGCTGCCGGTCCGCGAGGCCGGGCGGCATCTGGTGCCTGGCGCAATCCCCCTGCCGGCGTCAGCAGGCGCCCCACGAGTGCCCCGCCAGCCTCGCGACCCAGCCCGGTCCTCGGCGGCAGCGGCGGCCTACAGCAGAGGGCTGTTACGCGGACGCACCCGATCCATGCCGCCCACCGGTACTCACATTGAACAGGGGAAACCGCGGTGACCACGAGACAGGACGTGCACTGGCTGATCGGCGAGTTCGCCAACAGCGTTCCCGGCGTCGAACACGCCGTGGCGATCTCCAGCGACGGGCTCGCCCTGGGCTACAGCCCCGGCCTGCCCCGCGACGCCGCCGAGAAGCTCGCCGCCGCCGGCAGCGGCCTGGCCAGCCTCCTTGTCGGGGTCGCTGGCATCGTCAACGCCGGCCACGTGCAGTCCAGCCTCGTCGAGCTCGACGCCGGGTTCCTGTTCTTCATGTCGACGCCCACCGGCGAGTCGATCCTGGTGTTGGGCCGCGGCGATTGCGACCCCGCCCAGATCACCTATCAGCTCGCCCTGGTCGTCGAGAAGTTCGGCGACGCGCTGCAGTCCCCACCTCGCGGGGCGGTGGCGACGCGATGACAACGGCGGTGCACTCACGGCACACCGTGGATGGCGGCTGGTGGACGCGCACCAACGCACGCACCGTTGGCCTGGCTGGACCGCGTATCAAGGTCGTGATTGCGGGCGGATTCGGCGTCGGCAAGAGCACCTTCGTCGCCGCGGCCTCGGAGATCCCCGCCGCGATGACCGAGGTGCCGCTGCTGGCCGCCCCGCTCGATCCCGCTGACCGCGCGGCCGTCCCGGCCAAGGTGACCACCACCGCGGCGATGGACGTCGGCCGGGTCACCCTGGCCCCGCGGTTGACCCTGGTCCTGTTCGGCGCCTGCGGACAGGCCCGGTTCTGGTTCACCTTCACCGAGGTCTGCCGGGGCGCCGCCGGCGCGATCGTGCTCGTCGACGCCCGACGCCGGCGCCTGGCGGGCGGCTTTGCCTACCTCGACTTCATCGAGCGCTGCGGCCTGCCCTATCTCATCGCCGTCAACGAATTCGACGGCGATGAGCACCATCACCGCGCCGCAGTGCGCCACGCGCTGGCGATCGACCCCTCGGTACCGGTCGTGACCTGCGACGCGCGCAGCCGCACCTCGACGCGCAACGTCCTGGCCGTCTTCGCCGAGCACATCGTCGGGTGGCGACCACCCACCCAGGCAGAAGTCCGCTAACCGCCGCATCTTCCGGGAGGATCCGCATGACCGCACTATCCCGCCGCCGCAGGTGGGCCATGTCCGCCGCCGCACTGGTCCTGGCGACAGGACTACCTGCTTGCGGCCATCAGACGCAGCACGCCGGCGCACCACCCGTCAAGATCGGAATGCTGGTGTCGCTGAGCGGCATCTACGCCGCCGTCGGCGCGGACATGCGCGATGGTTTCCAGCTCTACCTAGACACCCACGGCAACAAGCTCGGCGGCCACCCGGTCGATCTCATCGTCGCCGACGAGGGGGACGGGCCCCCGACCGCGCTGCCGGCAGCCAAACGGCTGGTCGAGCGGGACAAGGTCGACGTGCTGACCGGTGTCGTCGGCGGCGGCTCGGTGCTCGCGGTGTGGAATCTGGTCAAGGAGCACGAGATTCCCCTGGTGGGGTCCAACGCCCGACCGGAGTTCCCCCCGACGAAACTGCCCGACGGCACGATCAAGCCGCCGGACCTCAGCCACGTCTGGCACACCAGCTTCCTGTCCGACGAGCCGGGCGCGGCCATCGCCGGCTACGTGCACGACAAGGTGCCGGGGCCGGTGTATGCGATCGGCCCGGACTACCAGGGCGGCTGGGACGAGCTGCGCGGCTTCGTCGACGCGTACACCAAGGCCGGCGGTACCCTCGCCAATCCGGACGCCAAGGCGACGTTCACCCCGTTCCCGCAAACCGACAACTTCACCCCCTACTTCGCCAAGATCAAAGCGTCGGGGGCGAAGGCGGTGTACTGCTTCTACGCCGGCAAGAGCGCCGTCGACTTCGTCAAGGGGTACCGCAAGTCCGAGGTCGCGGATCTGCCGCTGTACGCGGCGGGGTTCCTGACCGAGGGCAGCGTCCTGGCGGCCGAGGGCCAGGACGCCAACGGCATCTGGACGGTGTTGCACTACGCGCCGACCCTGGACAATCCCGCCAACCGCGCGTTCGTGTCGGCCTGGACGGCCGCCAAGGGTGGCGACGGCAAGCCCAAGCACGCCGGCCCGCCGACGGTGTACGCGATGGACGCCTGGGACGCCGCCGCCGTGCTCGACCAGGCCATCGCCAACGCCGGACCGAACCCCGACCGCGGAACCATCAACGCCGAGATCGGACGGCTTGGGCAGATCAGCAGCCCGCGCGGCGACTGGACGTTCAACGCCACGACGCACTCCCCGACGCAGACGTGGTACCTGCGCCGGGTCGAACTCGACGGTGACGCCCTGTCCAACAAGCGGGTGCTGAACCTGGCCACCCTCCCGGCGAACTGACCGCCCACCACCCCAAGGGCGGCAACGAGTCGAAAGCAATGACGAGAGAGGACTGCTGTGGCGCCGTGGTTGAACGCGCAGGTGGTGCCGGCCGCTGACGGGCTGGGATACGGGCTGCTGCTGTTCCTGGTCGCTGGCGGGCTGACGCTGGCCTACGGGGTCGGCGACACGCTGAACCTCGCCCACGGCACGGTCTGCGCCCTCGGCGCCTACACCGCGGCGGTCCTCAGCCACGGCACCTGGACCAGCCTCGCCCTGGCCCTGGTGGCCGGTCTCGCCGTCGGCGCCACGGCGGGCGGGGTGCTCGCCGCGCTGCTCGCGCCGCTGGCCGGCCGTGATGCCCTCGATCAGGCGCTGCTGACCGTCGGCGTCGCCCTGATCGGAGGCGACCTGCTGACCACCGTCACCGGCGGCAGGGCGCTGCCGGTGACGGTGCCGGCCATGGTGGCGGGAACCACCACCGTAGCCGGGCACCGGTACCCGCTGTACCGGCTGCTGCTGATCCCGGTGGCGGCGGCTCTGGCCATCGGCGGACACCTGGCCCTGCGCCGCACCCGGGCCGGCCGGGTGGTCCGCGCCACGGTGGCCGCCCCCGACCTGGTCGCCTGCCTGGGCATCAGCCCAGCCACGGTTCGTGTCGGGGTGCTGGTCGCCTCCGGCGCGCTGGCTGGCGGTGCGGGCGCGATCGGCGCACCGATCATCGGCGCGGGGCCGGGAACGGCCGAGTCGGTGCTGCTGCTGTCGGTGGTCATCGTGGTCGTCGGCGGGCTCGGCTGCATCCCGGGCGCCCTTGTCGCCGCGATCGGCGTCGGCGAGGTCCAGACCCTCGGCGTCAGTGTGCTCCCTGACTGGGTCGCCCCGTACCTGCTGTATGGGGCGGCCGCGGCGGCCCTGGTTGTCCGGTCCCGCCCGTGGCTTCGGTGGCGCAGGCGCCCGGCCGGCCGGGCGCGCGTCGTGGAAGGCGTCCGCGCATGAGCCGTTCGGATGTCTGGCCCTGGGCGCGCCGCCTCACCGCGGCGGGCAGCGGTGTGCTGCTGGTCGCCGCCCCGTGGCTGGTTGACGGCTACACCCTCACGCTGGTGAGCCGGGCGCTGGCCGTCGGCCTGCTCGCGGTCAGCGTCGCCGTGCTGGCCGGCCGGGTCGGGTTGGTCAGCCTCGGGCAGGTCGCCCCTTACGCCGCCGGCGCCTACACCGCCGCGCACCTGGCCCGCGCCGGCACCGATGTGGGCATGGTCCAGCTCACCGCCGCCGCGCTGGCCGGTGCCGCGTTCGCGGCGCTGACCGGCCTGGTCATGGTCTACGCCCGAGGCGTCACCTTTCTATTGATCAGCCTGCTCGTCGGCGTGGTGACAGCGATCGCGGCTGGGCAATGGACGTCGGTCACCGGCGGCACCGACGGGCTCGCCGATATCCCGCCGGCCAGGCCCGTCTGGGCGGCTCCACCGCTGACCAGTGACCGGGCTGTCTACGGCTACGTCCTGATCGTCGCCGCCGTGTTGGTCGCGCTCACCCTGGTCGTGCTGCGTTCCCCGGCCGGGCTGCTGTTGGCCGGCTGCCGCGACAACGAGACCCGCATGCGCGCCAGCGGCCACCCGGTCAGCCGCTACCTGTATGCCGCGATCGTCGGCGTCGGCGCGATCGCCGGCACCGCCGGCTCCCTCACCGTCACGGCGGTCGGGTACATCGCACCGGCCGACGTCGGCTTCGACGCCGCGGTGCTGGTGCTGCTGGCCGCAGCCATCGGTGGCACCGTCTCGGTGGTCGGCGCCCTGCTGGGCACCGCCATGATCGTCGGCACCCGGGACTGGCTGGCCGGGCCGTGGCAGGGCCACGCCCCGCTGCTACTGGGCGTGCTATTCATCACCGCGGTCTACGCCCGGTCCGCCCGGTCCCGGCTGGAAGGCATCCGACCCGACCAGCGGGGGGCGTCGTGACCGGGCTGCTGACCATCACCGACCTCACCCACGCCTACGGCGGGCTAACCGCCCTCGACGCGGTGAGCCTGGAATTGGCCGAGGGCAGCCGGCACGCGATCGTCGGCGCGAACGGCGCCGGCAAGAGCACCCTGCTCGGGCTGGTCGCCGGCACGATCCGACCGCCGAGCGCGGGGCGGATCCAGCTCGCCGGCCGTGACATCACCGGCTGGGACCCTGCCCGGCGGGCACGATCGGGCATCGCGTGCACGTTCCAGCACCCGGCCGTGTTCGACTCCCTGTCCGCCGCGGACAACATAGTCGTCGCAGCCTGGCGGCACGCCAGGCGCCACGCCGGATGGGGTATGGGCCGTCGGCGACGCCTGGCCGCCCACGGCCACGCGATCCTGGCCGACCTCGGCCTAGCCGGCTGCGCCGACCAGCCGGCCGGCGCCCTCGCCTACGGGCAGCGACGGGTCCTCGAACTCGGCATGGCCCTGGCCGGCCATCCCCGGCTGCTGCTGCTCGACGAACCCGCCGCCGGCCTGACCCCCGACGACCACCAGCAGCTCCTGGCCGCCCTGCGTGGCCTGCCCCCGCAGGTGGCCGTGCTGCTGGTCGATCATCACCTGTCCATCGTCAAGGCCCTGGCCGCGACCGTGACCGTCCTGCGCGACGGCCGCGCCGTCCTGACCGGCCCGGTCGACGACGTCCTGGCCGATCCGGCCTTCCGAGACGCCTACCTACGCACCGCGGTGGTGACCTGACCCATGCCGCAGCGACACATGCTCAGCCTGCACGTGGCCGGCCTGTCCGCCGGATACCGCGGCGGCACCGTCCTGCACGGCCTCGACCTGGACCTGCCCGCCGGGACCGCACACGCCGTCCTGGGCGCCAACGGCGCCGGCAAGACCACCCTGATCCACACCATCATGGGTGTCGGGCCGGTACGCCGCGACAGCGGCCGGATCCTCCTCAGCGAGGGTCACCACAGCCACGACATCTCCCCATGGCCGACGTACCGGCGGGCGCGGGCCGGTCTGGCGCTGGCCCCGCAGGGCCACCGAGTGTTTCCGACCCTGACCGTCGAGGAGCACTTCAAGCTCATCCCGCACGGCACCGACCCGGCCCGCACGTGCAGCGTGGAATGGCTGGTGACCGTGTTCCCGCAACTAGCCCGGCGGTTGGGCAGTCAGGGCCGGCACCTGTCCGGCGGCGAACGGCAGATGCTGGCCATCGCCGTGGCGCTGCTGGCCCAGCCGCGGCTGCTGCTGCTCGACGAACCCACCGAGGGCCTGGCACCCCCGATGGCCCAGCGGGTCCGGCAGGACATCTTCGAAAGGATCGCCGCCGATGGTGTGACGGTGCTACTGGCCACCCCCGACCTGGAGCTGGCCCGCACCGTCGCCGACCACGTCACCGTCCTGTCCGCCGGCCGGATCACCGCCCGGTTCGACCGGGCCAACCTTCCTGCGGACCCGGCGCCGCTGCTGGCCGCACTCACTCCGACACCCGCCGGGCAGCCGGACACGCCGACGCCCGCCACCACGCGGGCCCGCACCCGGCCACCCGGCGACCCCGACGCCTCCGCCGAACCCGACAGCACGCCTGCTCACCGCGACCAAGGAGCATGCCGATGACCACCGGACCAACCACCTACGCGTTCCGCGACAGCGAACACACCACCACCCAGCTCGCCGCGATCCAGGACTACCTGGACGACCTCACCATGCGCCGCATCCGCGACCTGGACCTACCACCGGACGGGTGCTGCTGGGAGATCGGTGCAGGCACGGGCTCCATCGCCACCCGGCTCGCGGCCGAGGTGGTGCCCGACGGCAAGGTCGTCGCCACCGACATCGACACCAGCCGCCTGACGCCCGCGGCCAACGTCGACATCTACCAGGCCGACGTGGCCACCGACCCCCCGCCGCCCGGCGGTCCGTGGGATCTGATCCACGCCCGGCTGGTCACCCAACATCTGCCGTCGCGGCGCACCCTTGTTCCGGTGCTGGCCGCGGCGCTCAAACCGGGCGGCTGGTTGGTGTTGGGTGAGTTCGACTGCCAGACACCGCCCCGGGTCATCGCCGCCCCCACCGCCGAGGACACCGAGCTGTTCGATCGATACATACGCGCCCTCCTCGGCGTCCTCACCGCCCACGGTGTGGACATGGCCTGGGCCGGCCGGGTCCACACCGCCATGACCGCAGCCGGCCTGATCAACGTGGACTCGCTGAGGTACTGCGAGAGCTGGACCGGCGGCGGGTACGGGACCCGGCTGTACGACGCCAACTCCCGCCAGCAGGAACAACGCCTCCTAGCGGCCGGCCTCAACATCGACGACCTCACCCGGCTTCGGACACTGCTCACCGACCGGGACTTCACCGCGTCGTCGTATCCGTTCGTGTCCGTCCGCGGCCAACGTGCGGGGCTGCATCTGGTAACCCCGGCGGCTGACCATGGTGGGGAGCACCGATGACCGTATCCGTGCGTACCCTGCCGGCGTGGCTGGAACCGGCCCTGCCCTTCTGGCGACGACCATGCGGCGCCAACGGGCTGCTCGCCGTGATTGATGCAACGGCGGAACCCTCACCGGGTGAGGAAGTCGTCGCTGGCGACGACACCGAACGCCTGCTGTGGATCCCCACCGGGGTGGTGCCGGAGCGTGCCGGCCTCGCCGCCGCGCACCGCCCCGGCGTGCGGGCGGTCAGCCTGGCACCCGCCGGAACAGATCTGCGCCGAGCCCGGGGAGCGATCCAATTCGCTCACCGCCTCGGCGGAACCCGGTCGGACAACGCCGTTGCGGCCCGGGCACACCTCACCGGCGTCACCGCGCCCGCCACCGTGGACCTGTCGGTGCGCATCCCCCATCTGATCAGCGTGCGGTATGCCGCTGGCGGAGGCGTTGCCGACAGGGTGGTGTGGGAGCTGATCCCCCGGGTCGCGGCACCGGACTGGAGCCGCGTCCCGCCGGCCAGCCGGGCATTCGTCGAGGCCAACCTGCGCGGCCTGCTGGCCTTGTGCCGCGCCACCCGCAACGGCCACCTCCCGCCAACCGCGGCCGGGTCGCATCTGGCGAAGGCTCTGCGCGGACAACACCTGTCGATCCAGTTCGTGTACCGGCATCTCGATCTCGTCCGTCCGCTGCTGACCACGGCCACAGCCCGGGGCCGGGCGCACCGATCCGACGTCCCGCCACCGAGCCGTTCCGGTGACGGTGCCGAGAATCGGGGGGTCGAACAATGACCTCCACCGTCGGTGTTCACGAGCGCCACGCCACCCCCGCCACCCCGGCCCGGGCCAGCACGGTGGGATCCACCGATGGGCTCATCGCCACCGTGATCGCGGGTATCGACGCAGGCTGGGCCGACACCGTGTTGACCAGCGA
>WNFU01006323.1_pt1 | contig 14383 bp, 6 predicted proteins | sample 5400121 | NCBI WGS metagenome assembly WNFU01 (sample SAMN13153360, study PRJNA577476) | soil metagenome | isolation source: 100 cm soil or saprolite under grassland replicate 1 | place: USA:California | collected 2016-06-15
TACGGGGCGACGACCATCACGTCGCGCACGCCCGCGGCGAGCAGCCGCTCGACTTCGGCTTGGACGGCTGAAACTTCTTCCGCCGACTCTTGGCGGTTGCCCTCGTGCTCGACCTCGAGGTAGCGCAGGCCGGTGCCGAGCGGCGTCGTCCGCGTCGCCGTGACCGGATCGGGATGCAGCCGCCGCTCGTAGAACTCCTCCGAGATGTAGTCGCAGACGTCCGGGTGCAGCCGGAAGGTGCGCTCGAGGAAGACGCCGCGGTCGGGCGGGATCGTGTCCGCGTCGCCGAGCAGGTGCGTCAGCACCGACGCGTCCGTTCCCTGAGGATGCGAGCCCTGCAGCACCTGCGCGAGCTGCTGCGGGTCGCCGACGAGCACGACGTTGCGCGCGCACGTCCCCATCGCGAGCGCGTCCGCGAGCGACACCTGTCCGGCCTCGTCGATGAACAGGTAGTCGAGCGTGCCGTCGTGCTGCTCGGCCGCATAGAGCCACGCCGTCCCCGCGGTGAGATCGCAGTCCTTGCAGAGGTCGCCCTTGTCGACGCTCGCGATGTGCGCGCTCTCGTAGAACGACTCGGGATTGCCGGCGCTCGCCTTCTTGCGGCCGCGGAACTCGACGCCGGTGGACTCGACCTCGTCGAGCACGTTGTGGATCGCCTTGTGGCTCTGCGACGCGACGCCGACGGTCTGCCCGTGCTCGATCAGGTCGGCGATCAGACGCCCGCACGTCCACGTCTTGCCGGAGCCCGGCGGCCCCTGGATCACGAGGTGGCGCCCGTCGAGCGAGCGGACGAGCGCCTTCAGCTCGTCGAGGTCGGACGTCTGCACGTCGCGGTCGAACGGCTCGCGGCGGAGGATCGACTCGAGCGCCGGATAACGATGGTCGCCGGCGACCAGCGAGCGGCCGAGGCGCATGAGCGCGTCCTCCTGGTCGTCCGTGTCGTAGGGCCGACCGGGGACGAGCGCGCACGGCAGCGGCACGTCGTCGAACGTGCGGCCGCGCTTCAGCTTGAGCCGGCGCGCGTCGCGGTCGACCTCGGTGACCTCGCCCGCGCCCTTGCGCGTCGCCGGGTCGATCACGTTCTGGCCGACGCCGATCTTGTGCTCCTGCGCCGGGTACGTGAGCGTGTACTCCCACGAGCGCTTCACGCGCTCGGGCTCGCCGACGGGCTCGAGCTTGCCGATCGAGTCGGCGTCCTCGACAAGCTCTTCGGGAGTCATCTCGACGCGGTCGAAGAAGGCCCACCAGACGGGCTTGCGCTCGCGGTTGTGGTAGTCGAGCAGCTGCGCCGCGAGCTCCTCCCTGGCGTTGAGGAGCTGGTCGCGCAGCGCCGCGCGCGCAATCTTGTCGGGCGGCATGGGCCTGATCGCTTTCGGCTCCGCCTCCGGGAACGGCCCGAACCGCTCGATCGCCTCGTCGCGCAGCTCGAGGAGCCAGTCGCGCAGGAGGAGCGTCGCGATGCAGTCCTCCTTGTTGTAGGAGTCGAGCTGGTCGAGGATGGAGTCATCGCGCGTCTGCATCCACTGCTCGAAGGCGATGATCGAGACGCCGCCGTCCTTGATCTCGGCCTGCCGCTCGAAGTGCAGGAACGTCTCCATTTCCTTGAGGCCGTAGCCGGGCCGCGACGCGCGCAGGCCGTTGCGGACGACCTTGAGCAGGTCGACGAAGACGCCGCGGCGGAGCAGGTCGTCGAGCTCGGCCTCGCGCGTGCCGTAGCGGCCCATCAGCCGGCGGAGCGCGGTGATCTCGTAGGCCGCGTAGTGGTAGACGTGCATGTCGGGGTACTCGTCGAGCCGCGCGCGCACGAGGTCGATGAACGTCTCGAACGCGGCGCGCTCGGTCGCGTGGTCGTGTGCGTGCAGCGGCGTGAAGTTGCGGTCGGCGTCGAGGATTCCCCAGAGGTACTCGAGCCCACCGCTCGCGTCCCAGAACGGGTTGCCCTCGAAGTCGAAGAAGAGGTCGCCGGGTGACGGGTCGGGCAGGAGCACGAAGCCGCTCTCGGGCTGCGGCGGCAGGAGGACGTGCGTGTCGATGCCCGTCTCGCGCGCGTGGAGCTGGAGCGCGGCCTGCTGGCGGATCTTCGCCCAGGTGTCAGCGGGAAAACCCGGCGGCGGCTCGGCGGGCGAGCGCCCGAGCGCGGCGAGCGTGGCGATGTTCGCGGCGAGCAGCTTCTCGATCTGAGAGCGGCGGATGCCGGCGACGCGCGAGAGGTGGTCGACACGGTCCCATTGCGCGTTGCAGAGCGCGTTGAAGTCGCAGATCGGGCAGTGCGCGACGGGCCAGGGCTCGGTGGCGGGCGGGTCGGCGACGAACTCCTCCAGCCGGCGCCGAACGCGGCGGTAGTAGGCGCCGAACTCCTCCGGGCGGAAGGACACGCGCTCGCCGGAGCCGAGCACGACGTGCATGTGCCGCGGCGCGCGCCCCTGGATGCGCGCGACCTGCTCGGTGTAGAAGCAGAGCTGGAGGATGTAGTACGGCTTCGCGTGCCGCGCGAGCTTCGTGTCGACAACCTCGTAGCCGTCGTCGGGCTGCAGCTCGAGGAAGTCGGCGCGGCCACTCCACCTGGCCGGATCGTGGAACACGGGCTGGTAGATCACCTCGGCGATGTCCTCGCGGATCAGCCGCTCGGCGTCGGCGGCGTCGCGCGGCTCGACGACGTGCTTGCCGGCGGTGTGAAGCGACTCGAGGTAAGCAGCCTCGTGCTCGTCCCCCTTTCGTCGGATCAGCTCACCCTGCGGGTTGTCGACGTGCGGCCGGGCGAGGTCGCCGCGTGCGACCTGCAGCTCAAGCGCAACCAGGTGCTCGCACTCAAGAAAGTTGTTCAGGTCCGAAGGTGAGAGCACATTACCGCGCATATCTGGAAGTCAACCGTGACATGACGATGGCTGACGGACTCGGGCCAATTCGCTCACGGCTACTCTCGTAAAGATCGCTGAGCAGAAGAGGAGTTGTCGGGGCGTTTAATTTCGTCGTCGCGTTGGGGAGCATCGCCTGCACCGCACCAATGAATGCGGTCGCGATTACTCTTGGGCACGGCTCGGCGAGGGACATTCGATCGAGGGCACACGCAGCGTCGCAAGTCCGAACCGGACGAGTGGCCGTCGCCACCATGGCTCCCACGTACGGGGATCGTCCCACCCCCTCCGCTGAAAGGCGCGCAACTCGCGGAAATGATCCGTTTTGTCTTGGATCGTTTCCCAAGCCTTTGAGATAATTTCGTTCTTCTGGACGTTCTCTCTTATTCCATCCGACCATTGGATTTTCCAAGTCGACCGGCTGACTCGTCCAATCGCCCGCAAGAACACCTGCTCGTTGCACAAGTCCAGGTAGAGATAGATGTGATGCATTCTCTCTCGCTCATCACTCGGCAACTTCTCGAGAACGACCTTCAGGAGCACATCGATGACAAGGTCCGGTTTGATCAGCTGACGGTATTGCTCTACAACCGCGTCCTCGAACTGGGTACGCATCTGTCCGCGCTGGAGAAGCAGCGCAAAGCCGGCGAGGATGACGCCAAACGCTGTCGCCCCGGCAGCAGCGTCGGCGAGCGAGAAGAAAGCGAGCACGTCGGAGACCCTAAGTGAGCCGAGCGCTTCTCGACGTCACTCGCGAGCTGGCCTGCCACGTCCCAGCGTCCGCCACTCGGCCTACGCCGCCTTCTGCAACACGCCGCTTGACCAAATCTCGCCGGCAAGCGTCTCGACTTGCTTCAACAGATCCTTCGGCTCCGCCTCGACGTCGAGCGTCCGCACCTCGATTACGCAGTCGCTGTTCCGCACTCGGTGGCTTCGCGGATCCTCGCCGCTGTCGTTCGCATAGACAAGAAATCCGCGTTCAAGGCCAAGAGCGGTGCAGTACGCGAGCATTTGATACGCGTCTGCGTTTGGCATCCCTTTCAGCTCCAGCGCTTTGTATTTCGCATCCGCAACGGCCAGGCAGTTTGTCCCTGACCACCATGTGATGTCTGGCCTGATTCCGAGCCGGCGCTCAACGTCGAGCGATCCTGTCCACTGACCCTTCACTACTCCGCCGTAAGGTTGCATCGCTTCCCGGAACGCGGTCGACACAAAGTCTTCGAAAACCTTGTTCATATCGAAGACGAAGGCCGCCGCTGCCAACGGCCCCTTTGATGCGTCGATCGAGGAGGCGTGAAGAATCAACTCGGCAAGACGAAGAGAGGCGCCGTAGCGCTCATTGAGCCGTGTCAGGGGCGGCATCGCGACCTCCCGAGGACGCTCGACGAGCGAGACCGTATCCATAAGCCCCCGGAGCTTCAGCAGCCTCTTACGAGCGAGAGCAGGCACTCGAGGGAGACGCAGCAACGAGAGCGTCGCCGTCTTGAGCATTCGATTCTCCAACACGTCCTCTGTGTAGTCGTCGTACGAGACCTCGACAGGCAGAGGAAGGCTCACACTGCGTGCGATCTGGTCGCCGAAGCGAACTCGCCCTCGGATCGTCGTCAGTCGCTCGTCGATATGCACATACCCTCGGAGCAGCCCTCGTTCGAGCGCGCCAAGCGCGTGCCATGAGAACCCGCTCGCGACGGCGTCGAGGAGATCCGGCTCGAAGGCGAAATCGACCGACTCGTCTTTCCATCCTTTCGCGTCCGCCGCATACGCCAACAGGAAGAACAGCTTCGGCACGGCGAGCCTGGGCCTAACTCGGAGTTCCCAACCCTTTCCGAGGGCGACACCGATGCGCGAGTTGGCGACGAGAACCCACTCATCGCTGTGGGGTTGCGCCACAACGTCGACGAGACCGAGACCTGCGAGTTCCGCAGCCTGGTCATGTGACAGAGCGATATCAGCCTGTGACCAGGCCTCCATTTCGATCAGCGTCATGTCTGACCCTCTGATTGCTCCTTGCTCTCCTCGATCATTTGAGCCTCGCCGCTTAGCCTCGCCTTCAGCTTCGCCAGGCTGAACTTGTCTGCCTCCCACGTCGTTCCGTAGTAGTACTCCTCGAGCAGGGGCATGATCCCCCTCGCCCAGATTCGTTCGAGGTCCGGTCCTGTTTCAGGGTCCGTCATGAAGTAGGAGGGCCCGATGGAAACTTCGTCTTGGGCGATTTCCTGGTTTAAGAGATCGAGGAGTCGCGACGCCTCGTCACTGTGCCCGTGCTTCTTCAGCCACTTGTCGAGGACTCCGCTGACCGGAGGTACGTTCGGAGCGAACGGTACAAAGTAGAATCGGCGCCGAAGCGCGGCGTCGACCAATGCGATCGAACGATCGGCTGTGTTCATCGTGCCGATCACGAAGAGGTTTCTCGGCAAGCTGAACTCTTCCTCAGGCCAATACTGAAGTCGAACGGCTTTTTGCCGGTACTCGAGCAGGAAGAGCAGCTCACCGAAAATCTTGGGAATGTTGCCTCGATTGATCTCGTCGACAACGAGTACGTAGGGGTGCTCCGGATCGTCTGCGGCTGCAGCTGCCATCTCGCGAAGCGGACCATTGGTGCGCTGGTACCTGACGCCGTGGGCCCCGTCGTCCTCCACAGGTCGAAAGCCGCCGACGAAATCCTCGTAGCTGTATGAGGGGTGGAACTGAACGATCCGGAAGTCGCCGCCCTCGCGTGTGATCTCCTCGGCCAGTGCAAGAGCGACGAACGTCTTGCCTGTCCCCGGAGGGCCGTAGAACACGACTTGCCCCTTCTCCGCGAGCAGATCAAGCGCCTCCTGCAACCAAGGTCGCGGGAGGTGAACGCGGTCCTCGATCTCGGCGCTCAACGGCGGTATCCGGAATCCGGATACCAACGCTTGGAGGGCTTGATCCTGCTCCGGCGTGATCCTGAAGTTCGTCGCGTTGGCAAACTTGATGACGCCGAGGTCTTTGAGGATCGAGTGCTCGAGGAGATCACTGCGACGGATAACCGTCGGGAGGACCGAGTCGATGCGGAGGAGAACCCTCGGCTCAGGCTTTGAGAGAGTCTCCGGTTTGAGGATGTACGGATCGTCCTCGTCGCCAGCAAGGACGGCGGGGTCGGTCTGCACCGTCGCGGTAGCAATTACGCCGGCGTCCGTACCGGACCGCCAGAGGTAGACCCGATCTTCCTTTCGGACCTCGTTAGTCGACTGCCGAACAACCCAGGGAAGTTCGGCTAGCTCACTGAGCGCGTGGTCGATGTCGTAGATGCTCGGATTCGCCTGGAAGAGCCAGACACCGGCTGACGCAGTGACCTTCTCCTTCGGCTCGTCCGCGCGGCCTGCCGCCGCAAGCAAGTAGTCGAGCAGTTCCGGCGGCACATCGTAGTCGGCCATCAATCGTTCGGCCGCCTCGCAGAAGTTTGCATAATCGTCTGGACCGCCATTGCCCGGGTTCTTCTTGGGCGCGTAATTCGTCAGCCGCTGAAGTCCACGGTCGGTAATGCGAAGCCAGACCGCTGAACTCTCGGGCCTGCGGAGATACATCAAAATGGTCGGATATGACGTGCCCGCTGACGGCAGGGCCTTCCGATCGGCCAGAACCTCGCCGACCGCGGCGACCGCCTCGGGCTCCGTACCGTTCCAAACTCGGTCCGTCCAGGAATTGAAGAGGCCCAGATTTGCCGTGAGGCCATTCGCCGTTTGGCCGACAAACGCTGGCGCGAACCGCGTCTGATAGGGCTTCCCGTTTTCGAAGTCGGCGTTGAACAGCTTGAAGAGCGACCGGACCTGTTCCTCGGTCATCTTCCCCGCGAACTCATTGAGCAGCTTGCGAGCCTGATCTTCCGTTTCGCGACGCAGCTCCAGCCGATCGTCGCCGGCCTCCTCGAGGGTCTTGGCGATGAAAGCTGCGACGTCCGCGATTGGGCCGGTTGGCAGGTTCGCGCTGAGTGGGTTGAGTTCGGACGAGTACAGAAGCCTTTCCATCTGCTTAGTCGTCCACCCCTCCAGCTCTTTGCACGAGCGAAGACCTTCAAGGAGTAGCCGGTTGAGATCCGTGGTACCAAGCGTTGCGCCTTCCGCCTTGGGCTCTCCAAGCTCTCGGAGGAAGTGTCTGAGGTGCGCCCGCGAGTTGATCGGAAGTAACTCATCGGGGAAGTACGCCGAGAGTGCCTTGTTGACCAGCGCCGGACCGCCCCGGAGGGCAGCGATGCTCGCGATTGCGGGCCAATCGCCGAACTCTGCGAATGCGATCGCATCCATGAAGCCCTTGTGGACGGCTTGCCATGCCTCATCGACACTCCCGTAGACCTTTCGGTCGAACCACCAGTCGCCCGCCTTCGCCTGAAAGTAGATGAGGTGCTTATAGGAGCTTCCACCCCTCATGCTCCCAAGCTCGGTGGTGACGAACTCCATCCAGCGGCAGAAGTTGTCCTGGTGCTCCGTCTGTCCGAGCGCATAGCGGTCGAGCGTCATCGCCGGCCAGTCATCTTTCGGGAAGAGCGCGAGGAACTGGCCGCGTTGCTCCTCTGCCTTGACGATGCTCGCCTCCTGCGCGTCCGGATCGTAGGCGGCGAGAGCTTGCGCGATGACGCCGCAGTCGATCATCGTCACCGTTCTTCTTCAGACAGGCACGTGAGGGAGGCGGGCAGTCTTGCGATTAGCAGTCCCTTGTGCTTGATCCCCTTCATCGGGCTTGCCCTTTTATCGGGGTTTGTCGACCCTGGGTGTGCAAGGCTCCAATGACACGAATCGTCGTCTGCCCGGACGCGTCTGGTTCGTAGAGAAGCGTCATCGTCGCGCCGCCGAGTGCACGAGTTCGATTCCTTGTTCACACCTCAGCCTCGCTGGCCGATGTCACGAATGCGCCCGGCCAGCCGCCGTGCTTTTCGATGACGCCGTCAATGTCCTGCATCAGCCGAATCGTCTCGGCGAGCGCGACGACGATCTTCTGATAATGCGCGATGTCTTCCGCGGACAGCGTCCGACCCTTGCGGTCTTTGAGCCACTTCCGACAGACCTGATAGCCGCCGACGTGGAAGTTCCACACCGCCTCTGGTACGCCCTGAAAACCGATGGTCCCGTGCGAGGCAGGCTGGCTCTTCTTGGTCGCCGCGGCGTCGAGCCACACGGTGTTGTCCGACCAGCCAACCCGCCCGACGCCGGGGTTCTTCGGGCCGGTGTAGGTAGTGATGAAATCGTTCAGCTTGGGGGACTGCATCAGATGCAGGCTGACGAGTTCTCCGCCGGGACGGCTCAGCTCGTGAAAGAGCTCCGAACTTTGGGGCAGCGGCAGCCGTGGAAAGTCCAGTGCAAGGAATTCTGCGTAGCGGCTTCTATAAGTTGGACTGTGGAGTATCGAATACGTGTAGAACAGGAATTCCTGTGCAATTTCTTCATCGGTTGCGTACGTCGAGCCCACCAATTCACGGATGCTCCGGACAACATCAGTCGAGACATTCGCCGTCGCCTCTCCAGTTATCAGCGCGTCGCCGTCCTCATTCCGGAATAGGGGGAAGACGCGGTTGGCCTCTCTCGTCTTATTCGAGATCAGCGACATCTCCGTAACGTGATCAGTCACGAAGCAATGTTGGAACGGCAGAGATGCAAGCTGACGTGGGACGCAAAGCGCGATGTTCTTGCCGCTACGCAAAGGTTCATTGACCCGAAGCTGCGGGCTTGCGTGACAATCTCGATGGTAGTACGTCCAACGCACATCGAACGGTCGATAATTGACTGGGACGACAAGAAGGGGATCAAACCCCGCCGAGCGCGCTTCCTCGAGCACCCATCCCGACTGTCCTCCAAATCAAACTCGCTCCGCATCGTTTGGTCGGGAATCTTCCTGTCGGCCAAACGTCTAATCCGATCCTCCATTTCTTTCTGCGACCAGGCAATCATGAAGTGGTCTTTGCCGGTCATCATGCCGAGCGTTCCTAGACTGAATACGTCAGCGATGGATAGATACACGTTGTATTCGTCGTCGCCCGACGACGCACCAGTCCACAGATATAGGGGCGGCGTGGGAACTACAGCTTTGCCAAATATGCGCTCCGTGGCTGATAAACGCCTGAGCTTTTCATCGAAGCTGCCGCGAATCTCAGAGTATTGCAGCTGCTCCTGCGACGAGCTCGGCGTCCGCCGGATCAGACTGATGCAAACTCCGGGCTTGATTTCGAAAACGTTCGTGTCGCCGCGTCCAGGATCTCCTCGAAATAGATTCCCATGAAGGTCGAGAACCGATATCGAATACCGAGTCATAAGACTGTGACGCATACCTCTAAAAACCGGGCCAGTCAAAAATCCGTGGTTAGTGATCAGTCCGATGATGCCGCTGTTTGACAACGACACCTGGTTGTCGGCAAATCGATAGAACTTGCAATAATCATCCATAAGAGGTGCGATCCGCACTTCGTTCAGGGCTATGCCATCAATTTGTTTGTAGTCATTCATTAGTGATCGGATCGCGGGGATGTCGTTGCTTGAGTACACGCTGTAAGGCGGATTGCCAATGACGACAGTGAATCGCCGCTCCCGCTTGACCTCATTGACCGCCTGTGCTTCGTGAGCGAGCGCCGGAATCGCGAAGTCAAGCTGTCCTGAAAAGTCCTGTGCAGGTTCGAGGGCGTTCGTAAGGTAGATCCGCGCACGTTCATCGCTACCGAAGCGGTAGCCGGTCTCGTAGAGCTTGAGTCCAACTTTCAGATGGGCGATGGCGTAGGGAGCCATAAGCAACTCATAGCCATGTAGCCGAGGCAAGAGGTGCTCGGCCACGTAGTCGTTCCATAACCCCTGGACATCCTCCCCCTTGCGTTCAGACCTCCACTTCGCGCCCATCCGGCGGTGGATGAGGTCGATGACTTCGACGAGGAAGGTGCCAGTACCCGTGGCGGGATCGAGGATCTGAACGAAGGGCTGTTTAGAGTCAACCCCCTCCGGGATCTGTAGGCCCACGCATCGAGCAACCATCTCGCCCCAGGTGGTCGTGTCGGCGAGCCCGTCCTCGAGGCCGAACTCGGTGCGCAGCAGCTCGTCGGCCGTGCGCACGATGTAAGAAACAACGGGCCGCGGTGTGTAGAAGACCCCACGCTGCAGCCGCTTCTTCGCGTCGTACTCCTTGAGGAATGACTCGTAGAAGTGAATGACCGGGTCCTCGAGAGGATTCTTGTCTCCGAAATCTCGGATGACCGCGTCCATGTTTGCGCGATCGAGCAAGGCGACGACGTCGCTGACACTGAGTTCGTCAAAGTCGACTGACGGAGCGTCCTCCCCGCCGACCTTCAAGAAGCTCTGCATAAGGTCCCGCAAGAAGGGGCTCGTGTGGATGTGCGCAGCGAGATCGCTGGTTCTTTCAGCGCCAGGGTCCGACAGCCTCGCGGAGAGGAGCCCGTACGCGATCGTCTGCGCGTACATGTCGGCGAAGTCATCTTCGTTTAGGTCGTGCACGAGCGCCACGCGGAATGCGTTCATTAGCTGCGTCACAGGGCCGTCGTCAGTCTCGATTTCCAACACGCTCCGAACCCGCTGCCGGATTCGACGCGCAAGCGCTGCGAGCGCGATAGCCAGCGCCTTAGATGTCGCGATCGTCTCTCGGTACTCAAGTTCGAATGCGGAGCTCCACCGTTCGCGCCAGGCTTCGTCGTTCCACTCATCTTCGGAGTTTGGCCACACAAGCCTCTCGACGAGCGTCTCGGCCGTGTACTCGATGTGGAGCGGCGTGTCGAGCTCGTCCCACGCCAGTACTTTCAACGTGGGCAAGTCACCTTTTGCCGCGTCGTGCGAGAAGTGCGCAAAGCTGATTCTTCGTTGGTCGCCGACGCCGTAGTTGGAGATGAACAGGAGATCCTCGGTAGGCCACTTGACCTGGTCGGCGGCTACTCCCGCTGCCCGCTTCTTGAGGACGACGCCGTTAAGAATCCTTCTGAGCGCGACGACGGGGAGTTGTTTCGGCTCGAACTTGACGAAGAACACGCCCCACGGCTGGTTGGCCACAAGCGGACGCAGACGTTTGATCTCCTGGATCTTCGCCGCACTCCCTGGGTCTATGCGAAGTTCCTCGGGCGTGTAGTCAAACGTTAGGTCTTCGAAGTCGTCGGTGTCAATAGGCCACTCCAGCTCGTCGCGCAAAAAACGTACCAACGAGGGGAACGTGTTGATGTGCCTGAGCTGCTCGTGGTGATCCGTCGTCATCCGTCGTTCAGCTCCATCCAGCAAACAAGTCGGGCGCTGACACCGACAGGCGCGTCGACGCGCTTGAGGTATGTGTTCTTGATGTGCTTTTGGACCGCGTCCCTCATCTTGAGAAGGGTCGGCTGCCCGGTGGTGCAAACACGCGGCGTCTCGGGCGTTGATCGGATCGACTCGACAATCTCCGCAGGTTCGTCGAGGACTGCCTCCTTCTCGGCGTCGTAGAGGTACCAGCGGGTGGTGCCAGCCTCCTCGGTGAACTCGCCTTTCTCCTTGTCAAGCGCCGGCAACGCGTAGCAGAAGAACGCGCCGCGGAACCCGTTCCTCGGCCGCTTCCTCCCGCTAAACAATCCGCCCGGTACCTCCTCGAGCGCTCCGACCAAACCAGGCACGTCATCGAGGAGTTGCTGGTACTCGAGGTGCATCGCCTCGGTTGACGAGGTGACGCCCTCGTAAGCTTGGTTGAACTCCTTCAGAGCTTCGTAATCGTCGTCGGGGGTGAGGAGCTTGCGCCCTTCGATCCCCATCGTCCTCGAGATGAGCAGCGTCTTCTGCGTGACCTTGGTGTAGAGGGACAGAATCGCATTCAGCTCGTCAGGCGGCAGGAAGTTCCAGAAGATCACCGTTCCGCGGTCAGAAGCGAGGTCAGGATGGTCGGCCTTGATTCGCACCTCGACTTCGGGGCTCATTCTGCGATCAACACGCCCGATTCGCTGCATGAGCCGAACGGGATTCCAGTGGATGTCGTAGTTGATCATCCGGGTCGCGTCTTGCAGGTTCAGACCTTCCGAGAGCACGTCGGTCGCGATCAGCACGCGGATCTCGCTCTTCCCCTGTTCCTCGAGAGTGCCTGAGCTCGCCCCGTTGTAGTACGGCGAGAAGCGGGTGATGACATCGGCGCGCTTCTTTTTGCTCGTACTGTCGAGTTCCTCGAGGCCGTCAATGCCGGCTTCTTCCAAGTGCTTCGCGATGTAGCGGGCGGTGTCTGCGAACTCGCTGAAGATGAGAACCTTGCGGTCCGTAAGCTCCTTCGACTTCAGCAGGCGAATGAGCTTCTGAAGCTTGTCGTCGTGCTTCGGCTGGAACTTCCGCGTCTCCTCGAGGAAGCGGACGATCTGATCGAGATCGAGGTACGTCTCGTCTAGAATTTCGTCAACCGCGTAAGTGGTCTTGTCGAGTTTCTCGACCTTGTCTAGGAGCTCTTGCGGGACGACGTCCTCGTCGGCATCGTCCACGGACTCGCCGTCGAGCGCGAGCGTGAGTTGCGCGGCGTAGCCGAGGGTCGTAGCGTTCTGAAGCTTCCACCGCTCCAAGCGCTTCTTCTCTGCTGGCGACTCGCTGTGAACCTCAACGAAGGCGAGGAGCTTCTCGAGCAGCCGGTCGCACGAGCGCTCGAAGGCCCACACAGAGCTCTCGAACCGCTTGAGGAAGTTGGTTCGAATGAGCCCGACGACCTGGTACTGCCGGTTGTTTTCAATCGGGTCGATCGAGCTGTCGTCGCCGCGGTAGTAGGCGAGGGGATAGTAGATAGCGAGGCTGAAGAGCGGTTTGCTGCGCGAGAAGGCCGCCTCGACGTCATTGAGCAGCTTGCCGTAGCTCTTCTTGATCGAGTACGCAGCGACCCTCGGCGGCTTCCGCTCCGGGAACATCGCGCTGCTACCCGTCTCCCTGATTTGGCTTTCGCGCGCGTACGCCCGACTCCGCTGGACGACGAGCCCCTGAAAGGTGGGGCTCGTCGCGAGGATTCCTTGAGCTTCGAGGACGACGGCGGCCTCGGTAACAGGATGGTCGTCGAACTCCTTGCGCAGCTCCTTCTCGAGATTGCCGAAGTGCGCTCGAAGGTTGTTGATCCCGAGCGTGCGTGCAAAGTAGTCCTCTTGGCCTCGCGAGAAGAGTTCGGTCATGTGGCGGAAGTCGGTGAGCCGGTTGTTGATAGGCGTCGCAGTAAGCAGGAACAACGACTTCGGCCGAACGGAGCCGTCGAGGAGCTTGAACAGCTTCCGGTAGCGGGATTCCGCGCCCCCGGTCTGGCCGGCGCGTCCGGGGTTACGAAAATGGTGAGCCTCGTCAACGACCACTGCGTCGGCGAGTTCGGTGATGCGCTCGAACCGCTCCGGAAAGTCACCTGAACGGCCGAGGTCGGTGTGGCTGAACACTGCGAGGTTGCTAAAGTCGGCACCGCCGCCGACTCCGCCAATGTGGCTTAGCCACTCGCGAAGATGCGGGTCCCAGACGGCTTCTTTTGCCGCTTTCGGCGCGAAAAGGACAACGCGCTTGCCTTCGTGCAGAACGAGCCGCTCAATCAGCATCAATCCGACGAACGTCTTCCCGAGACCAACGCCGTCGCAAAGAAACGCGCCACCTTGTTGGTGCGCGATCTTCATCAGCGACCCGTAGGCCTCCTGTTGGTAACGGTCAAGCACGGGGAACATGCGTGAAACGGTCTGCTCCCACTCGCCCGCTGTCATCTCGTGGCCACGGAAGAACTCCTGCAGTGCCTTCGCATACACCTCGAACGGCGAGTACTCTCGAACGTGGCGGTCGATGACGGTGATGAGGTCGGGGGTGACGTCCTCGGCTTCGTTCCAGTGCTGCTCGAACCAGTCCTGAAGCTGCGCGACCTCCTGGGCGCTCTGGACCTGGATGTTGAGCTCGATGTTCTTCGTCAGGCCAGGTCGCGTGAAGTTCGATGAGCCCACGAGCGCGCGCGGACCGACAACCTCGAGCTTCGCGTGAGTGATGTACGCCTTCGCGTGGAACTTGTCCTTCGTGTAGACGCGGCACTCGATGCGTCCCTGCTTGAGTGCGTCGACGATCGCCGGCACGCCTTCGAGGAACGGTGCCGCGCGCTTCTCGTCCTCGAGACTCGAGTTGAGCGTGGATTGGGCCTGCGCCCGGAGCGCGTTCAAGAACATGGCCTTCGTGCCGAGCGTGACCTCCGACCCGATCAGGATCCGGATCTTGTCGAGCTGCTGCCACTTACCATCGAGTTCGAGCAGCGATCCGATTTCGAAGAAGCCAGTCGCGACGTCGAAGCTCGTCGCGATCTGGGTCCACTCGCGGAGGTATGCGGCGCCGGTCCAGCCGGAGACGCTGTTGTCGACGATGAGCAGGTCGCCGCCACGCTGGCTGTCGCTGACAGTCCCCGCGCCCCTACCGTCGCCCTGAGCTTTTTGACCCCTGTCCAATAGAGACGAGCTTAGAGCCTATTCCGATAGGGGCTCCCAGTTGGCGGCGCGCCAGGTGATCAGTCCGCAAGCGAGGTGAAGCATCGCGAGGTAGGTGTCGGCGCGTTTCTCCCAGCGGGTGAGGATGCGGCGGAAGCGGTTGAGCCAG
>WNFU01006324.1_pt1 | contig 14382 bp, 9 predicted proteins | sample 5400121 | NCBI WGS metagenome assembly WNFU01 (sample SAMN13153360, study PRJNA577476) | soil metagenome | isolation source: 100 cm soil or saprolite under grassland replicate 1 | place: USA:California | collected 2016-06-15
CGTCAACCCAATAAGGCCGCTGATCCTGTGGCGACAAAGCTCACTGAGTTATTTCGTTCTCTGCCAAAGTTCTTACGTCGTACCATCACCTTCGATAATGGCACTGAGTTCGCTTACCATTACCGCCTCCATAAACTATCGATGCGCACCTTTTTCTGCGACCCTCATGCACCGTGGCAGAAGGGCGGCATTGAAAACGCCATCGGACGCATGCGCCGAGGACTGCCGAGGAAAACTGATTTGGCCACACTGTCCAATCAACGCTTGCTCTCCTTGGTGCGTTCCTATAATCACACTCCGAGAAAGTGTCTTAACTACAAAACCCCGGCAGAGGTTTTTTGCCGTGACCTGTTGCACTTCAAATGTGAATCCACCTCCCGGTGTGACCTAGAAAGAGGCCGCACCAGAAAATAAAATAATCGCCATGGCGAAAGGCGCGGAACGTGTTCGTGAAATACATTCGGAGATTCGGTCGACGGTTTGAGATCGAAAACTGTTCGGCGGCTGATGCGCTTAAGACCGAATGCCCGCTTTCTTACATAAGAACTGGTAGGTGGGACCGTCAAGTTCTTCACCGGCGGGCAATCCCGCGACGATGCGGAAGTTCTTAATCGCAGCGCGAGTGCGCGGCCCAATGCAACCGTCGATTTTCCCGGGCGCGTAGCCGAGGAAAAGCAAGGCAACTTGCGCGGTTCTCATTTCCAGATTCGGCAGCGAACCGCTGGCGAAGCGTTGATAGTGCTCCGCCAATTTCACGTCATAATGGTTTTGCCAGTAACTCGGACCGTTGTAGCGCTTGGCGAACCCGGCCCAATCTCGATTCACCAACAGTGCCGCCAAGCCGTTGGCTTTTAGAAAGCCGCACATGGCGGCAAGCTGAGTATCCTCGTTTCGCACCATGGCCTGAACCATTCTCGCGGCTGATTTAAAACCCGCCATGTCGTGGTTAAATCCCATCACTTGGCCCATGCCCCAGGACACCGAGTTGAGCGCCGGTTCAATGCCCAATCTGGCCTTGGCGCACAAGGCAATTGCCTTTTCCAATTTGTTGTATTGCTCAGCAAGCAGTCCGTAGCTTCCAGGCGCTCCGGAGACATCCGGCGCTTCGCGATCGAAACGGCCGTCGGTACGTTTGCGAAAGATGTGGCGCTCGAAAAGAATCTGCGGCCGGCGGTCGACGCGAAAGCCGAACCCCTGAGTCACGCCGGCGGTCTCGACTTCGACAACGGTCCAAATATATGCCGCGTCATTGGGACCGAGGCCGAGCAGGGCGAGCGCTTTGTTGAGGCCCGATCGGGTCAGAGGCTGACCTTTATCGGCGAATTTCATGGAGCTCCTCCTTCGGATGGATACCGCGGGCGGAAGGATTTTGTGGAACTAATTTGGCTGGTGGTCCCAACGGGAATCGAACCCGTGTTCCCGACGTGAGAGGCCGGTGTCCTAACCGCTAGACGATGGGACCATGGCTGAGGAGGAAGGACTCGAACCTTCAATCGCCTGATCCAGAGTCAGGTGGCTTACCAATTAGCCGACTCCTCAAAATCGCGAATGATAAACCTAAAAGAATTACGAAATAGAGTCAAGTTGCGGGATGAGTTCCAACGCTTTGCGCAGCCTCTGGAGGGTTCGTTCTTTACCGAGCACGGCAATGACATCGTGGATCCCAGGACTGACGGTAGAGCCGGTCAACGCGACTCGCACCGGCTGGGCGAGTTTACCCATCGGCAGAGCGTGCTCCTGCAGAGTTGCCGTAAAAGCCTGTTCGACGCTCGCTGCGCTGAAATCCCTGAGCGCGAATAATTTCTGGATCAAACTGTCGATCGGCTCGGCCGTATCCTTCGTTAAGAACTTCTTCGCCGCTTTCTCATCCAGAGAAATCTCATCGCAAAGATAGTAGTGCGCGGCATCGACAAGCTCCGTTAAAGTTTTGGCTCGCTCTTGCAGCGTCGCGATCATTCGTTCCAGCCACTGTTTGTCTTGCGGCACGGGATAACCTTTGGCTCGGATATAAGGCACGATCTCGTCGGCCAATTGCGCGACTGGTCGGGATTTTAAATAATGAAAATTGACCCAAAGGAATTTTTCCGGGTTAAATACGCCGGCGGATTTTCCGACGTTTTCCAGGCTGAATTTTTCAATCAGTTCCTCGCGTGAGAAGATCTCCTGGTCGCCGTACGACCAGGCCAGGCGAACCAAATAATTGACGACCGCCTCAGGAAAATATCCCATGTCGCGATAAGCCATGACTGACGTGGCGCCGTGCCGCTTGCTGAGCCGAGCTTTATCGGTGCCGAGAATCAGCGGTACGTGACCGAATTCGGGAAGAGGATGACCGAAAGCCTCATAGAGTTGGATCTGTCTCGGTGTGTTAGAAAGGTGGTCGTCGCCGCGGATGATATGCGTGATGGCCATGTCGATATCGTCAACGACGACGCAAAAATTGTACGTCGGGGTGCCATCAGAGCGAGCGATGATGAGATCGTCGAGCTCGCGGTTGTCGAAAACCACATCGCCCTTGATCAAGTCTTTGACGATGGTCGAACCATCGCGTGGCGAGCGAAAACGAACGGTGTAAGGCTTATCTGAGGGCAAGGAAGGAATCACACCGTCCGCTGGCCGGCAAGTGCCGTCGTACATCGGTTTGCGTTTTTCTTTCATCGCCAACTGCCGCTTGGCATCCAGTTCGGCCGCCGGACAGACGCAAGGATAAGCTTTTCCTGAAGCCAACAGTTCTTGGATCTTCTCTTTGTACAGCGGGTAACGATCGGTCTGGAAAAAAGGACCTTCGTCATAGTCGAGTCCCAACCACTTCATGGCGTCCAAGATGGCTCGAATCGCCTCCGGCGTGGATCTCTCCCGATCGGTATCTTCAATGCGTAGTATAAATTTGCCGTCATGGTGACGAGCAAAGAGATAGTTAAAAAGAGCGGTGCGCGCGCCGCCAATATGCAAATAGCCGGTGGGACTAGGAGCGAAACGAGCGCGAACTTGAGTCATGCGGGTAAGCTAACAGGAGGCAAAAATTGGGTCAACGGTGCATTAAATTTTCCTATGATTATGCTATCATTAGAATATTTAACGAGGAGTAGGGTTTGTGGAAACGAAAGCAACGGAAAACGAAGCAAGGACAACCGCAGCAGTAGTTGATGGAGCGCCCTCTCATTTTATTCGAACGATCATCACAGAAGATCTCAAACAAGGTAAGAATCAAGGCAGGGTGCACACCCGTTTTCCACCGGAACCGAATGGCTATCTTCACATAGGCCACGCCAAATCAATCTGCCTCAACTTTGGGCTTGCGGCTGAATTCGGCGGACTGTGCAATCTCCGTTTCGATGACACGAACCCCAGCAAAGAAGACGTCGAATACGTCGAGTCGATCAAAAGAGATGTGCGCTGGCTTGGCTTCGATTGGCAGGACCGTGAATTTTACGCTTCGGATTACTTCGAGGAGCTTTATCAGTTCGCCATTCAATTAATTAAGGCCGACAAGGCGTTTGTCTGCGACTTAAGTGCGGATCAGATGCGCGAATATCGCGGCACATTGACAGAACCCGGCAGAAATAGCCCCTTTCGCGACCGCTCCATCGAAGAAAACCTCGACGTGTTCCAGCTCATGCGCGCCGGCGAATTTCCCGATGGCAGCCGCACGCTGCGCGCCAAGATCGATATGGCCTCGCCGAATATGAATATGCGCGATCCCGTCATGTACCGCGTGCTGCGTGCGACGCACGACCGTACGGGCGATAAATGGTGCATCTATCCGACCTACGATTACGCTCATGGTCAGTCGGATTCTATCGAGGGCATCACGCATTCGATCTGCACTCTGGAGTTCGAGGATCACCGGCCGCTTTACGACTGGTTTCTCGATCAACTGGGCATTCACCACCCGCAACAGATCGAATTCGCCCGCTTGAATCTCACTTACACGGTCTTGAGCAAACGCAAATTACTCCAACTTGTGCAACAAAAATTGGTCGCCGGTTGGGATGACCCCAGAATGCCGACGCTGGCAGGAATTCGCCGGCGCGGCTACACGCCGGAAGCAATCCGAACTTTTTGCGAGCGCATTGGCGTTGCGAAACGGAACAGCACGGTAGATATCGCCATGCTCGAACACTGTTTGCGCGAAGATCTTAACAAGCGCGCACGCCGCGTGATGGCGGTATTGCGGCCACTCAAAGTCGTACTCGAGAATTATCCAGAGGGTCAGGTCGAAGAGTTAGAGGCGGTTAATAATCCCGAAGATCCCAGCATGGGAACACGCACAGTGCCGTTCTCTCGCGTTCTGTACATCGAGCAAGACGACTTTCGCGAGGACCCGCCGAAGGGATTCTTCCGTCTATCGCCGGGTAAAGAAGTGCGATTACGTTATGGCTATATCATCAAATGCGCGGGCGTCGTAAAGGATCCGATCACCGGAGCGGTAAGCGAACTCCAGTGCACTTACGATCTGGAAACCAAAAGCGGCTCTTCGCGCAGCACTCGCAAGGTGAAAGCGACGATTCACTGGGTTTCGGCCGCGCACGCGCTGGACGCCGAGGTCCGTTTGTATGATCATCTGTTCACGGAAGAGGACCCTAATGACGTTCCCGAAGACTCAGACTGGTTGGCCAATATCAATCCAAAATCTCTCGAGCGACTGACGGCTTGCCAGGTCGAGCCCTGTCTTGCAGCGGCGAAGTCAGGTGAACTGTATCAGTTTGAACGGCTGGGCTATTTTTGTGTCGATAGCGAAGACTCCGTTGCGGATTCACTCGTGTTCAACCGCACCGTGACGCTACGCGACACGTGGGCGAAACTGGAGAAGAGCACAAGGAAATATTAAGTATACTGACAGCCGATTTAGAAGCGGTAGGCGGCGTGTAGCCCAACTAAATTTTGAAATGTTTTGTATTTATCTTTTGCAGAGACGCCGGGAAAAGGAAGTGCGTTGCGATCGCCGCCCGTTTCCAGGACGTTATTGTTGACGGATCTCGTCTTGTAGAAGACGGCCATGTACCCGATATCTATCTTGATGCGCTCCCAGTTGTAACCCGCGCCCGCCGTGAGCGTTAAGTAATCAGCACCGGGAATTGCAGGTCCTAGAGTGCTGGACGGAATCGGTGTCTCGTCTAATCCCACCCCGCCCCGCAATTCAAAATCTTTAGTTATTTTGTAGGCAGTCCCAAACCTTAGTGAACTCGAGTTCTTCCAATTTTGCGGAATAAGAAATCCGGCTATCGGAACCGCCCCTCCCAATCCCGGTAGCGGGCTGGAGAAAGATGCTTTTAAATGTTCGAACTTGCTCCACCGAGCATAGTCGTATTGAAGCTCAATCCCCCAGCTTGGGTCGATCTGCCAATGGACGCCAACATTGATTACCGGTGGGATCGGCAGGTGTATGCCGGACGCTTTCGAACTGCTGCTTAAGCCTCCCGCGCCTGGCGCATCAGCGAACTTAACGTCCGCTGATTTGAAATTGATATCGACGTGGCTCGTATAGGTCAGCCCGAATCGAATCTGATCGTTGGGCTTAATGAGAAAAGCGACCTTGTAACCATAGGCGTTATCCGTGTCGGTGATTCGCAGTTTGCCGTCGCCGAATGGGCCAAAGAATATCGCCCTAGAAAGAGTACCCGACGCGTGTACAAAACTGACGCCACCGCCGATCGAAAGGTAGGGTAGGGGTTCCCACGCGACCGTTGGTGTAACGAAGATCGTGCGAAGTTCCGATCTCACCGCGGCGTAACGGGTGAAGGCATCGGGTTTGTAACTTGTCGCTAAACCGAATGGAGCATAGGTACCAAGTCCAACAGAAAGCTGAGTATTTGGTATGTGATAATTGGCGAAGAGATTCGGGAGGAAATCGTCGTCATGAATGTTTCGTGATGTTGCTCCGGCGTTTTTAATACTGCTAATTGTATTTACATAAGTAATGCCGCCGAGGATTTGATTCCCGTCCACTTGAGTAAGCGCCGCGGGATTAACGTACACTGCCGACGGATCATCGACGCCAGCGACCGCCGCTCCCCCCATAGATTCCGCCTTGGCAGTTTGGGGCGGTATGGCATATCCACCCGCAAAGACCTCTTGAACGTCGCTGCCGGAACAGAACCAAAGTAGAAGAATCATCGTAGTTATCGCCGCGTGTCGGTCCATTCTCAGCTCCATTATTTGGCTTAGTCCGTATGGCAAGCTTAGAGATCGGCTGAACAGCGCCAAACCTTGCCATACTAGAACGGATCAATGCAAGAAATTTTATTAACCGCCGCACGTTTCGCGTGCTATCTTCGGATAGGGTTACGTCAGAAAAAGATTCCGGTACTCATGGCTGGCGTTTCAAAATAGGGTTGCTGGGCGAGCAAAGAAATACTTCAACGCGACTTCGGAAATAGACTCTAAAAAGCAGTCGTTGGCGCTGAAGACTAGGGAGGGAGCGATTGCGAGATGAAAGTGGAGCAGCATACAACGCAATCGCCGCATAATCGTAACAGCGGGTTTGTTTCAGCGAACGGAGTGGCTAGGACCGATTTGGCATTCCCTCAGCGCTGGCCGGTCCGGGATCAGGAGAATAAGATCTTAGTAATCCTCCCCGCGACCTCGAAATCGCGAAAAACCATTCCGCGTTCATCGTTTGTTAGCCAGCTGCACCGCCAATACACAGTCCTTTGGGAGAATCACGCTCATCGAGGACGCTGCTCATAATTAAGAGATCTAATTGGATTACCGCACACATACCTGAGTCGGGCAGTGTCGAAGCCCATCCGGCTTCCGTACGCCTTGACTAGCAGGGATAACTACTATATACCGTTGCACAAATTTACCTATTGCTGACATCTCTACCCAGAAACGACCAGAACGTCTTTATATTGTAGAGGAGGTAGTCAGCAATCTTGAAGTTGAGTATAAGTGCCGTAAAGCGGAAAAGATTGCCATGCTCCCGATAGCCGGATTAATCGTTCTTTCGCTCAACTACTCAATGTCCGGCGATCGAGATTCAACTGAATTGTACCTCGGAGGAGCGCCAAATGAACTTTCCGGTTTTCAAAGACAGGATCGAAAAAAAATATCAGTTAGGGGTTCACGAGAGCGAAGTCGCCGATCTGTGGCGGGAGATGACTTCGTTCCTAGCTCCCTACGGGCTTGCTCCGGTACAGGAAATTACCTCCGTTGGAAGCGTCTATTTCGATAACAAGGACTACGATCTCCTGCATTACAGCCTGCTGGGCCGCCTCATGCTTGTTCGGATTAGGGCCTACGAATTATACGGGCGTCCTCCCGAACCTATAAAAGAGTATTGGGTGGAGGTGAAGACTGCGCAGGGTGAGCGCAGAACAAAAAGGAGGTTCCGGCTAACGAAAAGCTTGCTGCTGGAATTTTTGCAAGGCAGGGACGCTGGAGAAAACGTATTCGATTATAACAAGGACGATGCCAGCCCCGACGTTATCCGTAAATTGTATAGAGAGACTCAGGAATCGATCTTTACCATGGGTCTAAAGCCGTTCATTTTGGTTAACTACAAAAGAATCGCCTTTCAGAATGAGGTCGAGCGCCTATCGATTGATTGGGATGTGGAATACTACCCCGTTACGACGGCAGTTTACGACTACAGTTCGTGGAAGGACATGGTGCAAAAGCCAGTTGGCAAGGCGGACAAGGTTATTCTGGAGCTCAAATATTTACAGGGAAGCATTCCAGCATGGTTTGCCGAATTGCGGCGCAAATATCCGGTTCGGGAGAGGGAGTTTTTAAAGACTCTCGAGGGAATGGGTTTTGTCTTTCAAGGGCCACTAAAAAATCACCAAAAAGCAAATTCTTTTCTGCCGATGATCGACGCATACATGGCTGACGGCCGACCAGCGAGCTAGGAGAGAAGGTGCCATCGGAAGGATTCTCAACGGAGAACTATAAACGCACCATAACCATGGTCGCGCTCGGGTACTGGAGCGCGGCTCTTACTAACGGCGCGTTGAGGGTTATCCTTCCTATTTACTTTGCCTCGGTTGGAGTGTCCATATCCAAAATCGCCTTTCTCTTTTTCTTATTTAAGTTCTCAGAGATTTTTGCGCCGATGGGCATCGGCGTCATGCTCAACCGCTGGGGATATAAGAAAACATTCCTTACCGGGCTCGCCATCCATAGTTTGATCTCGGCCCTTTATCTGATCCCCACTTTTGTTGGGATATATGTGGAAAGAATTATCCGGGGAATGCTTTACATGGCCGACATGAGCTCAGTTTACGTTAAGCATTTTGCCGCAAAAGAGAAGCAGCGTTTCCTGATCAACATGATACTCGGGCTTAAAGAGGCATCCAAAGGCGTGGGGATGATTGGCGGTGGCCTTTTGATCGCTATTCTCTCGCTGCAGAATACCGTTCTACTATTTGCCCTGTTAACCGCGCTCTCGACACTTGTTGCGGCGCGCTATCTGCCGGACCTGAAAGAGCAAGTGAAGCTGCCCGTCCACAAAATCTGGGGGAACGTTGACAGAAAAATCAAAACACTGGGGTTGGGCTTCGGATTTCTTAACGGCGCTCTCGACGCTTGGGGCGTCGTTGTTCTTCCAGTTTACCTTACGAAAGTTCTCGGCGTAACGCCGGCTTTCGTAGGCACAGTGATGATGGCTGAATATATTTTCCAAGGACTCATTGTCACCTTTTTTTCGAAGTATGTGAACCTTCAATGGGAACCGAGGAAGCTATTGGTGTTGGGCGGGCTGTTGCTTGTTCCCGTCTGTCTGGCGTTGTCGTTTGCCGCAACGCTTTATCCGTTCTTGGTATTGGTCTTTGTTTACATGTTCTTCTTCAGCGCGTCGATGGTTTATTACAATCATCTGATGTTGGAGTTTGCCACCGAGGAAAAGACCTCCCTCGATCTTGCGACCTATACAACGCTCACTAATGTATTCAAGCCCGTTGGAGTTTTTGTCTCCGGTCTCCTTGTCGACTCAATGGGTTTTAGCTGGGCCTATTATTTTGCTGCGCTCCTGACTTGTTTTTCCGCTGTGACTTGCCTAGCTCTGCCGAAGTCAACGGAGCAACAAGCTGGCGTTGCAGCCTCTTATGCGAGGGGACCCATAACGCTGAAATGAAAGGGAGGACGATCCTGAGCGTTTCCAAGTTGTTCTAAAACTTTGTTTTTCTTCCCGGGTTCTTTCGGTACGAGTCTGTTCCCAGCGGAGGAACGAGTGATTGTCATGGCTCGAGTCCACGATGGTTGCACGAGAACGAGTTCGACAAAGATACGTTGATAACGAATCGGGCAGAAAGTCTACGGTAACTAGCTGCCTAGTTTGGCTTGTTCGCCTCCGCCAATGACCTCGCCTTTCCAGTTCTACAGAGGGAGAGGATATGGCTCTTAGAGCACAAAAATATGGACACCTTAATAGAGAGATTCCAGTAGAAGGTGTCGTATCTGGAATGCAAGCCTGCAACGGCATTCTTTACGGCTTGAAACAGAATTTTAGCGTCGACGACGTAAGTGATCTCGTTTTTTCCTTAAAACAATTAAAGACAACGGGGAAAGGGATCATTTTAAAATGCCGAGATACATTCCCTTATATGATCCCAGTCCTTTATGAAGTCGACGGAATAATATCGCCAAACACTACTGTCACGACCAAGGGCCATTCTGCGGAATTCTGTCGAGAAGAAGGCAAGACGCTAGTCGTTGCCGATGAGGCCGCGTGGCGAGAATTGGAGAATTACGAAGGTGAAAGCGTCCTCGTCGACCCGAGGGGCAAAAAGCTAATTGTAGATCCAGATAGACAGACTGCTGAAAGAGCCAACATTGCTTACGATCAAGCAGAGTCAGGAATAGAAGTTATCTGCGACCTCGTAAAACAAGGTCGACACATCTCTTTACTTTCAACGGTGCCGGAGCACATAAAGCAAATTGGAAAATTTTCGTACTTTTGTCGAGAAGAACAACTATTGATGTCGAAAGGCAAAAGCCCGTGGGATTTATTGAGATCAGACAAACTTCAATGTGAACAAATACTCCATGCCGTTTGGAGCGAGTACGTAAGATGCGTTCAGCCGGGTATATTGATCGTTTGCCGAAGTCACGATGCTCGATCTGATGAGTACCCTGGATCGCCAATTCCCCATGAGCCAAATCCTCAACTGGGCAACCATGGTCCTTCTTTGTTTGAAAGTTTTCCCCATCTTCTTGAGGCGGAAGTAGCGGCAATAGCTGAATTAAAAGCCGAGAATCCTGATAAAAAGATCGCCTATCTACTTCCTTTTGTGAGGCGCAAACAAGAGATTGTCATCGCCCGAGAGGCCCTAAATGCTGCCTTGGCAAAGCTATCGTTATCCAAAAATGCAGTGGAACTCGCGGTAATGTATGAAACGCCGTTATGTCCCTATTTGATTCAAGAGCTAAATGCCGCAGGCGTGAGAACAATTTGGATCGGAACTAAAGATCTATTGATGTCCTTTCTGATGGTAGATAGGGATAATCCCAGCCCCCATCTCCAGAATTATCTGACATTACTGGATGATAGGGGAGAACCAAACTTCGCGTTTATCGAGTACCTGAGAGAAAATATTATCAGATTCATACAAAATGATTTCGATGTGATCATGTATTCTTTGGCTGGTGAAGTCCCGATTTTTGCAAAATACTTACCTAAACAAGTCGGGTTCTTACTATCTAAGGGATCCGTTAAGGAGGCTCTGAAGCAAGCAGAAATTCAAGAAATTCTTTCCGCCTGAGATATGGGACTCACTCCACCATTTGCAAACTAATTCATTGCGAGATTGCGGTTGTTAGTTATTGCCACCATCGATCTGCCCTTTTATCGCCGGGCCGGGTCTTGGGGTTCGGCACAGGAATTATCTTCAAGGCTAGAGTTCGTTCTGGCGATGACAACTACGAAGTTGTGCATCACCTCCCTCTGAGCTAGGGACTTGACAGAGGCGTATCCCCACCACCGAAATGCCGTCATAAAACCCGGTAAAATTGTTTTCTTTAGCGTAACAATGGTTTATTATGGCCATCGCATGTAAAGTTCGCCAGTAATCAAAAGGCTTCCCTTGACTCTGTAGGTATATAGCTCGCCAACGTGCCAAGTCACGAGCGCAGCAAATCGATAGTGTCGGTTCAGGTTTGAGGGTCTGTAACTCATAGAGAGGGTCTGTAACTCATAGAGGTGAAGGGAGTAAAAATGGCTACCGTCGGCAGGTTTTTAGTTTCTGTGTTTTTTCTCTGCGTGGCTCTGGCCTTTATCTCGCCGGCTTCGTTCTCAGCGGAGGGTAAGCTGCTTGTCTTTGGCAGGTTTCAGGACGATCCCGTCAGAGCGATAAGAGATCGGCAAGAATTCGTCGACTATATAGCTAAGAAATTGCAACCCATGGGAATAACCGGAGGAAAAATATTGGTGGTCGACAAATTGCACTTGCTCGCTCAAGACATTAAAGAGGGCAAAGTAGATCTCTTCCATGACAGCGTGGTACCAACGATGGTGCTTGCCAGGCGGGCAGGCGCTGTCCCTATTCTGAGGCAGTGGAAATATGGCGAGGCTGAATATGATAGCGTCATACTAGTCAGGAAGAGCAGCGGCATCGATACTCTAAATGACTTGAAAGGTAAAGTTCTTGCGTTCGATGAACCTCATTCGACATCCGCGCACGTTGTTCCTCGAATGTTTTTAATCGAGAAAAAATTGAAACTGGTGCAGATGAATTCCACCGGAGGAGCCGTACCCAATGCCGTAGGCTATGTTTATGGCGCCGATGGCAGTTCTCCCAATCTTCTTATTTCAGAACGAGTCGATGCCGCTGTTACATCGTCCCGGGAACTTCAAGAATTGAGACCAGAGATTCGGGAGACTCTCAAGGTTATCGGCAAGACGATAGCGGTGCCGCGGCAGCTCATAGCAGTACGCAAAAATATCGACTCAACCTTGCTTAAAGCCCTAAAGGAAGTCTTAGTTAATATGGATAAGGACCCTGAGGGTCAGCAGGTATTGAGGAGACAGCAAAGGACAACGAAGATCGACGAAATTCCTCCAGCATCGATGGAGCAATTGAAAGCTATAGAAAGATTTGTTTTCTCCTCATTAGCGGAACAGGTAGATTCGTGGTAGCAGTCGCCCATGAATCTTCGGGTAAAGCCTAGCCTCAAGTTTAAGGTCTTTCTCTCCTTTGCGCTCTCCTACCTCGCCGCCGTAGGCGCGATCACCTATCTGACGATCCGTTCCCATCGAGGCCTGCTATTGGAGCAAATGGCCGAAAGGGCTCGAACCGGCATTAACTTGATGGAGCTGAGTGTCGCCAATCGCCTTTATCGGCTGGATGTATTCCAGCTTGAAACCATCGCGCGCGAAGCAAAGGCTCTCCCTGATGTCGAATATGCCTATATCTACGATGTCAAAGGCAGAATCGTGGGAGACTTTCACGAAGACAGGCGCCAACTTTTTTCGATGTTTAACGATGAGCTGGGACGCAGGATCATCAAATCCAACGAGACCCTGGTGGATATCGACGGTCAGAAAGGGATCTTAGACGTTTCCAAGCCGGTGCTATTGAACCGCGAAAAGTTAGGGGGGATTCGTTTAGGACTTAATCTGAATCCCATGTTCGACGAGATGCGGACAGTCACCGTCAGGGCCGTCGTGATTTCAGCGGTTATTTTCTTGATAGGATTGCTCATTATTTTCGTTATCACGATGAGATTTATCCACCCAATAGAAAGACTCACCGTAGCTGCGAAACGTATCGAAGAGGGCAACCTAGAATATCGCGTTAATATCGACCGAGATGACGAAATTGGAAGCCTCGCTACTGCCTTTGATCAGATGGCCGAGCGCTTGATGCAGCGGGAGCGGGAACTCAAGCAATCTCAGGACACACTCCGGAGAGCGGACAGGCTCTCTTCTTTGGGATTGCTTACAGCAGGCTTGGCCCACGAAATCCGTAACCCTCTGGTCGCCATCCGCACCTTTACTCAGCTCTTGCCTGAACGCTACGACGATGTTGAGTTTCGGGAAGGATTCCAGGGGTTGGCCCTCAAGGAAGTTGATCGGATATGTGGGCTAATTAACGACCTTTTGAGCTTCGCACGTCCATCTAAACCGAATGTTGCCCCTGAAAACATCAATGACGTAGTCGAAAATATCGCCCGGATCCTTGAAAGCCAGGCCAAAGAAAAGAATGTCGTGATTTTGCGTGAGTTCGATGCCAAGCTGACCAAGGTTTGGATTGACAGGGAGCAAATGAAGCAGGTATTTATGAACCTTATTTTGAACGCTATCCAGGCGATGAAACATGGTGGTTCCATTGTAATCGCAACAGGTGTTTCCGCAAGGAATAGCGCTGAGCTGATACGAGAATATGTTCACGTCGAGATTCGTGATACCGGAATCGGTATTCCGCAGGAAAATTTGGAGCACATTTTTGACCCGTTCTTTACCAGCAAAGATGAGGGCAGTGGTCTTGGTCTAGCCGTCTCGCATCAAATTGTCCAGGAACATGGTGGTTTCGTCACGGTGAAAAGTCAGGTCGGAAAAGGGACATCGTTCTTCGTCCACGTGCCCGTTGGCAAGCGGATTCGGCCCGTGACCGATGGCCATGCTCACGCGAATGAAGCGAATCTTAGTCATTGATGAGTCGGAGGTCGTCCGAGAGACGTTGGCTCTCATTCTCGGGCGCGAATTCGTAGTATCCAAGCGGCCGCTTGGAGCAAAAGGCCTGGCGCTCTCCGAGATACACGAAGAATTCGATCTACTGATCCTAGGTGTATCACCGCGTTACGGATTGGAGGCCGCGAGCCTGGTGCGGTTTGCTGCGCAATTGCCATTTACAGTACTTTTTTTGGTCGATTCAAAGACGACCGCGCGAGTGATCGGAGATGAAGCCCAGGTTGGCTGCCTGACAAAACCGTTCAATCCATATGAGCTACACGAGAAAGTCGGGCAGCTGCTGGCTCGCCGTGTCATTTTACCCAGGGCGGACGTGGTGGCACGGGCACGTGAGTCGAGAAATTTCGCGCGATATCTGGATTTCCCTTACCTCAGCAGGAGCGCGGCGACTTTGGTGCGAAGATTTGCCGCGACGCGGCTGCCGGTTTTGATCTCCGGGGAGATTGGCTGCGGGCAAAATCGAATCGCATCAGGAATTCTTTGGCTTCAGAAAATCTCAGGATCGCGAATTTCCATCAACGCCGCCGAGCTTAGTGAAGAATACTTGGATCAAAAAGGTCTCGAGCTATCGCTAAGTCGAGTGCCACAGACAGCACCGCCTACAGTCGTGATCGAAAATCTCCATAAAAGCGGCGTTTTCGGCCAATCTTTGCTGTTGCGGTTTTTGGAAGACGCGGAGGAGAAATCGGCCCAGATACGCTATTTAGCAACCGCAAATGCCGATCTCTTGCAAAACGTCTATGCGGGCGAAT
>WNFU01006327.1_pt1 | contig 14380 bp, 10 predicted proteins | sample 5400121 | NCBI WGS metagenome assembly WNFU01 (sample SAMN13153360, study PRJNA577476) | soil metagenome | isolation source: 100 cm soil or saprolite under grassland replicate 1 | place: USA:California | collected 2016-06-15
CGTTGGCGACGATCCGGCCACCGGCCAGGATCAGAATGCTGTCCGCGAGCTTCTCGGCCTCGTCCAGGTCGTGGGTCGTCAGGAGGATTGTGGCGTCGTCGAGGTCCGACAGGCGATGCACCAGATCGTGGAAGTCCCGCCGCGCATGGGGGTCGAATCCGGCGGTGGGCTCGTCGAGGAACAGCAGCTCGGGCCGGCCAATGATGCCGATCGCGACGTCGAGCCTTCGCCGCTGCCCACCGGACAGTGAGGCGATCTTCTGGCCCGCCTGCTCGCCGAGCCCCACGGTCTGGATCAACTCGTCGACGTCATAGGGCCGCTGCCGCTCCGGCGTGGAGTACGGCACGTAGTACCTCCCGAGGTGGTAGAGCAGGTTGCGCACCCGCCACCTGCCGTGGTCGCGCCAGGACTGCAACACCACGCCCATCCGCGCCCGCCAATGTTCGTTTCCGTTGCCCGGATCTGCCCCGAGGACGCTGACCTCGCCGGCCGAACGCATCCGGAACCCTTCCAGGATCTCGATGGTGGTGGTCTTCCCGGCTCCGTTCGGCCCGAGCAGCGTGATCACCTCGCCGCGGTGCGCGGTGAAGTCGATGCCCTTGAGCACGTCCACCGATCCGTACCGCATCCGCAGGTCTCGAACGGCGATCACCGGCGGCTCGCCCGCTGGCTCGGCATTGTGGGCCCATCTATCCACGTCACCCACGACGGCCATTCGTCCTCTCCTCGCAACCGATGGCTTTATCAAAGGATAGCAGAAGTACTACATATCGCAACACTAGTACCTCATGCTCCGCCTGCACCGACTTCAGCTCGGCATCGAGCGTGACCGGTTCCGCACACCGGAAGGCACCTATCGAGCGGTCCTCGTCCGTGAAGGCCGGACCACCTATGGATGGATGCTCGACCGCGACCTCGAGGCAGCCACCTGGACGCCGAGGTAGCTCCGCTTGGGTCCGCGAATCATCAGGGTCACGGGTGATGGTGCAGGTCAATCGTTCTGTGGCTCGGTTACGCTGTCGCGGGATTCCGAGTGGCGCTGTCAGCGGTGTGGATCGCCAACTCGGCGATGAACGCGGGTGTGGGGGCACGCGTCACAGCTCAGACCCCGCGGCACCGCGGCAGATGTTCAGGAGAGCCGCCAATTGTTCCGGCAGTGTTCAAGTGGCACCGCCATTGTTCAATTCAGGCTGGACCCTACAGCGGACGACCTACGGGACCGTCGGGCGGACGGCGCCGAGGTAGTCGCCGCGGAAAGCCGGCTGCACGCGGATGACCGCCCCAGCATGGGGGGCGTTGATCATGTTGCCGGCGCCGATGTAGAGACCCACGTGGTGGATGGTGGCCGGGTTGCTCAGGTCGTGGGCGTAGAAGACCAGGTCACCGGCCTGGACCGCGCCGGGGTCCAGGATGTGCTGGCCGGCGTTCCACTGCTGCGCGGCGGTGCGGGGAAGCTGCACGCCGCCGGCCTGGTAGGCGCGCAGCGTCAGCCCAGAGCAGTCGTAGAAGCCGCCCTCGCCGGTGCCGCCCCACTCGTAGGGCCTGCCGAGCTGGCTGTAGGCGAACTGCATGGCGGCGTCGACCACGTCGAGGGCTGGCGCGCCCGCCGGCAGGCTCGCGCTGGCCGCGTAGCGGGAGGCGAAGGTCAGGACCTTGTCCACGTACCAGCCGGCGTGGTTGTAGGCGAAAACCGCCCGCGACAGGTCGCCGCCGCCGTCGCGCAGCGCCTTGCAGAGGTAGGCGGCGGCGCTGGGGATCGCGTCGGCCGGGTCGTAGGGGCTCTTGCGGCCGTCGTTGTTGCCGTCGACGGCGAAGCGCCAGAAGGCGTCGCCGGCGGCGCCCACGCCCACGCCCATCTGCATCGGCCCGGCCGCCCCGGCGAAGTTGGCGCCCGAGGTGACGCCAGGCAGGGCGGAGCGGCCGTGGTTGGTCTCGATCTTCCCGATGCCCGCCAGCACGGGCCAGGGCAGGCCTGGGCAGGTATCGGCGGCACGCTGGTAGAGGACGAGGTAGCTGGCGGGGATGTCCGCTCGGGCGTCCTGGCTGGGAGCGTTGCCCCCGATGATGCCCGTGGAGATCCCGCCGATCACCATCATCACGATCAGTACCAGCACAACAGGCACTGCCACGATGGCGATGAGAAGCTTCTTCATCGGCTGGGTTGATCCCTGATCGGCGCGCGGTGGGGTGTCGGGTCGGCGTCGTAGGCTCTTCTACGGGATGTGCCGGATGCAGTTCAACACGCGGGGTGAACGTAAGTGATACTTTAGGGACTCGGGAGTATTGACAGGATAGACGGCTGAGGTCCTACGATCCAGTAGCGGAGCTGAGCAGCCCATGTCGCCTGGCTTGGCTGGCACGAGGAGCGGTGACGACCGGTGCGCCGGGGTGTTGCCGCAGGTAGGCAAGCTAGGCACACGCTTTTGTGCCGTTGCAGACCAGTGTAACCTTTGATACGCCATATGCGGGTGCACCAACCTGCTCCCCTTCCCCAACACCCATGAGCATATCGACTTGATACGACAAAGCCCAAAACCCCGATCCGCCAAGCCGCACCGGTCCCGCAAGGCAGGGGGTTCGCCGTGACACAGCAGCCGAGAGTCAGCCCGAACGCCGCCGCGGAGGAAGCGTTCGTCCCGCTCGACGGCTCGAACGGCGCGACCCTCCCACCAGGACACGCAAACGGCGGCGACAGCCGGCCGGAGCGCCATCGCGACCAGCCGGCGCCGCGACGCGACGCGCCCCCACCCGCGCCTGCGCCCGCGGCCAGCGGCCGTGGGGCCGCCGCGGTGGCCAGCACCCAGCGCCGCGCGGCCGTGCCCGCACCGCCGCCACGGGACGCGACGGCCCAGACCGCGGCCGACTTCACCGCCGAGCGCTACCTGCGCGACCAGTCGCTGGCGCCGCGCGACGGCTGGCGCCGGGTCATGTACTGGCTCAGCGGCGGCCGCGTCAACTTCGGGCCCAGCCCCGCCGAGCTTGCCGAGCGTGAGCTGATGGCCCACGCCAAGACGCGGGTGGCCGGCTGCCGGTCGATCGCGGTGATCAGCCGCAAGGGCGGGGTCGGCAAGACCACCACCACGCTGATGCTCGGGCACACCTTCGCCAGCCTTCGGGGCGACCGGGTGGTCGCGCTGGACGGCAACCCCGACGCGGGGTCGCTTGGCTACCGGGTGCGCCGCGAGACCGCCGCGACGATCACCAACCTGCTCGCCGACGAGCAGATGATCACCCGCTATGCCGATATCCGCGCCTACACTTCGCAGGCGCCCAGCCGGCTGGAGGTGGTCGCCTCCGACGACGACCCCAGGATCACCAGGGCGCTTGGCGAGGAGGACTACCGCAGGGCGATCGCGCTGCTGGAGCGCCATTACAACCTGATCTGCCTCGATACCGGCACGGGGGTGCTGGAGTCGGCCACCAGGGGGATCCTGCAGCTGGCCGACCAGATCGTGGTGGTGATGTCGCCAAGCCTGGATTCGGCGAGGGCCGCCAGCTCGACACTGGACTGGCTCAACGAGAACGGTCACTCCGAGCTGGTGTCGAGCGCCGTTGCCGTGGTCAACGGCGTGCAGACCGACAGCTTGGTGGAGGTCGACCGAATCAAGGAGCATTTTGCCGGTCGCTGCCGTGCGGTGGTCCAGGTGCCGTGGGACGCGCACCTGGCCGCCGGCGCCGAGACCGACGTCGCGCGTCTGCGCGCGACCACGAGGCACGCCTACCTGGAGGTGGCCGCCGCGGTTGCGGACGGGTTCGCGACGTGATGAGCGAATCGTTACCGCTGCATGATCATCTGACGATCGAGACCTGACGATGCCGGGGTCGTCGCGAAGGGGCCATCGCGGACGGAATCGGCACCGTAGTAGAAGTCAAGGAGGTACGTGCTGATGCGCCACCTATCGCACGTCGTAGCACAAAGGGTGAACTTCACCCCCGACTTCAGCGCGATCCCTGGAGCCGGGCCGTTTCAGCAGGTCATCAACGGTGTTGGTGCCTTCGCCCTCTTTCTGTCGCTGGCCGGGATCATCATCGGTGGAGCCATGTGGGGCATTGGGTCCCTCAGTTCCAACTACCACCAAGCCGCGGTCGGTAAGCGTGCGACTTTGTACTCGATCGTCGGAGCGGTGATCGTCGGAGCGGCCGCCGCGCTGGTGAACTGGGCGTTCTCGCTTGGCCAGACGACCTAGGCCGAGCACAGCTGTCCAGCCACCGCGCGAGTGGCCGGCCGGCGGGTCGCACCCGCCGCCGTCCCCACCCACGCCGGTGGCACTCCCTGGCTGATGGGAAGGTGAGGGTTGGCGATACGTGAGCAGAGCCGGGCTCGGGTGATCTACGGGTTGCCCGAGCAGCGTCGCCGTGGCGCGGGCGGCGGGCTCGGGCTGTTCGGCATGCTCGCGCTCGCCGTGGTGCTGTTCGCCGGCGGGCTGCTGATCGGCCGCTGGACTGGCGTGGCGCCCGAGTCCACGGCCACACCGGGGGCGTCCGCGACTCCCGGTGCCACCACACCCGAGGTGGGGGCCTCCGCGCCGGCCACGGCGGTCCCGCGCACCGCGCAGGCAGCGGGTGAGCGGGCCTGGAGCGGCCGCATGAAGGGCGGGCTGGTGCCGGTCGGCTGGGCACACTCGGAGGCCGGCGCCGTGGGCGCTGCCACCAATTACACCGCTCTGCTGTCCAGCGAGGTGCTGTTCGACCCGGCCAAGCGGCGGCTGGCGGTGGACACCATCGCCGCGCCGCAGGCCCGGGCACGGATGCAGAGGGAGCTCGAGGCCACTGCCCGAACGGTCACCGCGGCGCTGACCCGCGCGGCGGGCACGGCCCTGGACCCGGAGAAGGTGATCTTCCAGACCATTCCCGTGCGCTACCGCGTCGAGCTCTACGACGGCGCGCGCGCCCGCATCGCCATCTGGACCACCGGTGTCGGTGGCTACGAGACCTCCAGCCTGCCGGTGCAGGAGGCCTGGGGCGTGACCACCGTCGAGCTTGTATGGATCAACCGTGATTGGAAGGAGACCAGTGCAACGGTCCAGGATGGGCCGGTCCCCGTCGCCGACGACACTCCCCCCACCCCGGCGCCCGTCCTGGTTGGCGAGGCCCAGCGATTCAAGGAGTACCACTATGCCCCGGGACAGTAAGCGCTCTCGGGCCCGCTGGCTCCTGGTGCTGGCCGGCCTGGTGCTGGCGTCGGTCCTCGTGACCGCTCCCGCCGCACTGGCGCAGACGTCGACGACCGCGCCGCCCACGACCGTCACCGGCCAGCAGGCCCCGCCCGCCGACCCGTGCGCCAAGAACCAGACCGCCATCGCGAAGCGGATCTGCCAGCTCGGCCAGGGCGCCAGCCGCACGGTCACGGGCGCGGTCTCCGGCGCGGCGACCAATATCGTCACCGCGGCCGGCGACAGCGCGCTGCGCAGCTTCACCTCGGCGGTGGCGTCGGCGGGCAACTGGTTCCTGCAGAAGGTCGGCGGGCTGATCAACGGCACCACCAGCCCCAACGTGGTCAACGCCAAGTGGTTCGGGTCGCAGTACCGGGTGATGCTGGCGCTGGCGGTGGTGCTCTCGCTGCCGATCCTGCTGGTGAGTGTGGCGCAGGCGATCGTGCGCGTGGACGCGATGCAGGCGATCCGCTCGGCGTTTGTGTTCCTGCCGATCGCGGCGATCTTCTCGGCGGTGGCGCCGGCCATCGTCCAGCTGCTGATCGACTCCAGCGACTGGATGTCCACGGCCATCAGCCACAACGCCACCGACAGCGCGCAGAAGTTCATGACGCAGACGGGGGGCTGGCTGGGCGCGGTCGGCGCGGGCACGGTCAACCCCGCGGTGCCGGTGTTCGGGGTGCTGCTGGGCGCGATCGTGGTGGTGCTCGGCGCGTTCTCGATCTGGCTGGAGCTGCTGCTGCGCTCGGCGGCGATCTATGTCGCGGTGCTGTTCTTGCCGCTGGGGTTCGCGGCGATGGTGTGGCCGGCGGGCTGGCGCTGGTGCCGGCGCCTGATCGAGTTCCTGATCGCGATCATCTTCGCCAAGGTGTTCATCGTGGCGATCATCGGCATGGCCGCCGCGGGGCTTGGCGCGGGTGGGCTGGCCAGCTTCGAGGGGGTGCTGGCGGGCGGGGCGCTGCTGCTGATGGCCGCGTTCACGCCGATCGCGCTGCTGCGGCTGATCCCGCTGGCCGAGGCCGCGGTGGTGACCGCGGGCCAGCAGCGGGCGGCGCTGCGCCAGGCCACCCAGGGCGCGACAGCGTTCACCAGCACCTCGGTGGTGTCGCAGATGATCTAGTCCCGCTTCCGCAGCTCTGGCGCGACGGCCGCCGGTGCGGGCGCGGCGGGCTGGGCGGCCGGGGCGGCGCCGGCGGCCGCGGCCAAGGCGGCCAACGCGTCGGTGGCCGCCGCGCGCAGCAAGGTCACCTCGGGCTTCAACACCATGACGCCGGAGGTGGGTGGTGGGCCCGCGCCCGATCGTGGCGTGGCAAGGCCGCTGCCGGGGCCCGGTGCGGCCGCGGCGGCGGCCTCCGGCGGGTCGGCCGCCTCCGGCGGCGGCAATGGCGTGCCGCGGCCGCTGAAGCCACCCACGCTGACGCCAGCGCCGGAGGGCTCGGTGCCTGATGCGTAACTACAGTGAGATCCGCTACCGGTTCGGGCCGCTGGAGCGCCGCGGCCTGATCGGCACGATGCGGCCGGGCCAGCTGCTGGTCCTGGGCGCGTCGGTGCTGATCACGATCATGGTGGTGGAGACGTTCCGTAACGGCGCGGGCCTGGCGCTGGGCGCGCTGCTGTTGTCGGTGGGCGGGTTGGCCAGCTTCGTTCCGTTTAGAAGCAGAACGCTGAACGAGTGGGTCCCTGTGGTCGCCTCGTTCTTCGGCCGCAAGCTGTCGGGGCGTGATCAGTATCGCTCTGGCGCGCCCGAGGCTGGCACCCGCTTTCGTGGGGGTGACATACCTGTGCGACCACCTGACCCGATCGGCAGGGTGGAGCTGCTGGCCTTCCCGTTCCGGGGGGTCGAGCTCGGCGTGCTGGCCGACCGCTCCAACGGCACCTACACCGCCGTGATCCAGGCGCGCGCCCGCTCGTTCGTCCTGCTGGACCCCGAGGACAAGGCCCAGCGGCTGGCGGGCTGGGCCAGCGTGGTCTCGGGCCTTGCCCGCGAGGGCAGCCCGATCTCGCGCATCCAGTGGCTGGAGCGCACGGTCCCCGACGACCGCAACGCGCTCAACCGCTACCTGCGCGAGGCGCTGGACCCGTCGATCGGCCTGGACGCGCTGCCACTGCAGAGCTACCTGCGGCTGACACAGGCGGCCGGGCCGGTGACCGAGCAGCACGAGCTGTACATCGCGCTGCAGCTCAACGCCAGCAAGGCCGCCCGGGCGGTCAAGCAGGCCGGCGGCAAGGACACCGGCGCGTGCATGGTGCTGGCGCGGGAGCTGGACACGATGGCGCGGCGGCTGGAGCAGGCGGAGGTCGAGGTGCTGCACGCGCTCGGCCCGCGGCGGCTGGCGGCCACCATCCGGCTGGCCTACGACCCCAACGCGCGCACCAACCTGGCGCGGCTGGCGACGGTGGACCCCAGCCGTGAGGACGGGGTGAGCGCGCGGAACGCCTGGCCGCAGCACACCTCGACGCACTGGGGCTATTACCGGACCAATGACGTGGTGCACTGCACGTACTGGATCGCGGAGTGGCCGCGGATCGAGGTTGGACCGGATTTCATGGCGCCGCTGCTGGTGCAGACGCGCTGCATGCGCACGGTGTCGGTGACGATGGAGCCGGTGCCGCCGCTGAAGGCGATGCGCGCGGTCGGGTTCGCCAAGACCGCCGACGTCGCCGACGAGGAGCTGCGCCAGAAGCTGGGCTTCATCGGCACGGCAAAGCGCCGCAACCAGGCGGACGCGGTGGCCCGGCGCGAGCAGGAGCTGGCCGACGGCCACGCCGACGTGCGCTTCTCCGGCTATATCACCGTGACCGCCGACGATACCGAGGAGCTGGCCGCCGCCTGCGGCGAGGTGGAGCACGCCGCCGGCCAATGCCGCCTCGAGATCCAACGCTGCGACGGTGAACAGGAAGTCGCGTTCACGTACTCCCTTCCGATGTCTCGTGGGTTGAAATAATCATGAGAATCAAGCCCCGTCGACCGGCGCACCGTGTCACGACCGCGCACCTCCAGGCGGCCTACCCCTTCGTCTCCGAGGGCGGCCTGGGAAGCAATGGTGTCTATATTGGTCGGGACGTCTTCGGTGGTTCGTTCTGCTACGACTGCTGGACGCTGTACGGCCGTGAGATCACCGGCCCAAATATGCTGGTCATTGGCCAGATCGGCTATGCGAAGTCGAGCCTGGTGAAATGCCTCGACGAGGGCACCGAGATCATGGATCCGGTGACCGGCGTCTTGAGGACGATCGGTGAGGTCTTCAAGGACGAGAGCATCAGCACGGTGCTGACCCTGGACCACCAGCGACACGTGAGGGCGGTCCCAATCACCGCAAAGGTCGATGCTGGCCTCTCCCGGTGCCTGAAGGTGAGCTTCCGCTCCGGACGGTCGGTGATCACCACGCCTGAGCATCCCTTCTTGATGCCGGACGGTTGGCGACGGGCCGACCAGCTCGCTGTGGGGGAGACGGCGGCGGTGCCGGCCCGGGTGCCGTTCCCAGAGGAGCCTGTCCGCATCCTTGATGAGGAGGTCGACCTCCTCGCCGTCATGCTGGCGGAGGGTTGCTACGTCCCGTGCCAGACCGGCGGCGTTGGGTTTACCTCGGCGGATCCGCGGATCGTGGCCCGCATGCGAGCCGCCGGCGAGCGCCTCGGCTTCAGCATCCGGAACGTCTCCAGATATGACTGGGAGCTGACGGGCCATGCCAAGTTCACTGAGCCGTCCGACGGCGCCTGTGCCTGTGGCTGCGGCCAGCCGACGCCGATCGCAACCCGTACCCGCAACGGGAACGTCAAGGGGCACCCCCGGAGGTACGCCGACGGGCACTCCAGCCGTCGCGGGGCCGCCGCGAGCGTGCTGCGCCGCTATGGCGTACCGCGGGCGCTGTCGCGCGAGAAGGTGATCCCGGAGATCATCTATCGGTTGCCGCCCGACCAGCTCGCGCGGTTCCTGGCCGTCTTCTGGATGTGCGACGGGACGGTGGGTAAGGTCGGAGTGTCGACCACCCTCGCATCCGAGCGGTTCGTACGGCAACTCCAGCACCTGCTGCTCCGATTCGGCATCCAGAGCGGGGTCCGATTCTACCGCTCGACCCTCAACGGCAGGCCGTTTCCGTCATGGCAGCTACGCGTCTACTCCAAATCGGAGCAGATCTTCCTTGACGCGATCCCACTCTGGGGAAGCAAGCGCGAGCGGCTCGCGGCGCTCTGCGCCGCCCGGCCCGGGCCGGCCCAGCTCAGCCACGTCATGAACGCACAGACCGGCTGCCTGAACCGCCCGGCGTTCCTGGCCTTCTGCGAGGTCTTCGGGCTCACCGGCGAGTACGGCTGGCTGCTGGAGTCCGATGTCTTCTGGGATCGCATCGTGTCGATCGAGGACGCCGGAGAGCGCCATGTCTACGACCTTACCGTCGAGCCCACCGCCTGCTTCGTCGCCAACGACGTCATCGTCCACAACACGTTCCTTTGGAGGCAGATGCTCTTTGGGAGGACCGCGTGGATCATCGACCCAAAGGGTGAGTACGAGCAGCTGGCGGCGTTCTGTGGGGTCGAGCCGATCCGGTTCCGCAGCGGCGGGACCCTGCGGCTGAACCCGCTGGACCCGGCCATCAGCGGGGACGCCCAGCTCGCGCTGCTGCGGTCGATCAGCGAGGTGATGCTGGGGCGCAACCTGCGGCCAGAGGAGGACGCCTGCCTGGAGCGGGCGCACCACGAGGCGGTGATCGAGGCCGCCAACCACCGCACCCAGCCCACCGTGCCGCAGGTCGTCAACCGGCTGCTGGAGCCCTCGGACGCGACAGCGCACGAGCTGCGCACCTCGACCGTGCGCCTGGCCGAGGACGGGCGCCAGCTCGCCCTCAGCCTGCGGCGCATGGGCTCCGGCGACCTGCGCGGCATGTTCGACGGCCCCACCTCCAGCGACCTCGACCTGTCGGGCCGGCTGGTGGTGTTCAACCTGCGCGAGGTCAAGGACGAGGCGCGGCCCATCCTGATGGCATGCACGGCGGCGTGGCTGCAGGGGGCCTGGGCGCGCGACGACGGCGTGCGGCGCATCGTGGTGCTGGACGAGGCCTGGGTGGTCCTGCGCCACCTGGCCATCGCCCGCTGGCTGCGGGAGAGCTGGAAGCTGGCGCGCCAGTACGGCGTGCAGAACATCGCCATCATGCACCGCCTCTCCGACCTCACCGCCGCCGGCGACGCCGGCTCCGAGCAGGTCCAGCTCGCCAAGGGCCTGCTGGAGGACTCCGAGACCAGGGTGATCTACCGGCAGTCGCCGGGAGAGGTCGAGCAGGCCCGCGAGCTGCTCGGCCTGACGCAGACCGAGTGCGACCAGATCCCCATGCTGGAGCGGGGCGAGGCGCTGTGGCGGGTCGGGCGGCGCTCGTTCATCGTCCAGCACCGCATCGACAACATGATCGAGCGCGAGATCGTCGACACCGACGCCAACATGGGCCCGCGCGCCGCGCCCTGGGCGGTGCGGGAGCCCGCGCAAGAGGCCGCGGAGGGCGCCTCGTGACGGAGCTGGTGGTCCCGTGAGCAGCAAGCCGCCGATCCGGCGGCAGAGCAACGCGGAGCAGATGATGCTCATCGCGGTCTCGGTCCTGCTCGGCGCCACCGTTCTGCTGTGGGCCACCGGCGAGATCGGGGGCTTCCTCCACTCCGGCGGCACCTGGCCGAGAGTGTCGGTGAGCGAGATGGGCGCGGTGATGGTGCGGGTCTTCCGCGCCCCCACCGATCCGGCCAGCGCTTGGCCCGCCGGCGCGCGCGCGCTGCTGCCCGGGCCGGTCAGCTTCTACCTGATCCTGGGGTTCCTGCTGCTGCTGTGCACACTCATCTACACGTTCCTGGTGCGCGCGCTGCGCCTGCTGCGCCGGCGGCTCAGCTCCACCGTGGTGGTGCAGCACTCCGCCCCGACCGGCGGCCCGGCCGGGCCCGGGGGATGGGCGCGCCCGCAGCTGTTCCGCGACCTGTACGTGCGCGGGGCGCAGCCGGGGCGCGTGGTGCTGGGCCGCATCAGCGGCCGCCTGGTCGCCGCCGACGCGCTGCAGTCGGTGATCGTGATCGGGCCGGCGCAGAGCCAGAAGACCAGCGGCATGGCGGTCCCGGCGGTGCTCGAGTGGGAGGGCCCGGTCCTGGTCGCGTGCATGAAGGCCGACTTGATCCGGCACACCATGAGCCAGCGCTACCACAAGGGCGACGTCTACCTGTTCGACCCGGCCGCGGTCACCGGGCTGGACGCCTCCACCTGGTCGCCGCTCGACCGCTGCCTCACCTGGCAGAGCTCCTACCGGATGGCCCGCTCCCTGGTCGACGGCGGCCGCGGCGTGGCCCAGGGCTCGCCCGATGCGGACTTCCTGCACAACGCGGCCGCGACCCTGCTGGCCGCGCTGCTGCTGGCGGCGGCGACCTCGGACCGCTCCATGGGCGACGTGCTGCGCTGGGTGCAGCGGCACGAGCGGGCGGAGGTGTCGGCGGCCCTCAGCGTCGCCGGCGAGCCCTCGGCGAACGACGCCATGCAGCTCGTCTCCGGCCTGACCGAGCAGCACCGCAGCCAGGTCTACGCGGTGGTGCTCACCGCGATCGCCGGCTACGGCGACCCGGCGGTCCGTGAGGGCGTGCTGACCACCCACCTCTCAGCCGAGCGGCTGCTGGACGGGCGCTCCAACACGGTCTACGTGTGCGCGCCCGCGCACGAGCAGCGCCGGCTCGGCCCGGTGTTCTCGGCGCTGGTCCAGGACGTGATCGACCTGGCCTACGAGCGCTCCAGCCAGATCGGCCGGCCGCTGGACCCGCCGCTGCTGGTGGTGCTCGACGACGCGGCGACCTCCGCCGCGCTGCCGCAGCTGGACGTGTACGCGGCCAGCGCGGCCAACCGCGGCGTGCAGCTCGTCACCACCTTCCGGCACGTCAGCCAGATGCAGGCGCGCTACGGTGACCGGGCCGAGGTGCTGTTCAACAACCACAGGGCAAAGATCGTGCTGTCGGGCATCACCGACCAGGCCACCCTGGGCGTGCTCTCGCACCTGCTGGAGGACGACACCGTCCGCGCGCTGGCGGTGCCCAGCGCCGCCCCGGTCAAGGAGGGCGAGTCGCTGCGCAACCGCTACCCCTCGCCGGCCGAGGCGTTGCGCCGCATCTCGCCGGGCCAGGGCCTGCTGCTCTACGGGCACCTGCCTCCCGCCCACCTGACCCTGCGGCCCTGGTTCCGCGACCGGCGCCTGGTCAGCATGGTCGCCGATCAGGGCGCCAGCCTCGCCGAGCCCCTCTCGTAGGCACCTGCAGCCCACGACCTTCGTCAGCGGCCGGCGTGGGTGGTGGCCTCGAGGGCCTGCCCGGCGAGCCGCGCGACGAGCTGGGGGAACTCCCGGAAGCTCGGGTCCTGGCGGCCGTAGGCGCCGCCCACCGAGCGCGCGTACACGCCTTCCAGGATCACCGCCAGCTTCCAGTAGGCGAGCGCGACGTAGAAGTCGATCTCGCTGAGGTCGCGGCCGGCGGCGCCGACGTAGGCCGCGGCCACCTCGGCGCGGGAGGGGAAGCCGGGCACAGCGGTCGGCGCCGAGATGAGGGGCCGCAGCTCGTCACCCTGCTCGGACCAGTACACCAGCAGCGCCCCGACGTCGGCGAGGGGATCGCCGAGCGTGCACAGCTCCCAGTCGAGAACGGCCGCGACCTCGCCGGCGGGGGAGAGGATCAGGTTGTCGAGCCGGTAGTCCCCATGGACGATCGCGGCGGGCCCCTGCGGCGGCACGCGCGCCGCGAGGCGGCGGGCGACCTCCTCGATGACGGGCAGCTCCCTGGTCTTGGAATGGTCCCATTGCCTGCCCCAGCGCCGGAGCTGCCGCTCGACGTAGCCGTCGCGGCGGCCGAGGTCACCGAGCCCGACGGCGTCGGGGTCCACCCGGTGCAGCTCGACAAGCACCCTGACCATCGACGACGTGATGGCCGCGCGCTGCCGCTCGTCGAAGGCTGCCTCGACGGTCGCCTGGTCGCGCGGGACCACCCCGTCGACGAACTCCATGACATAGAACGGAGCGCCGGTGACCGACGGGTCCTGGCACAGCCCGACGATGCCGGGCACCGGCACCGGCGTGCCGCGCAGGGCCGAGATGACGCGGTGCTCGCGCCCCATGTCGTGCGCGGATGGGAGCACGCCCGACAGCGGCGGCCGGCGCAACACCCAGGCCGCGCCGGCCGCGTCGCGCACGACGTAGGTGAGGTTGGAGCGACCGCCCACGGCCAGCTCGAAGTCCAGCGGCGGGCGCGCCGCGGGCACCTTGGCGGCGAGCCACGCGGTGACCGTCTCGGTCCGGATGCCCGTGACCGAGCCGGGCTGGGGAGGGTCCGTCCTGGCCATCCGCGACGCTATCCGGTGGCGGCGGCGTCGTGCTCCGCGGCGTCCTGGACCGCACGGGCGACCGCCGGGGAGACGTTGCGGTCGAACACGCTCGGGACGATGTAGTCGGGCCGCAGCTCGTCGTCGTGCACGATGCTGGCGATGGCGCGGGCGGCCGCGACCTTCATGGCCTCGGTGATCGCCCGGGCTCCCGCGTCCAGGGCGCCGCGGAACACGCCGGGGAAGGCGAGCACGTTGTTGATCTGGTTCGGCTCGTCGCTGCGGCCGGTGGCGACCACCGCGGCGTAGCGGCGCGCGCCGGCGGGGTCGACCTCGGGGTCGGGGTTGGCCAGCGCGAACACGATCGCGTCCTTGGCCATGGTGGCGATGTCCTCGGCCTGCAGCAGGTTCGCGCTGGAGACGCCGATGAACACGTCGGCCCCGGAGAGGGCCTGCAGCAGGCCGCCCTCCAGGCGCTCCGGGTTGGTGTTGCTTGCCACCCAGCGCTTGCTGTCGTCGAGCCGTTCCCGGCCCGGATGCAGGATGCCGCTGCGGTCGCAGACGACGATCTCGTTTACGCCCTCGGCCTGGAGGATCTTGACGATCGCCACGCCGGCCGCGCCCGCGCCCGACATGACCACGCGGATGTCGGAGAGCTTCTTGCCGACCACGCGCAGCGCGTTGGTGAGCGCCGCCAGCACCACGATGGCGGTGCCGTGCTGGTCGTCGTGGAACACCGGGATGTCCAGCACCTCGCGCAGGCGCCGCTCCACCTCGAAGCAGCGCGGTGCGGCGATGTCCTCCAGGTTGATCCCGCCGTAGGCGGGGGCGATCAGCTCGACGGCGCGGACGATCTCGTCGGTCTCCTGGGTCGCCAGCGCCACCGGCCAGGCGTCGACCCCGCCGAACT
>WNFU01006328.1_pt1 | contig 14380 bp, 12 predicted proteins | sample 5400121 | NCBI WGS metagenome assembly WNFU01 (sample SAMN13153360, study PRJNA577476) | soil metagenome | isolation source: 100 cm soil or saprolite under grassland replicate 1 | place: USA:California | collected 2016-06-15
TTCGTGCGCAGCTTCGGCGGAGTTCCGACCCCCTACTCCGTCGTGCGCCATACCCCGTCGAGGGGGCTTCGAGCCGAGCGGGCGCTCAAGCGCACGGTGCGCGGGCTGCTGCCGCGCACCTGAGCGCCGTCCCCCCTCGTCGTGACAATGCTTCGTGTGGACGGCGGCTCGAACGGCCGCAGGAGGCTGCTCGTACTCGGTGCAGGGCCGGCACAGGTCGGTCTACTGGAGGCTGCGCAAGACCGGGGCCTGTTCGTGATCGCGGTCGACCGCGATCCGTCGGCGCCCGGTTTTGCCTATGCCGACCGGCGCGCGATCATCTCGGTCGAAGACGAGGAGGACATCCAGCGGCTGGCCGAAGCGGAGCGCGTCGACGGCGTGATCGCGCCCGGCGTGGACTGGCCGGTTGCGATCGCAGCCCGGGTGGCGGAGCGGCTCGGAATCCCTCATCCGATCGAGCCGGACTCCGCCGCATTGTCCGCGTCGAAGCTCCGCCAGCGAGAGCGGTTTGCCGAGGCCGGCGTCCCCCAGCCGAGATACCTCGTCTGCGGGAACCCCGGGGAAGCGGCCGAGGCTGCGGCGGAGATCGGCTACCCCTGCGTCCTCAAGCCGACCGACCGTCAAGGTCAGCGCGGCCTCGGCAACGTCGAATCCGAAGCCGAGCTCGATGACGCGATCGCCGAGGCCTTCGAGGCCGCTCGCAGCCGCGCTGTCCTGGTGGAGGAGCTGGTCGACGGCCCCGAGGTGACGGTCAATGGATTCTCGATCAGCGCAAGGTTCCATCCGCTGACGGTTACGGACCGCCTACTTGCGGACCCGCCGGCGTTCGGCGTCGCACTTGCCCATGTCTGGCGCAGCTCGCTGGAGCCGGACCAGGTCGGCGCAGCCGTCGAAGCGGCCAGGGCTGCGGCCGACGCGGTCGGAGTCGGCGAAGGGCCGACGTACACCAAGGTTCGCGTCGCGAAGGACGGGCCGCGGGTCGGCGAGCTCGCCGCGCGGCTCGGAGGTGGACACGACGCGGAGCTCTGCGAGGCCGCGCTCGGCGTCCCCTTGCACGACCTCGCTCTCGCGGCTGCCCTGGGTGAGGAGATTCCCGAGCAGGCGCTCGTTCCCGCAGCGCGAGCCGGGGGCGCATGCGTCCGCTTTCTCGTCGCCGGGCCCGGAGAGCTCCAGGCCGTGGAAGGGGTCGAGGAGGCCGTTGCGATCGAGGGGATCGTCGCCGTTCACGTCTACCGGCGCCCCGGACACCGTTTTGGCCCGTTGCGCCGCAACGCCGACCGGGCCGGCGCCGTCGTCGCCGTAGGCTCGAGCCGGGACGAGGCTCTCGATCGAGCTGAGCGCGCAGCAGAGTGCGTACGCTTCGACACCCATGTCGAAGCGCTTATCTAGCCGCCTCGTCCGGATCCTCCTCACCCTCCTCGTCACAGGGCTGTGCACGGCGTACATCGTCTTCAAGATCGACATCGGGAAGACGGCGCACATCCTCGCCCACGCCCGGCTCGGCTACTTCCTGCTCGCCATCGCGATCATGGTCATGACGATCTGGCCAATGGCGTGGCGCTGGCAGCTTCTCCTCCAGGCCAAGCAGATCGACGACAACCTCGGTTGGCTCACACGCGCCTATTTCGTCTCCTATACCGCCGGGCAGGTGCTCCCCAGTTCCGTGGGCGGCGATGCGGTGCGAATCTACGAGACCGCGAAGCGCCACCCGGGTCGTGCCGGCCCGATCGCGAGCTCGGTGCTGCTGGAGCGGGCGCTCGGCGGTGCGGCAACGCTCGTCCTGGCGGCCGTCGGCTTCGCAATCGCGATCGGCCATTACGACGTGGGCGCGTACCTCTGGATCGAGCTGGGCTTCGTCGTCGCGACGATCCTGTTCGGGATCATCCTCTTCTCCCGCTCGGTGAGGCCGTTCCTGCGCCGCTTCGTCCCGATCCTGCAACGCGTGTGGCTCGAGCGCCCCGTGCGCGCCGTCTACGAGGGGATCCACTCCTACCGCCGCAACGCGGGCCTGCTCGTCTTCGTCTGCGCCCTGACGCTGGGACTCCAGGCGATTCGCGTCCTCGCGATCTGGTCGTCGGCGAAGGCGGTCGGCGTCGAACTGTCGCCGCGCCCCTATTTCGTCATGGGCCCGCTGCTCTTCCTCGTGATGCTGATTCCGTTCACGGTCAGCGGCCTCGCCGTCCGCGAGTCGTTCTTCGTCAGCTTCCTCGGGAAGCTCTCGATCGGAGCGGATCCGGCATTTGCCGCCGGCTTCATCTTCTTCGTCGTCACGCTGGCGATGTCACTGGTCGGCGCGGGCGTGTTCGGCTGGGAGGCGCTGCGCGGCTTACGGCCCGGCCGGGAGATCCCTCCGGAGGCGCAGCCATGAGAAACGAGGTCTCCGTCGTTGTAGCGACGTTCAACGGCATGCCGTACGTGGAGCAGTGCCTGGAGAGCGTCGCCGGCTGCGAGCTGGTCGTCGTCGACTCGGGCTCGACCGACGGGACACTGGAGCTCGTGCGCGAGCGCTTCCCACAGGCGAGGCTGATCGACCAGGAGTTCCGCGGGCTCGCCGCCGCCTGGAACAGCGGAATCCGGGCCGGATCGGGCCGCTACGTGCTGCTTCTGAACTCCGACGCCTGGTTCAAGGCGGACGGTCTCGACCGGTTGCTCGCATTCGCGGACGAGCACACCGAGGCCGGGATCGTCGGCCCGCGCCTCCTCAACCTGGACGGAACGCTTCAGCGCTCCGTCCGCGGCTTCCCGACGCTGTGGCGGCTTGCCACCGAGTACCTGCTCCTCCGCAAGCTTGCCCCCCGCTCACGCGCCCTGAACGCCTTCTACGGCGGCCACTTCGAGCACGACTCGGTCCGGGAGGCGGAGTTCCTTCGCGGCGCCTGCCTGCTCCTGCGGCGCGAGGCGGTCGAGGAGATCGGCCTGCTGGACGAGAGCTTCTTCCTCTTCAGCGAGGAGGTTGACCTCTGCTACCGGATGCGAAAAGCCGGCTGGAAGGTGCTCTTCTATCCCGGCGCCGAGGTCGTCCACGTCGGAGGCGCGACGTGGAAGCGCGACTTCGATCCGATGTTCCGAGAGCAGGTGCGCGGCCATCTGCGCTTCCTCGCGAAACACCACGGGCTGCGCGCGGCCGAGCGGGCGCGGAAGTTGATGCTGTTCGCGCTGCGGCTGCGGGCCCTGCTCTTCCGGGGTGGACGGAGGCGGACCTATCGCGACGCGGCGACCTGGCTGGCATCCGCGCCGGCCGAGCAGCTGATCCACGCCGCCCGGTGAGCGTCCCGGACGGGATCGAACGGCGGGCGCGCTGGGTCCTGGACTCGATCGGCGCCCGGGAGATCTCGTACGGAGACGACCTCCCCTACGACGCGGCTGCCTGGGAGCAGGTCGAGCGAGGGGAGCGGCCCAAAGCCGACGAGATCGCGGAGGCGTTCTTCCACCTCGCCCGTGTCGAGGAGCGATCGGGGCCGCGGGACGCCCACGGGCGCTTCCCGGCCGAGGCCTCGTCCCTCGACCTCCTCGATCCTCCGCTCGAGCGGCTTCGAGCCCGACTGGGGATCGAGCCTCCCCGCTGGCGAGGAGCTCGGTTCGCCGTCGCCCTCACACATGACGTGGACGTCCCCTGGCGCTGGACGAGGAACGCCGCCAGGGGAACGGCCGCCCGGCTGAAGGGAGCAGCGCTCTCCGGCCGCGGAGGCGACGCGCTCAACGAGGCGCGGGCGCTTGCCGGCCTGCCGCTGCACAAGCTGCGCGGAACCGATCCCAACTGGAGCTTCGAGCGTGTCCTCGAGCTCGAGGGCGCCCGCGGAGCCCGGTCGACCTTCTTCGTCATGGCCGGCCACAATCACCGTGCTGACGGCCCCTCGCCGGAAGCGTATGGGCGGCTGCGGCCGCGGCTCGTCGAGACGATCCGCAGTGGCGGAGGCGAGGTCGGCCTGCACGGGAGCTACACCGCGGCGGAGGACGCTGCGCGGCTCGCAGCGGAGAAACAGACGCTCGAGGGGCTTGCGGGCCCGGTCCGGGGCCAGCGCTACCACTATCTGCGCGTCGACCCGGCGCGCAACTTCTCGACACTCGAGCGGGCGGGCTTCGCGTACGACTCGTCACTCGGCTTTGCCGGCGCGCTCGGATTCCGCGCGGGAATCGCGCATCCGTTCCGACCCTGGGACCTCGAAGCCGACCGTCCCCTCGACCTCGTGGAGGTCCCCCTCGCCGCAATGGATGTGACCTTCGAGGACCGCTACCTCGGCCTCTCCGCCCGCAGGGCCGAGCCGCATCTGATCGCGCTGATCGAACAAGCCGCAGACCGCGGTGGCGGCTTCGCCGTTCTCTGGCACACCGACCGCTTCGATCGGGGAACGGCCCGCGGCTGGGACCGGCTGTACGAAAAGCTGATCGACGCGGTTCACGACCGTGGCGGCGTCTGCCTCAGCGCCGGGGAGCTCGCGGCCGACGCATACGATCAGCGCGCGTGAGGATCCTCCTCGTCTCCTTCTACTTCCCGCCCGCCGGCGGTGGAGGCGTGCAGCGGCCGCTCAAGTTCGCCGCCCACCTCCCGGCGCTCGGGATCGAGACTCACGTGCTCGCGCCCGACGATCCTCGTTGGATCCACTCCGGCGAGGAGCTGCCGCCACCGACGAAGGCTTGGGTGCACCGCGCCCGCTTCGTCGGCCCGCGCTCGCGCCGGCCCGCCGAAGAGCTCCGGGGCCTCGAGGGCATGGACCTCTGGCTGCGCCGAGCAGCGCTGACGCCGCAGCGCTTCCTGCTGCCGGACGCCAAGGTCACCTGGAACATGACCGCGATCCCGGCGGCAATTCGGCTGGTGCGCAAGCACGGAATCGACGCGGTCGTGACGACCTCGCCCCCGCCGTCGGTCCACCTCGTCGGGGCGGCGGTGAAGCGGGCGACGGGCATCCCGTGGGTGGCCGACCTGCGCGACTCGATCGCCGCCAACCCCCACCGCCGAACCGAGAGCGCGGCTGTCCGGCTGAAGGAGAAGGCGACGCAATCCGTTGCCCGGCTGGTCGCCCGGCGGGCGGATGCCGTCGTCACCGTCTCGGACGCGATCGCAGAGGAAGTTCGCGCGCTCGATCCGGCCGGCATCGTCAGGACGATCCCGAACGGCTGCGACTTCGAGGACTTCGAGGGGCTCGAATATCGCCCCGCGGAGCGCTTCCGCATCACTCACGCCGGCGGCTTCTTTGGCAAGCGCACGCCGCGGCCGTTCCTTACCGCGTTGGCCGATTCGGACCTCGACCTGGTCGCGCGTTTCGTCGGCGACTTCCGCTCGACCGACCGCGAGTGGGCCGAGCAAAGGGGCCTCCGCGACCGGCTCGAGCTCGTCCCCTACACGTCGCACCGAAACGCGCTCGCGCTCGAGCGCGATTCCGAGGCGCTGCTGCTGCTGATTCCGGAGGCCGGTGGGCGCGGCCGGGGCGTCCTCTCAGGGAAGATCTTCGAGTACATCGCCGCCGAACGGCCGATCCTCGCAGTCGTCCCCCCTGACGGCGAGGCTGCACGGCTCCTGCGGGAGAGCAGGAACGGCGTCGTGGTCGCTCCTGAGGACACCTCCGGAATCGAAGAGGCGCTGCGAGGACTGATCGACCGCTGGCGCGCCGGCTCGCTCGACCGGGCCGTCTTGGAGCCCGAGCTCCGGGAACGCCTCTCGCGCCGGGCCCGGGCCGAGGAGCTGGCAGACGTTTTGGGCACGGTGACCCGCTCATGAGCCGCGGCTGGATCACGCGGGCCCTCTTCTTCGCGACCCTCTTCTGCGTCACGTTCCAGAAGTTGCAGTGGGAGATCGCGGGCTCTGTGGAGCTCGCCGACATCCTGACGATCCTGTTCCTGGTCGCCTTCGTCGGCGGCCAGGTCGTCCGCTCGGATCGCTGGCTTCCCCGGGCCGTCTACGTCCTGCTCGCGTTCATGGCAGTGCTCCTGCTCGTCTACCTGGTGGGCTTCTTCAACATCGAGACGAAGGACGCCCTCGACCAGTTCTACAAGGGCCTGGCCAAGTTCATCATCCACTTCGCCTTCCTGGCCGCCGGCGTCGCCTACCTAGGCCGCCGCTCGGAGCGCTTCTACTGGCAGGCGCTCGGGGTGTTCTGCGGCGGGATGGTTGCCAATGCCGCCTACGGCGCGCTCCAGCTAGCCGTGGCCGAGCGGGGCGGCGATCTCGACAGCAAGGTGGTGACCCCACTGACGGGCACCACGCACGCGATCAACGTGTACGGCGGGGTCGAGGGGCAGAGCATCTACCGCCCGAATGCGCTCGCCGGCGATCCGAACCACCTCGCCGTGATGCTCATCATCCCGCTCGTCATCCTGACGCCGATCTACCTCCGGCTCGAGCGCAAGCACAGACTGCGGATACCGCTCGCGCTCGTGATCGCCTTCCTGCTCCTGATCGAGCTCGCGACTCTCTCGCGCAGCGGGCTGCTCGGCTTGGCCGCGGGAACGCTCGTCCTGCTGATCCCCTACCGCCGCAAGCTCTTCTCGAAGCTGATGCTCCTTCCGCTCGCAGGTGCCGCCGCCGTGCTCGCGATCGTCGTCGCGAGCAGGCCTACCTTCTTCGAGACCATCTTCAAGGTGCGGACACAGACGGGCGGGAGCTCGGCGAGCGCGCACTTCCACGTCTACAGCTTCATCCCCCACGTCCTCCAGGCCCATCCGCTGTTCGGGCTCGGCCTGAATAACTTCTCCGTCTACTACGAGTTCATCACCGGCAAAACCAACTGGGGCCCCCACTCGTTCTACGTCGCACTCATCGTGGAGACCGGCGTCGTGGGGACGCTCGTGTTCGCCGCGTTCATCGGCTACATCTTCTGGCGTCTACGCCTGGGGATCCGGATCGGCAAGGCGCTTGCCGCGGCCGGCGACCTGGCGGCCGCGCGGGTCAGGCCGCTCGGCTGGGGCCTCGTGGCCGCGCTCGTCGGCACGATGGCGGCGAACTTCTTCTACCTGACGATGCAGTTCTACTACTTCTACGCGTTTGCAGTGCTTGCGCTCGCCTTTCCAGTCGTATTCAGCCGACGCGTTGGAGCAAGACCGTGAGCCGCCAGCGGTAGGTCGCCTGGAGCAGCGTCTTGTCCACGGCCTGCGAGCCCGCGACGACGAGGACGACCTGCCGGGCGCTGAAGCGACTCGCCGGATACAAGGCGGTCTGGAAGCTCGTCAGGCTCGGGCCAACCTTGGGCCCGGGGCAGAACCTCGTCTGAGCCTGGGGAAACGCCCAGCGGACGACGATGTCCCGGCCGGAGCGGCGGAGCTTCAGGCGGCCGCGGCCCTTCCGCTGGGAGGTCTGCTTACACGTCGTCACCAGATAGGGGCCGGTTTCCGTGGACTTGCGCTTCAACCTGACGCGCTCCGAGACGACGCTCCGGATCGGCACGGTCACCGATCCCCCGCCGGTCCTCGCGAGCGTGGCGGTTCCGAGTGCGGTCTTCTTGACGGAGAGGGTGACGCGGCCGTTGTCGTTCGTGAGGCCCTCCGCGTCGGTCTGGTGGAAGGTCAGCGTCGCGGACGCGTTCGCGCGCACGACCGTGAACGTGAACGGTTTAGTGGTCGCGGTCGTGAGTACGATCTTGACTGGCCGGCGAACAAGCGAGCCTCGCAAGGACGCAGGGAGCGTTCGCACTGAACGAAGTGCGGGCGCGACCGAGGACGTAGCGAGGCGACGCTTTGCAGCCGGCCAGGCTGAGCGTATTTGCGGCCGCGACCACCCAGGGTTGGCCGCAAGAGATGCGGCGGGAAGGCCCGCAAGTAGCCCGATTGCCACCGCTCCGGCGGCAGCCGCAGAGATTCGACCCCTCATTGAACAACTCATCGTAGCCAGATGGTTAGACGACGAACATTCGCCCGTGTTTGGACTCCGGCATAGGCGGGGAACCGCTCAACAAGCACGGGAAACAACCGAGCGAGGTGAAGTGTGGCCGTAGAAGTACTGAGCAGCGAGCGGGTCGAGACCGTCCTCGAGCACGGGGCCGGGGAAGGCTGCCTCGAGCTCTCCGAGGTATCCGCGCTCGTGGCCGAACTCGCGCTCGAAGAGGACGAGACGGAGGCGCTCTACGAAGAGATCGAGCGCCGCGGCATCGAGCTCCGCGACGACTGCGGAAGCGAGAACGGCCAGGGCGTCATCCTCGACAGCGCTCTCGCGGCGTCCACGACCGACGCGCTCCAGCTCTTCCTCAACGAAGCCGGTCGCTACCCGCTGCTCACTGCCGACGAGGAGGTCGCGCTCGCGAAGCGCATCGAGCGCGGCGACAAGGAGGCGAAGGACCGGATGGTCAACTCCAACCTTCGTCTCGTCGTGTCGATCGCGAAGCGCTACCAAGGCCACGGAGTCGCCCTGCTCGACCTCATACAAGAGGGGACGATCGGCCTCATCCGCGCCGTGGAGAAGTTCGACTGGCGCCGCGGCTTCAAGTTCTCGACCTATGCCACGTGGTGGATCCGCCAGGCCGTCCAGCGCGGCGTGGCCAACAAGGCCCGGACGATCCGCATTCCCACGCACGTGGTCGAGCGGGAGCAGCGGATCGCGCGGGCGGAACGAAAACTGATCACGAAGCTGAGACGGCCGCCCACATCGGAAGAACTCGCCAAGGAGACGAGGCTGTCACTCAAGCACGTCAACGAGGCGCTCGCGGCGCCGCGCGCCGTGACGAGCCTCGACAAGCCGATCGGCGACGAGGGTGGCGGCACGCTCGGGGAGCTCTTCGCCGGCGAGGGGGCGCAGCCCGAGTATGAGGTCGAGGTCAGCTTCCGCGAGCAAGCCCTCCATCGGGCACTCGGGAAGCTGCCGGAGCGCGAGCGGGACGTGCTCAAGCTGCGTTACGGAATCAACGGCGACGTCTCCCCCGCATCGCTCGACGAGATCGGGAGACGGCTGAACCTCACCCGCGAGCGCGTGCGCCAAATCGAGACGAAGGCGCTCGAGAAGCTCGCCCTCGAGCGCGAATTGGACGGCGTGCTCGAAGCCGCCTAGCCGTTCGCGGCGCCGGGAGTGGGGCTCGTAACCGAGAAATCCCCGGAGTTGTTGTCCGTGTCGTGCCCGTCGGGCACCCGCGAGGCGCTCGCCCCCGGTTTCCCGACGGTCGGCGGCGCGGGCGCCGGCAATCGCTCGACGAAGCCGTTCGCCGCGGTCGTCCCGTAGCCGACGGAGTCGAGCAGAGCTCCCTGCGCGTTACGAAGCCCGATTCCGCCCGCCGTGGCAGCGAGGCCCGCGGAGAACGACTGGTTCGGAGCCGCTACACCCGTGTATCCGCTGCCGGCGAAGAGGTAGTGGCCGCCGGCGCCCAGAGTCATCCCCGAGGGAATCGACGCCAGGACCGTGTCGGAGACTCCGGTAGCCGAGCGGTAGACGAGGCGGAAGCCTCCGATGTCGGCGGCCGCCGAGCCCGAGTTCACGATCTCGACGAACTCGTCGGTGGCCGCGCCTACGGCTCCGGTCATGAACTCGTTGACCTGGAGCGACGGCGCCTTCGCCGGTTCGCCGACGAGCACGCAGCGGATCAGAACCTGGTGCTCGGCGGTGAGCTCGATCGTGGTCGAGCCCTGCAGCGTCCCGATCTTGCAGCTGAGCCCTGAGAGCTGGTCGACCGATTCCAGGATCGTGCCGGTCTCTCCCTTCGGCCCCACGGGCCCGGGCTCACCCGGCTCGCCCGGATCGCCCTTCGGCCCCTCAACGTTCCAGACGAGAGGGAGCTCGTTGTAGTGGCAGAGCTCCGGCCCTCCGACCGCGCGCAGCTTCCCGCTCTTCTCGTGGGCGCAGGCGTGAATCGAGTCGTCGAGCTCCTTCCCGCCGCCGGCCAGCGCGGCGGTAGAGGCCGCCAGCGCGGCGACGGCGAGCAGGACGGCGGGGCGGGAGAGGCGATTCGCGAGCATGCTCCCGTGATACCGGAGCGCGGAGAGGCTGACAAGGGCTGGTGCGAGACTCGCTACTCCCTTGGCATAAAGTCGTTACATGCACGTCGAGACGACCCGTTTGGGCCGCATCCGCGCATTCGAGGTCACGCCCGCGCGGTTCTTCCAGGTCGCCCTCGCCTCGGTGGGAGCGCTCTGGCTGATCGCGATCACAGGTGCGGCGGTGCGCCTGACGGATTCGGGCCTCGGCTGCCGCCACTGGCCGGGCTGCGAACGGGGTCACCTCCTGCCGGCGAAGGACTACCACGCCTACATCGAGTTCGGGAACCGTGCCTTGGGCGGGATCGTGATCGTGCTCACCCTGCTCCCGGCGATAGCCGCGATCCTGACGCGTGGACTGCCGGGCTGGGCCCGCCGGCTCGCGCTGGCCGTGTTCCTGGGAGCCCTCGCGCAGGCGCCGCTGGGCTACCTGGCGGTGAAGAGCGACCTGCGCTGGCCCGTCGTCGCCGCCCATCTCCTGCTCTCGATGCTGCTCCTCGCCGGCGCGGTCGTGCTCGCGCTCGAGGCCTTCTCGAACTGGCGCAGCCGCACGCAGCCGCTTGTCCCGCGCGAGCTGCGGTGGCTCGGCCTGCTCGTCGCGTCCGCGTGCCTGGTGCTGCTCGTGAGCGGAACGCTCGCGACCGCGGGAGGACCTCACTCGGGCGGCGGGGCCGAGCACGTCGACCGGCTCTGGCGGCTCCAGCCCCTGGTCTACGCGCACGCCGCGGCCGTCGGCGTGTTCGGCCTGGGGCTCGTCTTCGTCCTCGGCTACCTGGCTTCTCGGCGAGACCGCTCGCCTCGACTCTTCCTGCTCGGCGCCGGGCTCTTCCTGCTTCTGCTCGCACAGATGGGGATCGGAGAGGCCCAGTACCGCACGCACCTGCCCTGGCCGCTCGTGCTCGTCCACGTCGCCTTCGCCGCGGCCGTGTGGGCGCTGCTCGTCGCCTTCGTCACAGTTCTCTGGCGTCCACCCGCGGCGTTCGCGCGCACTTAGACTGAGCCAATGGCGGACGAGCTCCGGATTCTCGAGCTGCCGAGCCTGACGCGGCCGGTCCTGATCTCGGCCTTCCGGGGCTGGAACGACGGCGGTCAGGGCGCGTCCCTCGCGGGCGGTTATCTCGCCAAGAGCTGGGATGCGGAACGTTTCGCCGAGATCGATCCGGAGGAGTTCTTCGACTTCCAGGCCACGCGGCCGCACGTCTCGCTCGTGGAGGGCATGACCCGGCGGATCGACTGGCCCGAGAACGCCTTCTACCATGCGCCTCTGCCCGGCACCGACCGCGACGCCGTTCTGCTCCTCGGAATCGAGCCGAACCTGCGCTGGCGCACGTTCGCCTCTCTCGTCCTCGACCTTGCCCAGGAGCTCGGCGTGGAGATGTTCGTCTCGCTCGGCGCTCTGCTGGCCGACGTCCCGCATACGAGGCCCGCGCCGGTGACCGGCACCGCAAGCGACCCCGAGCTCGTCCAGCAGCTGGGTGTCTCCGCCTCCCGCTACGAGGGCCCGACCGGCATCGTCGGCGTCCTCCACGACGCGTGCAGGAACGCCGAAATCGCATCGGTCAGCCTCTGGGCCGCGGTGCCCCATTACGTCTCGCTGACGCCGAGCCCGCGGGCCGCACAGGCCCTCTGCGACCGGCTCGGCGAGCTGCTCGAGGCAGACATCGACACACACGACCTCGTCGAGGCGGCCGAGGCCTACTCCGAGCAGGTCAGCGAGGCGGTCTCGGCGGACGAGGAGACCGCTTCATATGTGGAGGAGCTGGAGCGGCGGGCAGACGAGCTCGGCGAGGAGGCGGATCTCCCCTCCGGCGACACGCTCGCGGCCGAGCTCACGCGTTATCTGCGCGAGCACGAGGCGCGGCGGCGCGAGGAGGAAGGCGGCGCCCCCGAGGCCTAGCCGAAGGTGAAGGCGTACGCCGAGACCCCGGAAGTGAAGCGCAGCTCGAGCTGCCCGTCCCGGATGTCGGAGTAGCTCAGAAGCGTGTAGAGGCGGTCGATCCCCGAAACGCGCACGGTCCGCGCCGCTTTCCCGTCCACCAGCACCTGCACGCGTCCCTTCCCGCCGAGCACGAGGTACACGTCCTGCGCATAGAAGTGAAGTCGCAGGCGCGCGCCCGGGCCGCTCGAGATCCGCTGGGCCTCGACCCGCCAGCGCCCGCCGTAGGCGAGGCTGCTCGGCCCGAGGGGAGTGGGCGGCAGCTTGTACTCGGCCTCCTCGTCGAGAACGATCTTGGAGCCCGAGTAGCGGGCGAGCCGGTCGTAGCCCAGATAGCTCTCCGGCGTCATCGGGTGGTTCGGCGTCCGATCGGAGAGCCGCGAAGCGACGGGGAGCTTCCCGCTCGGCTCGGAGAGCAGGTTGCGAATCGATCCCTCGGTCTTGTCGTACTCGCCCTCGCCGAAGTGGGTGTGGCGAATGTGGCCCCGCTTATCGATCAGATAATCCGCAGGCCAGTACTGGTTGCCGTACGCATCCCAGGTCCCGAAATCGTTGTCGAGCGCAACCGGGTACTGGACGCCGAGCCGCTTGACCGCGGCCCGCACATTGGACGGAACGTGCTCGAACGCGAACTCGGGCGAGTGGACGCCGACGATGACGAATCCCTTAGGGCCGTACGTCCGGAACCACGCCTCCAGGTGCGGCAGCGTCCGCAGGCAGTTGATGCAGGAGTACGTCCAGAAGTCGACGAGGACGACCTTGCCCCGCAGGCCGGCGATGCTCAGGGGCCTCCCGCCCGGCGTGTTCAGCCATTTCTGGATGTCGCTGAAGCCCGGTGCCTTGCCGTAGTCGGGGAGCCCGGCCCCTGCCTTCACCGGACTCCGCGCGGCGATGCTCGCCCCATGCGCAAAGGCCTTCCGGCCGGCGGCGCTGTCCTCGGTGTGCCTCTGCAGGACGTCGGTCCAGCCCGGTATCCGCGTCTGCAGCTTCGTGTCCACGTTGAAGATGAGAGCGACAGCCGCGGCCGCGATGACGACGCCGAGGGCGATCCGGAACCGCTCCACCCCGGAGCGGAGCGCTCCCGCCGCCCGACGGCCGCCAATCGCGATCGCAAGCAGGACGGCGGCGGCGCCGATCGTGTACGCGACCGCGACCGCGACGGTCTTGAAGCCGAAGTCGAGCGAGGCCGCCGAGCTCGTCACGAACCCGATCGCCGGCCCACCGCAGGGAACGAAGACGAACCCGAGCGCGGCGCCGAGGACGAAGCCGCCGCCGAGATCCCCCGAAGGCCCGCGCGCCATGCGCGCGAGCGGCCGCTCGATCAAACCGCCGAGCTGCGGGACGATCAACGTGGCGGCCACAAGGAAGAGCAGCCCGATGGAGATGTTCCGCAGCAGGTCCTGCGGCAGGCCGAGCTGGTCGAGGATCCAGGCCGCGAAGAGGATCGAGACGAGGAAGCACGTCACCATGCCGGCGACGATCGCGTACGGGCGCCGGCGGCCCCCGCTCGCGCCTCCGGCGAGGACGATCGGAAGCACCGGCAGCACGCACGGCGAGATGGCCGTGATCAGCCCTGCCAGGAAGGCGAGTGCGATCGCTACGAGCATTCGACTTCTATTCGGTCGAGTCTGCCCGCTGGTTTGTTACAGGAGCGTTGTTCTTGGCCTGTGACTGACCTGCGGGCTGCTGCTTCTTGCGGCGGCCGCGCCGGCGACGCCTGCGGCGGCGGGCAGACGGAGCTTTCGGAGCAGGGAGGTTGTCGGCGAGCGCGTTCGCGACGTCCGCCAGCGCCGCGATCCCCTCGCGGGCGGCGTCGATCATCCGTGTGGAGCGCGGGGTGTAGCCCTCGGCCGACGCCAGCAGGGCGACCCCGACGTTGAGCGGCTGCGCGAGCGCGGCGTTGACGAGCTTGGCGGCGTTCTCCTCGTGCCGGTGGCCCCGGGAGTTCGCCAGCGCGCCGAGCAGTCGCTTCGCCTCTGGGAACTCGGCGCTCGCCCGCCGGTCCTGAACCTTCCGGGTTGCGTGGGCGAGCTTCCAGGTCCAGCGGGCGAGAATCTGTTCGGGCGCGTTGGCCTTCCCGTCCCCGATCGCCCGCAACAGGATCCGCACGCCCTGGAGCCGGTCCTTCTCCCAGGTCGGCGCCTGGGTGACGAGCGTGACGAGATCGTCGAAGTCGGCACGTTCGACGATCATCGACACGCGGTCGGCGAGCGCGGTCATCCGCAGCCGCCGGTTGGGGTTCTCGGCCGCGCATGTGTACAGGAACTGCTCGAGGCAGGCCTTGCTCGCGTGGCGGTCGGTGAGCTTCTTCGCAAACTCCGCCCGCTCGTCGAAGCGGACCTGGCGGCCGGCTATGGAAGCCCAGTAACGCTGCTCGTCCTCGTCCAGGTACTTCGGATCGACGCGTTGCCATTCGCGCGTGATCACGGCGAGGCGGCGACGCACGTCCGGCGTGACCGGGACGAGCCACGGCGCAGGGGACAGCTTTCGGCGCGCGCGGCGCTGGTAGCGGCGGCGCGGCGCCGGAGTCACGCGGGCGCCCTCGCGGTAGAAGTC
>WNFU01006331.1_pt1 | contig 14377 bp, 15 predicted proteins | sample 5400121 | NCBI WGS metagenome assembly WNFU01 (sample SAMN13153360, study PRJNA577476) | soil metagenome | isolation source: 100 cm soil or saprolite under grassland replicate 1 | place: USA:California | collected 2016-06-15
CATATCCCTGCGTGGAGGGAAACCCCTCGAGTTTTCCCCAATAATGTTCATCCAAATATTGTGCATCATGGATCAATACGTCCACATCTTTTGCAAACTGTACCAGTCTTCGGTCCGTGCCAACATAGCCTTCCGTGTCTGTCGCGTACACAACAGACTTGCCTCGCCACGCAATCCGATAGACGTAGACTCCACCAGGATGGGCATATGATTTGTGGATGCGGATGACGAGCGCTTCTTCGTCTAAGCCGACAGTTGATTCCGCTAAACGGGCTCCAAGTTCATCCCAAACAATGATCTGTGACTCGCGTACCGATTGGATATTCTTCGTTGCCGACATATCTCGCAGGCTAACAGGGAATGTTTCCGCCGATTGATTGTGTTCCAATACATGTGCCAGCGACTCGTGTGTGCCATCCGGACCGAAAATATATAAGCGCACATTCGGCAGATAGGCAGGGATAAAAAATGGAAAGCCTTGTGTGTGATCATGATGTAAATGACTGAACAGCACCATGATTTCACCTGCCCGTTTCGACCGTGCCAGCTCGCGTCCCAATGGAATGATCCCTGTTCCTGCATCGAGGAGGATCGTTCGTTCTCCAGCCTGGACTTCGACCGAGGCCGTATTGCCTCCATACTTTACTGTTCCCACGCCAGGGGCAGGGTAACTTCCACGCACGCCCCAAAATTTAATTCTCAGTGCATCAGACATTCCACACCTCCGCATTAATGTGTAATTCAGGTTATGCTTTTATTATCTTCCTTATAGAATTTTTCTCAAGGAAAGTTTTCGCAAGGAAGGTGGGAAATATTTCACAGATATATCGCGCTGAGCGGAGCCGCGCGCTTCGATTGCGTAGCACTCAGCGCGAAAGAAGGATGAAAATTAGAAAATTTGTGCTATACTTACCTTTCAATCAAAACCTTCATGTTTTCACCTGCACTGGCGGTGCAGGTCTTATGGTGAACGAATATGTCCGTGATCCGCTCTTCTGATATCGGGAATTACCTCTATTGTCGCCGGGCCTGGTGGTACAAAAAACAGGGCTTCGAATCCGAAAACCAGACCGAACTTGCCTCTGGAACCGAACTCCATCGCCAACACGGACGAAAAGTCCTTGCCTCCAATCTCATGCGTACGCTGGGATTGGTTTTGATTTTTGTGGCAATGATTCTATTAGTGGCTTATTGCACGATGCAAATTCTGTGAGATGTTATGTCTGTTTTGAATCAACTTGCCTCTTCCTTAGGTCGCCGCGACGAAACTCCAAATGAGGAATTGGCGCGTGATTTGGCTGCCAAGAAGGATAGAAAAGGTATCCATGAACTTGCCGAAAACTTGTGGAACAAAGATAAAAATATTCGGGCTGATTGCATCAAAGTTCTTTATGAAATCGGATCCATCGAACCAAAACTGATTACTGATTACACCCAAGAATTCGTCAAACTGCTGCGCAGCAAAAACAATCGACTGGTCTGGGGTGGGATGACTGCGCTTGCCGAAGTCGCAAAGGCAAATTCTGATGCAGTGTTCAAATATTTGGATGAAATCAAAAAAGCCAAAGAGACCGGCTCTGTCATTACCGTGGATAATGCCATCTCTACTTTGGCTTACACTGCCGCAACAGACAAATATAACAAAGCTATCTTTCCTTATTTGCTAAAACATCTCTCTAGTTGTCGCCCAAAGGAAGTGCCACAGCATGCAGAGAAAACACTGCCAGCTGTGAATTCATCCAATAAAGCTGACTTCATCAAAGTTCTTGAAAAGCGGATGGAAGACCTATCGGGTTTGGGATTAGCCCGCGTAAAGAAGGTCATCAAACAGGCTAATACCTTGTAATATGTCAAAATGAGTAAACTGATTGAATTCTTGTTCGGTTCCATATTAATTACCGTATCGACGATTGCATTAATCTTTTTCTCCATGCTTCATTACATCTTAAGATCTGGGGGTATTGCCGATTGCGTTTGGCATAGTTCAGCAAAAGCCTGGGTCGACTCGAATCGTGATGGGCTTGTAAACCATAGTGAACTGCCGCTTCGTGACGTAGTAATTCACGTGGATGATGTTGAGAATCATCTTTTCGATGTAGGCTGGCCTGCTACCACGGATCAATATGGAGAGGTGCAGCTCAATGTCTCGATCCCGGATTGTTCAAATAGTGTTTTCGAAATCTATGCAGATCTCCCGGAGGGTTTTCGTATGACAACCAGACCCCGCATCGAAGTCAATCAGGATTTTTGGGGAAGCTTGGGCACAGAAAATACTTATTATTTTGGTTTTATTTCTGACAAGTGAATTGAGCCATATGTTATACGTTGCCCTTGCTCTCCTTTTTCTTGCGATTCTGTTTTTCTGGCAATCCAATCGCCAGCGTCAAGCCGCTGGCTTGCCGGGTGGACGTGTCATTTACACGGACACGCGCGGCTGGGGAAAATTAGAGAAACCTCTTTTTTATCAGGCGTTAGGTTTGACAGGGAAACCTGATTACCTCATCGAACAAAATGGACAGATCATTCCAGTTGAAGTGAAATCGAGGCGTGCACCTGAAGCACCGTATGATTCGCATATATATCAATTGGCTTCCTATTGTTTGCTGGTCGAAAAAACCTATGGCAAGCGCCCGCCATATGGCATCATCCATTACAACAATCGTGATTTTGCCATTGATTACACCCAGGAATTGGAATCTTCCCTCCTGGACCTCCTGGCTGAAATGAAACGTGACGAGCACAAAAAAGAAGTCCCACGGTCGCATGAACAGGCTTCGCGTTGCGCGCGCTGTGGGTTCCGGAAAATCTGTGACCAACGTTTGGTATAGGGAAATAGTAAGTATTTATGAATAAGTCAAGCAGCGTGCCTGGGCTGTGTACATGGATACCCGTATCCCTTATAATTACTTTATTATGCCCGATGCCTTCATCCCGCAGCGACCCGTTGTTGCCGCTTATCCGAAGATGCCCGAGGCTTTTGCGGAAGTAGATGCAATGTCCAAATATTTCAAAGAAAAAGGGATTGAGGCTCCATTTGGTTCCCTATATGATGAGGCTTTGCGCAAGAGAGTTCGACGCGGCGAGTTTGATATGCTTATCGTGGCAGGCGGTGACGGAAGCGTGCTGCGCGCTGGGAATCTGTGTGCTCCCAGCCAGGTGCCAATCCTCGGCGTGAACCTCGGAAAGCTAGGATTTCTAATCCAGGTGGAGCGAGATGATTGGCGCAAGTACTTTGACAAACTACTGAACGGCGAGGCCTGGATCGAGAATCGCATGATGCTTCACGCTGAACATATCCGTTCAGGTGAGTTGTTGGGCGTTTGGGACGCCTTGAATGAAGTTGTGGTGGGCCGCGGGCAGAATCTTCGCCCGATTCGTTTATCGGCTTCGGTGGATGGACGTCACTTGACGAGCTATGTTGCCGATGGACTCATCGCATCCACTGCTACCGGGTCAACGGCGTATGCCCTTGCTGCTGGCGGACCGATCCTCCCGCCTGAATTACGCAATATCCTGCTGGTGCCGATTGCGCCGCATCTTTCTGTAGACCGGGCAGTTGTATTAGCCGAAGGTTCAACGGTCACTATGGAAGTGAATGGCGAAAACGCTGTTTTGAGCATTGACGGTCAGGCACCCATCGCTTTAATGCCAGATGATCATGTGGATGTACGCGCGGCGGAGGTCACTGCGCAATTTGTGCGCTTTGGAGATCCTGGCTATTTCTATCGAAATCTTACCGCTCATATGAATGAAAATTCTTTAGGATTGCCCCGATGAAGCTTTTTAACCACGAAGGACACGACACTTGCGCCGTACGATTTGTTAAGCAAATCGAAGTGCAGGTGAGATCACTAAGGTTTAACAAATGATGAGCGAATCGCATTTTCACAGATTTTCCTTCGTGTCCGTGGTGTCCTTCCCTGGCACCGTGCGGCTTAAGCCGTACCAGGGCAGGTGTGTGTTTACATTATCTTTAGGATTTTTCAATGACCGAATCAACAACCGAAACTTTGTATTGCTACGTCCATCCCACACGCGAGACATCCCTGCGATGCAACAATTGTAATCGTCCAATCTGCACGGCTTGTGCGATCCACACACCGACTGGCTATCGTTGCCGGGAATGTGTGAAGGGTCAGCAAAAAGCGTTCAACACCTCCGAATGGTATGACTATGTTTCTGGCTTTATTGTTGCGATGCTCCTTTCTGCCGTCGCGGCGTTCCTTGTTACCCTTATTGGTGGGATCGGCTTCTTTGGCTGGTTCCTGATTGCGGCGGGTGCGCCAACTGCTGCCGTGGCGATCGCGGAAGGTGTGCGTCTTGTAACGGGCAAACGACGTTCACGTCCCTTGTTTATGACGGTTGCCGCGGGTGTTATCGTTGGCGCGCTGCCTGTGATTCTGTTTCAGGTACTGAGTACGAATCTATTTGGCATCCTCTTTCAAGTAATCTATCTCGTGATTGCTGTCCCTGTTGTTTACTCCCGACTTTCTGGAATTCAATTGTTCAGATAACCTCTACCTACTCTAAAAACCTATGCTTACCGAACTCCGTATTCACAATTTTGCGATTATCGACCAGCTCGATCTACGTTTTGGTCCCGGCCTCATCATCCTCACCGGTGAAACCGGCGCGGGCAAATCCATCATCCTCGATGCTGTGGTTATGCTCATCGGCGGCAAAGCGGACACGACTTATGTGCGCACCGATTCAGATGCCGCGTTCGTGGAGGGCGTGTTCCATCTCAAAGGTCCGGAAAAAGAAGCGGTGCACTTTATCCTGCAGCGCGAAGAATTGATGGATGATCCCAATTATGTGGTCTTGATGCGCGAAATCCGCAAAGAGGGACGCAGTGTGGCGCGCGTCAACGGTCGGACGGTCAACGTCTCTTTGCTGAAGGAATTGGGCGCTTTGCTGGTGGATATCCATGCGCAGGCGGAACATCTTTCCCTGCTCGATTCGCGCGCCCATTTGGGCCTGCTCGACCGTTATGCAGAGGTGGCTCAACCTCTCAGTGACTATCGTCAAACCTATCATGTGTTGCTGAACTTGCGCCGCGAGTTGAACGATTTGCGAAAAGCCCAGGCGGACGCAGAACGCCGCGTGGACATGCTCACATATCAAGCGGAAGAGGTGGAAGCCGCGCGTTTGAAGCCAGGCGAAGATGAAGAACTGCGCAAGGAACGTGACCGACTGGCGAATGCAGAGTCACTTTCGCGCAATGCCCAGGAGGCGCTGGCTGTTTTGGAAGAGGGTTCGCCTGAGACTCCCGCCGCAACTGATTTGGTGGGGCAGGTTGCACAGGCATTGGCTGCGCTGGCAAAAATTGACTCGGCCCAAAATGAGATGGCGAATCAGGCAGAGATTTTGCTGGACAGCATGTCTGACCTCATCCACAGTCTGCGCGATTATCTTGAAGAAATAGAATTTAATCCGAAGCGGCTGGATGAAGTGGAGGAGCGCCTCGACCTCATCCATTCCCTGGTACGCAAGTATGGCGGCAGTATTCCGGCAGTCATTGCCTATGGTGCGGAAGCACGCAAACAGTTGGAGACGATCACTACGGCTGGAGAACGGATCGAAGAACTCGAAACGCAGGAAGCAAAATTATTGGAGAAGCTTGCGAAGCAGGGCAGTATATTGAGTGAGAAGCGCAAGGCTTCAGCAGTAAAAATGGGCAACAGCATCGAAGCGGAACTCGACGATCTAAGAATGGAAGCTGCCAGATTCAACGTGGATTTCCAAACCAGGCCTGACCCGAACGGCGTACCCGTCGAAAATGGCACGCGGATTGCCTTCGATCAAAATGGATTCGATAAAGCTGAATTTTTTATCGCGCCCAATCCTGGTGAAGGGCTTAAACCGCTGGCGAAAATCGCTTCCGGTGGTGAGACATCGCGCCTCATGCTTGGTTTGAAAAATGTGCTTGCCCGTGCCGACGAAGTACCCTCCTTGATCTTCGACGAAATTGACCAGGGCATCGGCGGGCGCGTTGGCATGACGGTGGGGCAAAAACTTTGGAATCTCTCGCGTATGCATCAGGTCTTTTGTGTGACACATCTTCCGCAACTTGCAGCGTTTGGCGATGAGCATTATCAAGTACAAAAATTCATTCAAGGCAATCGCACCTTGACGCGCGTCGAACGTCTCGATGGCGAACCGCGCCTGCTGGAACTCTCGCAAATGCTTGGTGAAGTGGGCGAAGGGACTCTCCGCTCCGCACATGAGTTGATGCAAGTGGCAAGGCAGATGATCATGGGGAAGTGATTTTTACCACGGAGACACGAAGGCACAGAGAATTTAAAATCTGCGTGCCTTCGTGTCTCCGTGGTTCAATTCTTGATAGTCGCAATTAAGAAAATCTAAAAAGCACAGGATTTTGTCCTGTGCTTTTTGCTCTAAGGTATCTATTCAAAATCAACTTATCATGTCATTCTGAGCGCAGCGAAGAATCTCTTACGTGAAAGCACCAGACTCTTCGGTCGCGGCTTGCGCTCCCTCAGAGTGACATGATTTTATATCCGATGATTATCTATCTTGTCATGTGTCGCGCCGTAGATATAGCGATTGCCGTCCAAAAATCCGTGCGGGAAACCCAGGTCAATCGCGCTGATTTCGTCGAGACATTGCCATTGCTCGTCGGTGAGTTTCCAATCGAGCACGCCGAGATTGTCCTTCAACTGTTTGGCGCTGCGCGCTCCAAGGATGGGGATCATCTGCGCTTTGGGTTGCTGCCGCACCCAATTGATCGCCACCTGTGACATGGGCTTGCCAACTTCCTCTGAAATCTTTTGTACTTCTTCCACAATCTTCATGGACTTTTCCCTCAACTTCAATTCCTTTTGATTGATTCGAGTTGGATCTTTTATCTTCTTCAAGAACTTGCCTGTCAGAATCCCGGCTTCGAGCAAGCCCCACGGTAGGACAGCCATGTCCCAGTGCTTCGCCATCGGGAGGATGGATCGCTCCACGGCGCGGTCGAGAAGTGAATAGGGGATCTGCATGCCGATAAAACGGGACCAGCCCATCAAGTCCGCGCGGGTGTTGGCTTCCGCGACGATGTAATCGGGTGTGTCTGAAAATGCCACATAGGAAACTTTCCCCTGCCTGACCAGGTCATCCAAGCCGCGCGCGATTTCTTCCACGGGCGTCATGTAATCCCACATGTGAAGATAATAAATATCGATGTGGTCGGTCTGTAATCGCTTCAAACTACGCTCAACGGATTTCATCATATTCTTGCGACTGTTCCCGCCACCGTTTGGGTCAGTGTTATCAGGTTTGGTCAGGGTATATTTGGTCGCAACCACAAAATGATCGCGGTCTGCTTTGAGAAAATCGCCGAGGAATTCTTCGGCGGTGCCATCCGTGTAATTGACAGATGTATCGATAAAGTTGCCGCCTTCTTTAGCAAACAGGTCGAACATCTTTTTGCTCTCGGCTTTCGACGCGCCCCAGCCCCACGTCTCCCCGAAAGTCATCGTGCCGAGACAAAGCTCCGAAACTCGTAGTCCGCTGTGACCGAGTAATTTGTATCTCATCTTTCCTCCATGGAATGGGAATATCCTTCTTATTGGCTTGAATTTTCACCCAAAAGTAATTTCTTTGGAAGAGAGCAAACCAGTATTTAAGTTTTGATTCTTTCATACTTCAGTAGTGTATTTTCGGGTTTTTTGCCCTCAAACCTACTTATCAACCTCTAGTAAAATCCTTGTACAAGATGAAGGCCTCATGAAAATATCAGTCAGATCTGTTTCTACTATGCTTCTCTTGATCTTAATTCTCTGTATGGGAATTTGGATTCTTGAAGCTCAAACTAAATTCTTTCGCAGAGTTTACGATGAAATGATCCTGGATAATCGAAATCATTATCTCTCCTGTGAGCAATTGCCTTTGGAAGCTGAAGCCATCCAGGTTTTGGACGAGCACCAGGATGCTATAAAGAAGATTAAACAGATCAATCCAGGTTTTGTTGGTGCAGAAATGGACGCCTCAACCTGTCCTGGGAAAGCGGATATCCTCTTTTGGTATGGCAGTCATAAAGATCGACTCCTGATTGAAGACATTATTGCGAGCGAAACTTTTTATGGGATCCCTTATCGGCTGGAGAATCGTTGACTAGTTCAGCTTACTCTTATGAATTTTGGGTAAAAATCTACGTAAATCTATATTGATTTTTTCGCTCAAGAATGTACAATTCAGTTCTCAAGTATGGTGCGTATGAAACGCGCTTTTTCTATGTTAATAGACTCCGTTGGTTGAGGCGCAAGCAGTCGAAACCAATGGGTAACATGTAAACAAGATATTACTTGTAAGAGGTGGTTTCGATATGTTCTCGCTATCGCTCGAACTACTCAACCACCGGTTGTATAAAGGTATTATGTTCCTCAAACGTTTCCAGCTGGGTCTGATTCATGTCGCGGTCGCGATGACCCTTGTTCCCATCAATAGCACGCTCAACCGCGTGATGATCAAGGAACTCGCCATCTCCGCGACGCTTGTAGCCATCTTGGCTTCTCTACCTTATTTATTTTCTCCCATTCAGGTTGCCATTGGCTCCTATTCGGATGGCCATCCCATCTTTGGTTTTCGCCGCACGCCGTATATCCTCGTTGGTCTCATTCTTTGTGTGCTGGGAGTAATCGTCTCGCCACAGGTTGCGTTCCTGATGGCAAAGAATTTTCCGCTGGGTCTGCTCGCGGGCTTGTTAGCGTTTGGCGCATGGGGGATGGGTTATAACCTCTCCGCTGTTTCGTATCTCTCTCTTGCATCTGAACTCTCCGGTGAAAATGGACGCGGCAAAACGATCGCGACCATGTGGTTCATGATGATCACTTCCATTATTGTGACAGCCATCGGGCTTAGCCGTATGGTGGATCCATACACACCTGAAGCATTGATTCGTGCGTTTGGATACGTTGCCGTGTCAGCGCTAATTTTGGGTTTGCTTGGTCTCATCAGACTTGAACCTCGCGCAAGCGTTTCCTCAGCCGCCTCTGAGTCTTACACCGTTAAACAAATGACGTCTGCCATTACAGCAAATCCTGTCGCGCGCACGTTTTTCATTTATCTTCTTTTGCTTCTTGCTGCCATTCTCGGGCAGGATGTTCTGCTCGAGCCGTTCGGTGCGGAAGCCTTCGGCATGACCGTGACACAGACGACGCGGATCACCTCTATTTGGGGAACATTCGTTTTACTTGCGATCATCGTTGCTGGAGTCCTTGAGGGACGTGTTTCGAAACGTCTCGTTGCACAACTAGGCAATACTGGCGCGTTATTCGGATTTGTGGTCATTGTGATCAGCGGTTTCTTTCTGAGCAAAAATGTGTTTTATATGGGTGTAACATTGTTAGGGATCGGCACTGGACTTTCCACGGTCGCGAACCTTTCGTTGATGTTCGATCTCACCGTTCCGGGTATGGTGGGACTCTATATCGGCGCATGGGGATTCTCGAATGCGCTCTCGCGGTTAACGGGATCGGTTCTGGGCGGTGTGGTGCGCGATGTGGTGACGCAGGCAACAGGCGTCGCGTTGAGCGGATATCTAGTCGTGTTCAGCATCGAAGCGTTGATGTTATTAATCGCCGCGATCATGCTGTATCGAATAGATGTCAACGCATTTCAAAAACGAGTTCATGAACCGTCCTATGTCGAAAAAGTGGCATTGGCGGCGGAATAGAATCATATGCTTGAGAATCGTTTGCCATTTGTACAATTGAATATCAACTCCTCTTCACAGCACAATGAAGGTGATGAAGAAGTTTGTATTGCCAATATCAGTCCACTTGAAAGGCAAAAGCGTCTGAGGTTTGGGATCACTCAATTTGTAATCACCCTTGTCATTTTAGGTATAATGCTGGCCTTTGGTGTAGATCGTCTCTGGCGATTACCACTCCTGTTCCTGTTTTGGGCATCCGCGGTTGGGTACTTTCAGGCGCGTGACAAAACCTGAATCTCCTTGGCTTCGCGCAGTTCGCGCAAACTAGGTGATAACATTGAGAAAATTGAAGATGTCAACGAACTGGCTCAAGTGCGCCGTCAGGCGCGTAGAGTCATCCTCCGTGCATTTCTTGTTGCTTTTCTACTCACATGGATCGTATTCCTTATCCCGCTCTAGCAATGACTGACGAATGGCTTTCCCTAAGTGACGCAGCCAGGCTGCTTGGCGTGCATCCAAGCACGGTTCGGCTTTGGTCCGATAAAGGAGTCTTGCCTACTCACCGCACTTCGGGTGGACATCGGCGCTATCGCCGCGAGGAAGTGTTGTTATGGGCAAAGACGGCGCGTGAAGTCCGCGTGGAACCTGAAAGCATTATGCATACTGCCATGAAGAACGTCCGCGTGCAGATCGGGGAAGCCAATTTGGAATTGGAGAGCTGGTACGAAAAGTTGGATGAGAATGCGCGCCGTCAGTATCGTGAAAGTGCTCATTCCCTTTCACAGGGCTTGATGACTTATTTGGCTGCCGAAAATGGCGATGATTTTGAAGCGCATGCGATTGGATACGAATACGCCTCACGCGCCCGGCGCTACGGACTCTCTGAAGTGGATGCGACGCGCGCCTTATTGTTCTTTCGCAATGCGCTCATTGAGTCGGTCATGAAAGTATATCGTGAAGCCAATATCATGTCCGGAAAAGCTTGGGAGGACATGCTTCACAAAATGCACACGTTTACCGATCAGATTTTGATCAGCCTCTTGGAAACGTATCACAAGCTCGAAAGTGCTAATCATTAATTCTTATAGTTTTCTTATCTCTGTCATAGATAGTTGGAGGGACCTTCACACTATAATGAAATCATGATACTTGATCTCCCTCACATTCTTGCAGCAAGGCGCAATCACGCAGTGGAACATGCCACGCTTAAAATCCTTGCGCGCAAATACGATGATAAAAACCTGGCTGGACACTCCAATCCCACAGGTTTCTTCCTGTTCGGTGATATGACCACGGACGATATTCGCGATGCGATCAATGAGGCCATGACTCGTCTTCGGGCAGGCGAAAAGGAACTGGCCATCCATCCAGGTTGCGGAACCAATCTGGCGGCATCCATGGTTCTTCCGATGACTCTGGCATCCGTTCCATTTCAAAGAGGCCGGTCCACTCGTGGACAGTTTCTTCTGATCCCGGTCGCTATGATGTTTGCCGTCTTTGGTTACGTATTGAGCAAGCCGCTTGGTCCTTGGCTGCAGCGCAATGTCACGACGGAAGCAAATTTGGGGAACTTGCAAGTCAAGGAAATTGTGCCTGTGCGTAAAGGCGTTCACCGAATCATTACGAAGTGAAATTTGCCACGCACGACATCATTAAAGTATTCTTATTTGCCTAATGACCACATGGATGGCTTTCACGCTATAATGAAATCATGATACTAGACCTACCTTACATTCTTGAAACAAGACGCAATCACGCCCTCGAGCATGCCACGCTCCACATGCTGTCGCGGACGCATAAGATCAACATGGGTGGACATTCGAACCCAACAGGATTCTTTATCTTTGGTGAGTTGCTTACCGAAGACATCCGCGCGGCGCTAAACGAAGCCTACTCACGCCTGCGCTCGGGTGAGAGTGGACTTGCAATCCATCCGGGATGTGGGACGAACCTGGTTGCCACTGCATTCCTTCCCGCGACGATGGCTTGGATGCCCATGCAAGGCGTGCGTTCCATCCGCTGGCGCCTCCTATTGATACCGCTCGCATTGGTCTTTGGCGTCTTTGGCTTTTTCCTAAGCAAGCCGCTCGGAACGTGGTTGCAGCGCTACATCACCACTGAAGCGGATTTGGGCAACATGCAAATCATCGATGTGACCCTCGTTCGAAAAGGCGTCCACCGCATCATTACGAAATAGTTAACCACGAAGGACACAAAGGGCACGAAGGTTTTAAAAACTTTGTGTTCTTTGTGCCCTTTGTGGTTAAAATTTTCATGTCCAATCTCTACTTCCTCTTCGGCAACGACGAATTCGCCATCACACGTAAGCTCAAAGAGTTTGATGCCGATTTTACGGACCCAACTAGCGCGGACATGAACACGGCGCGCCTCGAGGCGCGTTCGATGGACGAAAACGACCTGAACAACGCGGTTAATGCCATGCCGTTCCTGGCGAAGAGACGTTTGGTACTGCTCGCAAATCCCTCTGCAAAGTATAACAATCCATCCACAAGAAAGAAATTTCTTGAGTTTATTGCGAAAGCACCAGAAACAACGCGTCTGGCGATGTATGAATCTGTTGAGCCGCGGGATGTTGAAAAACATTGGCTAGTGAAATGGGCGCAGAAAAATGATAAGCTGATTCAAACCAAAGCGTTCATGCTCCCGCGCCTGAAAGAGATGACGGGTTGGATCATCAACGAAACAAAGAATCAAGGCGGACAAATCGAGCCGCGTGCCGCCGAAATGCTCAAGGACATGGTCGGCGTGGATACGCGTCAGGCGGGGATGGAGATCGCCAAACTGCTGGCATATACCAACTGGGCGCGACCGGTGACTAGTCAGGATGTGGAAGCAGTCTGCATTGTTACCTCCCAGCAATCGGTGTTCGATTTTGTGGATGCGTTGGCGAACGGGAATGGAAAATCCGCCCAGCATCTTTTGCACCGTCTGTTGGAGACTGAAGACGAGTTTTCATTGTGGGGCATGGTCATAAGGCAATTCCGATTGCTGATCCAAGCGCGTGAAATTCTGGATGGACGCGGCACTCAAAACGATGTGGCGCGTGCATTAGGCGTGCATCCCTTTGTTGCGGAAAAGACCACCCAACAAGCCGCGCGCTTTTCAATCGAATCACTGGAAAATATTTATCGAAACTTGCTAAAGATCGACGAAGGGGTCAAGACGAGCCAGGTCACGCTTGATCTGGCTTTGGATACTTTAGTAGTGGAATTGACCCGCTAGTATTGGGTTAAGTTCCCCGTTGCTTTAATCCCGCCTTTTCATAGATCGAATCGATCACACGCATATTACCGATAGCGTCTGCTGGATCTGTATTTAATTTCGTCTCCCCGCGAATCGCCTTGATAAACGCGCGTAGTTGCAATGCATAAACATTCTCGCCACGCACGTGTTCAGAATGTGAGCCGTTGCGTCCGCGCACCCTTAACCAGTTGAACCAGTGTGGGTGATAGGGATTGAATACTTGTAATTTCCCCTCCTCCCCTTCGATTTTCAAGCTTGAGCGAAATAATCTGGGTGAAAGCATATCACACACCAAATGTGCGGTTCTTCCATCCGCAAAGGACAAGTCAGCGCTCATTTTGTAATCCACTTGCGGTGCGAAGAGGCGCGCCTCTGCCCGCTCAACCGTTGGTTCAGCCGCGGCTAAATGACGAATCAAACTGACCGGATAACAGCCACAATCCATCAACGCGCCGCCTGCCAGTTCATATTTAAAACGAATATTATTTGGGGAAGGAAGCAGAAAACAAAATTGGGCGTCGATGTGTTTGATCTTCCCTAGTTCCCCGCTCGCGATGATCTCTTTCACGCGTGTTGTCAATGGATGATAACGATAAGCAAACGCCTCGCTGAGGACAAGCCCCGTTTCACGCGCGACCATTGCCATTTCCTCTGCTTCCCGCGCATTGGATGCAAATGGCTTTTCGCACAGAACATGTTTGCCGGCCTTCAACGCCCGGATTGTCCATTCGGCGTGCAGGCTGTTGGGCAGCGGATTATAGATCGCGTCAATGTCGGGATTGTCGAGCAAATCATTATACGTTTGATGAACACGCGGAATCTTATGCTTGCGCGAAAATGCTTCTGCACGCTTTGGGTCACGCGCTGCAATTGCGACGATACTTGCTTCAGGCACGGAGCGGGCTGGATTGGTCAACGCCATGGGCACAATGGCTGCCGCGCCAAGCACACCGATACGGATGGGAGAAGGTAAGGTCATCTGTCTTCCGATTTACTGCGGACTTGTTCTGATCACAACAATTTTGTCCACGGCTGATTCAGCTCCCCAGATTTCGCCTGGTCTCCCCAAAATTTGACGGACTGCCGCATCCGGGCTGGGCAGTTCGAACGAGGTAAACGTTTCAGAAGCAGGATCGAAGCGCACAATGGCATTCGCACCAAAGTCACTCAGCCAGGTGATATTCTGGTCATCCACATAGATCGCATAGGCTTGAGGTCCGTTGCCTGGCAACTTCCATTCCTGCCATGAATCATCCGCAGGATTGTATACGGCAACTTGCCCGGCATTCCATTCACTCACCCAAATCCGCCCCTGAGAATCAGACCAGACGCGGCGCGCGCCCTGATTGGAGGTAGGAGGTTCCAAAACAGTTGCCTCACCCGTTTGTGGATCGATACGACCAACATAGCTGTTTGCCAACGATGCGTAATAAACCGTGCCATCTGGAGCCGTTG
>WNFU01010511.1_pt1 | contig 14371 bp, 17 predicted proteins | sample 5400121 | NCBI WGS metagenome assembly WNFU01 (sample SAMN13153360, study PRJNA577476) | soil metagenome | isolation source: 100 cm soil or saprolite under grassland replicate 1 | place: USA:California | collected 2016-06-15
GCCCGCCGCCGCGCAGCTCTCGCGGCGGCAGTAGCGGAAGTCCACGGGCAGCAGCGGCAGCCCGGAGGGACCGATGCGGGCCGCAGGCTGCGGGGCGAGTGCGCGCGCCAGCCCGGCGAGCGGCCGCCCGTACGCCTCCGTCAGGGCGTCGCGCCAGCACGGTCCCGGAAGCCGCGGCGCGCAGCGCAGCTTGCGCGCCAGCGCCGAGCCCAGCTCACGCCCTCCCTCGACCGGCGGGCTCGCGGCGAGGGCGGCGACGGCCGCGAGCATCAACAGCGCGACGAGCAATGCCAGCGCGACGTGCTCGACCGAGGCGGCTCCCCGGCCACCGCATCCATCGGTCTCGCTGCGCTCTGGGGCCGCGTTGCTCGCCACACGGCGACGCTAGGCGCGGGGTCCGTACCGATGGCGCGACGGCTGTGCCGGCTCAGGAAAGCCCCTCGCGCGCCTCGCGCACGAGAGTGACCGCCTCGGGGAAGACGATCCGGATCGCGTCCCTCACCTGGATCGCCTGCTGGTCGCTCGTTCCCTCGAGGTCGAGCGTGTTGATGGCGGCGACCGTCATCTCGACGGCGAGCCGGATCGCGTTGTCGGCCCACGCGACTCGCTGGGCCCCCTGCATCTGGTCGGCCAGCTCGCCGAGCCGCTGTCGCAGCTCGTCGGGATCGCCGCCGAACAGGTTGAAGGGCTCGCTTCCTTCCATCGATCCAAGCTTAGTAGGGTCCGGCCGTGGCCCTCCCGCCGCCCGGCGACTCCTCCACCGCCCTGATCACGGGCGCCTCGGCCGGGATCGGCGCCGAGGTGGCGCGCTGCCTGGCGCGCCGCGGCCACGGCGTAACGCTCGTGGCGCGCCGCGAGGAGCGCCTGCGAGAGCTCGCCACCGAGCTCGAGGGCTCGCACGGGGTCCGCGCCGAGGTCCTCGGCTGCGATCTCGCCGATCCGGAGGCGCGCGATCGCTTGGCGGCCGAGATCGCGACGCGCGAGCTCGAGGTCGAGATCCTCGTCAACAACGCGGGCTTTGGCGGTTTCGGCACGTTCGTCGAGCTCGGGCGCGAGCGTCAGCTCGAGATGGTGCGGCTCAACGTCGAGGCGGTCGTCGACCTGATGGGCCGCTACGTGCCGCTGATGGAGGGTCGCGGCCGGGGGGCGGTGATCAACGTCGCCTCGATGGCCGCCTTCCAGCCGCTGCCCGAGAACGCTACATACGCCGCGACGAAGGCTTTCGTCCTCAGCCTCAGCGAGGCGACCCACTCGGAGCTCAAGGGCGGCGGCGTGACGCTGACCACGCTGTGTCCGGGCCCGGTTCGCACCGAGTTCGCCGACGTCGCCGGGATCGGCGGCGCCGAAGAGCGCACCCCGGGCTTCCTCTGGATGTCGCCCGCCGAGGTCGCCGAGCAGGCCGTCAGCGGCGCCGAGAAGGGCCGCCGCGTCGTCGTCCCGGGCATGCTCAACCAGGCCACCGCGGTCGCCGGCCAGCACTCGCCCCGCATGTTCCTGCTGCCGCTCGCGAAGCGGATCTGGCGCCAGTCGGCGGGACGCTAGGTGCGCTAGGCCCGCAGCTCGCGCACCTCGACCTCGAGCAGGCCGCCGCGGCGCGCGGCGACGGCCAGCAGCTCCAGCGGCACCGAGACGAGCGCCACCGGCAGGGCGGCGACGAGCGACACGATGGCGTCGACGGCGAACGTCAACCGGCTTCGCGCCCGGAGCGGACCCAGACGGCCGGTCAGCACCCGGACCGCGAACCCGTCGTGGAAGGTGAAGGCGTTCATCAGCGTCTGCCACATCCAGAGCTGGTTGGCGCCGAGCGGCGGCTGGCGCAGCCGCAGTGGCTCCAGTCCGGCGCGGTCGAGCAGCAGCCCGAGCGCCTCGGGAGTCGGATAGGAGCTGCGGGGAGCTAGCGCCAGCGCCGCCCAGTGCCCGCCCCCGAGCCCGGCCTGCCAGCTGCGCCGGTTGGGGAGCGAGATCGGCTCCCGGCCACGGACCTCGAGCGGCGGCGCCCCGGACTCGTGCGCGATACCCAGCCCACACGACTCGCAGCGGTCGAGCACGCGCCCGGGTCCCGGCCCGCCTTCGTCCGATCCGACCACGACCCAGCCGTAGAGGGGCTCGCCGCAGGCCGGGCAGCGCCGGCCGCCGCTCACGTGCCTCGCGCCGCGCTGGCCATCGCCGTGATCCTAGTGCCGGGCCGACGAATGAACGCCCCGTTCTGGCGGTATACGCTTGCCGCCATGCAGCTGCGAGAGATCATGACTCCCGGCGTCGTCACCGCCGAGCTCGACACCGACGTCCTCGCCGTCGCCCAGCTGATGCGCGACCACCGGGTCGGATCGGTCGTGATCTGCGACGCCGAGGGTGGGCCCGCCGCGATGGTGACCGACCGCGACCTCGCGGTTCGAGTCCTCGCCGATGAGCGACCCCAGCAGGAGCCGGTTCGCGAGCACGCGTCGCGGCCCCTGATCACCGGAGAGCCCGAGATGGACCTCGAGGAAGCGGCTGCGCTCATGGTCCAGCACAGGATCAGGCGACTTCCGGTCGTCGAGGGGGACGAGCTGGTGGGGATCGTGACCCTCGATGACATCGCGGTGCGCACCGGAAACCTCGAGGTGGCGCAGCGCATGACGGCGGAGGTCATCGAGGGAGCGCTGCCAGGGTTCTTCTTCCACGAACGCGGATGAGCGAGCTCACGCCGGGACAGCAGCGCCTGCGCGAGCAGTTCGAGGGACTGATCGCCGCCGCGGCGCCTCTGCTCGACCTCGTGCTCGGCGTCGGCGACCGGATCTCGCGCATCGTCGAGCCCGAGGACCACGAGTACTACCCGGTGCGATCGGGCGCCGACTCGTCGCAGCTGCACGAGGGCGCCGCCGCGCCGAGCGCCGAGCGCCACGGCGACGGCTGAGGACCGTCGCGAACCGGTGAGCTCGGAGAAGATCCTCGAGCGCGAGCGATCTCGCGCGCTTCCGACGGCCGTCGCCGCGTTTGCGGCGGTTGCGCTGTTGGTCGCCTCGCTCGCGGTGGGACACGGAGCGACGACGAGCGATTCCCAGGCCGAGGTCCTGATGGCCTTCCCGGGCGATCGGGGCACACTGCTCACGGCCGCGATTCTCCAGGCCGCCGGGTTGGCGTTACTGGTGATGCCGCTCCTCTACCTCTTCGAAGCGGCCTCGGCTCGTAGCGAGCAAATGCGACATGCGCTGATCGGGATCACCATCGCGGGTCCTCTGTTCCTCGCTGCGGCTGTGATGTTGGGCTGGGCCGCGCTCGATAGCGCCGCCGACCAGTTCGCACACCACGGAGCCGTCGACATGCCGTTGGACGATTACGCCGACGACGTGCTCCAGGATCAGGGCACCTACGATGCTTCGCAGGGTCTCGCCTTCGCCGGCACGCTCGGCCTCGTCGTCGGAGTCGTGTACACGTCACTTCACGCGATGCGCGTCGGCCTGCTGACGCGCTTCTGGGGCAGCCTCGGCATGGCGCTCGGCGTATCGGTCCTGTTCCTCGGCCAGATAGGACTCTCGATCCTCTTCATCGCGCTTGGGCTGCTGATAGCGGGACTTTGGCCCGGGGGCCGCCCCCCGGCCTGGGAGGAGGGGCGCGCCGTGCCCTGGCCGACCCCGGGCGACGAGCCCGAGGTCGACGACGCCGATCGGCCCGCCGATCCCGACGAGTTCGCCGCGACGATCGAGGGCAGCGGCACGCCGACCGGGGACGATTCGCAGGACGCCGAGTCGGCAGCCGAGGGAGGCCCCCGAAAGCGAAAGCGGCGCCGCTAGCCCTCCTTCGCCTCCTCGGCGGCGATCCTCTCCTTGAGCTGGTCCATGACCGCGGGGTCGCGCAGGGTGGTCACGTCGCCCAGCGCCTCGCCCGAGGCGATGTCGCGCAACAGCCGGCGCATGATCTTGCCCGAGCGGGTCTTGGGCAGGTCGTCGGCCCAGATGATCCGCTTGGGGCGCGCCAGCTTGCCGATCTTCTTCGCGACGTGCTCGCGCAGCTCGGCGACCATCTCGTCGCTCGGCTCGTGCGAGCCCTCGAGCGTCACGAAGGCGCAGATCGCCTGGCCGGTGTCCTCGTCCTGCTGGCCGATCACCGCGGCCTCGGCGACTTTCTCGTGCGAGACGAGCGCCGACTCGACCTCCATCGTCGAGAGCCGGTGACCCGCGACGTTGATCACGTCGTCGATCCGCCCGACGATCCAGAAGTAGCCGTCCTCGTCGAGCCGCGCCGCGTCGCCGACGAGGTAGGTGTCGCGCCCGTAACGCTCCCAGTACGTCTCGATGAAGCGCTCGCGCTCCTTGTACAGGGTCCGCGTCATGCCGGGCCAGGGACGGGTGAGGACGAGGTTGCCGCCCCCCTCCTCGATCTCGTTGCCCTCGGAGTCGAGGATCTTGGCCTCGATCCCCGGGAACGGCACCGTCGCCGAGCCGGGCTTGGTCGTAGTGAGCCCCGGGAGGGGCGTGATCATGATCCCGCCGGTCTCGGTCTGCCACCACGTGTCGACGATCGGGCAGCGGCCACCGCCGATGTGCTCGCGGTACCACAGCCAGGCGCGCGGGTTGATCGGCTCGCCGACCGTGCCCAGGAGCCGCAGGGAGGAGAGGTCATGGGTCTGGGGATGCTCGACGCCCCACTTCATGCACGCCCTGATCGCGGTCGGCGCCGTGTAGAAGATCGTCACGCCGTAGCGCTCGATGATCTCCCACCAGCGGTCCTCCTTGGGGTAGTTCGGCGCGCCCTCGTAAAGCACGCTCGTCGCTCCGTTGGCGAGCGGCCCGTAGACGATGTAGCTGTGCCCCGTCACCCAACCGATGTCGGCGCCGCACCAGAACACGTCGGTGTCGTCCTTGAGGTCGAAGATCAGCTTGTGGGTGGCGGTGACGTGGGTCAGGTAGCCCCCGGTGGTGTGAACGATCCCCTTCGGCTTCGCGGTCGAGCCCGAGGTGTAGAGGATGTACAGCGTGTCCTCGGCGTCCATCGGCTCGGGCGGGCACTCGGGGTCGGCGCCCGCCGCCGCCTCGTGCCAGAAGACGTCGCGTCCCTCGGTCATCGGAGGATCGGTGCCGCAGCGGTCGACGACGACGATGTGCTCGAGCGTCTTGACCTCGCCCGCGACCTCGTCGACGGCCGACTTCATCGGGGTCGGCTCGCCGCGCCGCAGCGTCGCGTCCGCGGTGACCAGCAGCTTGGCGTCGGAGAACTCCATCCGTTCCTTCACCGACTCGGCTGAGAACCCGCCGAAGACGACGTTGTGGATCGCGCCGATCCGCGCGCAGGCGAGCATCGCCGCGACGGCCTCGGGGATCATCGGCAGGAAGATCCCGACCACGTCGCCCTTTTCGATCCCGAAACCGCGCAGGACGTTGGCGAAGCGCTGGGTGGAGTCGAGCAGGTCGGCGTATGTGACCTCCTTGCGGGTCGCGTCCTCGCCCTCCCAGTGGAAGGCGACCCGGTCGCCGAGGCCCGCCTCGACGTGGCGATCGAGGCAGTTGGCGGAGGCGTTAAGCGTCCCGCCGGCGAACCACTTCGCGAACGGGGGGTCCGACCAGTCGAGCACGGTGTCCCAGGGCTTCGTCCAGTCGAGCTTCTCGGCCCACGACGCCCACCACGTCTCGGGATCGGCGTCGGCGCGCTGGTAGACCTCCGGGTCGCTGGCGTTCGCCTGCGCCGCGAACTCCTCCGGCGGCGGAAACGTGTGCTCGGTCTCCAGCAGGACGTCCAGCTCGGGTCCCCCGGAGCGCTCCTCGGTGGTGGCGTCAGCCATCGTCTTCTCCTCCTGATCGTCGCGGCTCGCGCCGGCTTTCCGGCAACCTATCTACCCGGCGCGGCGGCCGCAAACCCCCGCGACGCGGTTACTTGCCGAGCGCCTCCGCCAGCTTGACGAGCGGGTACCCGAAACGGCGCATACCTATCGTTTGCGGCCGTGGCGGATTCCCCGCTCGAAACACTGCCCGGCTGGGCGAGCGAGCTCCTCGAGAGCGCTCGCGTCGCAAGGCTGGGCCTGCTCGACGATCGCGACCGCCCCAGGGTCCTGCCGGTGACCTACGCGGTCGCCGAGCGGGCGGTGTGGAGCGCCGTCGACCGCAAGCCGAAGCGCGGCGAGCCGGCGCGGGTGCGGTACCTGAAGCGCAGCCCCGGCGCGGCGCTCACGGTGGACCGCTACGACGACGACTGGTCGACGCTCGCCTGGGTCCAGCTCCTCGGCGACGTGGAGGTACTGGAGGCCGATCGGGCCGCCACCGGGCTCGAGGCGCTGGCCGCCAAATACGAGCAGTACACCGAGGACCCGCCGCCGGGGCCGGTGCTGCGGCTCGCCCCCACGCGGGCGCTCTGCTGGCGGGCCGAGGGGTACGATCGGGATCCCGCCCCAGGTGAGCGAGCTCAGGAGCAGCAGCGATGACCCATCACTACCTCGTCCCGCTTGAAGGCAAGCGCGCCGCGGTGATGATCGGTCCGCTGTTCGAGGACGTCGAGGCGACCTACCCCTACTACAGGCTCCAGGAGGCGGGGGCCGCCGTCGAGCTGATCGGGTCCGAGGGCGGCAAGACGCTGACCGGGAAGAAGGGTCAGGAGCTGACGACCGAGAACGCCGCCGCGGACCTCGTTGCCGCCGACCTGGACCTGCTCGTGATCGCCGGTGGCTTCGGTCCCGACAAGCTCCGCGCCGACGACGGCGTCAAGGCGCTGGTGCGGGAGATGGACGAGCGCGGCAAGCCGATCGCCTTCATCTGCCACGCCGGCTGGGTGCCGGCGTCAGCGGGGATCGTCCAGGGTCGGCGCGTCACCTCCTACCCGGCGATCGCCGACGACATGCGCAACGCGGGCGCCCACTGGGAAGACGCCGAGGTGGTCGTCGACCGCAACTTCGTCTCGTCGCGACGGCCCGACGATCTGCCCGCCTTCATGCGCGCCGTGATCGAGGTCGCGGTGGGTGCCGAGCAGCCCACCGCGGTCTAGGGCTGGCGCACCTCGCCCTCGGCCGCGGCGCGGATTGCCACGCCGACGCTGAGCAGCCACGCTCCGGCGAGCGCGAGCCACAGCGCATCGTCGCTGCCGGTCAGCGGGAGGTTCGACGAGCCGTTCGCGCCCCCCGCTCCTGTACCCACGCCGCCGCTCGCCCCGGGGGATGTGGGCGGCGTGGCCGACGGGTCGGTGAGGAAGTCGTCCGCCGAGCCGCCCGAGCCGCCGCTTGACGAGCCCGAGCCCCCCGAGCCACCGGACCCTCCCGATCCGCCGCCGCCCGAGCCGCCGCCGACCGCCTTCACGGTGCCCTTCATCCCGGCGTGGATCGAGCAGAAGTATTGAAACGTGCCGGCCTCGTCGATCGTCGCCGAGGCCGTCTCGCCCTTCTCGATGGTCGGAGTCCTGAAGACCCCGTCGTCCACCGAGATCGCGTTGTGCGGCTCGGAGTCCTCGTTGAGCCACGTGATCGTGTCGCCGACATCGACGGTGATCGTCTTCGGGACGAAGGCGATGTCGCGCATCACCACCTGGTGGTCCGTTTGCTTGGTCGACGCCTCCTCCTGCTTTGCCTCGACTCCCACGGGGGCCGGGGTCGGGGCAACGACGGCGCCCGCCGAGCCAGTCGGCTCCGAGCCCACGTCTTGCTCGGCAGCCGAAAGTGCCGATGGCGCGGCCAGCATGGTCAGCCCGATGTAGCCGCACACCAGGCACTTAGCGCCCCTCATGGCACGGATCGTAGCCAGTCGCGGCGCGGCGCCCGCCGGTCTGGTCTAGCTCGCCTTCGCCGCCGCGATGCGCTTTCGGTGGGTGCGGATCTCGCTCATGATCCGCTCGAGGCGGGGTTCGCTGGAGCTGTCGACGTGGCTCATCGCCGCGGCGACCGCCGGGTGGACCGCAGCGATCTGCTCGTGCATCGCCTGCGCGACGGCGCGGTAGGTGGGGTGGCCCTCGCGGCCCGAGCGCAGCTCGCAGACGTGCATCGCCTCGCGCGCGTTCATGTCGAGGACGTAGCGGATCCGGTAGCCGAGGCACAGCGCGTAGGGGGCGGCGTCGGTGAGCCCGGCCGCCTCGAGGCGATCGAACTCGGCACGCGAGATCTCGAGCGCGCGCTCGTACTCGTCGCCGACTCCGGCCTCGGAGACCTCGCCCGGGATCCCCGCGCCGAGATCGGGCCCGAGGCGCTGCCACTGGCAGGTCAGCATGCGGTGGCGCTGTAGGTCGCGAAACCCCCCGTAGTCCGAGACGATCTCGAACCGGTAGCGGATCGCCTCCCAGCCGCGGCCGGGGCGGTGGCGGCGGTTGCGGCGCTCGCCGACCAGGGCGGCGAGAAGCTCGGCACGCTCGGCCGGGTCCATCGCGTCGACGCGCATCCGGATCTCCTCCTCGGACACGCCCGCCTGCTCGAAGAGCGACGAGGCAAGCAGGTCCTCCTCACTTCCGTCGACGTGCAGAAGCTCGACCGAGGGGCGGTCGGCGCCGGCGCGCCTGTCGAGCTCCAGCCGCGCCACCCAGCGCTCCGTGGCCTCACGCCGCTCGCGCAGGTATTCGATCCACTCGCCGCCGCGGTCGGGGCGTTCGACGCGCGCGACGAAGCTCGGGATCACCTTGCGCAGCTCGGTGAGCATCATCGCCGCGAAGTCGCGCGCCTCGGGAAGCGGCGAGGCCATCATGCGCAGCAGGAGCTGCTCGTAGGCCTGTCCCGAGGCGAAGATCCCGACGTGGCTCAGCGTCGAGGCCGGGAGCAGGCCGCGGAGCAGGTCGAGCGCCTTGGCGCGAATCGAGCGCCGCCATGCCGCCTCGGGCTCCCCGTCGCCGCGCGGCCAGCGCTCCCCGGCCCACGCCTGCACGGACTCGAGGCTCGCCGAGTAGATCGCGAACAGCTCGTCCATCGCGCGCACGTACTCGTCGCCGAGCTCCGCGTCGCGGTAGTAGCGCCAGCGTCCGGGGGCGTCGGGCGGCGCGTCCCCCTCCAGCGGGCTGTCGTAGGGGATGTAGCGAGTCGACTGCTCGAGGTAGGCGGCCAGCCGCCCGCGCTGGAGCAGCTTCGTGAGGACGTTCGAGACCCACTCGCAGGCGAGGTGAGCGCCCCCCACCTGGGCGATCGAGTCGTCGCCGTAACCCATGAAGACGCGTTCGTAAAGGCCCGCGGCGCGCTCGCCTTCGCGTCCGTCGAAGGGCCGGCCGGCCTCGGGAACGTCATCCGCGAACTCGTCGAGAAAGAGGCGGCGCAAGGTCCCCGGGTAACGCGAGTAGCGCGCGAACAAGGCACCCTTCACCGTCTCCGGGAGGTTCGTGAGGCAGAAGACGGGCCGGTCGAGGTTGGTCACGTGGGGAGCGAGCAGGGCCCGCTCCTCGTCGCTGAAGGCCTCGACCGGATAGCGCACCGGGCGATCCTAGCCGTGGGACCGGCGTCGGATCCGAGCGGTCAGGTCCGCGTCGGCGGCGGCGGCGCGGCCATGATCTCGACGCGGTGGCCGCCGGGCAGCTTGGCGAAGGCGCGCGGCTCGCCCCACAGCTCGTCTGCGGCTTCGACCTCGAAGCCGGCGTCGCGCAGCCGTCCCACCGTCGCCTCGAAGTCGGAGGCCACGACCGCGGCATGGCCGAGCGGCGGCGCGGTGGCCTCCGGGGTGTGGATGAAGTGGATCTGGTGGGCGTCGCGCTCGACCCAGGTCACGAAGGGGGCGAGCGGCTCGGGCGCGGGCACGCGCTCGAATCCCAGCAGCCCGAAGAACTCGACCGACCGCTCGACGTCGTCGGGCTTGACCTCGAGCGAGACGTGGTGCAGCACGCAGGCAGCATCGCACGTCCCGCTATGCCAACAGCGACGCCACCAGGGCTGCGCTCACCGCGATCGCCGTCGACCACGCCACGGCGGACGCGGTCAGCCGCAGGTCGAGGCCATAGGCGTGGGTGACGATCATCGTGTTGATCCCGCACGGCATCGCCGCAAGCAGCAGGTAGGTGCCCGGCAGATCGATCAGCGGCACGGCCAGCGCGAAGAGCAGCGCCGGGGCGACGACGAGCTTGATCGCCACCGCCGCGGCGACCGGCGCGTCGAGCGGAGGCGGGAACGGAAGCGCACCCTCCTCGGCCTCCTCGGCGAGCGCCGCCCCGACGGCGAAGAAGCCGAGCGGCAGCACCGCCACGATCGCGATCCGCGAGGCGTCGACGAGGACGTCGGGAGCGAGCGAGTCGGGCGCGAGCAGCCCGAGCAGCGCCGCGTAGAGCGGCGGGTTGCGGGTGAAGAAAACGCGGCGCCGACCGAGAACGCGCCGAGCAGCAGCGCAGGCGCGGCGACGAGGATGTCGTAGACGGCGGCCTCGGAGAGGCGGTCGAAGCCGAGCAGCACGGCGACCATCGCGTAGCCGAGGTACCCGGTGTTGCCGACCAGGGCGCAGCACAGCATCGATCCGACCGAGGCGCGCTCGAGCCGCAGCAGCCGCGAGCCGACGAGGTAGGCGACCCCCGTCGCGGCGGCCACCGCGACGATCGCCAGCACTATCCCGAACCCGACGTCGGCGTCGATTCGCGCCGCCGCGAGGTTGAAGAACGTGGTCGGGGGCAGCACGACGTAGAGCACGAACAGCAGGCTGCGCCGCGACGCGATCCCGGCGCGCCCGCCCCAGCGTTGCTCCGCCCACACGCCGGCGGCGGTGGAGACGACTATCGCGAGGACGACGGCGACCATGGCGCGCCATCCTCTCGCAGCCCGGAAGCGCCCGGTCGGCGGGTGGACCCAGGGCTCAGGGTGGCCCTCGCGAAGCGGGAGTCGCGGGTTCCCGGCAAGATCCCGGAAGAAATGGGATGGGACGAAGCGGAGCGAGCGCAGGTCGGTGCAATGAGCTCCGAGACGATCGAGCTCGACGGAATGGTCGCAACCCGCCACCGGATCCCCCAAGGCTTCGACTCGGCGCCGTTTTACCGAGGCCTGCCCGACGACATGTGTCCCTGCCAGCATTGGTGCTACCTGGCGACGGGGAAGCTGCGCTACCGCTTCGCAGACGGCGAGGCGCTGACCGTGAAAACTGGCGATGCCTTCTACGTAAGGGCCGGTCACCTCGCGGCTGTACTCGAGGACACGGAGCTGATCGAGTTCACCCCGGTGGCGGAATATCGCCGGAAAACGGAACACCTTGCGCGACGGGCGAGGAGTGACAATCGGCCAGCGGATGACTAGCTGACCCGCACAGAGCCTGAAACTAGCGCTGTTGGTGTCCGCGCAGAGCAGAAAGCGCGTGACGCTACGGAGATAATTGGCCCGTGAGCGATCCGTCGCCGATCGAGGAGCTTCCGCCACCGGACGACGACGGTGCTGCGGCTCACTTGCCGGGGGTGCAGCTGCCGGCGATCGAGCTGCCTTCGACCGACGGCGGGCGCGTCGCGCTGAGGGACTTGATCACCCGGACGGTCGTCTTCGTATATCCGAGCATCGGGGGCATCGACGACGCTCTGCTCGAGGAATGGACCGCCATACCGGGGGCACGCGGGTGCACCCCCGAGGCGTGCGGGTTTCGAGATCAGCTCGGCTCCTTCCGATCGGCGCGGGTCGAGGTCTTCGGGCTCTCCGGTCAGCCGGCGGGGCAACAGCGCGACGCCGTGGACCGGTTGCGGCTGCCGTATCCGCTGCTATCGGACGAGCGGCTGCAACTCGCGGCTTCGTTGAGCCTTCCGACGTTTGAGTTTCACGGCCAGAAGTACTTCAAGCGCATCACGCTCGCCGTCTCCCAGGGAAGGGTCGACGCGGCTCTGTATCCGGTTTTCCCTCCCGGCCAAGCCGCCGAACGAGCGCTCGCCTGGCTCGCCGAGAGCCCACCCAGGTAACCGTTCACGCTCGCTGCTCGGGAGATGAAAATCCTCCCCGGAAGCTGACGTCCGGGGCTGACCATACGGTCGGCTCACCGGGACAGGGGCTTCCTGGGAGAACGCAAGATGGGTAGGCCGGTTCTTGGACGATGGGCTTCGAGCCCGGGCTTTTCGGTGGCCGCCCCTGCGACTTGTCCGGTTGCGCTCCGAGCGCGAATGCGTCGATGTCGTTTGGGGCGGATCGAGACCAAGCCGGAGCAGGTCGAGCTGTTCGCCCAGAGCCTCGGCAAGGACGACCGGGTCGCGCTCGAGGTGACCGGCAACGCCTGGGAGATCAAGCGGCTGATCGAGCCCCACGTCGCCGAGGTGATCGTGGTCTCGCCGACCGACACCGGGATCAGGGGGGCGCGGGCGAAGACCGACCGGCTCGACGCGCGGACGCTGGCGAGGCTGCTTGCCTCGGGCGAGCTCGAGGCGGTCTGGATGCCCGACCGCGAGACCCAGGTGATGAGGAGGCGCCTGCAGCGCCGAAGCCAGCTGATCTGGGGACGCTCGAAGGCGAAGAACCAGATCCACGCCGTGCTGATGCGCCAGCTTGTCGGCCGCGCTCCGTTCAGTGACCTGTTCGGCAAGCGGGGCCGGCAATGGCTCGCAGGGCTCGAGCTGCCGATCGAGGAGCGCGAGTCGGTCGACTCGGCGCTGCGTCAGATCGAGTTCCTCGACTCCGAGATCGAGGCGGTCGAGCGGTTGGTGGCGACCGAGGCGCTCGAAAGCCCCGAGATCAGGCGGCTGATGACGGTCCCCGGCGTCAACGTGATCTGCGCCGCGACGTTCCTGGCGGCGATCGGCGACATCGGACGGTTCGAGACCCCGCGCAAACTGGTCGGCTACCTCGGGCTTGACCCGAAGGTGCGCCAGTCGGGCACCGGCCCCGCGACCCACGGGCGGATCTCGAAGCAGGGCTCCGCAAGCGTCCGCCACGCGCTCGTCGAGGCGAGCTGGTCGGTGGTCCGCCAGCCGGGCCCGATCCGCGCCTTCTATCAGCGGGTCAGGTCCCGCCGCGGCCACCGGGTCGCGGTCACGGCCGCGGCGCGAAAGCTCGCCTGCCTGTTCTGGTGCCTGCTCAGCCGGGAGGAGGACTACGCCTACGCGCAGCCGTCGCTGACCCAGAAGAAGCTGCGCCTGCTCCAGATCCGGGCCGGCGCCAAGACGCTCAAGGGCACTCCGACCGGGACCTGGGCGACGCGGCAGAAGATGCGCACCGCAGAGAAGGGGCTCGCCGCGCAGGCCGAGGCGGCCTACCGGCGCAGCGTCCGGGACTGGCACGCCATCCAGGCGAAGAGGAGGGGCGCCGGCGCGACACCGGGGCGCGCATCTCGTGGCCCGTCAAGCGGGCAAGCAGCGCGGCAGGACGAAGCCCCAACGCCTGCGCTTTAGCTCGTCGTCTACCGGCGCCCGAACGAACTCTCGCATATAGGAGGGAATGCGTCCAGCGAAGCCTTGACTTTCATGCGTCGTCCCGAGCGGGCGTGTTCGACAGCGCGGCGGGCGCGCTCGCAACCACGCGAAAGGGGAACTCCCGGGCGCTCAAGCTGGAGAGAAGGTTGAAATGCTCTCGCGGGCCGAGGGCCCGCAGGGTTTCGGCCGCCGCCGCTATCCCTCTCGCGGCTCGATCAGGAGTGCACGCGCGACGGCGAGCGGCTCGCCATCGCGCGACAGCAGAGCCGACCCGGCGTGGCGTTTCCGGCCGGCGGTTTCCATCGGCCAGCCGATTACGACGTGCTCCTCCCCGGCGACCACGGGCGCGTCGATCCGAGCGGTAAGCCGCGCAAGCACGCCGACGGGCGCGTCCGCGTCGATATACGCCGCCCAGGAGGCCGGGCAATCGAGCACGGCCCATACGAACTCCGGCAGCACATCTCCGGCCGCGTTGGCCGTCCACGAAGGCGGCGTCCACGGCGAGGCGACGAGCTGGCGCCCTGCGACCGCGCCCGCGAACACCCCGAACGCGTCCTCGCGCGCTCGTCCGCAGACGAAGCAGCGACAGAAGGGGCCCTCCAATCCGCCCCTGTAGCGCGCCGTCGCCAGGCGTGCTTCGTTCGGGCTCACAGGCGCCGGCACGTCGACCTTGAGCTCAGGTGCCAATCGGGCCTCTGCGACAAGCGCCTCGCCGTCGAGCACACGAACGGAGCCATCGCTCTTGCGCACCACATCGAGCCTCGTATCGAGGGGTATCGGACGCCGCAGGCTGACCTCCGCTGGTCCGTTGAGGACGCTGGCAAAGACGCCCGAGCAATACCCGCCGTTACCGCTGTCGAGGGGCCCGTTGAAGCGTCTTGGTATGGAAACGGGCTCGGACACGGGCTGACTATCTCACCCCGCGCGGGGAACCGTCGTCATCGAGCCGAGCCTCCTTCGCGCGATTTCCGGAAGCGACGGCCGCGCCACGCGAGACGCCTGCCCGTCGTCCGCAGCGGGCGTCCCGCGGTTCATTGCAAGACGCTCGCTCTTGTCGCCGCGGCAGGTAGAACCTGGGGCCTCTCGGGGTACGCTCGCGGCGATGGAGCAGGATCAACCGCAGACAATCGCGGCCTCGAGCGGGCGCTCGTTC
>WNFU01006335.1_pt1 | contig 14364 bp, 10 predicted proteins | sample 5400121 | NCBI WGS metagenome assembly WNFU01 (sample SAMN13153360, study PRJNA577476) | soil metagenome | isolation source: 100 cm soil or saprolite under grassland replicate 1 | place: USA:California | collected 2016-06-15
TGACCTTCCGGTTCACGACCGCGGGGGAATCGCACGGCCGCGGCCTGGTGGCGGTCCTCGAAGGGATTCCGGCAGGCCTCGCCGTCCCCACCGAGCGGATCAACGCCGAGCTGAAGCGGCGCATGGGCGGCTACGGCCGCGGCGCCCGCATGAAGATCGAAGCCGATCAAATCGAGTGGCTCGCGGGCGTCCGGGCGGGCGAGACGCTCGGCTCCCCCGTCGCGATGCTCGTGTGGAATCGGGACTGGGAGCACTGGCAGGATGTGATGGCGGCGGAACCGGACGCTCCCGGTGCAGGGGGGGCGGCGAGCGCCGAGCGGCGACGCCGGGTCACGCGGCCGCGCCCGGGGCACGCGGACCTCGCGGGCTCCCTGAAATACGACCGCCAAGATGCGCGCGATATCCTGGAGCGCGCGAGCGCGCGGGAAACCGTGGCCCGGGTCGCCTGCGGGGCCGTGTGCAAGCTGCTGCTGGAGCAGTTCGGGATCGAGATCGGGTCGCATGTCGTGGAATTGGGCGGGGTTGTGGCGCGCGTAGGGGCACGGCCTGCCGTAGGGGCACGGCATGCCGTGCCCCTACCGACGCCCCTGAACGCCGCCGCGGATGCCAGCCCCGTCCGCTGCCTCGATCCCGACGCCGAGCGCGAGATGATCGCCCGGATCGACGCCGCCAAGGCGGCCGGCGACACCCTGGGCGGCGTGGTCGAGGTGGTCGCCTTGGGCGTGCCGGTGGGCCTGGGCTCCCATGTGTCGTGGGACCGCAAGCTCGACGGGCGGCTCGCCCAGGCCCTGATGTCGATCCCGGCGGTGAAGGGTGTGGAGCTGGGACTCGGCTTCGAGGCGGCGCGCCGCAAGGGCTCGGAGGTCCATGACGAGATCCTCCCCGGCTTCGCGCGCGCCACGAACCGCGCCGGCGGGACCGAGGGGGGGATGACCACGGGCGAGCCGCTGGTGCTGCGCGTGGCGATGAAGCCGATCTCCACGCTGATGTCGCCCCTGCGCACCGTGGACTTGCGGTCCGGCGCCCCGGCCCAGGCGCAGTCCGAGCGCTCGGACGTGACCGCCGTGCCGGCGATGGGGGTCATCGCGGAAGCGATGGTCGCGCTGATGCTCACGCAGGCGATGCTGGAGAAGTTCGGGGGCGACGCGCTGAGCGAGATGAGGCGGAACGTCGAGGGATATCTCGCCCAGGTGCGCGCGCGCACGCCCAAGGACGCGGTATCTCAAAGAAGCACGTCGTCCTGATCGGGCTCCCCGGGTCCGGCAAGACCACGGTCGGGCGCCTGGCGGCGGAGCAGCTGCACGCCGGCTTCGTCGACATCGACGCGATCCTGGAGCGCCGCGAGCGCAAGTCGATCCAGTCGATCTTCGCCGAGAAGGGCGAGGCCGCGTTCCGCGACATGGAGCGCAAGGAGATGGATGCGGCGCTCGCGAGCCCGCCGGCCGTGGTCGCGCCGGGCGGCGGTTGGGCGGCGCAGCCGGGTGTGATCGAAGAAGCCAAGGATCGCGCGCTCGTGATTTTTCTGTGCGCGCGCGCGGAGACCGCCGCACAGCGCGCGGCACCCGAGGGAACCCGCCCGTTGTTAAGGGGAGAGGACCCGGTGGTCCGCATGCGCCAGTTGCTCAGAGCGCGCGAGCCGTTCTATCGGAGAGCGCACGCGCAGGTGGACACCGATCGCCGGAGCGTGGAACAGGTCGCCGGCGAGGTGGTTAGGCTTGCGCAAAGCAGTGCGGGATGGTAAAGATGCCCTCTCCGAGTCGTTGATGGAAGGTTGACGAGTGGCCGCTAAGAAACCGGCAGTGAAAGCAAAGAAGGCTGATCCCGAGAGCCCCGCGCTCGCGCGCGGAGTCAGGCGGACCACTAACCCCGGGCGCAAGCGCGGGGAGACCGGCCCGGGCAAGGGCGCGCTCGTCATCGTCGAGTCGCCGACCAAAGCGAAGACGATCGGCAAGTACCTCGGGCGCGGCTACACCGTGAAGGCGACGGTGGGGCACGTGCGCGACCTGCCGCAGCGCAAGCTGGGCGTGGACGTCGAACACGGGTTCACGCCCGAGTATGTGCCGATCAAGGAGAAGGCGAAGACGCTCGCCGAGATCAAGAAGGCCGCGAAGGCCTCCGAGCGCGTGCTGATCGCCACCGATCCCGACCGCGAAGGCGAGGCCATCGCCTGGCACGTGGCCGAGAGCCTCGGCAACGGCGGCAAGGTGCGGCGCGTGCTGTTCCACGAGATCACCAAGGACGCCGTGCGGAAGGCGCTGGCCAACCCCCTCGACATCGACCAGAAGAAGGTGGACGCCCAGCAAGCGCGGCGGGTGTTGGACCGGCTGGTCGGCTACAAGACGTCGCCGCTCCTCTGGAAGAGCATCAAGACGGGCCTGTCCGCCGGCCGGGTGCAGACGGTGGCGCTGCGGCTGATCTGCGAGCGGGAGGACGAGATCCGCCGGTTCGTGCCGCAGGAGTACTGGACCATCGAGGCCGACCTCGAGAAGGACGGCCAGGAGTTCCAGGCCCGGCTGCACAAGCTCGACGGCCAAAAGCCCGAGATCGAGAACGAGGCGACCGCGCAGGCCATCGTGGCCGACGCGCTCAAGCTGCCGTTCACGGTCACCGCGGTGGACAAGGGCGAGCGCCGCCGGCCGGCGCCGCCGCCGTTCCGCACCAGCACGATGCAGCAGGAGGCGGCGAAACAGCTGAGCTTCTCGGCCGCGGTCACGATGCGCATCGCCCAGCAGCTGTACGAGGGCGTGGAGATCGGCGAGGAAGGTCCTCTCGGGCTCATCACGTACATGCGCACCGATTCGATCCGCGTGGCGGACTCGGCCGTGGCGCAGGCGCGCGACTTCATCGCGGAGACGTTCGGCCAGCGCTACCTGCCCGACACGCCCAACGTCCACAAGAGCGGCAAGAGCGATGCCCGCGTGCAGGACGCCCACGAGGCGATCCGGCCGACCGATGTGATGCGGCGGCCGGAGGACCTCAAGAAGTACCTCGACGCACGGCAGTTCAAGCTGTATCAGCTGATCTGGCGGCGGTTCGTGGCGTCCCAGATGAACGCCGCGGTGTTCGAGACGACCAAAGTCGACTTCGACCTCGGCCGCTACCTGTTCCGGGCGACCGGGTCGCGCGTGCTGTTCGACGGGTATCACGTGCTCTACCGCGAGGCGCACGAGCCCGAGGAAGCCAAGACCATCGAGGATCTGCCCCCGATCCCGGCCCTCGTCGCGGGCGACGTGGTCACGGTCCAGCGGATCACCCCGAACCAGCACTTCACCGAGCCCCCGCCGCGCTTCAGCGAGGCGAGCCTCGTGAAGGAGCTGGAGCGGCTCGGGATCGGCCGGCCATCGACTTACGCGACGATCATCTCGACCCTGAAGAACCGGTGGTACGCCACCGCCAAGGACCGGCGCTTCCACCCCACGCCCCAGGGCGAAACGGTCTGGCGGGTGTTGAAGCGGTGCTTCCCGGACGTGTTCGACGTCGGGTTCACGGCGCAGATGGAGAGCGAGCTCGACAAGGTGGAGGAGGGCGACCTCGCCTGGCAGCGCGTGCTGGAGGACTTCTGGGGCCCGTTCTCGAAGGCGCTGGCGGCGGTGGACGTGCAGCAGCTGATTCACGAGGTGCACGACCTGTCGGAGCTGCACAAGGAGAAGTGCCCGAACTGCGGCGGGCCCCTGGTGGTCAGGAGCGGGCGCTTCGGGCCGTTCATCGCGTGCGCCCAGTATCCGGAGTGCCGGTTCTCACGGCCGCTGAAGAAGGACAAGGTGCCCGACCGGCCGACGGACGAGGTGTGCCAGGAATGCGGCGCGCCGATGGTGATCAAGACCGGGCGCTACGGCGAGTTCCTCGCCTGCACGACGTATCCCAAGTGCACCCACACGCGCCCCGTGCCGCTCGGGGTGAAGTGCCCGAAGTGCGGCGTCGGCGATCTCGCGGCGCGCCGCACCAGGAAGGGCCGCCACTTCTTCGGGTGCCTGCGGTATCCGGAGTGCGACTACTCGACGTGGAACAAGCCGGTGCCGGTGGCGTGCCCGTCGTGCGGGTTCGTGGGGATGGAAGAGCGCCAGCCCAAGACGGGAGGAGCCACCCGGAAGTGCCTGAAGTGCGAACACGAAGTCACGGTCGAGGAGACCGCCACGGCGGAAACGGTCGCGACCTGAGCGCGACGGTCGTGGGTGGCGGGCTCGCGGGCAGCGAGGCCGCCTGGGCGCTGGCCGAGCGCGGGGTGGCGGTCACCCTGTGCGAGATGCGGCCCGTGCGCATGACGCCGGCGCACCAGACCGATCGGCTCGCCGAGCTCGTCTGCAGCAACTCCTTCAAATCGACGGAGCTCACCAACGCCCACGGCCTGCTCAAGGCCGAGATGCGGCGGCTGGGGAGCATCGTGCTCGAGGCGGCCGAGCGCGCGCGCGTGCCCGGGGGCGCGGCGCTGGCCGTGGACCGCGTGGCGTTCTCGCAGTCGGTGCACGAGCGCGTCACGGCCCATCCCGCCGTCACCCTGGTGCGGGCGGAAGTGACCGAGCTGCCGTCGCCCGGCGTCGTCGCGACCGGCCCGCTCACCTCGGACGCGCTGGCTGCGGCCGTCGCCCGCCGGCTCGACGCGGCGTCGCTCGCGTTCTTCGACGCCATCGCGCCCATCGTCGCCGCCGACTCGCTCGACCGGGAGCGGCTGTTCCGCGCCTCGCGCTACGGCAAAGGCGGCGGGGACGATTACCTCAACGCGCCGCTCACCGAGGAGCAGTACGACGCGTTCGTGACCGCGCTGCGCGAGGGCGAACAGTACCAGCCGCACCACGAGTTCGACCGCACGCCATACTTCGAGGGCTGCCTGCCGGTGGAGGAGATGGCCGGCCGCGGGCGCGACGTGCTGCGCTTCGGCCCGATGAAGCCGGTCGGCCTGGTCGATCCCCGCACCGGGCACAGGCCGTTCGCCGTGGTGCAGCTGCGGCAGGAGGACCGCGCGGGGCAGATGTGGAACCTCGTGGGCTTCCAGACCCGGCTGAAGATCCCGGACCAGCAGCGGGTGTTCCGGATGATTCCCGGGCTCGAGCGCGCGGAGTTCTTGCGCTTCGGCAGCGTCCACCGCAATGCCTACATCAACTCGCCCCGCGCCCTCACCGCCCACCTCGCGGCGAAGGACGACCGCCTGCTCCTTTTCGCCGGCCAGATCACGGGCGTCGAAGGCTACACCGAATCCGCGGCGACCGGCCAGCTGGCGGGCATCAACCTGAGCCGCCTGCTCGCGGGCGAGGAGCCGCTGCTTCCGCCGCCCACGACGATGCTCGGCGCGCTGTTCCGTTACGTGCACACCGCGGACCCGGAGCACTTCCAGCCCATGAACGCCAACTTTGGGCTGCTCGAGCCGCTCGAGCCCCCGGTGGAAGACAAGACCCGCAAGCGGGCGCTCCTGGTCGAGCGGGCGCTCGCGGATATCGACCAGTTCGCCAAGAGCCTCGGGCCGGCAATTGCGGATTGCGGATTGCGAAATGCGGAATAGCCCGACCCACTCCGGAACCGGGGACAGTCCGGGCGATCGACGCGAGCCCGCGGATTCCGCAATCCGCAGTCCGCAATCCGCAATCCCTGACCTCGCCGACTTCGTCGCCTTTCTCTCCAAGGAGCGCAACGACTCGCCGCACACCGTGAAGGCGTACGCGCGGGACGTGGCGGATTTCGCCGCGTTTTCCGGCGGCTACTACGGCGGCAAGTGGAGCTGGGCCGGGGTCGATCGCCTCGCGATCCGGGGGTGGCTCGGCGCGCTGCGCGAGCGGGGGCTCGCGAAGCGGTCAGTCGCCCGCGCCCTGTCCGCGCTGCGGACCTTCTACCGCTTCCTCAACGCGACGCGAGGCGTACAGGTCAACCCCGCGAAGGCGGCCCGTACCCCGAAGCTCGGGCGCACCCTGCCCACGCATCTGGCGCGCCCGGAGATCGACCTGCTGTTCGAGGAGGGCCACCGCCGCGCGGAGACGGGCGGATTCAGGGAGGCGCGAGACCTCGCGATGCTCGAGCTGTTCTACTCCACGGGGATCAGACTCGGCGAGCTGGCCGGGCTGAACGACCAGGACGTGGATCCGGTGTCGGACCAGGTCAAGGTGCGGGGGAAGGGGCGGAAGGAGCGGTTCGTGCCGCTGGGGAGCCATGCCGCGCGCGCGCTGCGGCAGTACTACCGCCAGCGGGACGCCCTGCTGGCGTGGACCACCGGCGGGCGCCTGGCCGTGTTCGTGAACCGGCGCGGCGGGCGGCTCACCCCGCGCGGCATCCAGCTCGCGATCAAGCGCCTGTTCGCGACGCTCGCCGGGAGCCGGGGCCGGGAGCTGCACGTGCACTCGCTGCGCCACTCCTTCGCCACCCACCTGCTCGACGCCGGGGCCGATCTGCGGGCGGTGCAGGAGCTGCTGGGCCACGCCTCGCTGAGCACCACGCAGGTGTATACTCATACGTCGGTGGAGCGGCTCAAGAAGGTGTACCACCAGGCCCATCCCCGGGCGTAGGGGCCGGGGGGCTGTGGGCCGGGGGGTCCGCGGGGGACATGAAACGCATTCACGGCACGACCATTCTTTGTGTGCGCCGCGACGGCCACGTCGCCCTGGGAGGCGACGGTCAGGTCACGATCGGCGACACCGTGATGAAGGCGAACGCCAACAAGGTGCGCACGCTCAAGGGCGGGAAGATCCTCGCCGGCTTTGCGGGCGCGGCGGCGGACGCGTTCACGCTGTTTGAGAAGTTCGAGGAGAAGCTGGAGCGCTACCCCGGCAACCTGCCGCGTGCCGCCGTCGAGCTCGCCAAGGACTGGCGCTCCGACCGCGTGCTGCGCCGACTCGAGGCGCTGCTCGTTGTGGCCGACAAGGAGCACGGCTACGTGATCTCGGGCTCGGGCGAGCTGATCGAGCCGGACGACGGCGTGCTCGCGATCGGCTCGGGCGGCAGCTTCGCGCTGTCGGCGGCGCGGGCGCTGATCCGCTCCTCGGACCTCTCGGCGAAGGACATCGTCCAGCGGTCGCTCGAGATCGCGGCCGAGATCTGCGTGTACACCAACACGCACATCACCATTCAGGAGCTCTGATGGCGGACCCCACGCGCACCCCACCGCCCGAAGACGGGCTGCCTCCCCAGTCCCCCGCGCCCCAGCCGCCGGAGCAGCAGGGGCCGGCGGAAGAGCCGCTGCCGTGGCTCGAGGAGCTCCCCCCGCGCAAGATCGTGGCGGAGCTCGACCGCTACATCGTGGGCCAGGAAGTGGCCAAGAAGGCCGTCGCGATCGCGGTGCGAAACCGGTGGCGGCGCACCCAGGCGCCGGAGGACATCCGGGACGAGATCCTCCCCAACAACATCATCATGATCGGCCCCACCGGGGTGGGGAAAACGGAGATCGCGCGCCGGCTCGCCCGGCTCGCGGGCGCGCCGTTCCTCAAGGTGGAGGCGTCGAAGTTCACGGAGGTGGGCTACGTCGGGCGCGACGTGGAGTCGATGGTGCGCGAGCTCGTCGACGTCGCGATCAACATGGTGCGCACCGAGCGGGAGGACGAAGTCTACCCCGACGCCGAAGCGCGCGCGGAGGAGCGGCTGCTGGATCTGCTGCTGCCGCCGACGCCTCCCGGACCGCTCCCTTCTTCCCTCTCCCAGGGGGAAAGGGCCGAGGGGAAGGGGGAGGGGAGGGCGGACAACCGCCCGCTGTTCGTCGTCTCCTCGAAGGGCGACGTCACGCCCAGGGCCTCCGAGGGCGACACCGAGACGCACGAGCGACGGCGGCGCACGCGGGAGAAGCTCCGGCAGCAGCTCAAGGAGGGGAAGCTCGAGGAGCGGGAGGTGGAGGTCGAGGTCCAGCAGCATGGCTTCCCCATGCTCGAAATGATGCAGCCGCCGCCCGGCATGGAAGGGCCGGACGTCAACTTCACCGAGTGGCTGCAGGACATCCTGCCCAAGAAGAAGAAGCGCCGCAGCGTGCACCTGCACGAGGCGCGTCGTATCCTCATCGACGAGGAGCTGAAGAAGCTCGTCGACATGGACGACGTGGTGAACGAGGCGCTCGACCGCGTGGAGAACCACGGGATCATCTTCATCGACGAGATCGACAAGATCGCCGGGGAGCGCGGCACGGTCGGGCCCGACGTGTCGCGCGAGGGCGTGCAGCGCGACCTCCTGCCGATCGTCGAAGGCTCGACCGTCCAGACGCGCTACGGCTACGTCCGCACCGACCACGTCCTGTTCATCGCCGCCGGCGCGTTCCACATCTCCAAGCCGTCCGACCTGATCCCCGAGCTGCAGGGCCGCTTCCCCATCCGGGTGGAGCTCGAGCCGCTCAGCGAGGACGACTTCGTGCGCATCCTGGTCGAGCCGGAGAACGCCCTCACCAAGCAGTACGCCGCGCTGTGCGCGAGCGAGGGCGCGACCCTCGAGTTCGCCCCCGACGGCATCCGCGAGATCGCGCGCATCGCCGGGAAAGCAAACGAGCAGATGGAGAACATCGGCGCCCGGCGGCTGCACACCGTCATGACCGCGCTGCTCGAGGACCTGCTGTTCGAGCTTCCGGACTATCCCACCAAGCACATCGCCTTCGACGCGGCCAGGGTGCGCGAGCGGCTCGCCAAGATCGTCGAGAACGAAGATCTCCGTCGCTACATGTTGTAGGCTTGTGTGGGCATTCCGCGGCGGGTAGAATCTAGCAGTCCCAAGCTGTCATTTTGACCTGCCCCCACGGAGTCCATGAGCAAACGCGACTTTCTCGCGGTGACCGACCTGTCCCGGGACGAGGTCCTGCGCCTGTTCGCCCTCGCCCACCGCATGAAGACCGGGGCGTACCGGGAGGCGCCGCTGGCCGGGAAGACCCTGGCCATGATTTTCGCCAAGTCGAGCACCCGGACACGGGTGTCGTTCGAGGTCGGCACGTACCAGCTGGGCGGGCAGGCGCTGTTCCTGTCTTCGCGGGACATGCAGCTCGGCCGCGGCGAGCCGATCGCCGACACGGCCCGGGTGCTTTCCCGCTACGTCAACGGCATCATGATCCGCACGTTCGACCATAACGAGGCGCAAGAGCTTGCCCGCCACGCCACCATCCCCGTGATCAACGGCCTGACCGACCTCTCCCATCCCTGCCAGGTGCTCGCCGATCTCTTCACCGTCAGGGAGGCGTTCGGGGGCTGGGACGGGAAGCGGATCGCCTGGGTGGGGGACGGCAACAACATGGCGAACAGCTGGATCGAGGCGGCGCACGTGCTGGGGTTCGAGCTGCGGCTTGCCTGCCCCGAGGGCTTCGAGCCGGACCGCAGCATCTTCGACCGGGGGAAGGCGGCGGGCGCCTGCGTCATGGTGACGGAGGTCCCCGAGGAAGCGGTGGAGGGCGCGCACGTCGTGAACACCGATGTCTGGGCCTCGATGGGACAGGAGGCCGAGGCCGAGGCGCGGCGCAATGCCTTCAAGGGCTACACCGTGGACGCGGATCTCATGAAGCTCGCGGACCCCGGGGCGATCTTCCTGCATTGCCTGCCCGCGCACCGCGGGGAGGAAGTCACCGCGGAGGTGATCGACGGGCCGCAGTCGCGCGTCTGGGACGAGGCTGAAAACCGGCTCCACGTCCAGAAGGCGCTCCTCGCCACCCTCATGGGCTGAGGTCGGCTCCGTGACCCAGGCGACCGGGCAGCCCGCGCTCAAGCGCGTCCCGCTCCATGACATCCACGTGCGCCTCGGCGCCAAGATGGTGCCGTTCGGCGGATACTCCATGCCCGTCAGCTACCCCTCGGGGCTGTCCGCCGAGCACCGGGCGGTGCGCGAGAGCGCGGGCGTGTTCGACGTCACGCACATGGGCGAGTTCGAGATCACCGGGGCGGACCGGAACGCATTCGTGCAGCGCGTCACCTGCAACGACGTTGGGGCGCTCACGGCGGGCCAGGCGCAGTACTCTGGCCTCCTCACCGAGCGGGGCACGTTCGTCGATGACTGCCTGGTGTATCGTTTCGAGGATAAGCTGATGATGGTGGTCAACGCCTCGAACGTCGAGAAGGACTGGGAGCACATCGTGGCGCGGAAGCAGGGCGCCTCCGTGCGGCTGCGCAACATCTCGGACGAGACCGGGCTGCTGGCGGTGCAGGGTCCCAGGTCCGAGCTGCTGCTCACAACTCTCACGCCGGTCGGGATCGCGATGACCCCGTATTATCGGTTCGCCGAAGGCAAGGTCGCGGGTGTGCAGTGCTTCATCTCGCGCACCGGGTACACCGGCGAGGACGGCTTCGAGCTGTATTGCCGCAGCCGGGACTTGGAACAGCTCTGGCAGGCGCTCGTCGCAGCCGGCGCCGTGCCGTGCGGGCTCGGCGCGCGGGACACGTTGCGGCTCGAGGCGGGGTACCCGCTGTACGGGAGCGACATCGACGACACGGTGACGCCGTACGAGGCCGGCCTCGGCTGGATCGTGAAGCTCGACAAGGGCGCCGATTTCACGGGCCTCGCCGCGCTCAAGCGCCAGAAGCTGGAGGGCGTGAAGCGCCGGCTCGCCGGCTTCAAGGTCATGGAGCCGAAAGCGGTCGCCCGGCCCGGATACGACGTGTACCTGGACGGCGGAAAAGTGGACGTCGTGCGGAGCGGCACCGTGACTCCGACCGTCAACGGTGCGATCGGGGTCGCGTACGTGCCGGCCGGGCACGCGAAGGCGGGCACGGAGCTCGAGATCGACATCCGCGGCAGGCGGGCCCGGGCGCAGATCGTGCCCCTGCCGTTCGTGCCGCGGAGAACGAAGCGATAGGGCGGTCAGGCGGACGGGCGGCCGGGTTGGCGGAGCGATGCGGGTAGCGATTCTGACGGTCAGCGACTTGGGAGCTGTCGGGCAGCGTGCCGACACCTCGGGCGACGCGATTCTCGGGTGGGCCGGCGCGCGCGGCTACGAGGTGGTCGCGCGGAGCGTGGTCCCGGACGAGACCGACCGCATCGCGGGCCAGCTCTCCCGCTGGGCCGACTCGGGCGACGTGGACGTTATCCTCACGACCGGCGGTACCGGACTGACGGCGCGCGACGTCACGCCCGAGGCGACGGCTGCGGTGATCGACCGCCCGGCGCCAGGGATCGCCGAGGCGCTGCGGGCGGGCGCGGGGCCGAAGGTGCCGCGCGCCTGGCTGTCGCGCGGGGTCGCCGGTACCCGGGGAAAGACGTTGATCGTCAACCTCCCCGGGTCGCGCGGGGGCGTGCAGGACGGCCTGGCCGTGCTGGAGGGGTTTCTCGACCATGCGGTGGAGCTGGTGACCGGAGTCCGCACGACCCATGATTGAGCACTTGCGGCTTGGGGCTTGCGGCTTGCGGCTTGCGGCTTACGGCTTGCAGCTTGCGGCTTGCGGCTTGCGGCTGTCGAATGGCTGACCGCGTCCTCGTCACCACGGACGACCTGGAGCACGCGGTCCGCATCAACGCCCATCTCGAGACCGCGGGCTTCCAGACGGCGCTCACCTCGTCGTTCGACGACGTGAGCCGGGCGGTCGGGACCGGCGACCCGGCCCCGGACTGCATCGTGCTGACGGGTGGACTCCACGAGACGTCCGCCGCGCACCTGCTCCGCATCGCGCGCGACCGCTCGATCTCGACGCTCGGCCTCGTCGAGTCCACGGAGCCCGATCCCAAGGGGCTCGCCGGCCGGTTGGGGCTCACCGCCTACCTCGCGAAGCCCGCCGATCCGGCCGAAGTGACGGCAACGGTGCGCCGGCTCATCGACCGCCGCCGGCTCCAGGAGCGGACGGGCATCATCGGCGAGTCGCCGGCGATCCAGGAAGTCCTGGTGAAGATCGAGCAGATGGCGCCCGTCAGCTCGACCGTGCTCGTCGAGGGCGAGTCGGGAACGGGCAAAGAGCTCGTCGCCCGCGCCATCCACGACCTCTCCCCCCGGCGCGGGCAGCCGTTCATCGCCGTGAACTGCGCGGCGCTCCCCGAGGCCCTGCTCGAGAGCGAGCTGTTCGGGCACGAGAAGGGCGCTTTCACGGGCGCCGCCGAGCGGCGGCTCGGTCGCTTCGAACTCGCCGACGGCGGGACGATCTTCCTCGACGAGGTCGGGGAGATGCCGCCCGCCCCGCAGGTGAAGCTGCTGCGCGTGCTCGAGGACCGGAGCTTCTTCCGGGTCGGGGGCACCCACCCGATCGCCGTGGACGTGCGGGTCATCGCGGCGACCAACAAGGCGCTCAAGGAGGAAGTGGCGCTCGGGCAGTTCCGTGACGACCTGTTCTACCGGCTCAACGTCCTCTACATCTATCTCCCGCCGCTGCGCGCGCGGAAGGCCGACATCCCGCTGCTCGTGCGGCGCTTCATCGCGGAGTTCGCCGCGGCCCACGACAAGAGATTCCGCGGCATCACTCCGGAGGCGCTTCAGATCCTCGTGGACGCCGACTGGCCGGGCAACATCCGCCAGCTCCGCAACCTCGTCGAGTCGATGGTGGTGCTGGCGCCGGAGGGCGAGATTCGAGCGAGCGACATCCCCCGCGATATCCGCGAGCGCGGCCGCGGCCTTCCGATGCGACTGCCCGGCGCGACGCGCTCGGTGGCGGGCCAGGAGCTCGAGTTCATTTTCCGCAGTCTTGTCGAGCTGAAGCTACAGGTCGAGGATCTGCGCCGGCGGCTGGAGGAGCGGCCCCAGCGGGTGGAAGTCATCGAAGTGGGCCCCGGCTCGGCGCTTGCGCCCGTCGCGGCGGTGGACGCTGAGCCCGCCCCCGACGGCGAAGTGGTGTACAGGCCCGGCATGACAATGGCAGACGTTGAAAGGGCTGCGATCGAAGCGGCGCTGCGGCAGACCAGGGGCAACCGCCGGAAGGCTTCCGAGATCCTCGGGATCGGGGAGCGCACGCTGTATCGCAAGCTGAAGGAATACGCTCTAGTCTAAGTCACATTCTTGCAAGAGGTTGTATCACGTGCGGCTGTTGACAGACTGTGATGCAGGGGACATGTTTGGGCGCCCTTTCTCACCCTCGGTGACATGGCCGCGCCGCCGCGGCCGGGTTTCCCGTGGACTTCAGGATTGAGCAGGATCTGTGCGTCGCCTGCCTGGCGTGCGTACGGGTGTGTCCCGCCGACGCGGTGGCAGTCGAGGCGCAGCAGGTCCGCATCGTGGACGACGCGTGCATCCGCTGCGGCCTCTGCCTGCCGGCGTGTCCCCACGACGCGATCCTAGCCTCGGGTGACCTCACCCGGGCGCTCGAGCTGGCGCTCGAGGGCGGGGCCGCGCTCATCCTCAGCGTGGAGTCGGCAGCGTATTTCTATCCCAACACACCGGAACAGGTCGTCAACGCGTGCTACGCGGCGGGGTTCAGGGCCGTGCATCGCGGTGTGCTGGGAGACGAGCTCGTGGCGAGGGAGTACCTGTCGCTCTGGGCGGACGACGACTGGGGGACGATGATCCGGAGCACTTGCCCGGTGATCGTGGAGACCGTGCGGGCGCAATACCCCGAGCTGATCCCCTACCTCGCTCCGGTGGCGACGCCGATCGCCGCGGAGGCTCGCTACCTGAAGGTGTTGCACGGCGCCCAGACCCCGGTGGTGTACGCGGGGGTGTGCGTCACCGAGGGCGGGTCCGACGTGGACGCCGCCATTACGTTCGAGGACCTGGCGACCTTGCTCAAACGCCGGGGGGTGCGGATCGAGCAGCAGTCCCCGTACTTCAGCCGGCTGCCCGAGGAGCGGCGGCGGCACTGGAGCACGGCCGGCGGCATGCCGCTCGAGCTGTTGACCGAGCAGACGCACGCCAGCCGGCGGTTCCGCAAGGTGCGCGGGCTCGCCGCGCTGGAGGGGATCGCGCGGGCGGTGGCGGTGGACCACATCGAGCTCGGGTTCGTGGACATCCTCCCCTGCGAGGGGTGCCTGGACCATCCGTTGCTCGGCCCGCCCGAGCAGTTGTTCTGGCGGCGCGAGATCGTCGGGGCGACCGAGCCGTCGCGCTCCCGGGTGCCCGTGGTGGAGGAGGAGCTGGCGCAGCAGGTTCGGGTGGGGGAGGCGTTCCCGATCCGCCGCCACGGGCGTCAGCCGAGCGGCGAGGTGGCGCAGTCCATCCTGGGTGAGATCGGGCTCGCGCCGAACGGGCGTGCGTGGGACTGCGGAGCGTGCGGCTATCCCACCTGCGCGGCGTTCGCGGAAGCCGCGGCGCTGGGACGGACGACGCTGCGGTCCTGCCCGCCGTACCTCGACCGGCAGGTGCGCCAGGCCCAGCTCCAGGCCGCCGAGGACGGGCTCACCGGGCTCGCCACGTTCCGGGTGCTGCGCGACCGGCTGGCGACCGAGGTGGCCCGCAGCGACCGTGGGGGAGACCCGTTCGCCGTGCTGTTCGTGGACCTGGACAACTTCAAGCAGGTGAACGACGAGTTCGGGCATGAGGCGGGGAACGAGGTCTTGCGGCAGGCCGCGCGGGAATGCGGC